>Ga0180437_10012398_pt1 | contig 10077 bp, 12 predicted proteins | sample SS_ome_4_FD_132410 | JGI IMG/M metagenome (GOLD analysis project Ga0180437, IMG submission 132410) | Hypersaline lake sediment archaeal communities from the Salton Sea, California, USA - SS_3_D_1 metaG | ecosystem: Environmental > Aquatic > Non-marine Saline and Alkaline > Hypersaline >... | reverse complement strand
TCGGGTCAACCAGAGCAGGCTATCGGCCGCAGATTACAAGGGTCAGCTTGAAGCTCAAGGTATGGGTGTGCAACGGCATCCACAGGCCGAAATGGCCCTGAAGCTGGAAACTCCCCTGGATGTAAGCCGTCTGCCCGGGTTCCGCGAAGGACTGGTTTCCGTTCAGGATGCGTCCGCTCAGCTGGCTGCTCAGCTGCTCGATGTCAGCGGTGCACAGCGGATGCTCGATGTCTGTGCGGCGCCGGGCGGCAAGACCTGCCATGTGCTCGAAGCCGCAGCGGGTATCGACATGACCGCGGTCGAACTCGAACCATCGCGCATGCTGAAGGTTCAGCAGAACCTCGATCGTCTCGGGCTGGAGGCCCGCCTGATCGTCGCCGATGCGAGCCGCGCGGACGACTGGTGGGACGGAGAGCCTTTCGACCGCATCCTGGTCGATGCGCCCTGTTCGGCATCAGGGGTGATACGCCGGCACCCCGACATAAAGAGTCTGCGCCAGGCGGACGATCTGCAATCGCTGGCCGATGTGCAGCAGCGCATCCTGATGGAATCATGGCGCATGCTCAAACCTGGCGGCATACTGCTCTATGTCACTTGCTCGATCCTGAGGCAGGAAAACGAATCGCAGATCGAGCGCCTGTTGTCGCAACAGGCGGATGCCGCCGAACTGCCTGTCGATGAGGGCTGGGGCCTTGCCTGTCCCCGCGGACGCCAGCTGTTGCCGGGCGACATGGATGGTGACGGCTTTTATTTTGCGCGTGTTCAAAAGCAGGGTGATGCTGTTCGGGATACTGCAATTGCGCGGTGAAAGGCGTAAACTTCGCGCCATCGGATGCGGAAATCAATAGACTCTAATCATGAAAATCCTGATTCTGGGCGCAGGCCAAGTCGGTTCAACCGTTGCAGCCAATCTCGCATCCGAGGCCAACGACATCACCCTCGTCGACACCAATGTCGACCTGCTGAACGACCTGCGCAGCCGGCTGGACATCCAGACTGTGGCCGGAGAGGCTTCCTATCCGGATGTGCTCAGGCGGGCAGGCATCGTCGATACCGATATGCTGATCGCGGTGACCAACAGCGACGAGACCAACATGCTGGCCTGCCAGTTCGCGCATTCCCTGTTCCATACACCAACAAAGATCGCACGTATTCGCTCGCGTGAATATCTCGAGCACGAGCATATATTCTGCCAGGAGGCCGTCCCGGTCGATGTCATCATCAGCCCGGAGGAGATCGTGTCCAGGTACGTGCAGCGCCTGATCGAGTATCCGGGCGCCTTCCAGGTGCTCGACTTTGCCCAGGGCCGCGCCCAGCTGGTCGGCGTGAATGCGTACTATGGCGGACCGCTGGTTGGGCATGAAATCAGGACCCTGCGTGAGCATATGCCGACGGTTGACGCGCGCGTCGCTGCGATCTACCGGCGTGGAAAGGGCCTGTCCTGCGAAGGCACGCGGGTCATCGAGGCCGGCGACGAGGTGTTCTTTATCGCGGCAAAGAAAGACATACGCGCGGTGATGAGCGAGCTGCGCAAACTGGACAAGCCCTTCAAGCGCATCATGATTGCGGGCGGCGGCAACATCGGCAAACGACTCGCCGAAGCGCTGGAGGATGACTACCAGGTGAAACTGCTGGAATGTGATCCGGAACGCGCGACCGTGCTGTCCGAGGAGCTTAACCGGTCGATCGTGCTGCTGGGTGACTCCGCAGACGAGGATTTGCTGCTGGAGGAGAACATCGACCAGATGGACGTGTTCTGCGCGGTTACCAATGACGACGAGGCTAATATCCTGTCGTCGATGCTGGCCAAGCAACTGGGTGCGGGTAAGGTCATGTCGCTGGTCAACCGCCACGCCTATGTCGACCTGATCGAAAAGCAGGCAACCGTCGACGTGGCGATATCGCCCCAGCAGGTTACCATCGGAGCGCTGCTTACACACGTTCGCAGAGGCGATGTGGCCGCGGTGCATTCATTGCGACGCGGCGCAGCCGAGGCGATCGAAGCCGTGGCGCACGGTGATGCCAGGACATCGCGCGTTGTCGGCAGGCGCATAGAGCAGATCAGCCTGCCGGAAGGTGCGACCATCGGTGCAGTTGTGCGCGGCGAAGACGTCATGATGGCGCATCACGACACCCTGATCGAAAGCGATGACCACCTGATCATATTCATGCGGGACAGGCGCAAGACCTACGAAGTCGAAAAGCTGTTCCAGGTCAGTGTCACCTTCATGTGATAAGCAGTGCGTAGGGTGCAATAGCGAAGCGTATTGCACCGAAGGTGTGAGGCCGATTCGTGTATTTGTCGCAGGAGCGGCTTTAGCCGCGAATATCCGGCCCCGTAAAGCGGAGACTATTGAATGAATGCTTTTTGTCCGCGAAAAACGCAAAGAACGCTAATAACAACAAATTTTTGCGTTCTTTGCGTTTTTCGCGGACCTTTTTTTGATTACATGAAACGATATTCGCGGCTAAAGCCGCTCCTGCGAAGGCGCTTTGCACAACCGGAGCTATTGCGTACCCTGTATTCGCCAGCACGATCGAATCAGGCCAGGTAAAAACCGGTGGTGACTGTGAGATCGAGTTAAAGCTGCTACATATAATTAATAATGTTAACCGTAATCCATTAACCGTTAACGCGTTTCAATGAATCCTGGAATCATCCTGCGGCTTATCGGGCAACTGCTGATGCTTTTCAGTATCACGCTGCTGCCGCCGGCCGTGGTCGATATTTTCTACGGCGAAGATGCCGGGCATGCGTTTTTTTACAGCTACCTGCTGTTGCTGACAACGGGCTTCCTGCTCTGGCTGCCGGTGCGTAACAGGAAGGCGGAATTACGCTTGCGGGACGGATTTGTCGTCGTCGTCAGTTTCTGGACTGTACTGGGACTTGCGGGTTCGCTGCCGTTCCTGCTTTACGAGCCGCTGACTGTTTCGGTGTCCGACGCGGTATTCGAATCGGTATCGGGGCTTACGACAACAGGCGCCACGACCTTTATCGGTCTCGACGAACTGCCGCACAGCATACTGTTCTACCGGCAGGAACTGCAGTGGCTGGGCGGTATGGGTATCATCGTGCTCGCGGTCGCGGTCATGCCGATGCTGGGTATCGGCGGCATGCAGCTGTACCGCGCGGAAGCGCCGGGGCCGGTGAAGGACAGCAAGCTGACGCCGCGAATCGCGGAAACCGCCAAGGCGCTGTGGTATATCTACCTGGGCCTGACAATTGCCTGCGCCCTGTCGTACTGGATAGCCGGCATGACGTTTTTCGATGCGGTGTGTCACAGCTTTTCCACGGTGGCGATAGGCGGTTTCTCGACCCACGATACCAGCATTGGTTATTTTGACAGCGCCGCGATCGAAGCCGTCGCGATTGTTTTCATGTTCCTGGGCGGAATCAATTTTGCCCTGCATTTCACCGGCATGCGATCGCTGAACATCATGCATTACCTGAAAGATGCGGAGTTCAAGATGTACAGCAGCGTTCTGGCGATAGTTTCTATTTCCTGTGTCACCTACCTGTATCTTCATCATGATGTACCGGAGCTATTGGATGCTATCCGCCAGGGTGTGTTTCACGCGGTATCGATCGGCACGACTGCCGGCTTTGCTACGGCAGATTTCTCGGCCTGGCCGACATTCGTGCCCGTCATGCTGCTGTTCGCGAGTTTCATTGGCGGCTGCGCCGGGTCAACCGGCGGCGGCATGAAAGCCATCCGGGTGCTGCTGCTGATAAAGCAGGGGCAGCGCGAACTGATGCGACTGATTCATCCCAGCGCCCAGGTGGTCGTCAAGGTCGGCAGGCAGCCGGTGAACAATGCCGTCATCAATGCCGTGTGGGGTTTTTTTGCGGCTTACGTGGCCTGCTTTGCGATCATGATGCTGCTTTTGATGCTGGACGGTTATGACCAGGTGACCGCGTTCTCGGCAGTTGCCGCAACCATCAACAACCTGGGGCCGGGGCTGGGCGAGGTCAGCGCCAACTACGCCAGCATCGATAATTTCTCCAAGTGGCTGCTGTGTTTTTCCATGCTGCTCGGGCGCCTGGAAATATTTACCCTGCTGGTCATGTTCATGCCCGCGTTCTGGCGCAAATAAGCCATCATGAGCGTCAGGGAGTCCAATCTCCACCTGTACCGGTTTCGAGCGGAGCTGTTGCTGCCCAGACACTGGCCGACCTGGATCGGACTGGCGGTTTACTTTCTGTTTACCCTGCTGCCGATGACCCTGACCGACCGGGTCGGTTGCCGGCTTGGCGAGTATGCCGCCAGGAAGAACAGAAAGCGCTTCAATATCGCCAGGGCCAACCTGTCCCTGTGCTTTCCGGACAAGAGTGCGGATGAAATCGAACAGATGGTGCGCGATCATTTCCGTGCGCAGCTGCGCGCTGCCATGCATCTGTACATTGTCTGGTGGCGCCCTGTGTTTATGGTCAGAAGAAAGATCATTCGCGAAGGCTTCGAACAGGTAGACCGTTACAAAAAGCAGGGCAAGCAGGTCATCGTATTGCTCAGTCATAGCGTTGGGCTGGATTTTGCGGTCGCCTCCGTCAGCATGGATTACAATACTAACGGGCCTTACAAGCCGATGAGAAACGAGGTCATCGATTTCATGTTCACGCACGGACGGTCCCGGTTTGGAGCCAGGTTCGGTGGCAAACTCTTCAAGCGGGAAGATGGTCTTCGGCCTCTGATCCGGGAAACGCGGGCGGGCAAGGTGCTTGTCTACCTGGGTGACGAGGACCTGGGTATGGAAAATGCGGTGTTCGCGCCTTTTTTCGGCGTGCCCAAAGCAACCATACCGGTGCTGGGTAGAATGACGAAGGCCTGCAATGCAGTCGTGCTGCCCTGCGTGAGCTGCTATGACCCGAAGTTGAAAAAATACCGCGTCAAGCTGTTTCCGGCGATAGAAGACTTTCCCAGCGGTGATGATGCCGTGGATGCTGCCGCGATGAACAGGGCGATCGAAAAAACCATACTCGAATGCCCCGAGCAGTACCTGTGGACCTTCAGGTACTTTCAGACCCGGCCGGAGGGCGAAGCGCCGGTTTATGAATGATCGTTTGCGGGCACTGTGAAAACATTCGTAGGAGCGGCTTTAGCCGCGAATTGCGTTTCAAGCCCAAAGAAAGGATATTGTCCGCGAAAAACGCAAAGGACGCGAAGGAAACCAACTAATCTTTTGCGTTCTTTGCGTTTTTCGCGGCTAAAGCCACTCCTGCAGAAATCTGCCGTGTCATTACAGGATAAATGGGCGGTAGAAAAATTGTGAGTGGGCAATAAAAAACCCCCGGTTGCCCGGGGGTCATGATCATCCTTGCTAGGTGATTGAGCCTCGCGCTCAAGCAGCTCCAACACAGCCTGTTTTTTCCATCCGGGAGCGTATCGTCCATGAGATCCTTTTCCCGTTTCCGTGCGATACTGCCTGTTATATCCTTATGTCCCTGTGCGGCTCATTCCTTGTGTCCTGGATATAGTATGGCCCCGGCCGTGAAAACAATCTATCAGCGGTAAGGGACATTGTTTGTAGGAAAATTCCTACAATATTTATAAATAAGTATAAATATCAACTGGTTATAAATATGATAGTTTTGTTGCAGCGCGTGTCTACAGCATCGGTCCGGGTCGGGGATGAGCTGATCGGGGAAATCGGACATGGTCTGCTGGCGCTGATAGGCGTGGAGAAGAATGACGATATCGCCAGGGCTGAGCGGCTGGTCGAGCGCATCCTGGGTTATCGCGTGTTCGCGGACCAGGAAGGCAGGATGAACCTGAGCGTACGCGATGTAGACGGCGGCGTTCTGCTGGTGCCGCAGTTCACACTCGCAGCGGATACTCGCAAGGGCATGCGCCCGAGTTTTTCCAGTGCCGCCGACCCCGAAACAGGCAGTGCCTTGTTCGATGCGGTTGTTGATATAATGTCCCGTAAAGGCGGCCAGGTCGAAAAAGGCCGCTTTGGTGCAGACATGTCCGTGCAGCTGGTCAACGAGGGCCCGGTAACTTTTTGGCTTCAGTCCTAGATGAGAATATAATTATCAATATTCCTGGTCAGCGCGAATTATTCGAATAGTCCAGCTGCACTGCTATCATCATTATCAACAGCTTCATTCATTACATATGCCCACCGGAGACAAACAATGAGCCAGCGCAAGGCCGAGGTTGAGCGCAATACCAACGAGACCCGGATTCAGGTCAGCGTCGATCTGGACGGCAGCGGCAACTGCAAGCTGGAAACGGGCGTGCCTTTTCTGGAGCATATGCTGGACCAGGTCGGTCGTCACGGCCTTATCGACATCGAGATTATCGCCAGGGGCGATCTGCACATCGATGCGCACCATACTGTTGAAGACATCGGCATTACGCTGGGGCAGGCCGTGGCAAGGGCTGTCGGCGACAAATCGGGTCTGGTTCGTTACGGGCATGCTTATGTGCCCCTAGATGAAGCCCTGTCGCGGGTCGTGATCGATTTTTCGGGGCGTCCCGGCCTCGAATACCACGTTGACTACCCGCGGGCATTGATCGGCGAGTTCGATGTCGACCTGCTGCACGAATTTTTCCAGGGGTTCGTCAACCATGCCGGTGTGACGCTGCACATCGATAATATTCGCGGTGATAACGCGCACCATATTGCCGAGACCATCTTCAAGGCATTTGGTCGCGCATTGCGCATGGCGCTGTCATTCGACGAACGCATGGAAGGTGTCGTTCCAAGCACCAAAGGAGCGTTGTAAGACATATGTCCCTGATTGCTGTTGTTGATTACGGCATGGGTAACCTGCGCTCCGTCGACAAGGCGCTGGAGCATGTTGCCGCGTCGGGGCAGGTGGTCCGCGTTACCTCCAGTCCCGACGATATTGCTTCGGCGGACCGGGTGGTTTTTCCGGGCCAGGGCGCCGCGCGCGACTGCATGCGCGAACTGGAACAGAGAAACCTGGTCGAGCCGGTGTTGCAGGCGGCGAAGGAGAAACCCTTTCTGGGTATTTGCATGGGTCTGCAGGTATTGATGTCGCACAGTGAAGAAAACGACGGTGTCGATTGCATGGGTTTGTATCCTGGCGAGGTGCGTTTTTTCGGAAACGAGCTGAACCGGGGGACGTCGCCGGAGCTGTTGAAGATTCCGCATATGGGCTGGAACAACGTTACGCAGACCATTTCACATCCCTTGTGGCACGGCATAAAACAGGGCAGTCGCTTCTATTTTGTACACAGTTATTTCGTCGATCCCGAGGACGAGTCGATTGTTGCCGGCGAAACCACGTACGACATCGTATTCACATCGGCCGTTGCCCGCGGTAATGTATTTGCAGTACAGTTTCACCCGGAGAAGAGTGCGGCTGACGGCCTGCAGCTGCTGAGAAATTTTACCCAGTGGGATGGTCGGTAGATCGTTATGGAGCCTGATATTTCATGTTACTGATACCTGCGATAGACCTGAAAGACGGTCAATGTGTACGCCTGCGTCAGGGCGATATGAATGACGACACCGTTTTCTCCGATGATCCGGTCGCCATGGCGGGCCGCTGGGTTGAGGCGGGTACGCAAAGGCTGCATATCGTCGATCTCAACGGCGCTTTTGCCGGCGAGCCGCGGAATGCCGAAGTGATCAAGGAAATCGCCTCATCCTATCCGGATGTGCAAATACAGATCGGCGGCGGCATTCGCGACGAAGACACCATCGTGGCCTATCTCGATGCCGGAGTGCACTATGTGATTATTGGCACCAAGGCCGTGACCGATCCTCATTTCATCAATGAAGTTTGTGTCGAGTTTCCAAACAGGATTATCGTCGGCCTGGACGCCAAAGACGGCAAGGTTGCTGTGGATGGCTGGTCGAAAGTATCGCGTCACGATGTAATCGACATGGCGCAGCGGTTTGAGGACGACGGTGTGGAAGCCATAATCTATACCGATATTTCCCGCGATGGCATGATGCAGGGCGTCAATATCGACGCCACAGTCAAACTGGCGCGATCGATCCGTATCCCGGTGATCGCATCGGGCGGCATTACTTCGATGGATGATATCAAGGCGCTGAACGAGGTTGCCGATGAGGGTATTATCGGCGCCATCACCGGACGTGCGATCTATGAAGGCACGATCGACCTGGCCGAGGCGCAGCGCTGGCTCGCGGAACACCACAGCGAATACGACGGCGCCTACTGATCGTGTCGCTCGCAAAACGCATTATTCCCTGTCTTGACGTCGACAATGGCCGCGTCGTCAAGGGCGTGAAGTTTGTCGATATCCGTGACGCCGGAGATCCGGTCGAAGTCGCGCGCCGATATGACAAGGAAGGCGCGGATGAAATCACCTTTCTGGATATTACCGCCAGCTCGGACGACCGCGAAACCATGGTGCACGTAGTCGAGCACGTGGCGGAGGAGGTCTTCATTCCCCTGACGGTGGGAGGCGGCATCCGCAAGGTCGAGGATGTGCGTACCATGCTGAATGCCGGTGCCGACAAGGTTGCGATCAACACCGCCGCGGTCTTCAACCCCGACTTCGTCAAGGAGGCCAGCGACAGGGTTGGTTCACAGTGCATCGTGGTCGCAATCGACGCCAAGCAGGTCAGCGCGCCGGGTGAACCCCTGCGCTGGGAGATTTTTACCCACGGCGGGCGCAAGCCGACCGGCATCGATGCCATTGAGTGGGCGCAGAAAATGGTCGAGAATGGCGCCGGTGAGATACTGCTTACCAGTATGGACCGTGACGGTACAAAGATGGGTTTCGACCTCGCTCTCACCAGTGCGATTGTGAAGGCGGTATCGGTGCCGGTGATTGCATCCGGTGGCGTGGGTAATCTCGAGCATCTTGCAGAAGGCGTGCTGCGGGGCGGGGCGGATGCTGTGCTTGCAGCCAGTATTTTCCATTTCGCCGAGTACAGCGTGCACGAGGCCAAGGAATATATGGCCGAGAGCGGGATCGAAGTGCGCCTCTGAATCTTCGCCTGGAAACGGCCTCTTCATACAGAAAACATCATGTCGGAAAACTGGTTGGATGAAATTCGCTTCAATGCCGATGGCCTGATCCCCGCTATCGCCCAGGATGCCGCGAGCGGCAGGGTTCTGATGCTCGCCTGGATGAACCGCGAGGCGCTGAAGCTTACCGCCGAGAAAAAACAGGCTGTATACTGGTCGCGTTCGCGCGGGAAACTGTGGCACAAGGGGGAAGAATCGGGGCATACGCAGCAGGTGATGGAAATCCGCTTTGATTGTGATGAGGACGTGATTCTGCTAAAAGTGGAACAGAAGGGCGGTATAGCCTGTCACACAGGACGTGAGAGCTGCTTCTACCGCAGGCTGGATGGTGACCGCTGGACCGAGGTCGACGAAGTGATCAGGGACCCGAAGGACATTTATCGATAATCGCCCTGAGGGGCTGGCGCCGCAGATTCCATGAATTCAATACTCGAACAACTGGCGGAGGTGCTGGAGCAGCGCAAGCAGGCTGAGCCGGATTCTTCGTATGTTGCCAGCCTGTACGCAAAGGGATTGGATGCTATCCTTAAGAAGATAGGAGAAGAGGCCACAGAAACCGTGATGGCCGCCAAAGACGGCGATGACGACAAGTTGATTTACGAAACGGCAGACCTGTGGTTTCACAGTCTGGTGTTGCTGGCCCACAAGGGACTTGGGCCGGATGATGTTTTACAGGAACTCGGCCGGCGTTTCGGCGTTTCCGGCCATGATGAAAAAGCTTCGCGCTAGTCGCATGTCGACCGGCAACTGAAGCTGGAGATTAAAGAATGGGCATAAGTATCTGGCAATTATTGATTGTACTCGGCATCGTGATTTTGCTGTTTGGTACGAAGAAATTACGCAATCTGGGCGGTGACCTCGGTTCCGCGGTGAAAAGTTTCAAGGGCGCCATGAAAGAGGGCGCTGAAGATACCGCGATGAAGAAGGAATTCGAAAGCGATGAAGGCAGGACGATTGACGCCGAAGTCACCTCCAAGAAAGAAGACAAGGTTTGATGCCTGCCTGAAAACCGGCCTTCAGTACCCGGTTTCAACTGCAGGCCGATCGCGCAGGCCGGCCGCATGATCACATCTGTTTGCTGTTCACTGACCACTGACCACTGA
>Ga0180437_10012395_pt1 | contig 10079 bp, 7 predicted proteins | sample SS_ome_4_FD_132410 | JGI IMG/M metagenome (GOLD analysis project Ga0180437, IMG submission 132410) | Hypersaline lake sediment archaeal communities from the Salton Sea, California, USA - SS_3_D_1 metaG | ecosystem: Environmental > Aquatic > Non-marine Saline and Alkaline > Hypersaline > Sediment... | reverse complement strand
TAATCCTTGGTCCGCTCGTTGAACTGCGAGACGAACTGCCCGGGGCTGACGTTATGCTGGCCCAGGGCGGGCCCCACGGGCGGAGCGGGCGTTGCCTGTCCGCCTGGCGCCTGCAACTTTATTTTCGCAACTATTTCCTTAGCCATTGCAATTACCGTCCATCCGCCGGCAGCTTGGCGTCTCGCGGCGGGGCATACGCACGCCTCCCGCCGACACGCCAGCCTCAGATATTCTCCACCTGCCAGTACTCCAGCTCGACCGGGGTTGCCCTGCCAAATATCGTAACCACCACGCGGACGAGTCCCTTGTCGGCCAGGACCTCGTCCACCATACCTTCGAAGTTCTCAAACGCGCCTTCCTTGATCTTGACCTGGTCTCCCTTGGCGAATTCGACGGAGACCGGCGCGCCTTCCTCGGCCTTTTCAACCTGCATCAGCATTTTGTCCACATCGCCCTGCTTCATGGGCGTGGGTTTGCCGCCGGCGCCGATGAAGTCTCCCACGCCGGTGGTCTCACGGATCAGGAACCAGGCCTTCTCGTCGATCCGCCCGTTCTCGTCAGGCGCCATTTCGATGAAAACGTAACCGGGATACATCTTCCGCTCGACCAGCTTCTTGCCGACCCGACCCCGAGGGGCCGGACGACGCTCAGTCGGCACGAGGATACGGCCGATGCGATCCTCAAAGCCTTCTATCTTGACCTTGCGCTCCAGCGCTTCGCGCACGGATTCCTCTTTATTCGAGGCTACTCGCAGAACATACCACTGCTTAGCCATAAACGGCTCCTGTGGGTGTCCGTCCCGGAGGGCCTTTTAGCCCATTATTCCCATCCACCTGAACATCAGAGTAAAAATGATGTCCACGCCGAACAGTACCCCCGCCAAAATGAAGGTCGTTACTATGACCACCTTGGTCGAGCCGACGATTTCCTTCTTGCTGGACCAGGAGACCTTCTTCATTTCGCTCTCGGTGGCGATCAGGAAATCCGCCGATCGCTGCCTGTTTACCAACCTGAAGACCAGCAGCCCGATCATCGCCACCAGCGCCGTGGGGATGCCGAATCGCACCGCCGGCGGGCGCGTCACTGAGTATCCGGCGAGCTTTGCGCTGAGCGCCGCTGCGCCGGCAACCGCCAGCACCATCGCCGCAACGAACGTAGTGATGCGGACGTATTTTCCCTGGCCTCTCTTGTATAGCTCAAACATAGACACCTAAAACGCCGCTGGTTTCAGACGCGCCACCACGGCAGGAGGGATTTGAACCCCCAACCTGCGGTTTTGGAGACCGCTGCTCTGCCAATTGAGCTACTGCCGTATATCGGCGAGCCGGTCCGGGCCTGTCATAACCAGAGCCGGAGATGGCGCACCTGGCCGCTGCTTTGGGCCAAGCCGCCTCATCGCCGGTGCTACTTCCTCTTGATTTTGTGCTCCGTATGCTTCTGTTCTTTGGGACAATATTTCTTCAGCGACAGCTTCGGTGCACCACCTTGTGTGCGAACCTGCGTACGATAGTTCAGCTCGTCACAACTGGTGCACTGCAGCCACATGTACTCTCTGGCCTTGGACTTCGCCATCGGTCCTTACTCCAGGACCTTGGTGACCACGCCGGCGCCGATGGTTCTCCCGCCTTCGCGGATGGCGAACCTCAGCCCTTCTTCCATGGCGATCTTTGTGTTAAGCAGATCGACCTCAATGGTCACGTTATCGCCCGGCATGCACATTTCCGCGCCGCCCAGCAGCTTGATCGTCCCGGTTACGTCAGTGGTGCGGAAGTAGAACTGCGGGCGATAGCCGGTGAAGAACGGGCTGTGCCGGCCGCCCTCTTCCTTGGTCAGCACGTACACCTCGCCCTCGAACTTGCTGTGCGGGGTGATGCTGCGGGGTTGGGCCAGGACCATGCCGCGCTCCAGGTCTTCCTTCTCGATGCCGCGGAGCAGGCAGCCGACGTTATCGCCGGCCTGGCCCTCATTCAGCGTCTTGTTGAACATCTCGACGCCCGTGACTGTAGTGGTACGCGTCTCGGCGAGGCCTACTATCTCGATCTGGTCGCCAACCTTGACCTTTCCGCGCTCGATACGCCCGGTGCCGACGGTGCCTCGGCCCTTGATCGAGAAAACGTCCTCGACCGGCATGAGGAAGGGCTTGTCGATCTCGCGCACCGGCTCGGGGATGTTGCTGTCGAGCGCCTCGATCAGCTCCATGATCGGCTTGACGTATTCCTCGTTCTCGGGCTCCTGGAGGGCCTTCATGGCCGAGCCTTTGATGACCGGCACGTTGTCGCCGTCGAACTCGTACTTGCTGAGCAGCTCGCGAACTTCCAGCTCGACCAGCTCCAGCAGCTCCGGATCGTCGACCAGATCGGTCTTGTTAAGGAACACCACCAGCGCCGGAACGTTGACCTGCCTGGCAAGCAGGACGTGTTCGCGAGTCTGTGGCATGGGGCCGTCGGCCGCGGAAACCACCACGATCGCGCCGTCCATCTGGGCGGCGCCCGTGATCATGTTCTTGACGTAGTCAGCGTGTCCGGGGCAGTCCACGTGCGCGTAGTGGCGTTTGGCGGACTCGTACTCGACGTGGGCGGTGGCTATGGTCAGAATCTTTGTCGCGTCGCGCCGACCTTGCGATTCCGAGGCCTTGGCGATCTCGTCATAGCTCTTGTACTTCGCCAGCCCTTTCTTTTCCAGGACCATCGTCATGGCCGCTGTCAACGTGGTCTTGCCGTGGTCCACGTGTCCGATCGTTCCTACGTTAACGTGCGGCTTTGTCCTTTCGAAAACTGCCTTGGCCATTGGTTAAGCTCCTCTTGGGGCAAAAGCTTGCTCTCTGCCGTAATCTCTTGTTTCCCGTTTTCCGGTCTTCGTGAAATTGTGTATAAACAGCTTCGATGCGGCCCAAGCCGCTGCCAATTCTCTCAGTGGCAAGCTGCTGAAGGGGATCGAACCCTTGACCTCGTCCTTACCAAGGACGCGCTCTACCGCTGAGCTACAGCAGCACGCGGCGCCCTTCGCTCAAAGCGAAGTCCCGGCGCGATTTCTGGGCGCGATCCACCTTCGCAGGTGCCCAAGCTGACGATGCACTACAACCGCTGTGCTGAAGCGGATTGTCTAGTATAATGATTCGGCAAAATCGTATCAAATAGCTTTTAATTAAATTTACAACTTTTTTCCGCCACCCTCAAGGCCTTTCCGGAGGCCGTGCGGGCCGGCGACCCCGCCAAGCCCCGCCGCGCAGCCGGGGTGGGGCCGGCCAAGGGCAATCGTTCGATCAACCTACATTGTGCCTTCTTGGCAGCCGAATCGCAACTGCCTCTTCCAGCCACCAAATGCAGCCCATCAAGGCCGCTGCCAGCAAAACCTGCCAAAGAAACTTTGACTTGCCGGCCGGCCAATCTATAATCGCCCTCGCATCAGCGGCGGTGCGCGCTGCTGGCTTAAAGGACCTCGCCGGATCGCTATGGAAGGCCGACCCAGCGGCATTTTATTGTACCTCATCACGGCGACATTAGTGTCGCTCGCGGGCGCCCAGCTTTGCCTGTGTCAGGAGGCCATCGAGCACAATGATGTCAAGATCAGGGGCAAGGAGATAGTAACCTTCACGGATGGCCGGGAGCCCGTCTTGATCGTCGTGGGGGACTTCCAACTGACTCTGGGCAAGCGCACAATCACCGGGCGCGACGCCGTGGTCTGGGTCAACCCGATAGAAGGCGACCAGGCGGCCCGCAACCGGATCACGGTATACGTCGAGGGCAATGCCCGCGACGTGGCGGCTGACGGAAAAGTCACCAGCGACTCGGTGATGCTGATCTCGATTCTCCAGCAGGGCAAGCTGGGGACTGTCGCCGACCACCTCTCCGAGCGCCAGATTAAGGATTTCCCCCTTTACCAGCGGGCCGTGGCGGCAAGACAGCGAACAAGCAGCGCCAAGGAGCCGCAGACCGGCCAAGACACTGACGCCGGCGCGCCATCGACTCAGCCGGCTTCGACCTCGCGGCCGAGCGAGACCACGACGCAACCGATCGCGCCGGTCATAATGCCGATTCAATTCAGCGCCGATCGATTCACCTCCCGCATGGTCGGCAACAAACGAATCACGGTAGCCCGCGGGCACGTCTATGTCGCCCAGGGAAGCTCCGACAGCGCAGACTTCCTGGAGCTGCGCGGGCAGGCGGCGGTGATCTTCAGCGAAAAGCTCGACCAGCCCAAGCTCACCCGCAGCCCCATAAGCCCCAAGCTCGGCAAGCCCGAGGAGGAGACAATCACCGGCGTGTACCTCGAGGGCGACGTGATAATGGCGCGCGGGGAAAGATCGATGCAGGCCCAGCGCGCCTACTACGACTTCGTCGCGGACCGCGGCTACATCCCCGACGGCGTGCTGCGAACCGTCCAGGAGCAGCGAAACATCCCCATCTACATCCGCGCCGACGAAATTCGAACCCTTTCGGCCCGGGAGATGTATTTCCGCAACGCCAAGGTCACCAGCAGCGACTTCCGCTCGCCTTCTTACCACATCGGCGCGAAGGAAGCCTACCTGATGGACACCACGCCTTACGACGAGGAGGGCAAGGCCCTCGGCCCACAGGCGTGGCAGGCCAGGATGAAGCACACGACCTTCAACGTCCGCTCCGTGCCCCTGGTCTATACGCCGTTCTGGAAGGGCGACCTGGAGCAAGGACATTCCGCCCTGCGCACCGCCAGCATAGGTTCGCACGGCGACTTCGGCCTGGGCGTGGAGACCGAGTGGCACCTCTTCCGCCTGCTGGGGCTGTCCAGGCCCAAGGGCGTCCGGGCCTACTACGAACTAAACTGGTACGAGGAGGGCCTGCTGACCGGCATAAAGTTCCACTACGCCCGCCAGAACGAAATGCGGCGCTATACCGGCTACGGGCGGATCTTCGGCCTGTTCGCCGGCGACGATGACGACGACTTCGGCGATCAGCGTGAGGACATACCGGCCCCGGACACCCGCGGCCGCGTGCTGTGGCGCCACAAGGAGTACCTGCCGAGCGACTGGGAGGCCCAGTTCGAGGTCAGCTACATGTGCGACCGCAACTTCCTGGAGAGGTACTGGCCGACGGAGTTTTACGCCGGCAAGGAGCAGGAGACGCTCATCTACGCCAAGAAGCAGCGCGACAACTGGGCCTTCACTGCTCTTGCCAAGTACCGCATAAACGACTTCCTGACGCAGGACGAGGCCTCGCCGGACCTGGGCTTCTACCTCACCGGCGAGCCGCTGTGGGGAGACAGACTGACGCTGTTCAGCGAATCGCACGCCGGGTTGAGAAGGTTCAGGCCGGACAACGACACGGCGCTGGAGAGCAGCCACGTCATGGCCCGCCTGGACACCCGCGAGGAAGTTGACTTCCCCATCCGCATCGGCCCGGCCCAGGTCGTGCCCTACGCGGTGGGGCGGCTGAGCTACTGGAGCGACGAGCCGACAGGAGGGGAGAACTTCAGGCCGTACGGGCAGGTCGGAGCGAAGGCCCTGACGCAACTGTGGCGAGTCTATCCCCAGGTCGTAAGCCGCCTGTGGGACCTGGCCGGGCTGAGGCATATCATCACGCCGCAGCTCGCCGTGTTTTTCTCGGACGCCGGCGGCGTCTCACCGAATGAACTCTTTGCGCTGGATCCGGACATCGAGGAGCATCTGCGGCGCGTCAACGGCTTCAGCGCCGGCGTCTACCAGCGGTTGCAGACCAAGCGCGGCCCCGCGGGCGAGCAGCACCTGGTGGACTGGATGCGCCTGGACGTGGTGGCCAGCTTCTTCGACAACGGCGCGGACCTGTCCCCCGCCGACGGCAAGTTCTATCTCTACCGGCCCGAGTACAGCCTCGGGCGAAACCACGTGAACGCCGATTACTCATGGTACCTGTCGGACACGACGACCTTCCTGGCGGACCTCAACTGGGACACCGACGACGGCAGAATTGAAAGAGCCGCTGCGGGGTTGTCGATCGTCAGGAGCCCGCGACTGGCGTACTATGCTGGCATGAGGATCATACGGGACATGGACTCGGCCATCGGCACCTTCGGCGCCAAGTACCGGATCAACCGCAAGTACACCATCAGCTTCTTCGAGCAGTACGATTTCGACTTCCGCGGCAGGCGGAACCTGGCTACCAACGTCTCCATCGTCCGCAAGCTGGAGAGGTGGTACGCCGCAGTGACGTTCACCTTCGATCAGTCCGACGAAGGCGACACCTTCGGACTGATGCTCAGCCTTTGGCCGGAGGGAGTCCCCGAGGTCCGCATCGGCGGCGGCACCCGCTCTGCCCTGTTGAAAAAGAGCGACATGAACTAAAGGCCTTCGCCCTCCTAAAGCAGATTCACGGGATCAACGTCGGCGACTATCTCCGCGCGGGCGCCGCGCGAAAGCTCACCCATGTTCCCCAGCAGGGCCTTCTGGATGACCCCGGGCTTGTCGCTGAGAAGCTGGACCTCGAAGCGGAACTCGTTGCGAATCCTTTTTACGGCGGCCGGCTGCGGGCCCAGCATCCTGACGGCCGAGCCGGCAAGAAGCTTCTTTATCCCGGCGGCCAGCGCGGCGGCGCCCTGCTCGGCCCTTTCCTGATCGGCGTGCCGGACGATCAGCCTGACCATGCGGCTGAATGGAGGCAGGCGGGTTTCCCTGCGAGAGGGCATCTCGTAGGCGGCGAAGCCGTCGTAATCGTGGCTCAGCGCGAACCGGATGGCCGGCTCGTCCTCATGAAGCGTCTGGACGACGACCCAGCCCGGCAGGTCGGCCCTGCCCGCGCGGCCGGCCACCTGCACCACGAGCTGAAACGTCCGCTCGGCGGCCCGGAAGTCGTTGATCTCAAGCGACGTGTCGGCCGAGGCCACGCCGACAACGGAGACGCGCGGGAAATCCAGCCCCTTGGCCACCATCTGCGTGCCCAGCAATATGTCCACCTCGCCCGCGGCGAAGGCGTCGAAGACCTTCTTGAACTGCGCCGCCGAAGTCATGGTGTCTGAGTCCATCCGGGCCACCCTGGCCGCGGGGAACTTGCGCGACAGCTCGTTCTCGATTCGCTGAATCCCCAGGCCGAACAGAAGCAGCTTGCCGCGGCAGGCGGGGCAGCGCTCCGGCAGCATCTCGGTGTGCCGGCAGTAGTGGCACATCACAAGCTGCGTGGCCTGGTGGAAAACCAGCGCCCTGGTGCACCCGGGGCAGCTCATCGTCCAGCGGCAGGATGGGCAGAAGACGTAGCTGGCGTAACCGCGCCGGTTCATCAGCAGGATAACCTGCTCGCCGCGGTCCAGCGCGGCGGCCATCCTGTCGGTCAGCGTCTTGCCGATCAGCTCCACGCGCCCGCGCGGCATCTCCTTGCGCAGGTGGACAATCTGGAGCTTCGGCATTGGCAGGCCGCGGACGCGGTGAGGCAGCCGAAGCATGCCGTAGCGGGCAAGCTGAACGTTACGCAGCGACTCCAGCGACGGCGTCGCGGAGCCCAGGATCACCGGCACGTCCGCCAGGGCGGCACGCTTCACCGCAACGTCCCGACCGTGGTACCGCGGGATGTTGTCCTGCTTGTAGCTCGACTCGTGCTCCTCGTCCACGATGACAAGGCCAAGTTTGCGGGCCGGGGCGAACACGGCGCTGCGCGGCCCGACGACGACCGACGCGGCGCCCTGGAGTATCTGGTCGTAGTAGAATGCCCGCTGCGCGTCTGTCAGGCCCGAATGCAGCACGGCCACTCGCGGCAGCCTGCGCAGCAGCCGCTGCATCGTCTGCGTCGCCAGGGCTATCTCGGGGACCAGCAGTATCGCCTGCCGGCCGGCCTCGATGACGCGGCGAATCGCGCGGATATAAACCTCCGTCTTGCCGCTGCCCGTTACGCCGTAAAGCAGTGTCGCCGAGAAGCCGCCCGTCAGCTTCTCTTGAATCGCCCGCATCACGGCGGCCTGATCGTCGTTCAGCTCGAACGGGTCGGCCTCGGTCTGGCCGGGAAGCTCGGGCAACTTTGCAGGGCGGCTTGCGAGCCGAATGAGGCCGCGCTGCCGAAGCCGACGGACGCTCTCGCGCGAGGCCCCGCTGTGGCGCGTAAGGCTCTCCAGCGGCAGCGGCTCTGTGCCCTGCTTGCGTGCCTCGTAAAGCTCATCGAGCAGTTGCCGCTGCCTGGCTCCGAGCCTGCCGGGCCAGTCGCGCCGCTCGCCGGTCAGGTAAGCGACCGTTTCAGTTTGCTTCCGGTGGCGCCCGACGGCCGAGGGAATCATCGCCGCCAGAGTCATCCCCAGCGGCGCGAGATAGTAATGGCTGATCCACTCGCCGAGCCGCCAGAGTGTCTCGTCGAGCTGCGGGGCGGTGTCGATCAACTCGGCGACCTCCTTAAGCTCCTGCCGCGTCGGCCGGGCCTGGCAGTCAGTCACGAAGCCTACAAGCTTGCGGTCGCCCCTACCGAACGGCACGCGGACCCGCATGCCCACGGCCGGCGTACCAAGCTCCTGCGGCCAGAGGTAGTCGTAGGCCTGCCAGACGTTGGCGTTGACGACAACGGCCACCGCGCGCCCGCGCGGAGGAGGCAACTGCGGCTCCTGGAAAAGCTTGCCCATGCGAACATGTTAACGTACATTGGCGGCGCTTTTAACCGCTAAAGCCCGCGGATAGATCCGTGGGCTTTCTTGCCAGGCGCAACGGCGTATTGCTATTGGCGTTGCGGTTCTGTAACCTCGTAGAGGCGCCGCGGCAGAAAAGCTGCCCGACACGGGAGCTGACCGATGCCCAGGAAATCCACAAAGAAGGCGACGGCAGACGCCAAATTGGAAGCGAAGATCGCCGACAGCAAGGTCCTGGTCGTCGATGACAATCTTCAGAACCTCGAGCTGCTGGTAGAGTATCTGGGCGGCCTGAAATGCACCGTCCTGACGGCGACCGGCGGCCTGGAGGCCATCGAAAAAGTCCAGCAGGAAAAGCCCGACCTGATACTGCTGGACATAATGATGCCCCGCATGAGCGGCTTTGAGGTCTGCCGAAAGCTGAAAACCGCCCCCGAGACCCGCGACACACCCATCATAATGGTAACGGCCCTCAAGGAGCTGTCAGACATCGAGCGGGGAGTGGAATCGGGGACGGATGACTTCATCTCCAAGCCGGTCAACCGGCTGGAGCTTCTGACCCGCGTCCGCAGCCTGCTCCGCGTCCGGCACCTCAAGAGCGACCTCGATCGCACGCTGGCATACCTCAATGACGTTGAATCGCGCGGAAAAGAGGATTAGAACCGCCGGATGCGAGCTTGGCATCGGCTTGCCGGGAGGATGCCCATGAGATCGTTCATCCGCCTCAAGATTATCCTGCTGCTGCCGGCCGTCGCATCGCTCTGCGGCTGCCCGTCACAACCGCGGCCGGCTGAGCCCCCTCGCCAGGTCGAGCCGCAAGTCCTCGGCCCACCTACGCTTGAAGGTGAGTACCATGTGACCGAGCCGGAGCCCGCGGTCATCAGGGAGCCGACGGCCCCTTACAGCGGGGGGCCCGTGATACTGGTGCCCGGCCCCGCGCCACTGAAGGTCGTCGAGCGGACGGCGGTTGACGGCGTAACGGTCTGCCGGCTGTCGAACGGGCTGACGGTCATCGTCAAGCCCACGCGGACGGCCCCGGTCGTCTGCGTGCGGGCCTACGTGCAGGCGGGCGGGATTTACGAGCGCGAGTACCTCGGCTGCGGTCTGAGCCACCTGCTGGAGCACCTGGTCGCCAAGGACGCCAGCCACGACGCCGGCCCGTCGGCCGATCGCGACAAGCCGGTCGCCGACCGCGTCAGTCGAATCGGCGGGCAGGCCAACGCATACACGTCGCTCGACCATACCTGCTACTACATCTCCGCCTCGGCCGGCAAGACCGACGAGTGCATCGACCTAATCGCCGACTGGCTCGCCCGGCCGGAGATCACGCCGGAGGACTTCCGCCGAGAGCACGGCGTCGTCCAGCGTGAACTGGAGAAGGGCAAGGACCAGCCCGGCACGCAGTTGTGGCACGCCCACGAGCGGAACGCCTACGGCACTCACCCGGCCGGCGTGCCCGTCATCGGCCTGGCCGAGCCGCTCAGTCAGGTCGATCTGGAGGACGTCCTGAACTACCACGAGCGAATGTACAT
>Ga0180437_10012394_pt1 | contig 10079 bp, 5 predicted proteins | sample SS_ome_4_FD_132410 | JGI IMG/M metagenome (GOLD analysis project Ga0180437, IMG submission 132410) | Hypersaline lake sediment archaeal communities from the Salton Sea, California, USA - SS_3_D_1 metaG | ecosystem: Environmental > Aquatic > Non-marine Saline and Alkaline > Hypersaline > Sediment... | reverse complement strand
GCACGAAATACACAAGACAATACACAAGCTGTAAGAAGAATACCTGGTATGCCTTATGGTGAACAACAAGCATTAACACAACAGCAACAAGCTGCACCATTACCAAAAGATACTACTCCACAAGCACAACCTGCTATGAGGAGACCAATACCTCAAATGGATGTATTTGCACAAACACAAAGACCAACTGAACCTGTTACATCAGGATTACCTTTTGGACCAGGAGTTGGAGCAACTGCACCAGTATCTGATGATCCAGATATGTTATTAAGAGCTATTTATTCTGTTTATCCTGACCCTTTACTTCTTAGATTATTAGGAAATAAAGGTGTATGATAAATGTAGAAAATCCAAACTTTGAAGATGAGTTTGAAGCAGAGATAAAAACTAAAGAACAAAGATTTGCTGAATTAAAATCACAATTATCAGCTAATAATAAATTTAAAGCAAGACTTGCTAATCGTAATTTACAAATAGCTCCATACATACCACCAACTATTCCTGCTGGTATGGGTTTAATTGGACAAAATATAGAAGAAGTTAGTCCTGCTGTATTACGAAATTTAGCACTGCAAGTTCAAGATCAAGATAATAGTTTATGGAATAGTATTACAGATAAATTTAAAGGCGTAGTAAGAGGAGCATTTCTTGCTGCTGATGCAGGTTTAGACTTTGTTAAAGGACAGTTACTTGCTAGATTTCCAGTTGAAATAAATCAAAGATTTAATGAGAAATTAGCAGAAGGTAAATCAAGAACAGTTGCATTAGGAGAAGTATTTGATGAATTTGATGATATAAGAAAAAAAGTAGGAGATACTGCTTTTACTATGGCACTTCGTGAAGCATCACAAGGCAGACAAATAAATCTTGGTGAAGGACTTATTCCACAATCAACACCAATCAACGAAACAGAAGAATACAAAGAATTAGTTAAAAGAGGTGTTGCACCAGATAAAGCATTAGAATTAGCACAAGATATTGTAGGCAAACCAATTACAAGTATTGCTAAAGAACAAGCAATTAGTGGTGTTCAATTTAAAGGTGATACAAGAGCAGGTTTACAAGCAGGTGGATATACACCAGAAGTAACACTAGGTAGGTTAATTGCAGAACCTTTAGTTGCTATGAATGTAATAGAACCAGGTACAAAAGGTTACAGAAACTTATCAGGGTCTGTAGATTTTGTAGGAACATTAGCACTTGACCCTGCTAACTGGGTAACACTTGGTGCTGCATCTGTTGCTAAAGGTGCAAGAAGTATAAAGTTTTTAGATGAAGCACAGAAAGCACAACAAATAGCAGAGTATGGTGGGATTGCAGGTGGTCTTAGAAAAACAGTTATAGAGAAATATCCTAAGTTAGGTGGTTATTCTGTAGAAGGATTTTTACAATCTGATAAAGGAGTAAATCTGCAAAAGTTTTTAGTTAGTGGTAACACACCTGAACAAGCAGCAGGTAATGTAGATTATTTATCAAGTTTATTTAAAACAAAAGATTTAAAAACTTTAAATAAAATTGCTAAATCATCTAATGAACAAGAAATGTATGGATTATTAACAGATTATTTTGGTAAAAATATTAATCAAAAAATACCTTTTTCTAATAGATTGTTTAGTACATATAAGGGTGGTGGACAAACTAAAAGAACACAACAATTATTTTCTAAAATTACAGGAACATCACCAGAACTAGCAAATTTTGGTGTAGGTCCTGCAATAAGATTTAGTAATAAATGGTCTCCTATTGTCAGATCGTTTTCTAAATTGTATGAGCCAGGTTTAGACCCAACAGATATAGATGGTTCATTGGTTACATTACAAAATATGATGAGACAAATGGATTTACCTGCTGAAACAAGAGCAAAAATATTATCAGAAACTATTGATAGTTTAGACCAGTTAGATGCTGCTGATGATGCAATATTAAAACAAATTACATTAGGTGAATCAGAAACAGCTTTTTCTGCTTTTGTTGATCCATTAGCACAGCTACCAGAACAAAGAGTAGCTAATTCATTTGCTAATGCAGATATATTATTTCAAGCATCTATTAGGTCTGCTAAAGCATTTAAAGAAGAACTAACCAAAAAAATAGATGATGATTTATTATCAGAAACTATTATTGATGAAATAGTTAGTATCTATGAAAAGCCACTTAAAGAAGCAGGATTATATTTTGTTGATGAAGTAGGTCAAGCATTTAATTTTGGCGACCAATTAAAAGCATATGTTAATGGTTCTCCTGTGGACATTCCTACTTTTAGATTGAGTACAGAGTTAGCACAAAACAATATACCTGTTATTCCTGCAAGTAAAGTTGTTAAGGCAACTAACATAATGAAAAATAATGTATTGAATAATACACCATTAAAATCATTTGCTAAAACAACAAAATTAGAAGATGGTGCTGTAAAGTTGCTTGCAGATAAATACATATCTTCTGCTTGGAAACCTGCTGTATTACTTAGAGGTGCTTGGACTACTCGTGTTATTGCTGAAGAACAAATCAGAATGTGGGGTAAAGGATATAATAGTTTAACTTCTCCTCGTAGATTAGTGGCTATGGCTACAGGTAAAGACTTAGACCCAACAGGTACATTACAAATAGTTAAAAAAATAGAACAAGGTGTGCCTGATACAGAAATAGAAAATCTTATATTTAGAGAGTTTCCTAATTTACCTAAAAGATTTAAGTATCAAGGTGAAGAAATAAGTATGTTACAAGCTATGAAAAAATATTGGATTACAGGTGATAAAGAATTACTTGATATTGTAGAGCTTACTTCGAAAGAAACACAAGTTATGGAAGAATTTTTTGATGCTATATCTGGTACACATAGAGGTTATCAAGGACTGAAACAAACCAATCCAAGTTATGCAAGAAAAGCGTTTAGTGTTTTTGATAAAAATGAAAATCCTAGAGGTTATGTAGATGCTATGATGACAGAATATCAACAGCTACTTGGAGATAAATTAGCTGTAATGATATTAACTGAAGGACCACAAGCAGCTAAAACATTTCTTTGGAATACAAGATTTGATACAGATTCACTAGCAAGAAGTATTGCTAGACAAGACCCATATTATGAAAATATATTTAATAATCAAGATTTAGCAAATCAGATTGTAGATTTTATTAATGCTCGTATAACTGTTAAAACAGGTGGAACATTTAATAAAGAAACTATGGAAATAGTTACACCTGGTAATCCTGATATTCTTGAATTTTTAAAAACAGGAAAATATAAAGATATTGATATGAAACAGATAGGAAGTACAAAAGGATTAAGAGCACAGTATAAAAAAATATATGATGAAAATAAAGAAGTCTTACCACAATTATTAAAAGGTAGAGGAGGTACATATTCTGAATTTGCAACTAAATCAGAGCTAGGTCAAAAGTACGATCAGGTTATTGAGAATATGTTTTACTTTTTTATGACTTCTCCAACAAATAAATTATCAAGAGCACCAGTATTTAAACAAGCATACTGGAATAAAGTATCAGATTTAATATCTATAAGTTCTGCTGAGGTTAAAGATTTAATTATACAAAGAGCTAAGTCAGCTAATGTAGCAGATGATGTTATAAAGAAAATGCAAAAGACTGTACCTGCTAGTGAGAGCAAAGCATTTTATAAAGTAGATGAGTTGTTTGAAGGATTAACAGTAAAAGAAATTGCTTTAAAAGCAAAAGGTAAATTAGACACAACACCATTTAAAAAAATAGATGATGCTTTTAACTCTATAGATGAAGTATCTAAAGCACACGCATTAAATGAAACTAAACAGTTGTTATATGATTTAGGAGAAAGAACAAGATTTTGGGAAGCAACTAGATTAATATTTCCATTCGGTGAAGCGTATCAAGAAATCTTAACAACTTGGTTTAAGATACTTAAAGATAATCCTGCACCACTTAGAAGATTCCAATTAACTGTAGAAAAAGGTAGAGAAACAAACCCATTTGAAATAGAAGATACAGACAGAGGGTTTTTCTATGAGGATCCAACAACAGGAGAAGAAATGTTTGCTTTTCCAGGTTGGGGTGGATTAGCAAGTAGATGGATGGGAATACAAGAAGATGACCCAATACAATTAGAAGCATCAGGTTTCGCTGCTAGTGTAAACTTAATAGGTCAATCATTTTTGCCTGGTTTAGGACCATTAGTACAAGTTCCTGCTGCATTTATTACAAAAGGTATGGACCCTGAAAGTACATTAGTAAAAGGTATATTTGGTGATTTTCCACCTGAACCTACTAAAAATCCATTTGATTATTTTACAAGATTATTTCCTTATCCATCTTGGTTAAAGAAAGTTATACAAGCATATGAGTTAGACCCTGATGAATATGGAAGATTGCAAACAAATACAACTATTGATGTGTACAACGCTTTATATTATGCAGGTAGAGTATCTGATGCAACATATGATGAATATAAAGAAGGTATGGATTTAGCTAAAGAATACGCAAAAACATTAACTCTTGTAAGAGCAGTAGCACAATTTATAGGACCAACAGGTTTTACTCCTAGATGGGAAGTATTAAGTAAAACACCTGAAGGCAGACAAGTTATATTTGTTTCTGCATTAGGAGAAGATTACAGAGAGAGACTAGAAGAAAATAATGGAGATCAATTTAAAACAACACAGGAATTTATACAACAATATGGAATTGACCCAACATCATTATTTGTTGGTAAGTCATCACAGATATATAAAAGACCTGTAACAGTAGAAGGTTCTAAATTCTATAGAGATAATAAAGAGTTATTTGAAGAATATAAAAATACTGCTTATTTTGTTAGACCAGATGACCCAACAGGTGAATTTAGTTATGAATCATATTTAAAATCTATAGAAGAAAAAGCAAGACAACCTCTTACATTAGAACAATGGAGATTAGTTAGAAACAATATTTTAGGTGCTGCTGCTTGGGAACAGTTTATGTTATCAGAAGCACCAGGTATGAAACCATATTGGCTAAGAAGTGATGAACAAGCTAAAGCAGATAAAGAAACTAAAAGAATGCAACTTAAAGCTCAATATCCTGGTTGGGGTTATGATGATATACCAGGTGTAGGAACAGGTGCTCCAGTAGAAGTAATTATACAAGAGTTTTATAACTGGAAAAATAATGAACAATTATCTAATAGTGAAGCAGGAAAAGGATTAGCATTGTACTTAAAGGCAAGAGATAATGCTAAACTAGAATCAGAGAGATTAGGATATGGTCCTGAATCATTTAGGTCTGCTAGAGCTTTAGGCAATATTAGATTATACCTTAATGACTATGCAAACTATGTGATAGAACAATATCCTGATTTTCAATATATTTGGAATAGCTATTTTAAAAGAGAGTTGTTAGAAGCTGAAAGAGATGAACAAATTAAAGCAAATATTAGGAATAATTATTAAATGACAGTAGAAGAATTTATACAACAATTAGAATCATTAGTTAATTCTAAAAGTCCATTACCAGGACAAGCACCTTTGTTTATACCTGAAGATGTAAAGCAAGAATTATATTCACAACCTTCTGTTAAAGCTGCTGCTGATCAAGCAGTTGTTGCATTAACTGGAACTTCTAGTCCAATATCAGCAGGAGATATATATAGAATTGCTGGTATGACAGGTGAACCACAAATAGGAGATCCTAGATATGTACAAGATGTAACTTTAGAATTACCTAACTTCTTAGGTGTACCAAGAAACTATGAAGTTGATGGTGTATCAATTTATACAACAGATGACCAAGGAGAGTTTTTATTTTATCAATCAGGTTCTGAATATAATTTAATGTTAGGACAGACACCAGAAGTAGTTGCTGCTGTACAAGCTGAACTTGTTAATAGTGGCTTATTAAAAATAGGAGAATTTGTACCTGGTAAATGGGGTGGACTATTTATTAATGATGAACAAAAAGATGTAGAAGCATTTAAAAAAGTATTAGAATATTCTAATCAAACTGGTAATCCAGACTTCACAGTTGGTTTAAGATTTTTTGTAGATAGTCAAGAAGCAATAGATGCTTTCCAACAAGAACCTGCTTATCTACCACCTGATTATGCAACTGTTTCACAATCTGTTACTAATCTTTTTGAACAACAATTAAGAAGAAAACCAAAAGCATACGAGTTAGAATTACTTGCTAATCAGTTATTAGCAGATACAAAGAAAGCCTTTGAAGCACAACAACCTGCACAACTAGATATAGGTGATATAAGTGCAGAAGAATTATTAACTGGTAATTTAGGTAATCATATAGTAGAACCACCAGTTCAAGAAGAAACTGCTATTGATCCTACATCAAGAATGTTACAAAAGTTTAATGAAATAACAGCAAAAGAACAAGAAAGGTTAGGTGCGAATCGTGATATTCAAGCCACTAATCGTATCATTCTTAATAGCATCACAGGTGCTCCAAAGTAGTATTATGGAGAATGAAATGACAAATGACAGTAATCCTGCATTAATAGATATGTATATTAAAGCGTTGCTTATGCGTGAAAGTACAAATAACTATGAAGCAAAACATAAAGCATCTGTCATAGAAGATTATGCAACAGGTAAACCTATTAGAGTACAAGCACTTGGTGGCTATGGAATATTAGATATTAATTTCCCTATATGGGCAAAACAAGCAGGACTAAAAGATTTTAGTATGGCTGATGAAGATTGGAAAGACCCTAAAGCACAGGACACTATTGCTAAATATAAAGTACAAGAATATTTTAATAAATTTAATTCTTGGGATGCTGTATCTGTTGCTTGGTTCGCAGGAGAAAACAAAGCTAAAGAACTTATGCGTAATGGAACAATAGATTATGATAAAGCAGATTCTAATGGTACAACTATAAAACAATATGTAGATAGTATGAACAATCTTATCGCAGAAGATTTTATGACAATGGAAGTACCAATGGAAACATTTACTATGCCTTCAACTGTTGCAGGTCCACCAACTCCACCTGTTATAGCAAAACAAAGAAAAAATCAAGAAGTATTTGCTGCACAGATATTAGATGCTATGACTAAAGCAAATGCAGGTGGTTACAGACCTGCTTTTGAATCACAAGTTCCAGCAGAAGCAGGAGATTTTGCTGAAAAGGTTGCAGAAACAAAAGTTCGTAGAGGTGAAATTAAGTAATGAAGTACAATCTTTTAGGGCAAAGAGGAGTAGCAGGAGAAAGAAATCCTGACCCTAATTTATCTGATGATGTTGCAACTTATATGTACGATTTTCCACCAGGACAAGGTGATAATAAAGGTGCTACCTCAACTAATAAACCTGTAGCAAAAAAAGAAGTTGAAGAAAAAAAAGTAGAAGTAGCTTTAGAAAATCCTAATTCTTATATAGCTAGGAAACCAGAAGTAGAAAAAGAAGTTATCAAAAAAGAAGATACAGAAGTTAAAGACCCAGGTTTTAGACAAAGAGCTATTGGATTTTCTACTTTACCAAAAGAATCATTCGGAATTATTGATGAACAAATAAATACTGTACAAGATTTACAAAATTATGCAGGAGTAATAAACTTTACAACTTCACAAAAATTTTATTTAGCTAATAAATTAAATATACCACCTAGAGAAATTGATAAAATAGTAGAACAAAAAGGTCAAGGTCCTTTGCAATCAGAAGCTAGTCCTATAGCTCAATTACAATTTGAAACTGATTACATAAATAATTTTGTAGCTAACAGGAAAAAAATATTAGAAGAAGAAGCTAAAGGTAGAGACACAAGAAGTCTTGTACAAAAAGAAACAGATTATATAAAAGATTATTTAAAAACAGGTGTGTTAGGAACTGTAGATTTTAAAGAAGAAAATTTTACTCTATCAGATATTACAGGAGATATAAATTACATAGAACAATTAAATGAAGAAACAGAATATATAAAAAATTATATAGACACCAAAGTATCTGATGGATTAGAAAATAATAAAAGTGATGATGAAATTGTAGATGATATTGTAACTGATTCAGAAAATATAGGTGGTGGAGATGAAATTGTAGATGATATTGTAACTACTAGTGGTGGTCAAATAACTAATACAGCTTTTACAGAATTTGTTAACATACCAGAAAATGGATTGCTTTGGAATGTAGGTGGTAATTTTTACATAGTGTATGAAGTACCTGGTTCACAAGGAGAACTATATGAAGGTAATCCAATGTATATCGCATATGAATTAAAAGATAATGATTTATTTGCAGCAGGATTATTAACACAAGGAGAAACAGCTCCACAACCTAACGCAACTATGGACCAAGCATTCTTTGATTCTATTGCAATAGTTACAGGTAATACAGACCAACTCACAGCTTTAATAGATAATCCTTTTGCTAGTTTTGTAGAAACTGTAGGAGAACAATCACAAGTAGCTCCTTGGATTACAGACCCAGAAATGATTGCATTGATAGCTGAAGCTGCTGTAGAAGGTAGAGAAGTTAGTGATGCAGAATGGCAAACAACTAACTGGTATCAAACACATAATGAAAGTGAAAGAGAGTGGTTAAGAACATACTACTCTGATCCATCTACAGCTACACAACTTACAACAGATGCACAGATAGCAGTTGCTAATTCATTACAAGCAGCAGGTGTATCTAATGCACCAGAAGCATTAATTAACTGGGTTGCTGGTAAGTATGTATCTGGAGAATGGTCTCAAACCTATACAACAGAACAAATAAATTTATTTGCTGACCCATATGCTACAGGTAAAAGAGATGCAAGTTTCGAAAACTATTTATCATCTACTGCTTTAACTGGTGTAGATAGAACAACAGAGAGAGAAAGAGAAGTTAGAGAGTTGTATAGTAAATGGTTAGGACCTACTCTTGGTAAATTAACTGATCAAGAAACAGCAGAGATTGCAGGTAGATTACGAGATGACCCTGATTATCAAGACCAATTAGTACAATCATTAAAACAATCAAGACTTGCTGCGTTTAGTAACTACACTAATCCAGAATTAACTTATGAAGATATTGCAAGACCTTGGAGAAACTTAACAACTTCTGTATGGGGTCAAACAGCAGATGAAACACAAGGTTGGTGGCAGGAAATGGTTAAGTCTAATGACTTTGCTACTGCACAAAATACTTTAAGAGAAAAAGGTTTAGAACAAGATATTACACAAGTTACACAAGATGCAACACAAGCATTACAACAAGCACTAGGACAAGGCACAGTAAGCCAGACAGGAGTTAATGTATAATGGCAACATACGCTGAATTAGCACAGAGTTTATATCCTAATATGCCACCTGACATTCTTGCTTTGTTTGCTGATGAGTGGGCAAGAACAGGTGATCCACAAGTAGCTATTGCAGAAGTAAGAAGAAGTCCTGCTTATGAGATAGCATTTCCTGGTAATAAAAGACCTGATGGAACAGTTAAGTTTGATGAAGTAACTTATACAGGATTAAAAGAAAGTTATATAGGTACATTAGCAGAGTATGGTATTCCAAGAAATACATCAGTTGATTTACTAACAGATAGATTTACAGGATTAATTGAAGGTGAAGTATCTGCTAGAGAATTTGCACAAAGAGTTGATGCAGTATTTCAAGGTGTACAAGAAAACATACCAGAAGTACAAGCATTTTATAGAGATAACTTTGATTTAGATTTAACACCTGAAGCTATCTTTGTTGGTGCATTAGACCCAACAGTAGGTGAGGAAATAGTTGCAGGTAGAATAACTACAGCACAAATTGGTGGTGAAGCAGCTAGAGCAGGATTTGAGATTACTGGTGAGTTTGCACAGAGATTACAAAGAGCTGGTATATCACAGGCACAAGCAAGACAGTTATTTACTGCTGCTGAAGCACAGTTACCACAATTACAAGAGTTACAAGCTGCTAGAGGTATAGAAGCAGATCAACAATTTGGTTTAGAACAATTTACAGAGGCAGCAGTATTTCAAAGTCCTGAAGAATTAGAACAAATAGAAAGACTTAGAGCAGAACAAATATCAGAGTTTACACCTACTACAGGTGCTGCCAGGCGTGGTCGTAGAGTTACAGGAATCGTAGAAGAATAACACAATATATTGTGTATTAAATCCT
>Ga0180437_10012393_pt1 | contig 10079 bp, 7 predicted proteins | sample SS_ome_4_FD_132410 | JGI IMG/M metagenome (GOLD analysis project Ga0180437, IMG submission 132410) | Hypersaline lake sediment archaeal communities from the Salton Sea, California, USA - SS_3_D_1 metaG | ecosystem: Environmental > Aquatic > Non-marine Saline and Alkaline > Hypersaline > Sediment... | reverse complement strand
TTGTGGGCCTGCATCCCGGCCTCGTCGCGATAGACCTCGTAGAGCAGGAAGCGGTCGGGGTCGTCGGCCTGCTGGAGCACGTCGAAGCGGAGATTGCCCGCCTCCTGAATTGTCGCCCTGGCGTTGACGAGCGTGGCGGCGAGGAACTCGTCGCGGTGCTCCGGCTTGACGCGGGCGTGAACGCAAACCACGTGCATCGGTTTTTCTCCCTAGGTTCTCAGCGAAGGGGACAGTCCCATTTTCGCTGCGCGAAAATCGGGACAGTCCCCAGGCTGCGCGAAAATCGGGGCAGTCCCCAAGGCGTCTCTCGGCCGCTCCCTAGCTTTCCGGCAGCGCCCCGAACTGCCGGGTGTACTGGGCGTTGTCGTGGATTTCGTCGTGAAAGCGGGGGTACATTCCGACGATCACGCCGTCGCCGGGCTTAATGTGCGCGAAGGCGAACTTGAAGCCTTCTTCGACCGTTTTCTTCGCATAGCCCATCCGCCCGGCGGCGAGGATCTTGAACCCCAGGCAGGGCTGCGGGACCTGGCGGACGACCTCGGTCATCCTGAGCGGGTCATCGGCGAAGAACGCATGCCCCACCTGCACGGTCACCACGGGCGGCATGCGGGCCATCTCTTCCTCGGGCCGCGTGATGTAGTAGAAGCAGGTCATGAACAGGTCGACCTGCCATCCCTCGTGGGCGATGCGGCGGATGCAATCGGGGTTGTGGGCCGAGACGCCGGCCAGAGAGCCCGCGTCATGGACGCGCTTGACGAAGTCGTGCACCTCGCTGCTTTTGCCCTCGCGAAAGAGGCGGTCGGTGACGCCGCCGTGGTGGACGATGGCGATCGGCCGGGTCGTCTCGACGACCTTTTCGATCGGCTCCCTGCCGGCCGCGTGGAGGCAGAGGAATTTCATCTTGGAGCCGCGGTCCCGCAACGCCTTGATGACGTCGGCCATCATCTCCGGCTTGCTGAACTGGTGGGCGTTGATCCCCGCTTGCTCGCAGCGCTGGAGGAACTCGACCGTCTGCTCGGCGGTGTAATACTCCCGCATGTGGCGGTCCATGTTGGGCCCCATGTAGGAATAGCCGTTGATCGGGTTTGAGCCGGCGACCAGCCGCGAAATGCGGTGCTCGCCGAGGCGAATGGCGGGCAGCGGCGCGGCGGCCGTCGATTCGGCCCCCTCGGCATGCCCCGCGGCCAGTGCCACACCCGACGCCGTGGCCGCCGAGATTTGCGAGAGAAAGGTTCTGCGGTCCGGCCGTCCGCCAGGCTCGATTGGCTCAACCATCGTACTCTCTCCCAGGGTTAGAGTTCGCCCAGCATTCTCGTCCCTTGCAGGCGGCCGTGCAAGCCCGCCGCACCCTGGTGGACGATCCAGCAGGCAATGTCCCCGTCATCTCGGCACAAGCCGCAGGGCTGCACCGCCGTAGGGCCGCAAGGAAAGCTCGATCACGTCTCCCGATCCGACGACCGCCCGGCGCGACGCAAAGCTGCGGGCGTCGTCGCCGTCGCCGATGATCGTGGCGTCGAAGCGGCCGTCGCCGACGAAGCCCAGCGGTACCGCGATTTGGGCCGCGCCGGCCTCGCCGTTGATGGCGCCGACGTACCACGCGTCCTGGTTGCGGCGGGCGATGACGACGAACCTGCCCGGCTCGCCGGCAACAAAGCGGGTGTCGTCCCAGGCCACCGGCACGTCGCGCAAGAACGACTTCGGTTCTGGCGGCAGTTCGCGGTAGGCGCTGGTGCGGTCGCAGAAGTGCAGGAGCCCCGACTCGAATACGACCGCCAAGGCCAGCTCGTGGGCCGCCGTCGTGACGTGCGGGTATTTGTCGTCGGAAAAGCCGCAGGGCGTGTAGTCCATCGGCCCGACGGCGTTGCGAGTGAAGGGGACGATCGCGTTGTGCTGCGGTGCTTTGACGGGGAACTCGGAGGCGAACGTGTAGCACTCCGCCCCGCGGACGGCTTCCATGGTCATCAGGTGCGGCCAGGTCCGCTCCCAGCCGCGGGGGAGGGTGCAGCCGTGGAAGTTGACCATTATCTCATGCTCGGCGGCGTCGCGGAGGATGTCGTGGTAGAGGGCCATGATGTCCTGCTTGTCGCTCTGGAAGAAGTCGATTTTGACCCCCTTGATGCCCCACTGGCGGAGCAGCTTGAACTCGGACTGCCGGACTTCTTCGGCCTTCATGCATCCACGGGGCTTCTCGGTGACGATGTTGTGCTCGCCGCCCGAGTTGTACCAGAGGAACAGCCCCACGCCCTTTTGGGCCGCGTATTGGGCCAACTGGCGGACGTCGCCGTGATCCATCAGGGTCCAGTTGGCATCGACCAGGAAGTATTCCCAACCCATCTCGGCGGCCAGATCGACGAACGGGGCCATCTTGAGGTAGTCTTGGGGGCTGTCGTGGTCGCTCCACCAGCTCCAGGCGACGCGGCCCGGCTTGATCCACGACGTGTCTTGGACGAGGCAGGGCGGGTTGAGATCGGTGACCAGGGTCGACTCGATGAAGCGGCCGGGCGATTCGGCCACCATCACCACCCGCCAAGGAGTGCTCCAGGGGCCCCGCACGCTCGGCTGGAAGTTGCCTTGGCCGTGGCCCTCCTCGGGATCAGGAAAGCGGATGCGATAGACCCCGCCGGGGGCTGTTTTGGCCAGCCGGCAGCCGCAGTAGGAGCCGTCCACGGCTGCCTCGGTCACGAGCACCCAGCGGCGGCCGCCGGCCACCTCAAAAAGCGCCGGAAAGGCCCAGCCTGCGTCGTAAGGCGACTCGGTGCCCAACGGCACGCCGCAGCGGTAGTATTCCTCGTAGGCGGGCGTATATTTCGTCGCCTTTTCGTAAGGCATGATCCACGCGCGGCTGTCGGCCGGCAACCGGAAGCCCGTCAGCTCGTCGGTAATTGTGCGGGCTGTGTTTCCGGATCCAGGAAAGTGATACCGCAGGGCTGCGCCGTCGTTCGCGACGCGTAGAACGAGCTCCAGCTTGGCACCCTGGGGATTCTGGAAGACGAACGTTTGCTGCTGTGCGAGGTGGCGGCGGGCGACTCGCTTGCCGTGCGGCAAGGAATAGGTCTCGTCGATCGCCGTGACCTTGCCGGCGGCGACGAACTCCAGCCCGTCGACGAAGTCCGCGTCGTAGTGGGTGATCCCGAGCGGTGACCACGGCAGCACCTCGACGCGCTCGCCCGGCGGGCCGTGCTCGACGCGGTAGTAAAGCCGCACCTTTCCGGCGGGGTACTGCGGCACTCGGCTGGGAGCCGTCAACGCGAGCGTGGCAACGAGCTTTTCATCCGGCGACGCCAGCGACCAGGAATGCTCGGCGGCTCGCAAACGGCCTTCGCCCCATGCAGCGACTGATAGCAGGAGCACCAGGAGGCCGATGAGCACCTTCATCGCGTAATCCCTTTCCGTGTCCACGTCCCCAACGCGGTACCTCTCACCGGCAAGCGACCACATTGTAGTGTCGGTCGATTCGTCAAGCCATGAGGCGACTCGCGGTGATTGCCGCCGGCGGCATGGAATCGTCCGGGTGGGCGGAGTTGCAGCCGGGCGGATTCACCCAACAGCGGGGGCGACGCCGCCCGATTCGGCCGTTTTGCGGCCGTTTCGTCCCCCGTGACCCTCGATTTTGCTCAAGCCAGCGGCGGTAACCGTGTTACAATGACGTTCGTTGGGTTCCTCCTCAACACGTCCAAATGGTTGGAGGATCGGGGTGGGCCAATGAAAAACGTTTCGCTACACGGTCCTGGCGGGACGAGCATCTGGGGCAGGATCGACGAGCAGGGCGGCGTCTTGCTGCACGGCTCCAAGGGAGAGCGGTTCCACGGCAACGTCGGGCCCGAGGGGCACGTCACGCTCCAGGACTCCCACGGGAAGTACTTCCACGGTACCCTGGAGGAGTCCGGGCACATGACCGTCCGCGGCCCCGGCGGCGCGTATCTGCACGGATCGGCTTCCCCAGCAGCGGCCGACGACGCGGAGACGCCCCCGGCGACGCCCTAGCGCCGCTCGATCTTGCCCGCCTGCGGGCCATGTCACCGCCGAGACGCTGAGGTAAATTCCGCGGGCGCCGCGGAAGGTGGTTGGGGGGTGTCTTTTTCTTGCGCCGCGGGAGCGGCCCCTTTTCTTGCCCCACTTTTCCCGCGAGGGAGCAAGAACCGCTGGACGACGGCGAATAGGCGATCAGAATAGGAGCAACGTGCTTTCGGCCGGCAGCGTCGGCCCCCAAGCGGGCGACGGCACCCTAATAACGGCGGAGGTCGGATGGCAGCAGCGGCGATTTGCACTGAGCACCTCACCAAGATCTACGGCGACCGCCTGATCGCCGTAAACGACATGAACCTCGAAGTGCCGCGGGGGACCGTGTTCGGGCTTCTCGGGCCGAACGGGGCTGGCAAGACGACCACCCTGCGGCTGCTCCTTGGGCTGCAGCGGGCGACGGCGGGCAAGGCCGAGGTCTTTGGGCAGCCCTGCGGACCGAACGCCGTCGACGTCCGCGCCATGATCGGCTATCTGCCGACGCACCCCAACCTGCCCGGCAACCTCAGGCCCGTCGAGTATCTCGATCTGTTGGGCCGCCTCTGCCGGCTGCCGTCGCGGGTTCGAAAGCCGCGGCTGGTGTCGCTTTTGCGGGCGGTCGGTCTGGTAGGGCACACCGAGCAGCGGATCGGCACGTTTTCCACGGGGATGCGGACGCGGCTGGGGATCGCCGCCTCGCTGGTCGGCGACCCGCCGCTTTTGCTCTGGGACGAGCCGACGGCCGGGCTGGATCCGGCTGCGAGGCGGTTCACGCTCGATTTGATCCGCCAGTTGGGCAAGACGCGGACCGTCGTCGTCGCCACCCACATCCTCGGCGACATCGACCAGATCTGCGACCACGTGGGCGTGATGCACGAAGGCCGCATGATCTTCGTCGGCACGATGGGCCAGATGAAGCAGCGGCTTCGCCGCGACCATTTCGCCCTCGACCTCGAAGGCGACCCCGCCGGCGTCCAGCGCTTGACCGAGGAAATCGGCCGGTTGGAGGGCGTCGACGCCCGCGTCGATTCGCCGCAGACGATCGTCGTGCGGCTTGCCGAAGCCCGCCCGAGGGCCAGCACCCTGGCCGACATCCTCAGGCTCGTCGAGCCGGCAGGCCTGTCTTTGCAGGCCGTCCACTCCGGCCAGAACGAAACCGAAAACGCCTACCTGCAACTGTTCCAAGAGGACGAGGCCCATGGCTTCCAACGATTCGACCTCGGCGCCGGCCGCCCTGCTGATGCCCTCGCTGGCGATCCTCCAGCATGAGCTGCGGAGCCTGCGATCGAGCTGGCTGGTGAGGCTCTGGCTGGCCGGTTCGTTGCTGCTGGCGATCCTGATCCTGGCGCCCGGCTGGGGAAGCCTTCAGACGGCGCCGCTGTTGGCCGCGGAGTTGGTTCCGTTCCTGGTCTTCCCCTGGTGCCTGGTGGTGATGGTGCTGGGAGTGACGCCGATGTCGGGCGGCCGGGCCGAAGAGATGGCAGACGGGATCCTTTGCCGCCCGGTCACGCGGACGGAGTATCTGCTGGCTGCCTGGGCCGCCCGCGTGCTGGTCGTGCTGGGCGTTTATCTGGTCGTCCTCGTGCCCGCCGCGCTTCTGATCACCCTGGCGGAACGACGGGTACAAGATGACTCGGTGACCCTCTACGGCGTCACCGCCTCGCTGGGGGCGGTAGGGCTGGTGCTGGTTTTGCAGGTTTCACTCGGCTTTCTATTGGGCACTCTCTTGCGAAGCACGCTTCTGGCGATCGTGGTCCTCTTGTTCGTCTGGCTGCCGGTGAACATCGTGCTGGACACGTTCTCGCTGGAGACGTTCTCGCCGATCAGCCTGAACCGGGCGGTGCCGCGGCTGTTGCGACAGCCCTGGAGCGAAACCGCCGAAGCCGCCGCTCCGGCTGAAGGCTTCGAGGCGGTCGGCTCGTGGATGGACCGCTTTTCGGCCGCTTTTTCCGCCCCCGTGGAGAGCAGAGACCCCAAGTTCTTCCAGCGCGAGGGCTACGACGACTTCTCGCTCGCCTGGGTCGTGCTCGGCTACGCGTCCGCCACGCTCTTGTCCGTCGGCCTGGCGACCACCGTGTTTTGCCTTCGCGATTTGTGAGCGCGGCTGAAGGGGACAGCCCCATTTTCGCGGGGCGCGAAAATCGGGACAGTCCCCTGCGAACGGTTGCATAGCGTCTCAGGTCGGCTTGCCGTTGGGCTTCGGCGGCAGCTTCGGCTGCTGGTCGCGGTAGCTCATGTCCAAGAGATCCATCGGGTGCATGACCAGGAGCGGCTTGCGGTGGCGGCGGACCGCGCGGCCGATTTGCAGCAGACAGCCGGCGTTGGAGGCCAGCACGATCCGGGCGCCCGTCGAGAGGATGTTGTCCAGCTTGCGGCGGGCAAGCCGATCGGCCATCTTGGGCTGGTTGAGGTTGTACGTGCCCGCCGAGCCGCAGCAGATCTCCGTCTCCGGCAGCTCGCGAAGCTCCAGCCCGGGGATCTCGGCCAGCAGCCGCCGCGGCGGATCGACGATCTTTTGGGCGTGGGCCAGATGGCAGGCGTCGTGGTAAGTGGCCACCGCTTCGATCCGACCCAAGGGCGGAACGACGCCCAACGCGTCGAGAAATTCGTTGACGTCGCAGACCTTTTGGGCGAAGCGCTGGCGGGCGTCCTGGGCGGGGTCGTCCCATTGCAGGCCGTATTCCTTGAGCATCGCCCCGCAGCCGGCGTGGTTGACCACCACGGCGTCGATCTGGTCGACGTCGAAGGCGGCGACGTTGGCGTCGGCCAGCCGCCTGGCCCCGTGGCTGTCGCCGGCGTGGTAGTGGATGGCCCCGCAGCAGCCCTGACCCCGCGGCACGAGCACGTCGCAGCCGTTCTGCTGCAACACGCGGAGCGTGGCCCAGTGGGTGTGCCGGAACATGGCGTCGGCCACGCAGCCGACGAAAAAGGCCACCCTCGCCCGGCGGCGCCCCTCGGCCGGCAGAAATTCCGGCAGCTTGCGGCCGGAGCGGTGCGGGGAATTGACCAACGTGACCATCTGCCCCAGCCGCCCAGGGATCAGCCCGAACAGCCCCAGCCGCTCGGCGAGGTCGTAGATCCCCAAACGCTGCGCCCAGCGGACCGGGGTCATCGCCAGGCGAATCCGCCCGGCATAGGGAAACAGCCGCAGGAGGATCAGTTGGCGGAACCAGTCCAAACGCGTGCCCAGCCCGTGGTCCTGCTCCTCCAACGCCAGTCGGAACGGCTCGATCAGGCGCCCGTACTGCACGCCGGAGGGGCAGGCCGTCTCGCAACCGCGGCAGTCGAGGCAGCGGTCCAGATGCCGCCGCAAGCGGTCGCCGACGGTGAGCCTTCCTTCGGCCACCTGGCGCATCAGGTAGATCCGTCCTCTCGGCCCTTCGTTTTCGTCGCCCAACTCGGTGTACGTGGGGCAGGCCGACGTACACAGCCCACAGTGGACGCAGTCCAAGAGCAGCTCGGGGTTGATCTGTGCGGCGGGATTCAGCGGCGGAGGTTGGCTGTTCGTGTCGCGCATCGTGGTGGGCCGCCAGCTAGCCGCTGGCCTCTACTGGATCCTGATCGTACACGCTCGTCCGACGCTCAGCCCTCAATAAACGAACCTCCCGGGGTTGAGAATCCCGGCCGGGTCGAACTGCTTCTTGATCGCAAGCATCACCCCGCCGGCCTCCGTCTCGGCACCCCAGATCATTCGGCGGGTGGCGATCGGAGCCTGGTCGCGGCCGCCGTTCGGCCAGGACGTGACCACCAGCGAACCGCCGGTTTTGCCGACCGCCGCGCGCAAGGGCCCTTCGAGCCCGATGGCCACCTCCGCCGCCGGCAGCGAGAACCGCACCCGAATCACTCCCTCGCCCGCGTGCGACTCGATAGAAGAGCCGGGGTCGAAGCGGGCAATGTGCTCGGCCGCCAAGACGACGCGGCTGGGGAGCACGTGGACGGCCGCCACCAGCGGTGCGGCGGCGTCCGACTCCGGATCGACGGAGGCGAACTCGCGGAGACGGGCCCAGAGCTTGTCGGCGGCAGCGGCGCGGATATCCGCCGCGGCTCTCACTCCCAGAGAAGCCCATTCTCGCCGGATCGCGTCCAACATCCAATCGACTTCCGCCCGCGTTCCTTCGAACCCGACGGCCAGCCGTACCGCATGGGAGACCGACGGCGGACCCAAGGCGGGGTCGTCCGCCCAAACCGGTCCGGCCAAAAGCTCGACCGCCGCCGGGAGAGTCTCCGTTTCGACCAGGGCTGCCAGAAGCCGTTCGGCGGCGGCCCAGTCGGGCAGCTCGCAGACGGCCCAGGCGGACGCCTCGGGGGCCGGCTTGATCATCAGCGTGACCTGGGTGACCACGGCGAGCGTGCCCAGCGAGCCGGTCAACAGCCGGCAGAGGTTGTAGCCGGCGGCGTTTTTGACCACGCGTCCGCCGGCCGAGAAGGCGGTTCCGCGGCCGTCGACGGCGCGGAGCCCGATGACGTGGTCCCGCAAGGTGCCCCGCCGCTGGCGGCGAGGGCCGCTGGGATTGGTCGCCACCGCCCCGCCCACGGTCGCCCGCTCCGGCTGCGGCACGTCGACCGGCAGCCGCTGGCCCTCGGACGCCAGCCGCCGGCCAAGCTCGGCCACGGTCATGCCCGCCTCGACGGTGATCGTCAGGTCGCGTGCCGGGTAGTCGATCAAGGCGCCGAGCCGGGAAAGGGAAAGCCCCAGGCCGGGCGTGGTCGGCCGAGCACCATAGCAAAGCCCCGTCTGACCACCGAGCGGATAGACCGCCGTGACGGTCCGATGAGCCTCGGCGACCGCTTCCGCCACGGCGGCCTGGTTGGCCGGCGTGATGGTTTCGCGAAGCGGCAGGATGCGGCTGGCTGCGTTCATGGGTTAGGCAACAGCTTGCCGGGGCAAAGCCGCCCCGTTGGATTGAGCGCCTGGCGGAGCCGCCGCATGACTTCCAGGTCAGGCTCGTCAAACTGCCGGCTCATGAAATGGATCTTTTCCACGCCGATGCCGTGCTCGGCGGTCACGCTGCCGCCGCAGGCGATGCACTCCGCCAGCAGCTCATTGCCGGCGTCAAGCACGCGCGCGACCTCTTCCTTGTCCCGCTCGTCGAACAGCAGGATCGGATGGATGTTGCCGTCGCCGGCGTGCGCCACGTTGACGATGCGGACGCGATGCTTGGCGGAGATCTCGGCGATGCGGCGAATCACGTGCGGCAGCCGCGTCCGCGGCACCACGCCGTCCTGAATGCAATAGCTGGGGCTGAGCCGCCCCACCGCTCCCACAGCCAGCTTGCGGCACTTCCACAACAGCTCCCGCTCCTTCTGGCTGGCGGCTTGGAGGACCTCGCGGGCGCGGTGCTTGCGGCAGAGCTTCGTCACCCGCTCTTGCTGCTCGTCGAGCCCCGCGGCGGGGCCGTCCAGCTCGATCACGGCGACCGCCTGCGCATCCAAGGGAAAGCCGAAATGGAACGCCTCCTCGACTGCCTCCAGAATGCCGCGGTCCATCAGTTCCATGGCGGCCGGAAGGATGCCGGCGGCGATGATGTCGCTGACCGCCTCTCCGGCGTCCTCCACCGACTCGAAGATCGCCCGCAACGTGCGAAACTCCTGCGGATTTCGCGTGAGCCGCACCCAGACCTTGGTGACGATGGCCAAGGTTCCCTCGCTTCCCACCAGCACGCCGGCCAGGTCGAGGGCGGCGGGGTTCTCGACCGGGCCGACTGTGACCACCGAGCCGTCGCCGAGCACGGCCTCCAGGCCGAGCACATGGTTGACGGTCACCCCGTACTTAAGCGTGTGCGGCCCGCCGGCGTTGGTGGCCACGTTGCCGCCGATAGTCGCAGCGCCTTGGCTGGAGGGGTCGGGGGCGAAATGGTGGCCGCTGCCGGCCAGCGCCCTGGTGAGCTGGATGTTCGGCACGCCCGCCTCGACCAACGCGAAACGATCCCGCAGGTTGATCTGGAGAATCCGCTTCATCCGCGTGAGCATCACGACCACGCCGCCGCCGACCGGCAGGCAGCCGCCCGCCAGACTCGTGCCGGCCCCCCGAGGCACGATCGGCGCGCCATGCCGGTTGCACAACCGCACGACCGCCGCCA
>Ga0180437_10012392_pt1 | contig 10080 bp, 27 predicted proteins | sample SS_ome_4_FD_132410 | JGI IMG/M metagenome (GOLD analysis project Ga0180437, IMG submission 132410) | Hypersaline lake sediment archaeal communities from the Salton Sea, California, USA - SS_3_D_1 metaG | ecosystem: Environmental > Aquatic > Non-marine Saline and Alkaline > Hypersaline >... | reverse complement strand
GCAATGCATGCTCGACGAAGAAAGGGATCGGGTCGGCCTCTGGTGTGATAAATGTAGTGATGATATCCCCAAGGGTAAAAAGTATAAGATTATGGATTTTGAATGGGGCATCATTTGGTGTTTGAAGTGTGTCGAAGAATCCGCTGATCAAACCGAATCTTGAACATGATTCTTGATTCTTTGTAGGGGGTACAAAAATGTTTATGAAACCAGTCTCAGTACAGTCTGCTATCAGCATAGCGGGAACGATCATCTCACTGGGCTGTCAACATGCATTCTTCATCGTCGAGCACGATGTTTGCGGTTGGCATGCAATAACCTTTGAGGAACTGGTCGAAATGAGGGCGGATGGGTACTGCGGAGACCCTGCTGCTGTCGTCATGCCGGGCGATGGCGTCGATCCTTTGATTCTCACCTAGTCTTTGATCAATAAATCAAAATCAAAATCAACAAACAAAGGAGTCTACAAAATGTCACCTAAGATGATGGCCCAAAAGCTTTTAAAGGATTACAGTCGCAAGAATGAAGCGGCTATTTTTGCACGCAGACAGCTTGAATCTTGTCCAAAAAACAGTCAATCAAGAAAAGCATGGGCTGAGACCCTCGGATGGATCCAAAAGATGAAGCCAGTCCGGGAAATGTTGGGATAAGATTTGTATATCCTACACCTCTGTCGTTATCGAACCTCAATAAGAAACAAGCCCTATAAGCCAATAATCGGGGTTTTCTGGGGTAATTCAGGGAATTTACTTTTAAGGGTAGTAGTCTTGGTGTGTGAGTGTCAGTGGTGCGCCCAACGGGGACACGACAGCGCCCATGATACGTGTGTGTCTTTGCATAAGGGGAATTTAGATGATGTACCCATGGAATTTCTAGTCTAAAGTCTTGCAACACAAGCAGTTATGGCGCTCCTTTCCTCTCATGCGTGTGAGTGCTGTCAGTCAAGTGGGGGCTTGATGATAGCGGGAATGTGGTGGGTTCGTGTGGGAAGAAGTGGAGCAAGGTGGGTCTACAAACATGTCAACTTTGCGGAAACTCTGCGGAAACTTTGTGGGGATTCTGCGCATACAGAAAGGAAAATTGTGGACTACAAGAAGAAACCTGTCGACTACAATAAAGCCGCCGAAAAGGGGGCAGGGTGCGCGCTTTTGGTGCTCGTCCTGTTCTTTTTGGGGTGTCTTGTATTGGAGATATTGAAATGAATGAGAGGTATTTTGTCGACGAACGAGTAGGGATGGTAGCTATTAGAGATAGATTTCATCCAGAATATGACAAGGAACGGTCTGGGCTCAATAGCCAAATGCCAGATGTCTTCATATCTTGGGCAGGCACCCAAGTCTCCGTCATATGTAAGGAATGTGGGCACACGAAGTACAAGGAGTGGCGAGTGGATCCTGCCGTAGTTAAAATCGCCGAGAATATGTGTGCGGAATTGAATGGAAAGGATCCAAAATGAGTCTGGGGTCTTGGAAAAAAGAATTCTATCCTACCGAAGCGGATTCGGATGAAGCGATGGGGGATGCTGTAGGGCATTCTCTGCTCAAATGGATCGGCCTGAGGCAAGAGAATCTCAAGAGACATGGTGTCAATGTCAGTCACTATGGGAATCTCGTCGATGAGCATGACTGTTTTGTAATCTCAGGCTCATCCTGCTCTCTGTGTCAGAGACATTCTATTGGGTGCAACCACTGTCCGCTGTTGGTCATCCGAGATACGTCCTGTGCCAGCCCCATGAGCGACGAAAAACTGTCCCCATTCGACGAGTGGGAAATGAATTTCAACCCAGAGCCGATGATCTATTGGCTCGAAAAAGCTAAAGAGGCGGGTCTGTAGCCACAAATCAGTCAATCGTCAAATCTGGAGACAATTAACATGAATAAGCCACAGAATTTCGAAGCACAGCAGGAGTTCGATCGCGCGCGGATGGTCGCCGACAGTATCGCCAGAGATCTGCGCCAAGTCGCGTACATTGTGTATCTGCCCCAGTCTGTAAGCTGGTACACTGGCGGGTACAGAGTGATGCTAAAAGAAGAGTATTCTTATCTACGCAAGACCATCAAGTCTGTGGGCGCGGGGATCGTCTACACGGCCATGCCCAAGATCAAGGGCGGTGTCCAGAAGGTCAATGTCAAGGTTGACTGGGACGAGAGAGTCCGGGCAAGACTGTGTGGGGAGTAAGAAATAATTTCCTAATTTAAGGAGTCAAACATGTTGCGGATCAGTATTCATCCTCACGGAGAGGTTCTGGAGTCAATTCGGTTCAATCATGGTGGGGAAACCCACTGGATCGAGGCGAAAGACGAGCATGGTAATGAGGTAAACATCTTCCTCACAAAAGACAAGATGAAAGAACTCCACGAGGCCATAGGCGAAAGGTTGAGCTAGTCATGCCAGAATGGATTGTCCAAGTCAGCACATACCTCTACGCCATCGGTATGCTCTCGTTGATCGCTGCCTGTGTCCTTCAAATCAAAAAGGACGGCGAACTCACGAAGAAAAAACAGGAGATGGTCAAAAAGGCTATCGAAAAGGCCAAGAGAGATGAAAAATAATTCCCTAATTTAAGGAATCGAGTCATGGCAACCTACAATCACATCGGGAAACGTGCGCGCAACTGGGGCGATGACAAGAAAGTCAGAGTCAAGAGCACCGAGTATTGCGTGCGGGTCAAGGGCGGGAAAGTCCAGAGTTCCAATCCGGGGCTGGCCAAGGTTGCAGGAAACGGTCAATATGGATTCCCGACTCGCAAGCACGATCAGGATGAGCTTGGAATCACTGTCGGCATGGACGGTCAGTTCATGAGGAAGAGAAAGTCCCTTGCCAGACGGAAAAAGAATATCAGTCGGCTGGCTACCAGTCGGCAGATCAATGTAGGTTGCACGGATCGTCTCATTCTCAAGGAGAGGTTCTGTATGCATGCTGCGTCCGACAGAGAGAAAGTCGTGGCTGAGAGAAGAGCAAAGAGGAAACGGAATCGGAATCGAAAAGCAGCAAGAAACAGGAGAAAATCATGAACAATGTCAGCGTATCAGTCATCAAAGAAGCTGAAGTCCAGTCTCAAGGCGGTGGATATATAACCATCACGAACTGTCAGGACGACAGAGAAGTGTTGGACATCTCCATCTACTGTTCTGGCTGCGGTAGCAACGCGACCTTTGTGATACCAGTCGCCGAAGTCAGCAAGCTCATCGAGGCCATCGCGGATATGGCACAACCCTCCGAAAGTCAGAAATAATCCTATAATCCAAGGTGACACATGAAAGTCGAAAGGCCGACCAGACCACCGCTGAGTGTCTCTACTGGTGCAGAAGCAGTCTTCATCGAGTACAAGTCATTCGGCATCAAGGTCTTCCCAGACAAGGGTCTCGCGTACAGGAGCATCAAGCGACAGAAAAAGGCTTACCCAAAGGGTCTAGCCCCAGAGGTTCTGTCTGGCGTGAGAGAGTACCGCTTCAGCAAAAAAATTATGAGGATGCTGAGTCGCGGATTCGGCGTCTGGGACTGCGAGATGAAGCCAGTCATGTACGGCTACAGGATGGAAGTTGTCGACGTGTCAGAGCCAAATTGGTGGGATTACGAAGAAGCACAAAAACACCTGTCAAAACTAGAGAACAAACTGGAAAAGCTTTTTGGAGCACAAGCGGTCGATGTCGACACATACAATGTCGGCGTCAAGTATGGCGCTGTCATTCTAATAGATTTTGGAGATGAAACACTCTACGATTGGTAAAGGAGCTAACTATGGCAAGACAAGAACCCAAAAAAGCAGTCACGATCCTTCCGGCTGAGGCTTGGAAGTTTGCTCCCGAACCGGGCAAGCACCATCCCAACCTCTGGAGAGGCAACGGCAAGCGTACCTGCAAAAAGAAGCAGATCCCGCTAAAGGCTTCGTCCAGCGATCTGATCTGTGACGAGTGCGGGTACAAGATGGGCGGGCCGAACCACGAAGATGGGCCGCACCACAAAAACAAGCGTCGAGGATGGGTTCCTCGCAAGAAAGATAAGGATGAGGAAAACAATGGCTAAACCAGCCGAAGTCAAAGAGCAGAAGTGTCCGCGCTGCGGGTACGATCTTGTTTACGGAACGGTGGAATTTTCCGAGACAGTCTCAACGCTTCATACAGAAGTGCGATGTCTTGGTTGTCACGAACACTGGCGACACTTCTACACGCTCCAATCGTCTGAGAACCTGCGTGGCCGTCTGACAAGAAAACAGGCTATGGAGAAAGCTAGGACAATAGCCATTGTCCCGCATGTTCCGTTCTATGTCGTCAGACTTGGAAAGTGGGGCGATTACGATTGGGATGTGATGACCAAAGAGGAAATCGATCAGAGGCAAGTCCCCGACGACGACGTTATCACCTGTTTCGTCTACGAACCAGACCTTCTAAAATAAGGAGCTAGTCATGAAGTGCCCACTTTGTAATGGCACAGGGTCTAGGGTCATGTTCCATAAGCCAGTCATCTGTGACTGTGCGCTTTCCGAGCCAGAGCCTTCCCCAGAAGGCAAGTCAGCCTTAGTCCTAGAGGATATGAAGGCATCGGCTATTGACGATGAATGTTATGAGTGTGGCTTGCACAAAAATCAATGCGCTTGTGACGACTATTGTCCGTGTTGCGGAAACGACTGGGCAGATTGCTACTGCGACGAAGAAGATGACGACTACTATTAGGGGGAAGTTGTGGAAACCGCAATTGCAACAATCAAGCTCACCCTGCGTAAAATTCAAGTCTTCAAAGGCGGGTCAGAAGCCGTATTCTTGGGATACGAAGATTATGGCCTGAAGCTCTTCAGAGCAAGAGATCTGGCGGTAAGGGCTTGTGCAAGACAGGAAGAGGCGGCATGGCATGGCCTCGCCCCAGAAGTCTACGGCGGGGTAAATGTCTATCATCTTTCTCAGAATCTAATCCATCAGATGCAGATGGAGAACTGTCTGTTCAAACCAAGACCGGAGATGTTCGGTTACGAAACTGAGCTAGTAAAGATGATGGAATACGGCGAGTATTGTTATAGGGAGTTCGAGATAGAAGAACTAACTATGCGATTGGAGGATCTTTTTGGGCAGGAAATCCACGATCTTAGAATGCCAAATGTTGGCGTGCTAAACTCTAAGGTCGTAGCTATTGATTTTGGGGAATATACGTTTCACGAGTGTCCTAATCTTTACAAGTAGGCGCGGGAGACGACAGCTATGGCAAAAATGAAACGCAGCGAAAGTACAGGGAGTACGACTATGGACGAAGTATGGGCAGTTATGACAAACGAAGGCGAATTACAAGCAGATTGGGAAGTTGACGAGCCGGGATCAGAACAGGCGGCACGAGATCTTTTCGACTGGCTCAAAGAGCCATCAAATCACAGTCTCATCTTTGACTACGTTCTTCTAGTCAGAATTGTTGACAAGGAAGAAGGTGTCATCGGAACACAACCAGAGTAATCTAGAGGTGCCCAATGCTCAAGGTCTATGAACGGCTAACGCCGAAAGAGATGAAGTACGTCTCCAACGGATACGAATCATTTTTCATCGCATTCGATGGTTACGGCCTCAAACTCTTCGACGAACTAGCACACGCCGAAAGATCCCACAGTCGACAGGAGAGGGCGGAATACGCTGGCCTCGCCCCCACAGTGCTGTCTGGCGTTGAGACCTTCCGGTTCGACGAAGGCATGAAAAAGATTCTAAACGACAAATGTCGATGGAACTTCGCTAACACAATGTATGGCTACAAGACCGAGATTGTCGACGTGCATCTCAAATGGCGCGGAATTGCGTATGAAATGGAAGAGCTTCGTATCGACCTGCTTAAAATATTCGAATTCATAAGCGATTTGGGTCGTGGAAACGTAGGCATGAAAGATGGTCGTCTGGTTCTAATCGACTTCGGCGATTGTTCGTTCGATGGAAATTACGATTAAGGAGAAAACCATGACCATTAAACTACCATGCTTCGGAATCGTTGTAAAAGTCGAGGACGACAATAGCGGCAGTATTTGTTCCGACTTGACAATAGACGATGGCGAGCTAGACTGGGATGTAGATGAAGTGGAACATGGCAATCGAAGATACTACAATGCAGCAGTCGACGGTATAGAATCAACGATACTGGCTCATGCTCGCGCTGGCATCGATATCTCCAGTCCAGCGTACATCGAAGGTGTCGAAACCGCCGTTGGAATATATCTCAGATACCTTAAGGAGTAAGCAATGCCAAAATTTCCTTATTGGCGTTACGTCAGATACACAGACGACGGGTGTTGCATCTACCAGTGTCTTTGGTGCATGGCGGATTGGGAACTGCGCAGCGGCATGGACGGATGGAAATTATGTCCCGTCTGCGGGCTCGAATGGAAAGGCGAACAAGAATGGGAAGAGGATCGCAGTTGGTACGACAGGCGCAATTCTGTGTACTGGCCAACTTGGGAAGTCCAAAATAGGACTGTCAGCGCAGAGCACACGTCCGAATGGACTCAAGCCGGTGGGACATGTCACTGGGCTAGTCTGTTTGACGCGCTGCGGAGCAAAAGAGAGGCGGAAGCAGAACAAAAGGCGGATGACGAGGAATGGGCAGAGAAAGACATCGACTGGGGATTGGTAACAGAATTCCGTATTGTCAGAAGATATAAAATTAGTTGGAATCGCGGAATAATCGTTCCTCTCGGAGAACCAATCGGGCCTGTGTTGAGGAAAGTCGAAGAAGAACTTCGAAAGGAAGACGAAAGGTCGTACAGAGAAGATGCGAAAACAATTATAGTCCCCAGACTAAGCGGGGTCATCGAAGCCGAAAGGAGAGCTTGGGATGCTAGAGCTAAAGAGGTACAAAATTGTCTCGATTGACGAAGATGGGAACGACACTGAACTGTTAGTCGTTAACACAACAAAAGAAGATGATCTGCGAGAATGCATGGAGTCTGGCCTAGAAGGTGGCTACTTCAACCGATGTGCAATCTGCGACGAATGGGTCAGCGACGACAGCATGGTAAAGGCAGACAATAACACATACTGCGAAGACTGTTGTGAGAAACACGAACAGTGCCCCCATTGTGGCGAGATCATAGTAAAGAAGGAGTAAAATATGGTAGTCAGGATTATCGAGACGACGACTGTCGTCACCGAACACGTCTTTTCGGGTAATATACATGACTGCGAAGTTGCGCTGGCCAACATCAAAAGTCGCCAACGACAAAAGAGGGGACTCCCACAAAACGTCGACAGCTACGCTAGCAGGACTATCACGGATGCGCACAGCGTAGACGTCAGAGATCAAGTCCCCGGCTTTCATAACGCTGAGGAATATATGTTGAATCCGTCCAAATACTGGGACGAACGAAATTCAGGAGACTGATATGTTATACAATCTTGTCGTACACGCATTCCTTATGGGGTGCTGGATCATTCTGTGGTACACAAGTCTGGTAGTCATCTGCAAGGTGGCTCCAGAATGGCATGCCCTTGCGCATTTGGCTTTCATCTCATTCACAATCCCCGTTAGTCAGATAACTGGCTGGTGGGTCAGAGGAGCTTATCCATGCAAACAAAGGTAGACGAAATCAAAATCACGGCGGCGACAGATGCCGCTGGCTCTCATGTGATGGTTGTCGGCCCGAATATGCATTACATCAGCGAGCAATTGCCAGACCACGAATCTGCGGTCAAGGTGATGTGGGATGTGATTAAGGGCGGTCTCAAGGCTTATCGAGATTGGAGACATCCCGACAGTTGTCTCGGCGAGATCTTTCTTAACGTAATCGCGTCTGCTCAGGAGAAATGTGACATTCAAGGCTAAAGGAGCTACCATGAACCTCTATCTCTACAACAACTTGTGGATTTGTGAGAAATGTGCAGATTTTCATCTTATCTCGCAAGGATTCACGCCGAAAGGCCCCTACTGCGGCCAACAGACAGAGGACGACTATTACAATCATTGCTATTACAGACAAGACTGCCAAGATAGAATCACTCTGTCTGACGGCGAGATTGTCGGCGCATTCTTGGACAACGATCTAACAGACTTCGGGGTAGATCAAGTTCTCGACCAATTCGAGTATTATACTCGCGGCATTGGCTCATCTGTTCACGAAGAAGTCCTAGATATTTGGGCGGATGCGATAATGGATCAGTTGTCTCGCCAAGATCACATAGATGTCTGGGATGCCTTTGTCAAAATGAGAGGGAAAAACACAAGAGGCCAAACCAGAATTACCCATGTCGGCAGTTTTCAGAAAGCGGGTAGCTTCCAGAGGAAAACGACGCTTGCTGGTGATTGGGAATCAAACGCGAAGAAGCGGCGAGATGATCAGCTTAGACAGATCTTTGGATAAGGAGTTGTCATGGAACTTGTCAAGTATTCGTGCGATTGTATCGGATTTAAGCCCGACGAAAATGGTCAGGCCATGATCGTTGAATGCTGCGGCGGCGACGTGGGTGGCTTATGTTTGTATGAAGGAAACATGAAAGCCAAAGTCGTGACGTGCCCAGAGTGCGGCGGCTTCGGAGATATCATCACAAGCGACGAGGATGAAGAAGAGATGTGCTATGCCTGTGCTGGACGTGGAAGGATAGAGCCAGTGGGCGGCATCAAACCATACAAGCCTTTGGAGGAGTCTGAAAGGCAAAGGATCATCAGCGAACTCGCTCGGTTGATCAATGACGGTTACAGATTCAGAGATATAAAACATACATTAGGAGTCAAAGATGACTGAAGAACAAAAGGCGAAATATCTTGAAGGCGGTGGCGTACATTGTCCATATTGCGGATCGGACAACATCGTTCCCGGCAAAATGCAAGACGAAGAGGATAGGGTAGAGGCGCGCACCTCATGTGTCGATTGCGGGAAGGAATGGCTGGATATTTTTCGACTGACAGATGTCGAGCCGATTTGTGAGTGTGGCTGTTCGAGAGACTGGCATTGTGCCGATGACGGCTCATGTATGATGCATGGTTGTGGGTGCGATGGATTTGTCGAAGACAAAAGATTCTGCAAGGGATGCGGCTGTCATCACATAACGCACAACGATGATGGCTCTTGCGTGGAGGACGACTAATGAAAGTCAAAAACGTAAAGCTTGCAACAGAATACAAATTCAAGCCCGGCGATATAATTACGGATTCGTGCGATGGAAGAGTATTTATGGTAGTAGAACTCGCCGGGAATATTGCCAGCCTTGTCCCAAGAGACAAGCTGACCCAGTCTCTCGTGGCCGTTGATCTCGAAACTGGACGAGTAAGCCTCTACGCCGACTTGAATGATTTGGACGGTCTGGAACTCGTTAATAGCATCACGCTGGAGTCATAATGCCCAAAAAGAGAAAAAACAAGAAAAGAGACAAAGAGCGAGCGGCTAAGTTGCACGCAGACCAAATGAGGCTGCTGGATATCTCCAGCAATCCTCTGTTTTCGAATCAGTCAAAAATACTGGCGCTGCGACAACTAAAACCAAAGTATTTCCTGAAAGCAGTTGACGAAACGCTCGAACTGGATCTGCGGCCAGATAGCCGTCTGAAATTCGAGTACGTCAAACAGGAAATCAAGGCCAATCGCATGACGGTCAAAGAAGCCATGGACTACCTGTCAGGAGAAAACGATGAAAATCCTAGTTGTTGAAGACAACGATGCGAGGATAGCCAGATTCTCGCAGGAACTCGTCGGACACCAGATTGATTTCGCAACCGATGCAACGTCTGGGATTGATCTAGTCAAGAGAAAGCAGTATGATATAATCTTTCTGGATCACGATCTGGGCGGTCAACAGATGGTGGATTCGGACTATTGGAACACTGGCTATCAGGTAGCAAAAGCAATCGTTGGAACGAATAATGAAGACGCATACATAGTCATTCACAGCGCAAATCCGGGCGGCGCGGAGCGGATGAAGGGCATCCTGCCCAAAGCAATCAAAGTGCCTTTCTGTTTCCTGAACATTAGGGCATGCGTAGAAACTAACGAAGAAGAATAGTGGCTATAGTCTGGGGCATGACATAGGGGATTGTGTCGGTTTTCGCTCTTTTTTGAATTCCTCCGAGAGCAGAAAACATCGCGCCTTCACAGTCTCCTGTGCCGTGCCCCTTGACTTTGCGCATT
>Ga0180437_10012391_pt1 | contig 10080 bp, 7 predicted proteins | sample SS_ome_4_FD_132410 | JGI IMG/M metagenome (GOLD analysis project Ga0180437, IMG submission 132410) | Hypersaline lake sediment archaeal communities from the Salton Sea, California, USA - SS_3_D_1 metaG | ecosystem: Environmental > Aquatic > Non-marine Saline and Alkaline > Hypersaline > Sediment... | reverse complement strand
TGGAGGACGCCGGCGGCCTCCTCGCCAAACACCCCTAACTTCCGGCTCATGCTCTGGCCCACGGTCAGAAGGATGGCCTGGTAGTCCTTGAGATCGTCCAGCGAAAGGTCCCTACCCAACTGGACGCCCGTCTTGATCTCCACACCCAGAGATTCGATGGCCGCGATCTCGTGATTTAGGATCTCACGGGGTAGACGGTATTCGGGAATGAGGCGCATCATGCCGCCTGGTTTGTCCTGGGCCTCGAAGACGGTGACGGGGTAGCCCTTGCGAGCCAACTGGTAGGCGCAGGACAGCCCCGCCGGACCAGCGCCAACCACCGCTACAGAGGGAGCTGAGGGGTCTGAAGAAACTGAAGGGGGAGCCTTTAACCCTTTCTCATAAGCCCAGTCGGCCAGGAAGCGTTCCTGAACGTGGATGGCAATGGCTCCCCCCAACTCGATGCGGTTGCACTGGCTTTCGCAGGGGTGGGGACACACCCGCCCACAGACGCCGGGGAAGGGGTTCTCCTGCATGATGAGCTCCCAGCCTTCTCGGTAACGCCCCTGGCGGATCAAACCCAGGTAGCCAACAATGTCCTCACCGGCCGGGCAGGCGTCATTGCAGGGGGGCGTTTTGTCTACGTACAGGGGGCGCATATAGCGCCAGGAACCTGTCTTGTTGTAAAGGGTGCTGGCCAGCGAAGCAGCCATGGTTGGCATCTCCGCTTCGCTTTCAAAAACGATGACTTTTGCTTCTTCTTCCATCTTCGGTAGGTCCCTCCATTGGGATTATGGCTACTGAGATGCGAACTCAGCTTGCTACCAATTCGTAAGCCTCTTTGACGGCAGCCACATTGTCGTCGGGCTTAATGGGCACCGATGCCCGCACGGCTTCTACCACCGATCCCAACTGTACAATGCCCGTGACGCGGGAGAAAGCTCCCAAGATAGCTGTGTTGACGATGGGTGCGTTACGGGGTCCCAGACGGTATTTCATGGCGATGGTGTTGGCATCAACGGTGGCTACCCGATACTTGCCTGCGAAATCGAAAGCCTCTGGCGGGTCCACGCTGTTGACCAGAATCCAGCCCCCCTCTTTCAGGCCGGCCGTGACATCTACTACCTCTAGCAAGGTAGGGTCGAGGACCATGATGTGGTTGGGTTCGTAGATTTGGGTGCGGATGCGAATGGGCCTCTCATCAATGCGAGTGAAGGCCATAACGGGTGCGCCCCGTCGTTCTACTCCAAAGGCTGGGAAGGCCTGGACGTACTTGCCTTCATGGAAAACGGCCTTGGCCAGTATTTCTGAGGCCACGACCGCTCCTTGACCGCCCCGACCGTGAATGCGGATTTCGTTCATTTGTTTCTCCTCTCTTCATTGAGATGGTCGGCATATGTTATAAACGCCTATTCGAAAAATCCATAGCAACCGCTTCAGTTGTTCCCAAAGTGGCTATAGCCGCCGCTACGGACACTGTCCGGCTCCTGGCGCTTATTCTACAACCGGGTCTCCGGAGGCTCCTACACTCCCAGGGGGCTCTGTTGGGACCTACTTAGAGCTTCTGTGAACCATGCTTCCAATTGTTCCTTTTCCGACTGGGGTAGAAAGGCCGCGCGGATGCCAGTCAGGATCATCTGCTTGATCTCTGACACAGTGACGCCGATGTCACGCACAGAGACCATATATTCATCGGTCAGGGTGGTATTGCTGACGCTGGGATCGTCAGTGTTGACGGTCACGGGTAGACCTATCTGATAGAAAGCACGCAGCGGATGCCTAGTGATGGCCTGGACTGCTGCTGTCTGGATGTTGCTGGTAGGACACATCTCCAAAGTAATTTCTCTCTCTCTCAACAGGTCCATAACCGTCAGATCCTCGCTAGCCCTTACGCCGTGGCCGATACGGTCCGCTCTCAGGAGCTCTATAGCTGTGCGCACGCTCTCCGCTCCTGCGGCCTCGCCAGCGTGGATGGTGATGCCCAATCCCGCATCTTTGGCTTTATTGAAAAGTGCAGCGAAGGGTTGGGCTGGGTAGTGAACCTCGTCCCCAGCCAGATCTAGTCCAACGATGTTCTGATCAGCGTAATGGATGGCCATATCAACGATACGGCTGGCAGTGCCCTGGTCGTAGTCCCGGCGGATGGTAGCCAGCAGCTTTACCGTGATGTCAAAATCTTGCTCGGCCCTCTTTACGGCGCTGATAACCCGTTCCATCACTTGCTCGAAGTGGAAGCCCTGGCTCAAAGTCAAAGCGGCCGGATTGAAGCGGAGCTCCAGGTATTTGACATTGTCCTGGGCAGCGTCGGCCACAGCCTCGTAAGAGATGCGGTCAATGCATTCCAACTTGGAGTAGAAGCGAGCTAGGAAGTTGAACTTTTCTAGGAAAATGTGGAAATCTGGCGGTTCATCAGTGGTTACCTGGACGTAAGGTCGCAACTCTTCAATGTCGTAACTGGGCAGGTCCACACCGTGTTCACAGGCAATTTCAGCCATGGTAGACAGACGGAGGGAGCCTTCCAGATGCCGATGCAAATCTACCTTGGGCAGATTTTGTAAGATCTCGCGTAAGCTTTTTCTTCCGAACTCTGGTGTTAAATCTGACATTTGTGGTTGCGATTGTAGAAATTACTCAAGAAGCATTTCCTATTGGTTCAGTGAGGGCTGTGAAAGCTCCGGTGCTTCCTTGATTCCCGCTGCCCGCTCTGCGGCGTCCCTCAGTGTAGGCAACGTAAAAAAGAAAGTGCTGCCCTGTCCCTCTTTGCTCTCAGCCCATACTTCCCCCCCATGAGCCTCAATGGTTTTCTTCACCAGGGCCAGACCAAGGCCGGTACCACCGAAACGTCGAGTAGGGGAGCCATCGACCTGGTAGAAACGTTCAAAAATTCTCTCCAACTGGTCACTGGGGATGCCTATGCCCGTGTCAGAGACTGCTACGCGCAGATATTCACCTTCCTCCTTAATACACACAGTGATTTTACCCCCATTGGGGCTGAATTTGATGGCGTTGCCCAGTATATTATCGAAGACCTGTTCAAGGTAACTCCGGTCAGCCCATACGGGGGGCAAAGTCTCTGGTATCTCTGCCTTCAAAACGATGTCCGCTTTGGTAGCTGCTGCCTCTGCACTTTCCAGAACCGTCGTTGCCACTTCAGCCAGGAACACAGGAGCGGGCCGCAAAGACTCCATTTCAACTTGTTGCAGGGAGAGGATATTATGGATGAGACGCGTCATGGCGTCTGCGCGTCGAGCTACAAGCTGCAGACTATTCCGTTGCGACTTATTGAGCTCGCCCATTGCCTCCTCTAGGATCAGCTCTACATAGCTTTTAATAAAAGTCAACGGGGTGCGCAATTCGTGGGATACATTTTGCACAAACTCTTGTTGCAGTCGGTCGAGGGCTTGGAGTTCATCATAAGCTCTCGTCAACTCTTCTGCTCTCTTTTTCGAACTCTCGTAGAGCTGGGCATTCTCTATAGCTACGGCCGCTTGTGCGGCAGCGATGGTCAAAAGTCGTTCGTCATCGGGACTGAAGGTGTCTGGCTTGTCGTCATCTATGCAAAGGGCGCCTGTGACTCTGTCCTTGCTGATCATAGGTACCACCAGCAGGGAGCGCACAGTTTGGTCAAAAGGTACAAAGCTCGAGTTTCGGTGGGTGTCAGGGATATAGAGGGACCTTGCTTCCGCCGCCGCCTTGCCAGCAATGCCTTCTCCCATTTTAAGCCTGGCTTCTTTTTGCCACCTGCGTTTGATTCCGGCCGCAGCCTTGATCTCCAGTAGCTGGCTCTCCTCATCAAGGAGAAAGAGGGAGCAGGCGCGGCAGTTGATAGACAACTTTAACGCATTGACGATGGAATCTAGCACAGTGTTCAAGTCAAGACTGCTGGTTACCTGCTTGGCTAGAGTGTAAAGAGTAAAGACCTCAGACAGGCGGTGCTGTGTTTGCTTGTGCAACTGGGCATTCTCGATGGCCACGGAGACTTGATCAGCCAAGGTCGAGAGGGTAAAAAGATCATCTTCATCAAAAGCGTTGAGTTGGGTGCTTTGTATATCCAGCACGCCTATTACCTCTCCCTTAGCTTTGATGGGGACAGCCAACTCGGACCTCGCGTCACTCAGTTCTTCCACTAGATGATAGCGGGGTTCCTTGGTTACATCGTTGACTAGAAGGGGTTCGCCAGTTTGGGCTACCCAGACCGTGATCCCCTGCTGGCCGATCTTGAGCCGATACCCTTCGTATATCCTGCCAGTGTGACCAGCACTGGCTCGGAGGACGACTTCTCCTGCATCAGTATCTACCAGAAGGATATTGGCATAGTAATAGTCGAAGACATCAACCAAGGAGTCAACCACGCGATGTAACAGCTCATCCGGGTCTAGCGTTGAAGCGATATGTCGTCCTACCTCGCTAATAGCCTTGAGCTGGGCTGCCCTTTTCCGTTCGCCTTCATATAGCCTGGCGTTCTCAACGGCAATGGCTGCCTGGTTAGCGATGGTTTGGCATAGGCGAGTCTCCCTGTGGTCGAACTGTCGTTCCCGGCGACTTTCTAACAGATCAACGAAACCAATGACCTTATCCCTCGTCGTCAAAGGTACTACCAAGGACGTTTTCCCTCCTAATTCTGATAGGCGGGCCTTGTCACCTTCACCCGTGTAAGGGTCACTGATGCTGATGCTCAGCGGTTGGCGGGTGCGCAGCACTCCAATGGTAATGGGACAGTCCGAGATGGAATAGGTCGTATTGGAGCGAGAGATTCGCTCCCGCTTTGTAGCCTCAGTTCCGGTATAGTGTGCCAGGATGGTAGCTGCCTGGGTTTCTGGGCTCCAATCCCAAATATAGGCACTGGTGGCATCAACGACCAGGGCCACCCGCCTGGCAAGGTTGCGCAGCACTTTATCGACTTCCAGACTGGATGATGTGGCAACGCCAGCTTGAAAGAGGCTCGAAAGCTCCTTTACTCTTTGTTGCGTCTGGGCGTGGAGACGGGCGTTTTCAATGGCCAGGGCAGCTTGCGAGGCAATGGCAGCCAGCAGGCGCTTATGCCCCTCATCGAAGGCGTGGGGCTGATGACTTTGCACAGAGATGGCACCAATGACATAGTCCTTGACCACAAGTGGTACTCCCAGCCAGGACTTGCTGAGTTCTTCACCGAACACCATAGCTTCGGCCGGGAGATTAACCTTCTCTTCGTTAAGGTTTTGGATCAGAAGAGGCTGACGTGAGCGGATGATCCAGCCTGTCAAACCACCTTTCATGAGAGGCACGCTGAATCTCTCAAGAAGCTCTCCTTTGTTAACAGACAGCGCAAAGTTCAGCTCTTCCCTCTGCTCATCATAAAGAGCGACAAAAAAGGTGGAGATTTTCATTGCTCTCCCCACCTGCTCATAAATGAGTTCCAGCGCTTCATCTAGGTCTAAGGTAGAGGCCGTAGCTATACTAATATCGTGGAGGATGGCCGCTTCTTCAGCACGGCGCTCAACTTCATGGTATAGGCGAATTTTCTCAAAGGCTGTTCCTATTTGGTTGCTGACGCAAGTGAGGAACGGTACATCTTCAGGGGCAAACTGGCGAGGAGAATGGCTGGCTACGATCATCATACCAAGCAATGCTTCCCTCAGACTGAGTGGCACACCGACAAGAGCCTGGTATCTCTCACTTGCCAAGCCGCTGAGTCCGGGTTCCTCGGCGATGTCCTCGACTACGATAGCTCCCCCTTTTTGCACGACTCGTCCAAATAGGCTGCTCTGATCGCCCTTCGATTTCCTGATCCGTTGAGTAAACTCCGAAGAAAGCCCGCTATGGGCAACGAGACGCAAGTCCTTCGTCTCTTCATCCAGTACGAAAACACCTCCCGCGTCCGTTTCTGTCACTTCTAGCGCTGTGGCCAGGACATTATTCAGGATCTCTTCCAGGTCAGTGGAGCGATTCACTATGGCAGTGATGGCCTCAAGAGCAGAGAGTTCCTCGTCGCGCGACTGTTCGGGGATGTCGCTTACATTGCTTGACACTGGTGCAGGTTGGCTCATCTCCATTCTATTCCTTAAGTAGCCAATCCCAATAGCGAAGGGTGATAGCCAGATTGATGCTTGTACCTATAGCCAATGGCAGGTAGTAAGTGAGCAGGTAGAACAAATCGCTATTCAGCAAGGCCGGTGCCTGCTCGGAGGCCAGCAGCACGCTGGTCTTCAGAAGATGGGCTATCAGTGACACCAGCAGGAATATGGCACTGACGTAGAATCCCCGGTAGTAACCTCGCATCTTGGTCACCGCGCCCAGCTTTTGACTGAGCTTAGCTATAATCAAGGTGATGTAGATGGCGGATATCAAACCCATAGAGCCCAACACAGCAGCTACGATGTTCAAGTCCGCCCCCCTGTCATCAAGTTCAAGAGGTGATAACCGAGAATGGCAGCAGCTACGCCTCCGGCAAAGAATAAGGTGTCTCCAAGCAGGTCTCCCACAAAGTTGCCAGCAAATAGAAAATCATAGCGGAGTGTACCGAGCAGGAACAGGATCAAGGGAAGTAGGAAAAGTTGATAGTGAGACCTCTGATGGGCTTTCCTCTCATAGAATCTGGCTATTAGGAAAAGGAAAAAGAGGAGTATGGCCATAATTACCCACGAGTAGGTCATTAGAACAAGATTGATGCCTGTCATGGTGGGTTGTTTCTCCTATTCTCTGATCCTCCTGTTCCCGCTCCTACCTTCACTTTCTGACGAAAGCCTCGACAAATGACTCGGCCATGCGACGGGGGCTGCCACTCATGATACCCTCCTGACCCTCGAACTTGGCCTGGACTTCGATGCCTTGGGATGTGATTTCATACTGTCTGATATCCTTGGCATGATCACTGCCTCGGAGCTTGAGGACGAGGAGAGCTCTATGTATGGCGCTTTCGATTTCCACGTATCTCATTAGGATATAAGAATCAACACTGAAAGCAATGTTTTCGTCATCGCCCTCGGTTCCCCCTAACAGGGCAGGGTTTTCCCTGGTCAGGACACTAGTCAGGCCCTCACGCTTAAGGGCATTGATAAAGCTGTACTCGATAGTACGCAACTCGATAGGGTCGGAGCTCAATCTCTCAAAGTGAGATAGGCTGTCAATCAGGATACGCCGTGCTCCCATCTCAGTCACAAAGGTCTCGATCATGCCTCCTACTCTCTCTAAATCTAGCTTGGTCACCTCGGGGCTGGTCATGATGATTCTGAGCTTACCCTCCTGCTCGAGCTTTTTAAAGTCCCAGCCGAAAGTGGCTGCATCACGATAATACTGATGTGGAAACTCCTCGAAAGTGATGATCAAGCCAGGTTCGTTGTACTGGGCGATACCATTATAAATGAATTGCATGCCCAATGTGGTTTTACCTGTACCGGTGGCTCCCTCGATCAAGTTGGCCGTCTGGAGTAAAAACCCACCATGGAGCATCTCGTCCAGCCCTTTGACACCCGTTTTTACCCTTTGCTGCATGTTGACACCTCCTTTGCACAGGGCTTGGCATCCCATCGTAACATCGTAGCTATCCGAGTCTACACTGCCAGGACGCTACAGCGTTTTGTCAGCGCATACCGCGAATGATGTGGTAGACTGCCTTCACACGGAAGTGGCGATCTTCACAGGCTAATATGAATTTCTCGATTAGCTGGCGCATCTCTTCATCTGAGGCCAGTGCATAGACTGGCAGATCTTCAACGAGTTGCATCTCTATCACGCCGCTTTCGACTAGCTCTTCCAATTCCGTTTGGACTGCGGTGGTGTTACGACCAGCGTACTTGGCAATGTTTTCCACGGAGTCAGTTGTGCTAGGGTTTTCATAGAAGAACCTGACCAAGTCCCACTTAATGAACGAATTGACCTTAGTCTTTATGAAATCGAGAAGCCGGGCATCCATATCATCCATAAGTTTAGCCGTAAAGTCATCGCTTTGTATGGCCAAGGTCTTCGCCTCCTTTCACTGTTCGGGAAGGGTTTCCTGCTTCATTTGCGGCGCTTCTTTTTGCGCCTCTGTTGCCTGGCCTTGTCTGCGCTCACTGCTTGGGGACTCCTGGGCTGAGCTGAAGCGTGTTCAGCGCGTCCATGACAATGCTTATATTTTTTGCCGCTGCCGCAGGGGCAGGGATCGTTGCGGCCAACTTTGCTATCAACCGCCTTGACTGGGCGCCGCGTTTCCCCTTTCCCTAGGTTGGTGCGCATCTCGCGCACGGGGCGCGGTCGCTGAATCCTGATCTCAACTGGCCGGAAGATGCGATTGACGACGTCGTGCTGAATGGTCGCCAGGAGATCCTGATACATCTCGTGGGCCTCTTTCTTGTAGGCCACCAGGGGATCTTGCTGCCCATAGGCCCTCAGGCCGATACCTTCCCGCAGGTTGTCCAAGTCGGTAAGGTGGCGGACCCAAAGGTTGTCAATCACTTGTAGCATGACCTGGCGATCGTGTTGCAGGGCCACAACTTGGCCAAAAGCCTCTTGCACCCTCTGACTGGTATCTCTGTCCAGCGCGGATAGGGGGTCTTTTTTGATCTTTTCCCACACCTGACTGTCAAGTTGATGATCCAAGTTCTGGTAGAGGAATCTGTACAGCCCCCCGGTGTCAGCTTTCGCCAACTCGACCAAGCGGAGCCCTGTCCGCTGGGCTTGGCGGAATGTCTCGCGGCCAAAAGAAGCTTCCAGATTATGGTAGGTTTGTTCCGCCTGCTCCAGCAACTGTGCTTCTATCTCCTCCGACCGCTTTTGTCTCCAATTGGCTATCGTCGTGGACTGGGCGGTCGACAGGGGCAAAATCGCCTTCACAGCCATGTACAGCCCGGCTAGGTCCCACTCGTCGTGATAGTTGCCGGAAGTGTATAAGGACACGAGTTCGCTGAATTCCTCACCTACCATACGCATGATGATAGGTTTTAGGGTTGACTCACTCAGAATCTGCCGCCGCTGTTCGTAGATAATCTCCCGCTGCTTGTTGACCACATCGTCGTATTCCAGCACGTGTTTGCGGATGTCAAAGTTGTGGCCTTCGACTTTGATCTGGGCATTCTCGATGCTTTTGGAGACCAGGTTGTGTTCGATGGGGATGTCGTCTTCCACCCCCAGACGTTCCATCAGATTGGCCACTGCGTAGCCACCGAAGCGACGCATCAGGTCGTCTTCTAGCGAGAGGTAAAAGCGGGAGGAGCCTGGGTCGCCCTGACGGCCAGCGCGACCGCGCAACTGGTTGTCAATGCGACGGGCCTCGTGGCGCTCGGTGCCCAGAATATGCACCCCTCCCACGGTCAGGACTTTCTCTTTGTCTTGCTGGCAGAGTCCCGTCGCTCCAGACAGAGCTTGGCCCCACTCCTCGGCTGAGACGGTGGTCAAGTCCACGCCCTTGCGACGCAACTCGTCGCGAGTCAGGCCCTCCGGGTTGCCTCCTAAAAGAATGTCTACCCCACGCCCGGCCATGTTGGTGGCAATGGTCACCGCACCTGGTCGGCCGGCCTGGGCGATGATGGTGGCCTCTTTCTCATGACGCTTGGCGTTGAGTACCTGGTGGGGGATGCCCCGGCGGCGCAACATCTCCGAGAGCATCTCAGAACGCTCTATGGAAATGGTGCCTACTAACACAGGCCGACCCTGTCTGTGCAGCTCTTCTATTTCCTGTACCACGGCTTTGAACTTGGCTGTCTCGCTCTTATAGATCATATCAGGGTGATCAGTACGGATCATGGGCTCGTTAGTGGGGATGACTGTCACGTCTAGGTCGTAGATTTTGTGGAACTCCTCAGCTTCGGTGGCGGCCGTGCCCGTCATGCCGGCCAGCTTGTGGTACATGCGGAAATAGTTCTGGAAAGTGATGGTGGCCAGAGTCAGGCTCTCACGCTGAACACGCACGCTCTCCTTAGCCTCAATAGCTTGGTGGAGCCCTTCGGAATAGCGCCGCCCGTGCATCAGACGGCCGGTGAACTCATCTACTATGATGACCTGATGATCCTGGACGATGTAATCGCGATCGCGCTTGAAGAGGACGTGGGCGCGGAGGGCGTTATCCAGATAGGGAGTCAGTCCAAAATTTTCTGGCGAGTACAGATTGTCAATCCCCAGCCAGTTTTCTATGTTGGCGATGCCCTC
>Ga0180437_10012390_pt1 | contig 10082 bp, 10 predicted proteins | sample SS_ome_4_FD_132410 | JGI IMG/M metagenome (GOLD analysis project Ga0180437, IMG submission 132410) | Hypersaline lake sediment archaeal communities from the Salton Sea, California, USA - SS_3_D_1 metaG | ecosystem: Environmental > Aquatic > Non-marine Saline and Alkaline > Hypersaline >... | reverse complement strand
GAAACAGGGTGCATAACCCGTAAACTCAGTTTCCCTTTTACACTGACCAGACCGGGCGTTTCGAGCTGAAAGCATAAAAAACAACCCCAAGTAAAAAGAAAAAGAATGAAACCTCCCCTGTATAATTGTGTTCCCCATTTTTTTTCGGGAGGAATGATTGTTCTCAATCCCCAGCTGATAATGAGCAGAACAAATATGATTACAGGAACCCAGAAAAATGTTCTCAGGATTCGGTGAAGATACCATAATCCTATTCCTGCTATAAGAAGGTGAAATACCAGCTGAAAATATTTTATCCGCGAAGAGGATTTCATTTTTGGAAATGTTGAGCCAAGGCACCACCCCACACCCAGGGCAAGAAACGCGACAATAGGAACATAATTGTTCTTGTATCCGCCAATTTTATAAAGACCCCTCAGCCCTGCATAAACCGCTGCTGCAAAAAGCGCCATATGGATGAAAACACGCCACTTTTTTTCGAACAGGCTTGAAAAATACCAGGTGAACAAAAGAACCGCGGGGATGAGCGTGTATCGGATAAGCTCGTTATCCAAACGTCGGTGCCAGTTCTGGAGATTCTTGAAATGCTCCAGGAGGATTTGGATGCATTGTACATGAAAAAAGGGATTTGTCACGTGAAGAAAGAGCAATAATACCAGGGAAAGGCTCATTCCCACCAAGCCGGTTATCAAGGGAATTTTATTCCTGTAAATAATTACATGAAAGAAAAAGCTCACGAAACCAAAAAGCACTGCGGATTGCTTTGTATAAGCGGCGATAGTGAAAATAATGGCTCCGGCGATTCCTGCCATAAGCCCCTTGCGCCCCGGATATTTCCAGGTTAGAAGATATGCGCCCAGCATGGAAAAAAAAACAAAACCGCTGTCCGGGCGGAAGATGTCGTACCAATAACCTGTAATGGGGTAATAGGAGAGAAAAATAAGGGGGGCGCAGAGCGCGCCGATTATGCTTTTTGTTTCCCGCCACACCCATTTAAAAAGTATTGCCAGTGTCCCGATGGTAAATAAAAAAGAAACCAGCCTTCCCACCCAGATTTTCTTGGAACCCACTATCACCATGACAATGGATGTGACAACATCAACAGCCGGGGGGTAGGTAAGGTGAACAAAACCATCTTCAGGGTCCGGATAAAGGGGAAGCCCTTTTAAAAAACGGTGGCATGCTAGTGCCATGTCCCCTTCCTGGAATTCCAGCTCATAAAAAATCCCCATTCTGGATAAACTGATAACAAAGAAACGAGCGCTTAAGTATATAAACGGTGTGAGAATAATGAGGATTAAAAATAAGGCAGCCAGCCGGATAAGATTTTTCTTATTCACGATTTTTTTAAGAAACGACATTTTTTTAACTGAACTGATAGATATGTGAGAAAGGATAAAAAGAGTTAACAGAAATGATGTCAAGTATTGATTTTAACAAACCGGGAGTTTTGAAATATTTCCGGCGTTCGGAAATAATAATGATTTTTTAAAGGAGATTCATGAATAGGGGAGCGGTTTTTACAGCTCCTTGATCTCCTTGCCCGGCTTGAATGTCACTGCCTTGTGTGCGGGAATGGGGTATTCCTTTTTATTCTTGGGATTGCGACCGATTCGCTCCTTGCGGGTTTTTATTTCAAACACGCCGAAGTCGCGTATCTCGAGTCTCCCATATTTCACGATGTTTTCCTTAATAGTGTCTATGAGATTATCAATGATCACCAAGGCTTCTTTATCCTTTATCTTCAGCCTTTGAGCCAGCTCTCTTACCAGATCAATCTTAATCATGAAAGCCCTCCCTCAATGTGTGACATATATTTAAGTTTTAAACGTACTTGCGATTTTGGCATTTTCAAGTGTTTTTTTTAATCCTTTGAAAAGTAAGAGGTATTTTTCCAGGGTTATAGCTTCGGGTCTCACTCTCGGATCGACCCCGGATTCTTCCAAATAATTCTTTAAATCCTCCCTGGAAAGGACGTTTTTCAGGCTGTGTCCCAGTGAATTCAGCACGGTTTTTCTCCTTTGGGAAAAAGCCGCATCCAGGAGCCAAAACAGGCTGTCCAGGTGGCTTGGCTCCTTGTTTGCCCCTTTTTCAGGAAGAAATGAAATGATCGCGGATTCCACCTTAGGGGGCGGGGAAAAAACATGCGAAGGGATCACACGGATAAAACGGGGATGAGATAAGTAACTTATCTTCAATGTTATAGAGCTTGCCTTTTTCGTGCCCGGGGGAGCTGTGAGCCGCATTCCCAACTCCTTTTGCACCAGGAACACGATCTTTCGCCATAAAAGGCGCGATCTCAAAATCTTCATAATCAGGGGACTGGTGATATTATAAGGAATATTTCCCGTTATTACCAGGTCTTTAGAGCTATCCCCTTGTGGGAAATTGTCCCAATCCATGTCAAGAACGTTTTCATAAAGGAATTGAATGTTGGAAAACCTGGTTGAAATGCGTTTATGATACGGAGTGAATTGAGTGTCAATTTCAATGGCAATCACTTTTTGGGCTTTTAAAGCCAGGAATTCCGTAAGGTTTCCTATACCGGCTCCGATCTCGATCACGAGGGTTTCGGCTCCGATCCCGCACTCCTCCGCAATCGATTTCAGAATGGTTTTATCCTTTAATATATGTTGCCCCAATCTTTTTTTCAACCGGATGGGGAAGGTGTGTCTTTTTTCTTTTTTATGCTTTTGCTTCATTTTTCCTTTTCTTGTTTTCAGTAAGGAGCATCGCATCGCGGATCGCAGCAAGGAGGCTATCCGGGTTTGCAGCGCCTTTTCCCGCAATGTCGAATCCGGTTCCGTGATCCACGGATGTTCTGATAAAGGGAAGCCCCATCGTGATATTCACTCCATCGTAAAAGGCTAAAGTCTTCACGGGAATAAGCGCTTGATCGTGGTACATCGCAATAATTACATCGAGATCTCCCTTTAACATCCGGTGAAATATCGTATCCGCGGGAAAAGGTCCTTTTACAACAATCCCCTCTTTTTCCGCCTTTCTTATTGCCGGGAGGATAATATCCTGTTCTTCGGTTCCGAACATGCCCCCTTCTCCTGCGTGGGGATTGAGCCCGCATATCCCTATCCTGGGAACCTCCACCCCGAAATAGGGGATGAATTCGTGTGTCAGCCTGATTTTTTTAAGGATTTTTTCTGTTGTTAAAAGTCGGGGCACATTTTTCAAGGCAGTATGTATGGTTTGAAGAACAACGCGAATCCCCCCGCCGCTCATGAGCATGGCAAATTCTTCTGTTCCCGTAAGATGCGCAAGGAATTCCGTGTGCCCGGGAAAGGAAAAGCCCGCCAAATGCATGGCTTCCTTGTGAATAGGCGCTGTGCACAAGGCATCCATTTTATTTTCCTGTATCATGCGAACCGCGGTTTCAATAAACATCCTGGAAGCGGCTCCGGCTGGTTTTTGGATTTTGCCGGGGGCAATTTCCGCAAGGTCCGGGATACCGGGGGGCTCGAATACAAAAAGCGCATCCTCCCGGGAAAATGTAGAGGGAAGCTCAGTTATTCGTGCGATATTCACTGGAATGTTCAATTGGTTTGCATATTTTTCGAGAACTTGTACGGATCCGATCACAAGGGATTGGCGCCGGTTCTGCCAATCCTTTCCGGAAAAGGCTTTGAGTATGATTTCGGGTCCGATGCCCGCGGGGTCTCCCATTGTTATAGCTAGCCTTATCATTTTATAACTCCCTTTTACAAATTTTGCTCGAGGATTTTCACGTGCGCATTTTCCCGCAGCTCCAGGATAAGGGCATTGCGTTTTTCGTTATATTTTTTTTGATAGAGCAAATCTCGAGGCATGATCTTGTTTTCCAGGCGCAAAATATGGATCCCTTTTTCTGTAAAAACAGGCATGGAAACATCTCCAATATCAAGTTTTTTTACTGCATTTTCGATAGTTTCTGAAAATCGCCCCTGCTCTGCAAAGCCCAGGTCGCCCCCCCTATTTCGCGTGGCTTCGTCCTCGGAGAATTCGCTTGCCATCTCCGTAAAATCCGCGCCCTTTTGGATTTTTAGAACGATATTGTAAGCCAGTTCTTCCTTTTTCTTGTTCCCCTGTTCATCACCGGGGTACTTCAGGAAAATCTGGCTCAACCTGTAACGAACCAGGGGGATATTTTTTTCCGTCCTCTCCTTTATGAATTCCCTGAGCTCTTCTTTAGAAATATTTATCCTGGAGCCGATAAAACTCCTGATCAGCAAATCGCGCTGCTCCCATTTGCGAACCTTTTGTTTGAAATCGAACAACGAACCGAATCGACTTTCCGCATGATCGATGTAGCTTTTCTCGTTTGGGAACAGCCTTTTCACCTCTTCAATAAACCGATCCGTGTTATTATCGATGACATCAGGAGGCGCTTGAAATTTTTCTTCCCTGGCTTTTTGCACAAGCAATTCCTCGTTAATGAGCTCCCGGAGAAATCCATGTTTGGGAAACGAGAGGGAGTTTTTCGGAACGACTCCCATGATATACAGTTTCCTAGTAATTTTATCCTTAAGATCGGTTTTTGTAACCAGGTTTTGGTTCACTACCCCTAAAACGCTTTCCACAACCAAAGCCCCGGAAGTGGTGGGAGATGTGTTTTCCCCTGCTTGAAGCGAAACAGTAACCAATGACAGGAAAAGAAACCAAAGGAGGGAAATGGCATGTCCGGAATACTTTTTCTCGGAATTAGTTTTATTTGATATTGGCTTTGTGCAAGGCATAATTGATAATAGTATCGAGAAGCTCGGAAAAGTCAATGCCCATTGCTTGGGCTCCCTGGGGAAGAAGCGATGTGGGGGTCATGCCCGGGATGGTATTGCATTCCAGAACAAAGATATCCTCCCCGCGAATGATCATATCGATCCTGCTCATGCCGGAGCACCCGATGAGCTTGTAAATCGCGCCTGCAAGCTCGCGCACCTCGCGGATCATGTGGGGGGAAAGCCGCGCCGGGGTGATCTCTTCTGTAAGTCCCGGGGTGTACTTGGATTCATAATCGAAAAAACTCGCCTTTTTTACCACGATTTCCGTGGGAGGGAAAACCAGCCGCTTTGCTTCCCCGGTTTTAGTCAAAGTATCCACCACGCCGCATGTTACTTCCGTGCCTTTTATAAACTCCTCGATCATTATCTGGGAATCGAAGGCGCGGGCTTTATAAAGCGACTGCACCAGTTCCTCCCTGTTTTTTGCCACGGACATTCCCACGCTGGAGCCTACGCGCGCGGGTTTGACAAAACAGGGGTATCCGAACTTTCGTTCCGCAACGCGAATAAAGCCCCCCAAACGCGGCTCCGGCGGCAGCTCCAAGCGAAACACGTAAGGGGGCACTAAAAAATTCTGGCTCGCAAGAAGCCGGAGGCAACGGATTTTATCCATGGCTAACGCGCTTGCCAGAACACCGGGTCCCGTGTAACACAATCCCCCGTATTCCAGGAACCCCTGGATCACGCCATCCTCGCCGCCCTTTCCGTGAAGCAGTATTAAAACCGCATCAGGAGACAGGTTTTTCAGTTCTTCCAGAACCCGGTTTACAGGGGCGCGGGTAATTCCGTCCACAGCTTCCTCTGTGCCCGAGCGGAAAAGATCGAAATACGGGGCAATCTCCCTTTTGGTGCGCTCCGCTCCCAGGTACTCTTCCGGGATCAGCCACTCCCCGGTTTTGGAAATACAAACAGGTAGAAGATCGTACTTTTCCGTGGATAACGCCCTGGCTGCGGTTTCTCCCGAGGAAAGGGAAACCTCGTGTTCCGGTGAGGTGCCCCCGCATACCAGTGCGATTTTTTTTCTCTTTTTCATGGTCATTAAACTAATTAATGAGATTCATTTCAAAAAATTGCAAGGGCAATCGTTAAGATAAACAACGGGATTTCCCCCTTGCATTTCAAAGGTGATGTATTCCATGTTTCAGGGTATATGACTGATCAAAACCATAAACCTTTAGGCATTATTTGCCTGAGCGGGGGCATGGATAGCTGCGTTACAGCTGCGATTGCATGCTGCGAAGTGATCCCTGCTTTTCTTCATGTAAGCTATGGGCAAAGAACCCGGGAGCGGGAAAAAAAAGCCTTTGATGATCTCGCAAATTATTACAATGTTCCCAAAGAGCGAAGATTGCATGTTGCAATCGATTACCTGAAAAAAATCGGTGGCTCCGCATTAACTGATCCCGGGATTGCGGTTCCTTCACATGAGAAAATTACCCAGTCCCTTCCGGGGGAACTTCCTGTCACCTATGTTCCCTTTCGCAACACCCATATTCTCTCCATTGCCGTATCCTGGGCAGAGGTGATAAAAGCAAGATTCATTTACATGGGAGCCGTTGCGGAAGATTCAGCCGGATACCCGGATTGCCGCCCCGAGTATTTTGAGGCGTTTAACAATCTGATCTCTGTGGGCTCCTCCCTGGAAAACCGGTTAATCGTAAAAACTCCCCTTATTAACCTGAGTAAAGCGGAGATTGTGAAAAGAGGCATGGAGCTGGATGCGCCATTACATCTCAGCTGGTCTTGTTATAAAAACTCAGATAAAGCGTGCGGAAAATGCGACAGTTGTTTAAGAAGAAAACGCGCCTTTGAAATGGCAGGATACACCGATCCCATAAGTTATAAAAATCCCTCCTGAAACCAATATTAGCTTGTTTTATTGTTCCTCGATTGAGATCGGGCGCGATAGAGCCGTTCCGTGAACCCTCCCTCTTTTAGAAACTGGTTCTCCAATTGCCTCAGCTGTTGATCCAGGAGATAATTCGCCTGATGTATGATACAAATTATTGTATTGGCAGCCACTTCAGCCGTTCCTCCTTCAATATAAGTCTTATAAGTCAAATAGGACCTATTTTTCACATAAGCGAGTTTCCGGATGGTTTTGGCTTTTTCGTGGTTTTTATCCCACAGGGGGAGGTTTTTTTGACGAAGGAAATCCTGGTAATCCAGGAGAAGCTCCTCCAGGCTGGCGCGCGCTACTCCCACAAGCTTCAGCTCGAACTTTTTCGAGGTTCCGGAAGCCATGCTTCCTTCCGCGATATTTTGCTTTCCGCTTCGCGCAGCTTGAACCATTTGATCGTGGGTGCGGGATCTTATATCTATAAACCGATCGCAAAAAACCGCGGTTGCATCGTACACGATCTCCGCAGTTTGATACGATTTCAGCTTTTGATATCCCCCGTGTGGAGGAATGATCCTGTTTTTAAAATTTTTGCTTTTATTTTCCATGATACGGTTTTGAGGTATAAACATCATTATCAGTTAAAAATATTTCAAGTAATTTTTCATTGCTTCCTAAAAAAATTCGTGACCGTGAACGCCTGCCCCGCCGAAGTTCATACGAAGGCGGGTGAACGATCTTTTTGATAAAACCATCTTTTGTTTGCTCTCCAAATTTTTCATTTTATGGATCTTTAAAATAATTTGTGGGTAAATCTTGGTTCAGGTAGTTTGAAAGGAGCTTGTGAGGAAGTCCCGCCATGGCGGGATTGATCCCGATTTCTTTTTCCTTTATTTATTACGTTCATCATGGTTTTTGTCTTTATCACTATGAAGAGCATGAAGAAAACGAAGAAATAAATCGTATAATATCACTCTTCATGTTTAATGATAGAATTCAGACATTCACCCTCGTTCTGGCTTTTCCCTGTTTTTTTGTTGCGTTTACATTCCGGTTTGGTGGATTTTCTCCGTTGAGAAACGCCAGGGGGGAAAAATGAAAAAATCCGCACATTCGCCAAAACGCTTTCTTGTGGCACTTTCCTTTCCCGGGGAAAAAAGAAAATATGTTAAAGAGGTAGCAAACATACTTTGCGAAAAACTGGGAAAGGATAAGGTGTTTTATGATGAAAATTTCGATGCTGAATTGGCAAAACCAGATCTGGATATTGAACTCCAGAAAGTATATCATGACGATTCTGTTCTTATAGTTGCCTTCCTTTGCAGGGAATACAGTGAAAAAGAATGGTGCGGATTGGAATTAAGGGCGATTCGAGACCTGATAAAACAGAAAAAACATAAACGAATTATGCTTCTTACAGATATCTGCATAAATAATGCAACAATTTACTTGACATCAATATGACGCAATAGTAATGATTAAGGTATCTTTTTTATGAGAGGTGCCTTTATGCGTCCTTTTGGTTCTCAAAAACAACTTGAAAATCGCCGTCGAAAAGCAATGAAACTCCTGGACACCGGGATTTCTCTCCATGAAGTTGCGCGCCGAATCGGATGTCATGCCAGTTCTGTAATGCGATGGCGAAATGAACGGGAGCAATTCGGAGATTCTGGTCTTTCTCCCAAACCGATCCCCGGCCGCCCGACCAAACTCACAGCGCAACAGAAAAAAAAACTGATCAATCTTCTTCTGAAAGGCGCGGTAGCCCAAGGATATCGCACCGAACTGTGGACTACCGCCCGCATAGCCGAACTTATAAAAAATAAATTTGGCGTGAGTTATCATCGAGACCATATTGGAAAACTGATGGCCTCCCTTTCCTGGAGTTACCAGAAACCCGCCCGACGCGCCCTTGAACGGGATGAGAAGGCGATTGAAGAATGGAAACGCAAAAAGTGGCCCCGTGTAAAAAAAACGCCACGCGGCTGGGCGCCCATATCGTCTTTATCGACGAATCGGGTTTCCTCTTGATCCCACCGGTGCGTAAGACTTGGGCTCCTCGTGGGAAAACTCCTGTCCTGCGCCATCATCAACTCCGGAATCGCCTTTCCGTCATTTCGGGAATTTCCGTAAGCCCGAAAAAAAGACGTATGGGATTATATTTCAATATTTTTTCAAAAAACATTAGACAAGATGAAGTCTGTGAATTTTTGCGTCATATACTCAGGCATCTCCGGGGACACGTTATTGTGATCTGGGATAACGCGAAGATTCACAAGGGAGAAGCGATAAGGGAATTATGTCGCTCTTTCAAGCGACTTCACCTGGAAGCCTTCCCTCCTTATGCGCCGGAATTAAATCCGGTTGAAGGTGTTTGGTCAGAAGCAAAAAATGATATGGCAAATGGGCGTCCTGATAAAATTGAAGAACTCAATGAGCATGTTAGCGATGTTCTTGCAAAAATCAAATCATGCCAAAGTCATCTTCGCGCAGCGGTTTACCGTTCTGATCTTCCCCCTTTTTTACCCTGAGCGTTGCATTATTTATGCAGATATCTGTAAATTCGATCAAGCCGAGATTCCCGGAATATACTCCATAGATGGTTATATAGATATTTCTGATCTATCACCCAAAAAAACAACCAGAAAAATCTTAAAACGACTCAATTTAAATACTGGTTTCTATTCAAAACAAAAACTTCCGGAATCTCAAAAAGTTGATGATTTCTTCTCCGAGCAGTGGCCCCCCACAGACCCCGCGCTTTTCGGGAGGGAAGAATTTCTCAAAAAACTCGACGACGCATGGGAGAACTCATCGACCAATGTGTTAAGCATTGTGGCGTTCGGCGGCGTGGGGAAAACCGCGCTCGTGAATCGTTGGAAAAATTTTCATTTAATCCCGGAAAACTGGCGCGGCGCAAAAAGGGTGTATGGTTGGTCTTTTTACAGCCAGGGGGCGGAACAAGGGCGCCAGGCTTCCTCGGAAGTCTTCATCAACCACGCGCTCAAGTGGTTCGGGGATCCGGAAATGGCAGAAAGCTCGAGCTCCGCATGGGAAAAGGGGGAAAGATTGGCAAACCTGGTTCGTGAAAAACGCACCCTCCTTTTCCTGGATGGAGCGGAACCACTCCAGGAACCACCGAATACCCCCACAGAACACCCGGGGAAAATGAAAGACCCAGGTGTTGCTTCGCTTCTAAGAACCCTGGCTAGGGGAAACCCCGGGCTGTGCATCGTAACTACAAGAATCAGGATCGAGGATATGAATCCGTACACTTCAGAAGGGGGCGCGGCTTTACGCATAGATCTGAATGAACTCACCAAAGAAACAGGAGCAAAATACCTGGAAAGCCTGGGAGTGAAAGGGAGCGAAAAGGAACTTTGCAACGCTTCGCACGATTTCGGGGGAAATGCACTAGCTCTCACCCTCCTGGGAAATTTCCTAAGAATCCACTGTGAAGGAGATATAAGAAG
>Ga0180437_10012387_pt1 | contig 10085 bp, 9 predicted proteins | sample SS_ome_4_FD_132410 | JGI IMG/M metagenome (GOLD analysis project Ga0180437, IMG submission 132410) | Hypersaline lake sediment archaeal communities from the Salton Sea, California, USA - SS_3_D_1 metaG | ecosystem: Environmental > Aquatic > Non-marine Saline and Alkaline > Hypersaline > Sediment... | reverse complement strand
TTGGCATTCGGCAGGTACCAGGCCTCAGCATAGCCATCGCTCTCTTCCGTTGTGTGAGCCCCGTGGACGTGCGTAACCATCGGCACGGGTCCCATATAAGGGTCTTGGCTCGTTCCGTGGCCATCTCTCGGCCCTGCCGGATTGGCCCAGTGCAGGGTCTGGTCGACGGGAAGGATATGGGGCAGGTAATTGCCGTTTGTGTCGACCAACCCGTTGATCCACTTGACAGCCACTGGTTTGTTGTGCTTGGCCTCGATGGTGAAGGCGGGATAAAAGTAGCGCCCCCCTTGAGCGACCGTCCTAAAGTCATCGGCCGGCCCGTAGCTCCACACCGTCGTCATGGGAATGGGATTCCCAAAGATATCAGAGGCAGGGAGAATCTGCTGCTGGAACTGCCGCATGGCGATCTCGTAATACTCGGCATTCTTCGCACCTCTGTTTTTGACCTTCCCTGAGCGAGGCATCACCGGCGGTTTGACCAAAGGAGACACATACTTCGGAACAGCTAACGGATCCAGGGTACCGCCGGGTATGGCGTTGATCCATACCTCTTTCTCATCCGCGCTGGACTGAAGCAGGTAGCCGGAACCAGTCAAGGCGATGAGGACTGTGATCATGAGAAATTTTGTAAAATGTTTTTTCATTTTTTCCCTCCATTGAATTTTTTTCAATAAACTTTAAACTCGCGGCTTTTTTTGGCATATACTTTCTCTATGACACCTCCTTTCTCGAGCGAAGGAAGAATGATTGGGGAGTTATCAGGAATGCTTCCTTTACCCGGCATACTATCCTCCTCGTCTCATCGTTCAATAATATCTATATAATCTATAATTATTATAGTATTTGTCAAGTATATTTAAAAAAAATTTTATCCCGTCACAAAAATCCGCTTAGCAATAGATTCTTCTTGACAAATATGGATTTAATATGTAAATTGTCAAGTAAACACTTTACATATCGAGATGAAAGGATGCCTGATTTAATGTTCGGCCACACGCTGAGGATGCTGCGAACGGCAGCTGGCATAAGCCTCAGGACCCTGGCAAAAAATATGGATGTGTCCCCTGCCTATCTCTCCCAGATCGAATTGGGAAAACAACCCCCTCCAACACACGACCGAATCAGGAAAATGGCCGAAACGATCGGCATCCCTGTTTCTTTGCTGATCGAGATGAGCCAGCGCCCGAATCCTGACGTCATTATACTGCTCCGGGGAAACCAGGACTTGAACAAGCTTATAAAATTGATCCACGATACAGGACTGGAAAGGAAAGATATTGTAGAGATCATCGCCCTCATGCAAAAACTCGGCAGGGAAGGATTCCGCGATCTCATGCATTATGGGAAAATCCACCTATCAGAGTTCTCGAAAAAGGGAAAAACCTCGGCGCATATCGATCCGACCCCTTCTTCCATCGATCGGAACGATCTAATAAATTGGTTAAATCCAAGACTGGTATTCAAAAGATTGGAGTTCAAGGAAAAAAGCGACTTGCTCCTGTATATGCTGGAGAAGATAGGCATCGAGTATGATCTGTTCGATACGGATAGAGCGCACAAAAAATTGATGCGCGGCGAAACCGAAGAATCCTCTGGACTAGGAAGGGGAATAGCCATACCTCATTTATTCGTCGATGAACTCGAACAGACCGTTATCGCCACAGCTAGAATTCCTGCGGGGATCGATTTTTCTGCTTTCGACAAAAATCCAGTTTATTTTGTCTGTCTGATTCTCAGCAACCCGGACGCTTTCCAGTCTCATCTAAATCTATTGGCTTATTTCGCCAGGAAATTTCAACTCCCCACCTTTTTGGAAGACATGTTAAAAGCAACCTCGAAAAAAGACATTTTATCCTTGTTGTTCGATGGAAACGGTTCTTCTATTCAAGCCATAAATTCCTGAAGGGGGGAATTGTCGCACGAGTGCGGCATTAAATTCTGATCGGAGGATCAAAATGAACGAATTTGAGGCAGACGAATTATCGATCGGGACATCGGAAGGCGAGACAATCCATATTCCGGAAGCTCCCCTGGAATACTGTGACGTGTGTTTTATAGCATTAGGGAGCCAGGAGAAGCGCGTTCATAAAGGACAGAAAAAATTTCACCCGGACTGTGAGGCTAAAGCAAATTTCTAGTTACGCAGGCCGGTTATTCTCCTTTCCGGCTACGGTTCAGGGAATTTCATTTCTTTTCTATCGGTTTTTTCCGTGAAACGCGGGGCGCTTGTAATCTTGAAGGGAGAGATAATAGCTGTTTTGTTTGGCTCCCCATAGAGCACCCTTTTCCCGTTGAGAACCGGCCACCAGGATCCATATTCTGTCCGGATGCCCTCCCGCGATATCAGAACGTAGGCTGTAGGGTGGGCAAAGAAAGCACCGGGCAGGAGATCTATCCAAACAAGAAGACAATTGTCATCTAAACCGAACAGTCCTTCTTCAGGTCCATCCGAGAGCCGGTCCTGAGAATCAAGCTCATGCGGGTAGATATGGAGAGCGATCTTTTCGTCGACATCCCCACTTGCAGAATCGAGCGGCATTTCGAAAGGGCTTATGAGCGCAAATTTTCCCTGTTCGTTATGGCAAACCGTCTTTCCATTGAGAACCGGCCACCAATCCCCTCTCTCGATCCGGATACTCCCCTTGGATATCAGGATGTAGTCTGTTTCATGGGTAAAGAACATCCCGGGAAACAGATCGACCCAAATCAAAAAGGTGTCTTCATGAATGTCTAATCTTTTGCCGAAGGGACCGTCCTGAAGGCTGTCCTTAGGGGAAACGGAGTGCGGGTAAAAATGAACAGAAATGTCACGCTCCACATCCTGAGAAAATAATGACAGGGGAAAAAGAAGGATAACCGCAAATATGATTTTTTTCATCGCTCATTCCTCCACTTCAAAAACATATCTTGCACCTTCCCTATTACTCAAACTGCAAAAATCATGCCAATATCTTGAAAGGTCGTCTTACAAAATTGTCAAAAAAACTTAAGTTGTCATCCGCTCGAGCATCTTCTACGATGGTCTAGATGAGAGTTTATATAGGAGGCCGATGTGACATGGATTAAAAAGTTCGTGAACTTGACGATATTGGTGATTCTCTTGTTTCCGACCTCAGGGGCAGCCAATACGAGGGTCATCGATAAAGTGCTCAGCGGGGATCTCGTTCAGATAGGCGACTCATTCGTTGCCCGGCTCACCGGAATCGAAGCTCCCCCGAAGGATGAACCACTGGGCTACAGAATCTATGACTTCACAAAAAGAGAGCTGGAAGGCAAAATGGTAAAGCTATTCACCTGGACGACCGACAACACAGCCGAAGGCATCGTCCGTGACGAAAACGGCTGCGCCTTTGTGGAAATTGAATACTGGAAAGGAGAGTATGTCAGCTTTAACGAGGTCCTTCTCCAAAAAGGCTATGCCCGTGTCGATCGCAAGTATCTGCCGGAAAACTTGAAGCACTACATCGGCCTGGAGAAAGAGGCCCGGGAGAAAGGGCTTGGAATCTGGGAAAAAACGCCATTCGAAAAATGAGGAGAAAATATATCACTCGTATCTCAGGCTTTCCACAGGGTCGGCATTCACCGCCTTGATAACAGACGAACTGCCTGTCATGAAAAATAACACGACGGTCAGGACTGCCGTCAAAACAAAAATCCAGGGACGGATAGGGGCCCGATAGGCGAAACCGGCCAGCCAGCGGTTCACGGCCCAATAGATGATCGGGAATCCGACAAGCACGGCCGCAGCATGAATCAGAATAAAGTCGCGGAAAAAAAGGAAAAGAACAGAGGGCACCGAAGCACCCAGCACCCGCCGGATGCCGATCTCTTTGCGGCGTTTTTCAGCGGCATAGATGGACAAACCCAAGAGTCCCATGCTGGCGAGCGACACGGCGATCACAGAAAGTGCCAGCATCAGCCCGGCCGTTTTCTGCTCAGACCGGTACATCCGCCCGAATTCCTCGTCGAAAAAGGACCAGCTATCGGGAGCATAAGGGAAAAATCTCCGGCATACTTCCCTCACATGCTGGATCGCTCCTTTCAAATCACTGCCGGCAGCCTTGACCGATATGTACCTGAACGGTGTTCGCTCGTATTCTCTGCCGCTAAATTCGACGGTCCTGTTCGCATCCAGAAAAAGGACCAGCGGCTCGATGGCGTGGTGAAGCGACCTGAAATTGAAATCCCGGACAATTCCTATTATTCTCCCCGGACGAGATATACCGGATGACATAGACAGAGTTGTTCCAACAGCTTGTTGACCTATCAATTTAGCGGCTGCCTGGTTGACGATATAGGTCGATCCCGGTGTGTGTTTGGCTTGAAATTCCTCACCTTCGACGACCTCGACGCCAAAAGTGGCGATGAAATCCTCATCCACGGTAATCCGCCAAAGATTGATATCTTCTTCTGCCACTCTCCCTTCCCATGTGCTTCCGATGCGATTTTGCGTAACGCTGGGAAGGAAACTGGAGCCTGTCGCTCTGATTATGGCCGAATGCCTGAGGAGTTCGGCCTTGATCGCTGCCGATTCTCCAAGGGCCTCATCCGGAAGGCGTACGGAAATAATTCTTTCCTGATCGATTCCCAGTTTTTGAGTGCGGAGAAAATGCATCTGGCTCAAAACGAACAGGGTACAGCCGATGAAAAGGATGGAAATGATGAACTGGAAGCCGACTAAAAGATTACGGAGCGGGATACGCTGGGAGCGCACTTTTAGAGTTCCCTGCAGGATGCGAACCGGCTGAAAAGAAGAGGCAACGAAAGCGGGATAACTCCCGGATGCCACGCCGGTAAGCAGGATGATCAAAAACAAAACAGGAACCAGCATCCCCCAGGGGACACTCCCCCACGACAGGGTCCTTCCGGACAACTGCCTGAAAAATGGCAGACCGAGCTGTGCCAGGATAAAAGCCAGTGCTGAGGAGAGAAACGCAATGAGAACAGCCTCGCCGATGAACTGCCGCACGATCTGTGTTCGCTGCGCACCGAGCACTTTTCGCATGCCCACCTCGCTGCTCCGGTTGATGGAATGGGCAGAGCCGAGATTCATGAAATTGATACAGGCCAAGAACAGAATCAAGAAACCCACAGCGGTATAGATGCGCAGATAGCCGATATTACCGTTCTCCTCCAACTCCCCCCTCAGCCGGGAATGGAGGTGAACGTCGAGCAAGCGTTGCATATGAAGAACCCGAGTTTTTTTTTGATGAGAATTCACCAGTGCGACCGCTTCTTTGAGGATGTCATCGGGAGAAACCTGAGAATAAAGCAGCAAATAGGTAAGATAATTAAACGAGGTCCAACTCGTCTGGTCATCTCCCCCTCCAAAACGGCCGTAAAGGGTCGTGGGTACCACGGCGTTGAAATGGAAATGAGAAGTCGGAGGAATATCGGCAATGACCGCAGATACTTGAAGAGATAAATCGCCTTTCCGGATGATCTCGCCCAGCGCATCATCCCTCCCGAAATACCGGCGGGCCGCGGTTTCGGTCAGCACGATGGATGCCGGATCGGCAAGAGCCGTTTCCGGATCCCCATGTAAGAATTTAAAGGTGAAAACTTCGAAGAGGGATGCATCAGCCATGTATAGGGCCCTCTCCATGAAACTTCTGTCGCGAGCCTGGATCAGGATGGAACCGTCATCGGTGAGATGCTTCAACCGGACGATCTCCTCGATCCCGGGCACCTGCTCTTTGAGTGTATCTCCTAAAATATAGGGAGTCCCGACAAAATCCTCCAGCACGATCCGGTGGATACGGTTTGCGTTCCTGTTGTGCCGGTCGAAGCTCAATTCATGGCTGATGTACAAGACGATCAAAAACACGGCTGCCAGGCCGATGGCCAGCCCGGAAATGTTGATGATGCTGTAAACCCTGTGTCGGCGGAGGCTCCGGATGGCCACCTTGATGTAGTTGGCGAGTAGGTCGAGCCCGGAAACAAAAACCAGGCGCAGATAGCAGGAAAACGATCGCGTGGCCTGCACAGAGTACCAGAGGCGGGCCCGTTTGACTCCTTTTTGGCTGGCAATCCGATGAAAAGTCTCCTCGAAATCTCCTAAAGCGGAATGTTTGTCTTCATACAGGGACAGCCTGGAGAGCAGCCAGCGGGCCCAAAAGGGAGGACGGGGAGTCATTGGGGTGTTCCTCCGGATTTGAGGTCGGCCTCGCTCATACCTTTCCACAACCGGTCCTGAAGTTTTCGCGTCTCGAGAAGGGCTTCCCGTCCTTCGGGCGTGACGGTGTAGATCGACTTCCGCTTGCCCCCCCGTTCCGGGGAAGGGTCGCCCTTTCGTGAGTTAACCAGGCTTTTCCGGATAAGGTATTCCAGAGAATTATAGAGGGTGCCGTAGACCAGGGATTTGCCGGTCAGCTCCGTTATCATATCATGGAGCACAGGACCGTGGGCTTCCCCACCGAGTCGGCAGAGAGCTATAAGAATCGTTTCTTCATTCCGTGTCAGGATGCTCATTTTTCCTCCCGGTTTCCTTGAGTCGCTCAGCCGGCACTGAAAATTTCCTGTTTTATCGATATTATCGATAATATAACGAACTCAACAAATTGTCAAGTCGATGGATGGAAAATCGCTCATGACAGAAGGGAAAACTCCCTGGAAGGCCGCAGTCGAGGAAGCCGATTATGCCACCTAGTCCAAAGCAATATCAGACAGGCCCGACCAGACTTTTTCGTGGACTTTTTTGATCTTCTTCAGCGCTTTTTTGCCTCCGGGAGAGACCGCATAAAGACATTTGTGCCTTCCCCCCCGCTCTGCGGTCGGCTCGCCCCTGCTCTTTTTGACAAATCCCTTTTGCGTCAAGGTATTGAGTGCCGTGTATATGGAACCGAACGACCACAGGGTTCCTGTTTCTGCATGGAGTTTCTTTCGTATGGCGACACCATAGGCATCATCCTGAAGCTTCAAGATCGTGATCAATACGATTTCTTCAGAACGCGACAGAAGCTTCATCACTCATACCTCAACGAGTCCGCCGGATTGGCGAGAGCCGCCTTCACAGTCCGGGCGATCACGGTCAGGAAAGCGATCGCTGCCGCGGAAACACCTGCGGTCAAAAAGAAAATCCATCCGATACCGATCCTGTAGACAAAACTCTGAAGCCACGCATTTATGAAGTAATAGGCGACAGGCCAAGCCAGCAGATTGGCGATGAAAACCCATTTTATAAATTGCCAGGATAACATCCTGACCAATTCCGGCACCGATGCTCCCATCACTTTTCTGATAGCTATTTCTTTCGTACCCTGTTCGACCCGGAAAGAGGCCAGCCCGAAAAGTCCCAAACAGCAGAGGAATACGGCAAGGACCGCAAAATAATTGAACGCTTTCCCTAAACGGATCTCGGACTTGTACATCTGGTCGTACCGATCATCCATGAACTCATACGAAAAGGGATATCCACCGGAAAACTCATTCCACACTTTTTCGATGGCCGCCAGAGTTCGAGGGATATTCTCGGATTCGATTTTGACCGACATCAGCCATCCCTGGTCAGGGGCAAGTACCAATGTGACTTCCCCGATGGGAATGTGCATGTTTTCGTTGTGAAAATCCTTGACAACGCCGACGATGGTTCCTGTCCGTCCTTGATTGTGAAAAGCCCTTCCAACAGGGTCCTCCCAACCGAGTTTTCGGGCGATGAACTCGTTGATGATAAAAGCCGCGCGGCCTTCATCGATCTCTTTGCGGAAATTTCGGCCTTTGACGATTTCCATTTCGAAGAGATCGACAAAATCGTAGTCCACCCGGGCATAATGGGAATTGATATGGTTGTTTTCCGGATCCTCTTCATTCCGGTAATAAAAACTGTTGTGCCAGTCTATTTTCATCGGGATCGTCGTAGAAACCGAAACGCGGCTCACACCCGGATTTTTCAGTATTTCCTGCTTAACCGCATACAGGTTTTCGCGGATGTTTGTGTCCCAGAGGGTAACGACCAGAATATGGTCTTTCGTAAATCCGAGTTTTTTGTTCCTGATGAAATGAAGCTGGCCGGATGCGACGAGTGTGCTGATGATTAAAAATATAGAGATTGCAAATTGAGCAATCACTAGCAAATTCCTTAAACGAGCCTTTTTGCTCTTCGCGGGGGAAGCGCTTTTGATGATTCCCGAGGGAGCGAAGCCGGCCATAAAAACAGCCGGATAAGCCCCTGATAAAACACCCAAGATAAGACCCGCCAAAAGCAGCGCCGCAAACAATTTCAGATCTCGGAAAAGCCCAATAGGCTGGTCGCTCTGGATAATGTTATTGAAAACCGGAATCAGAAAGTAGGCCAGGACTATTGCCGCCGCAAGAGCCAAAAATGTCAGCAAAAGCGATTCTCCTAAAAACTGCCGGACAAGCTGGACACGCTGCGCACCCACGACCTTGCGGATGCCCACTTCTTGAAAACGCCGGGAGGCCAGGGCTGTCGTCAGATTGACATAGTTGACTCCGGCGATAAGAAGAATAATAAGGGCGATCGCAGAAAAAATGGCGATGTATCGGACATCGCTGACCGGACTGGCATGGAATATAAGATCCACCGATCTCAGGTGCAGGTCGGTCAGGCGTTTGTTAGAGTAATCCCAATTGCGTTTTTGACCGGTCTGCCCTTCCAAAAATTCGGAATACTTACCCTGCAAATCCTGGGGGTTCGAGCCTTCTCTGAGGAGAAAGAAGGTGTGGCACCAATAATTTCCCCAGCCGAAATTCTCGGGATCATATGAGGGAAATGTCGTCTGAGTTTTAAAGGAAGCGAAAATGTCCCCTTTGATATGGGAATTGTCCGGGATATCTCTCATGACTCCGGTCACGATAAAATCTCTTTCCCCGTCAGAGCCACCCCACTGAATCACTTTTCCCATAGGATTCTCGCTGCCGAAATATTTTTGGGCCGTCGCCTCGGTCAAGACCACAGAATTGGGATTCTTCAAGGCCTTATGTTCGTCTCCCGACACGAGGGGAAAAGTAAAAACATCGAAAAAGTGCTCGTCGGCCCAAATCCATCGGTCTCCGAAAAAGGTCTTTTCCTTATAGCGTATCAAATACTGGCCCAGACCTTGAAACCGAGTCGCCACTTCGACCTCGGGGAATTCCTGCATAAGGGCAGGAGCGAGCGGCACTGGGGTCACGGCCTGGCCGCCAGAAACGACAGTAAAAATTCTCTCGGCATTTTCATGAAAGCGGTCGTAACTCAATTCGAATGAGACATAGATGCTGATCATGAGAAAAGCCGCAATCCCGACGGCAAGTCCCAGGATATTCAGGACAGAATACGTTTTTTTTCTCGTTAAATTTCTGACAGCTGCAGTGAAGTAATTTTTGAACATCGTTATACTCCCAAAATAGAAATTGGATGCGAACGCAGGAACTGCCCTGACGATCTGAACTAGGTACCAACCGGCTGCAGAAAGAGGTCCTCTGTCGGCAAGAAATTCGCGGTAAGCCTCCTCGAAATCCCCAAGTTTCTCATAGGCTTCGTCCTCTCTCAAAAATCGAGCGAGAATCCATTCCAGAACTCTGGCAGGCTTGCGGTTTTCACTCCGGCGCTTTTTCATCACAAAAAAACCCGAGCCGTTTCTCTTCGCATTCTTTCTCTTCGTTTATATAAGTATCAATAATTGATACTTATGTATATTTAAACGCTGATTTTTCAAAAAAGTTACACCCAAATCGATTTATTTATAAAATTTGCAGGCAAAAAAGAAGAGAGGCAAAAGGGAAATATCCGTGAATGATTAGCGGCGTTCTGAGCTTCGCTCCATGAGAAGCTCGATCATAAGAATCCCGATCTCCGTGTTGTCGCAGTAGAGCCCGCGCACAGGATCGGTCTCATCGGCCAAGGCAGCAAATCGTTCGCTTCCATATCCTTTTGCATACAAGGGGACGAGTGAGTTGGTGTGGTACTCATGGTGCCATTCCATTCCTGGGACGATCCCCTGTCCTTTGTTAACCAGGGGCTTCCAGGTTTTTGCGATGTCTCCGTCCGGCGGTTCAATTCCCGACCCCGGACCCGTGATATAGCCGGTTTCATGATCGCTCGTAACGATGAGCAGGGTATCTTCCCATCGGCTGTGGGATTCGAT
>Ga0180437_10012386_pt1 | contig 10085 bp, 13 predicted proteins | sample SS_ome_4_FD_132410 | JGI IMG/M metagenome (GOLD analysis project Ga0180437, IMG submission 132410) | Hypersaline lake sediment archaeal communities from the Salton Sea, California, USA - SS_3_D_1 metaG | ecosystem: Environmental > Aquatic > Non-marine Saline and Alkaline > Hypersaline >... | reverse complement strand
AATGCACTACTTAATAATACACAAATTGTTAGCCAAAATACTAACATGCCAATAGGTCCTACAATTGTAGAATCCTCTAATATCCAGGGTTTATCAGGCACTTCTATATTTTCTCTAACAGGTTTAATTATTTCCGGATTCAATTTTCATACCTCCTATTCTTTTCGAAACTTATCACCATACCCGCCCGTGATGGGGCGGGGTGATCGCGGGACTTGAACCCGCTTAGCAATCAACATTCACGCTGATCTTCAAGGCTTTTCCGTTGTTACTTCTGCGCACATATCCCATTAATTTACTTTCTCCTATATTACCACACTCCGTATTTGTTATCATCATATAATGGTAATGCAACCGCTATATATAAAGGTTGCCTAAATAATTACTAATTAATTGTGAGTTTTTAATTTGCTCATTTACTATATAAAGGCATCGATAAAACTGATTAAAAACCTCTGACACTCTAAAAAGTTTAAATAAAAAAATCTACCATAAGGTTTAAATACTAAAAATAAGAAAAAAGTATCATAAAGGTGTAATTAAACACAAGACAACAGCTAGACATAATGATGTTGAAAAAGCTAGAGGAATTATTGAGGATTTAAATAATCATTTAAAAAAGATTAAAGGATTTTGGGATATATTTGGTAGTGTGCTAGTGCAGGGTATACTTGGAAAACTGTTTATCGCTTATCGGAAAAATACTAATTAATTTTATATAGTATTAAAAAGCAAATTAAAAACTGAATTTTATTTATAATTTTAGCGGTTGAAAATAAATAGTTAGCTTTATATATAATCAATTCAAATTAAAAACTCACTAATTATCAATAAAATTAGAATATTATTGAATTATTTTTTTTATAAAAACAATAATAGATCGCCCAATTATCGACCAAGTTTAATAAAAAGTTAAAGTAACGGTGCAGAAATGGTTACTGCACCGTTACAACTCCATCCCTGGGCTGTTTACCCTTCTTTTCTTTCTTATCTCAAGGTGAAATCTTGCTCTGATAGATAGGCGGTGCATGATAGCGATCCCCCTTAGATTTTTTTTGGACACTCTTTTCAGGGATGCACTAACCATCTTAATCCTGAATTGCGAATGTTGCTACCATGCACCTACACCTTCCTGGCATAGATGGAATCGGGTTTTTTAGACCCCCACCAAAGCAATTGAATCAGGATGGGAACAAGATTCAATCGCTTGAGGATAGAAACCGAAATACAAAATTGATAAGTGGGTGAATTTATCAAAAAAATTCCCGCCATCTACACCAGATAAGATTTTACATTGCGGTAACTAATATGATCTTTTCATCTTTTAATAGCTTATCATGCATTTTATCATATATTTCTTTTGCTTCCGAATCCATTATAATGGCTTCGAATCTAAAACCTCCATTTATGGTATCTAATTTCAAATTACTAACTTTTGCTTTGAACTTCCTCTTCTTCGCTTTTCTTGGCATTTTGTTTTTCCTCCAGTTGTTTTTTCAATTCCTGAACCTTGATAGTTAACTCCTGGTGGCTTGGGATTTCTGACCGCCAGCCAGCAAGTTCGATAAACTCTTCATCATCATCCACCAGTATTATTGATGGTGTTGCCAATACCTGATGGAACTGCGCTTCAGCCAAGCCATCCACTTCATCAATGTTGAATTCTTTTAATTCAACCCATAGATCAGCAGATACTTTCTGCGCAACATTTTTTGCCATTGGGCATTGACCGCAATCTGGTTTGGTAAATAATTTCATTATCAATGTCATGTAATCTTCCTTCCATTTGGGAATTGTTGAATTAATCCACCATCATAATGTGATTCTAAACTATCCTTCATGAATACAGGTATATTTTCCATCTGGCAATTATCAAGTATACGTGCGATCCATTTTGAGTTTGGAATTGTCTTATCTTTTCTTCTACCAGTTTCAGCACCGATAATCACCCAATCTATTTTATCACCAATCCAATATCTTAATTCATCCTTGATCGGTTCAATGGATAGGAACTTTAAATTATTATTATTGCCAGCCTTAAAGATCAAATCATTGATTCGCCATTGTTCCCGCCAGGATTCAACCGATGTTCCAAGCCAAACATTCTTTGGAAACTTGATCCTGCTGTAAAATTTAGGTCTTTTGGATAAAATCTGAAATGTATGTTGGGGGCATCTTTTAATTGCAACCAGATTATAATACAGCCACCATAACTTATTCTTCTGGCAATTCCAATCCCACATTGAATCGAGAAAGATCATTTTGGGTTTTTGCCTGGGTGTTAACTGCTTGAGCCTTGCAAGATGTTGATGCGGTTTAAAATAATAGCATTGGATGCACCTGCGCTTTTGTCGTTTCGCCTGTTCCCTGGCATAACAATAGGCGCAGTTATGATCGCAACCAACTACACCATTGATTGTTATATCTGCTGTATCAATATTTGTTACATTCATTTTAATCCTTCCAGGGCTTTAACAATCTTTGCTGGCAATCTTTCCCTTAATGGTGGGGAAACTTCAATTAATCTAATAATATCAACTAAATCCTTGGCTTTTTTGCTCAATCTCCTGGACTTATCCATGTATGCCCATACCTTGCCTTTGAACACGTCTTCAATGGTTGCCACCTGCATAGGATAGCCTAATATCTTCCCAGGCATGGCTCTTGTAATGAAATCTTGATACTTAGGATCGGTTGCAAATTGAATCCTAATGTTTGAATCTGGTGAAGATACATTGATCGAATGGGGGAACTTTTTAACTTTATAATAATCCTTTAATATTTTCACCAGTGAACTTTGATATTTTATTGCGATTACCAAATCCAGATCATAGGATACCGTTGGTTCAGCATAAGCATTGACCGCCAAACCGCCAATTACACAATATGGAATTTGGTTATGGTTCAGTATATCCAGTATACACTGAATAAAATCAATATTATCGTTTGCCAATCTATTGACGAATGCTTTTTCATACATATTATTACCCACTTATCAGATATTGTTTAACGCTACGGTAAAACCCAAGGGCGAAGGAGTATGATAAGTTTAGTTATGTTAATATCATAAATTCCCTTAGGTTTTACCGTAACTTAATGGTTAAACAATATGTTCTATATCTAAACTACTATTTATAAATTATGCGATACTTCTATCATAATCATCAATATCGCAAGTCCAGTATGATTCTTTGCGGTTTGCCCATCTTGCAATTTTGTTTGTCCATGCATTTTTTACATAAGGCATCACAAAAGCATTAGTTCCTAATGATTTTAATAATCTGCATCGGTATTTATCCTGATCTTGAGTTGTATCGAATCCAACTAAAACATAGAACTGGACTCGACTTCTAATATCAATCTTCGCTTTTTTAAGTATAGCGATCCCCCGCTTAACCGCATATTCATCTTTGATTGAATCGAATGCAAAATGCATTCCCTTTTGAAATTTCAGTTCCTTTAATCGTTGCGCTATCTCCATGTCAATCAATCTAATATCCATGCCATGCTCGATTATCTTCAATTTATGATCCATAATCCAATCCGAAGTTTCAAAGAACCATTTTTTATCTGCAAGCCAATTATTATCTAATAGCATAATCTTTTTGAATTCTGGATTGTAGAATTCTTTAGGGTGTTGCCAGTGATGCAGTTTTCCTTCTTTATCTGGAACTATACAGAATGAGCATTTGCGTATACAACCCCTGGTTGTAAAGCCCATGCTGTAATCCATGTTTCCTTTAATCGGTTTACGTGGTGAACACTTGCAAAATCGGATCTGATTTTGGCATTTCTGGCAAATTAAACCATTATATAATTCATAATCTGGATAGAATTTTTGCATTTTTTCTGGTAGATATGGGTTCAAATCCAAATTTAATCCTGAGCCACCAAAATCTATATCAATATCCCTTTCTGTTAATTTTTTATAATAATATGTTAATAAGCCCATTGCTTGATCTGCATTTTCTTTGAATATCACAGATAAATAAACTTTATCTGGCAAGTTAACATTGAAGCCTACTTTATCACCTATTGATTTGTGATAACCACTGATTTGCATCAAAGCCAGGTTCGGAATTATTGAATCTGCATCAATTAATCTGATTCTCATGGATAATCACTACTTGCCACTGTTGAACTTACAAATGCTGGATTTTTCATGAATTCAATTTCATAAGCCACTCGATAGAGCCAGCCAGGATAAATCTTTTCAAATGCATCTTCATATTCTTCTGGTGTATAACCACCTTCCAGATAAGCTTCCCTATCAGAAATCGGATAATCCCCAGGGATGCCTTTGCATTCTATGGTTAGGTTCAAGATCAGCACCCTTCCATTATGGATTCCTGGTTTAGTGCGCTTTGGCTGGATGCTATAATCATGGTTTATTTTATAATGTGGAAGTTTTGCCACTTTTTTATTTACTAACATTCTTCTGGTTCGGGTCTTTTTATTCGCAATTATCCAACTAATATGTGTTTCGCCTTTGTGCGATCCTGAAAATATCATATCAATTTCTCCTGTTTGGTTTTCTTTTTTCTTCTTTTTAATTTTTTAATATTCCTTGGATGGCTTAATCTATAATCTTTTTCTATTGGTTTCATCATCTGAAGGTCTTCTTTGTAACCCTTATATCCCTTGTAATATTCTACTATCCTGGCATCAAATGAAATTAAATCTCCTGGTTCTAATCTTATATTATCAAATTCTTTGGTCAGATTGAACCAAATATGATCTGTAATTATATTTTTTTGATTGTTAACTCTTTTTATATTTTTAAATAATAATGTTATTTTAAAATATCCTTTATATTCTTTTCTTCCAAATTTTATAAATGTGCCAACGAAAGTTTTTCGCAAGCCATTATATTTTTGTAATCCATTTCTCATAAATATCTCCTATTATGAATATACTGATGCTTTTCTGTGTTTCGCATTTGGCTTGGCTATCCACCATTCATTGAAGCAATTCCTGCAATACAATTTAAGCCCCGATGTTGAATGCCCATTGACCTTTGTATCATCGCTATCACATTTTGGGCAAGTGCGATCAATTATTATTACCATCGGCATCCCCATCCCTGATAATGTTATCGTCATACTTGCCATCAATCGTATTTCGCCAAAGGTCTTCGAATCCCAAGGCTCTCAGTTCATAACCCAATATCATCTTCGGTGTAGCATAGGGTGTTTTAAAATCATGATATTGCCCTTTCCTGGCTCTTTTGATTATCTTCATGATCCCCATCACTTTATTTTCATCCTTTTTTATCTCAGGATCACGAAGCTTTTCATTTAAATCCTCAATTAGCACCGTTTCCGAATTGCTTTCATACCTAACCATAACTATACCTCCAGTATAGAACGGGCTTGGTGGGATTCGAACCCACGATCATCTGGTTAGAAGCCAGGTATCTTATCCATGCTCGACTACAAGCCCATTTTTAATAGCATAATATATTAGATTTTTATTTTGCATCATTATCTGGAAATATTTCAAACGGTTCTTTATCTGATTCTGGTTTATAATCAATTTCAAACTTTATTAATGATATAATATCATTGATCTTGAGTTGGATCGCCAAGGCTTTTGTGCCGTTGAAATTTATCAAACATAGATAGCCATCATGCTTTCTTAGATAATTTATTTGATAGTTTGAAATCCTGAAGCGAGGATAATTCTGTGCAGAAAGCCCCTTAACTTCTATGTGCTTCCCAATTAATAGGAAGTCAAACCCGCATTTAAGATCGCCCATGAACTCGGCATCAGGGAACAGTTTTTGATATGTGGATTCGCCCAGGTTCATAGATACAACTCCTTTATCAGTTTAGGATATTGTGTTATGGTTCTATGTAACTTCCAGCAAACATCTATTCGACCATCGATTTTTTTTATTTCCATTTCAGATTTGCATTTGGGACATTTCTTTATTTCATCTGGCTTGTATAGATTTGTTGGGTAGTCCAAAGTATGTAACCTCCAGTTTGTATACTTAAAGACAAAGAATAACGGGGGAAGGATTCGAACCTTCGATCTCCAGGTATCTCCTATTGTAGCCTTTCATCGATGGAAATATACTGGAACACCAGATATTTTTCCCGAAAGTCTTCAATGGTCATTTTTTTGTATCTTTTCTTCCTTGGCATGATCTCACCAGATTAGGTAAATTTACTATATTTCAATTTTTTCCACCACACAGGGTTTTCTTTATACCATTTGATTGTTTGCCTGATTCCATCATCAAAGTTTATTTCAGGCTTCCATTGTTTGGTTTTTAAAAGCTTGTCACAGTTCACCGCATGACGTTTCACATGACCAGGGCGATCTTGGATATGTTCTATTACATTTTCAACTAAATTTAATTCATATTTATTTGATTGGATAATGGTTGCATGGGTCATGCAAACGGATATTTCACATACTAACCCATGAACCATTACTGTGAGATTATGTTTTGATTTATTTTTGCAATTTAATATACAGCATTTGACCATTTTTATTCGCCTAATTTAATTTTAATCTTCCATCTGGTGTTCTAAATATTCTTCCTTCATTAATTAATCTTGTAATATCTGAAGTTATTTTTGTTCTATCCATACCGCTTTTTTCACATTCAATGATTAGATCATCTTCATTTACAGTTCCGCTTTTCTGAAGGTTTTGTAATTCGCCTTGAATGCCCACTATTTTGATTATCCTGGTTCTTTGATCTTGGCTGATGCCTGTTGTTATCATATCAATATCGAAATACCCGCCTTCAGATGCGGATTGCTTCAGAAATTCGATGGTTATTTTTATTGACCTTTCCACATCAATAGCATCCACAGTTTCGCTTAATCTTGATCTTGCGGATGCTTCTGCAAGCCTAATCGCCCCTTCGAGTTGCCTGGGTGTTGCACCAACAGGTAATTTCTTACCAGATTGCTCTACATTTTCGGTTTGGGTTCGAAGGGTCACATAAAAATCTGCAAGTAACTGCATGGCTTCATCGGTTAGAACTGGAAATATATTTAATTTTGCATAAGCCACATATTTCCTTAAAAATTCTCTTTCAAACGGTGGGTCGATCATCTCCATTTGTTTTTCGATTTCTTTTGGTGTGAATTTTGATTTTTTACTAAATTTAATGTTCTTTTGCATTTCCCCTAATTGGTGGGTTTTAACAATGTGTTCAGCCAGGTTCAAATCTTCTTCCTTATTTGGCATATCTTGCATCTTGAATATAACATCGAATCTGGACAATAAAGCTGGCTCAAGATCGATCTGTTCAGCTAAGGATTTGTAAGAATCGAACCTACCATACTTTGGATTACCGCCAGCCAGCATTGAGCAATCTGCGGGTAAGCTGGCATTTATCCCGCCTTTGTGAACTGTGATCCTACCATGTTCCATTGCTTCATGCAGATTTCCCCTATCCTTTTCATCGATCTTGTCTATTTCATCAACTCCAGCCAGCCCTTTCGAAGCCAATACCAGTGCGCCAGCTTCGAGTGAGAACCTTCCTTCAGAAAATTCATCTCTAATTGCGCTGGCGGTAAGCCCCGCACCACTGGAAGACTTTCCACTGGCATACACGCCCCTTGGAGATAGTTGAACCGCATCCTGTATCAATTCAGATTTTCCAATCCCTGGATCGCCTATTAATAGTATGTGTATTTCGCCCCTGCGCTTTGTGCCATCCTTGAATTCATCCTTTGTTACACCGCCAAATAATTGTAGTGCTATTGCTTGTTTGATCTTTTCCAAACCATACATACTTGGAGATATTGATTGGGTAATCTTTTCAAATACTTTTTCATTTTTAGCTTCTTTTTTTATTCTCTTAACATCTTCATCTGTTAATTTAATATCTTCAAATGCCCTTTCTTCGGTTTCAATCGAATTGGCATCTACATATAAATCAAATAGTGTGGATTTGGTTTTGAATTTGGTTAATTTTTGAACAGCTTTCAGGATTCCGTTCACTACGACCCGATCACCAGGCATTACATTGCCAACAATATCTTTGCTGATATGGACTTCGATCTTTTGTGGTTCAGTTCCAGGCTTTAAAATTTCTGGTCTTTCTTCGATCTCCATTTTCTGAAAATCTAAAAACTGTGATGCGCCTTTGGATTTGGCTTTAACAGGATCGCTTAATAGATCAAAGGCGGTGGATGCAGCTGCCCTTCCGCAACCGCCTTCTTCCTTGGGGCATTCATCTGGCTCTCGATATGTCAGCCCTTTTTGTTTTAATTTGAAAACAGCATAGCAACGTTTGCATTGGAATATTGCTTCGATTAACATTGGCTTTACATCAAGTGCCTTTTTAACCATGCCTTCGATTGCCACCAGTTGCCCCAAATGTTCTGACCTTAGTTTTGATCTCAATATCTTTTGACCATCGGGAAGGTTTACTATTCGCAGTTTAATTTCGCATCCTGCTTCGATTTGATCCGTTGGCAAAAGTTCTTTAATGGCTTCTTCGCCCTGTTTTATGATTGTTTCTGGTGATTGGATTAGCCCATCTGCAAAATCCGCATCGAAAAAATCAATATCCCAATAATTTATAGTTAGAGATTGTCTATCTGGATATGAATCTGCAATTTCCAATATCATTGGCATATAATTGATTCTGCTTTTACTATCTATATTTTTAAATAGCTTTTGCCAGATTGCGAATACTTGTTCTTTGGTATAATCCATCAAAGAGTTCACCATCTAACCAGTAATCTTTTTTTCTGTTTCCCATAGTTTGAACATTGTTCTGAATTCTGCTGTTGTAAAATCTTCTTTTACAGCTTCGCAAAAATCTTTAATTAGTCTATTTATCCAGCCATCCGCAATATCTTTTGGGTTACTTCCATCATCATAAGAATCATGTAACCTTTCAGCATATCCTTCAAAAAATCGTTGGGCTTCTGGCATTTTTATTGCCATATTCATAAGATCAGCCCTGTTCCCATCTTCAGCTTCATGAAAGGTAAGCATCTGCTTTACCTGATTTAATTCGGTTTCCAGTTCTGATTTCCGAATTAATAGTTGGTTCTTATCCCCTTCCATCATAGCTTTGGTTAATGCATTTTCGCACCATTTGCTTCGCTGACCATGTGGAAATTTTGCAAGGTATCTTCGCAATTTTTTATTTGCAACACTTATTCTGAATTCTACTCGATCTACTTCATCGCCTCCCATCGCTAACACCGCCTGAACCACGCTTTAATATTTGATATTAGCTTTGTGAAGCGGGATTTCCTATTTCTGATTTATTTTCTTCTTCGATCAAGATTTGTTCTTTCATCAGGTCTAAATATTTGATAATGGTAGACTTGGAAGTTCCTTTTGGAACAATGAATACCGATTTGCCTGATGTAATCATCAAAATTTCCATGCCAAGTATATCCCTGATCTTCTCAGGAACATACAATATATTAGATTTATTAATAGTTCCAGCATATTCCATTTATATCACCAAAATAGACTATTTTATCACAATTTCCTTCGCTACGGCTTTAGAAAATCTACAAGAAACCCTAAAGGTTTTGAAAGATATTTAAAGTTTTTTAATGTATGACACTGTATGACAAAGTGTATGACACTGTATGACAAAGTGTATGACACTGTATGACACTTTTTTATTATTTCAAAGCTTAATTAAAATTAACGATAGTTTTTATTTTTAAAAAATCTCAAAACACCATAAATGTCATACAGTGTATGACACAGTTAAATTTATATATGATTTGGAAAAAAATAGATCGGGGGAAAAAGTAAAAATTCAAGCTTGCTTGAATTTTTAGTTTATACAACTAACGTTGGGATCTTAAGGAAGTAGTATGTAAAGAAAAGTAAACGTAGTACACTGACAGTGTACTACGTTTGTTTTTTTTACGAGCAATTCTTTTTTTTTCCTGTTCTAATATTTAAAACCCATAGTTTTTTTGATCCTTTTATTTAATATTTTCTAAACAACCTTGAGTTGTTAACTAAAACATTTCAAAAAATTCGATTAAAAAATTAATAGCCAGCATAAATTAACATTTTAACATCTTAGGTTTGCCAGCGATATATCGATATTGAAATAATAATGGTTTTCTGATCTT
>Ga0180437_10012383_pt1 | contig 10087 bp, 5 predicted proteins | sample SS_ome_4_FD_132410 | JGI IMG/M metagenome (GOLD analysis project Ga0180437, IMG submission 132410) | Hypersaline lake sediment archaeal communities from the Salton Sea, California, USA - SS_3_D_1 metaG | ecosystem: Environmental > Aquatic > Non-marine Saline and Alkaline > Hypersaline > Sediment... | reverse complement strand
GATATTTTTCATTTCGGCTGAATTTTACGCTTGCCAACTTCAATGAGAGTTTTGGGATTTAATGCCCGTTCGTGTGCTGCTCAGATCTTTTGCCATAATCGGCTTTTCACCAGTGACTCCTCAAGTGAAATAAATTTTCGTCAGTTTAGAATACTGCGGAAATTAAGAACAGGTACGAGGATATCAAAAGCTAAGGGAAAAGTATACTGGTCGAGGTATAGTTTTCGTCTAGTCTTCGATGTTAGCCGACGCTCGATTTGTTGGTATTTCCCCGTTCACGAGAATAACCGCCTATTTGGTAGCGGCTCTTTAAGTGCAGGCGTTCGAGGATCTGGCTGACGTGATACTTAACTGTAGCTTCGCTGATATTCAGACTGGCAGCAATTTCTTTATTACTCAGGCCCCGGGCGGTTAATTCCAGCACCTCATTCTGGCGTCCAGTCAGGACCGCTTCCCGGCTGTTTTTTTCAGGAGACTTGGTTTCCTTACGGGAAAACTCGGATAGGACCAAGGATGCCAGTTCAGGTGATAGGACTGTTTCGCCATCCAACACCTGGGAGAGAAGTGTGAAAAATTGCGCACCCTCCAGGCTTTTTAGCAGGTAACCGGAAGCCCCGTTTTTGAGCGCATCCAAAAGGGTTTCCCCCTGTGCGTCAATTGTGAGCATGACAATCTTCGTTTCTGGTAATTCACGTTTGATTATTTTGGCAGCCTCTATGCCGTTGCAGTGCGGCATATTTACATCCATCAGAATCAGATCGGGACGCAAATCGCAAGCAAGTGAATGCGCTTCAAATCCATCGTATGCGCTGCCGACAACCTGAAATCCTCGGGAAGCAAGCAAGCTGTGCAATCCCTCTAAATACAAGGGGTGGTCATCGACCAGCAGCACCCTTACCCCAGCACCGTATTCGATCTCCTTTTGAGATAGCGCGCGCGGCATGTGTATAATGATATTTGTACCTGTGTCAGGCGTGGAGCGAATTTCGAGGCGGCCGTTTACCGATTCGGCACGCTCTCGCATGATTCTAAGCCCTAAATGCGACCTACCCATTTCGCCCGTTTCGCTGGTATGTGGGGCTGTTTCAAAACCGCATCCTTCATCTGAAATAATCACCTGCACTTCATCTTCATGCTGGGTGAAGAGTATGCGGGCTTTATTAACACCAGCATGCTTGCTTACATTCGTAAGCGCTTCCTGTATGATGCGTAAAAGTTGGGTTCCTACCTGTAATGCAAACGGATCGTCTACCAGGTCATCCGGAAGGCTCAATTGAGTCTCCAGTCCGTAACGCACACGCAGCGTGCCCAGGTAGCTCTCCAGGATAGTGAAAAAGCTGGAGGCTGGGTAAGCTTCTTTTTTATGTGAACCGGCTGTACGTGTGGAGGCACGGATGCCCAGGATGTACCGGCGTACGTCGGCGTGGGCGTCCTGGGCAATTTGTCCCAATTGGTTCAGAATGGATTGAACTGCTTGTGTATCGCCTCCGGTCAGCCGCGCCTGGGCTGCCTCAGACAATGTGCTGATTGAACCAATCACCTGCGCCAGGTCGTCATGCAAATCCCTGCCAATGCGTTCACGTTCCTCAATGGCCGCCAGCTGCATCTCACTATGGTGGGCACGCTCTTCGATCTGAAAATGTTCGATTGTGCTGCCCAGCCGTTCGGCAATGGCATCAATCAGGTGTCTCTCTTCCTTCAGGAAAGGCCCTTCATCGCATTCGGGCATTTCCTGCAAGTAGACCACCTCTACAGAACCGAGTTGATTGCCTTGTACCGGGATTTCCGCTCTCTGTTTCCAGGGGCTGCTGCAGTAGTTGCTGGTACTGAATTCCTGTTCCTCCAGGACAATTCGTGCGCAGGTAATCTCCGGGTACTGCCATGACGGGGGAATTAGATCGACTGTTCCCTGAAATACTTCTTCTATCGAGATACCCGTTGTGGCGACAAGTCTGGATATGCCGTACAAACAATTCAGTTCTTTGACTCGTTCACCTAGAACGCGAGCAAGGTTTTGAAGTTTCTGCTGGGCAACTTTTCGCTGGGTTATGTCACGAGCGCTGACTGTCAAACCCACGATCTTATCGCTGCCAGGCTGCCGTCGTGCGGTTACATATGACTCGTAGAATATATCATCTCCTCCGGGCAGATGGTAGATAGTTTCATATTGATCAGGCGCTCCTGATGTAATCACAGTCTCCAGGATCTTTTTTACCTCTTCCTGCCTTTCTTCATCCACCAGCGTGTACAGAGGCGTACCAATTAATTCGTCAATTGTTAGTCCCGGCGAAGGGTAGTTGGCGAACTGGATTTTTAAGCCGGAATCCAGCATGAGAATGTGATCCGGTGAGTTCTCGGTTAGCGAACGCCAGTTGTTCTCTGATTCTCGCAAAGCATTTTCGATTTGTTTACGCTCGGTGATATCCAGGGTATATTCAATCATCCGGGTGATATTTCCGTTTGAATCCAGGATCGGATGTCCGTGCACCTCGACGTGTCTGAGTTCCCCTTCCTTATTCAGGTGCTGGTGTTCCATGATGACTGGCTTTTTAGTTTGTAGGATATCTTGGAGCGGACAGGGATGTTCGTCACCTGTACATGGCTGCTGCTTTCCATGCAGAAGCATAAAGCAGGTGGTTTCTCCGGATATTTTGCCCTCGAATGCGGCGTTATTTGCCATCTCTACAACGTAATTCTCTGTGTTAATAACGCAGAAAGGGTGGGTTAGTGCGTCCAGGGCGCCCCTCAGGAATTGGTATTGGGGACTTAATTGATTGTCGGTTCGATAGTCTTGCTCATCTTCTTGCTGCATAAAAAATACCTGTATAGATGCAAATCCATCAACCTGTTAGAAGATATTCCGAATCTAACATAATAATTCTAATAAACCATCTCCCGCCTCGCTATCATGAAAGGAGTCACGTGAAGCGTAACAATTAGACATATATTGATACTTGTGAATTAATTCTACACTAAATTTATTTATGTTTAGGCACTCCAAAATTATATTCCTTTTCATAAATTCCAAGCTGCAACTACCCTCCTGCCTTCTTTCAATACCCCTTCAACCATAGTTTTTTGAGCTGAGGGTACATATTTTTCTACAAGCAGTCTATCTTGATCTGTTCACATGGTTAGAAGTTGGTGCCAATCAGGCTGTGCCGATTTCGCCAGGGAGTATTATCGACTACCGCAACCACAGGGTTTTATCGCACATGCAGGTAGAATTTTAAGCCTTTAGAGGGGGAAAATAAGTCTTTGGCACAAGTTAAGCAGCCCCCCATTATTAACAATAGATGAATCAATTCAATGAGTTGAGTTTTTAACGATTTTTGAGCCTTTAATAAACGCTGGTTTGTTAATCTGGGGGCAGAAAAACGGTGACGAGTTATTTCATCGTACAAATCTGCGGAGGCGCAGATATCAGTCTGTTAATAAAAAAAGGAGATATTGAAAATGGACTCCCTGTATTATTTAGATGAAACTCGAAAAATGCGTCAGAAGGAAATCGAAAACGAGATTGAAGCGGGTCGAATCTACAACCTTGTCAAAGAATCGCAGTCGTACAAGCCCGGGATTACCGAACAATATTTCAAATACATAAAAATGTTTCTGGTTGAAATCGTAGGCTGGCTGAAATGTGTATTCGCCCAGGTGACGGCAGTGTATCACCGCAAATCAAATACTGGAGTCAATCCGCGTTGAGTTTGTGGTTTTGTCTTCAAAAAGCCAATTATGCGAGTGTGAAAGCCCTTCGTCTGCGAATGAATATAGGCGTTTATCCGGAAACACCGGTTATCTTTTGTCTGTTTTCGGTCTGCGCAGGCTGTTTTTTACGCTTTCTAAGCTTTTTCTGAACGATAGCTGGATAAGATGAGGGCAGAAAAACGGGCGAAAATGATTGCCGCCCGGAGACAGCTAAAGAAAGAATGGAGCTCAATATGTACAACGAAATTGCAGGCAGAGAATTTGCTAGAAATCGCATCCGTGAGGCATGGAAAGAGGTCAAGAATGCACGAATGCTGGCCTTGTTAGAAGACAACTCGCCTAAAGAAGCTGACCGGCGAGCGGCCACCCATCCGGGAAACAGCATCCAGCACGTTCTGAAGATGTTCACCTTGCGGGGTGGTATGGCGGGTTTGGAGTGAATCCCACAATGGACATCAGAGGAGGGGGCGTGTCGCATGGGATTCGGAGGGGAAACGAAGGTCATCGTGCGGCTCGCCCGTGATTGAAATTTGCCAGGATAAGCGGCTGGCGCAAGCGGGATTCGGAGGATCAAAATGCTCAAGATGATTAACGGTACGAAAGGTTATGCAGCAGTGCTTTTGTTTATTCTTGGGTTTATGCTGGCTGTAGTCGCTTCTTTGCCAAAAAATCATGTCACCCCGGTTTTTGTTCCGATTGATTCGCGGTCTGGTGTATCGGAGGAATCCAGTCCTCCAATCAAGGTAAAAAAAGGTGATGAAATTATGAGTCCAGAGGTAAAGTTCGTTACCCGGGCGATATTGCCGGTAACCAAGCAAACTGATTTAGAAGTAACTGAAGCGGTAAAGGTGGATGTGGTGCGCGGCAAGGCATTGGAATTGCCGAAAGGTGCGCGTGCCAGGCTTGGCCGAGGCACACTTCGGGATGCGGTCTTATCAGAAGACGGCCAGTTCATATTTACCGCAGGGAGCATTGGGGTGTATCTATACCGGGCGAGTGACTTATCGGAAGTTTGGAACCTAAAAACGAGTGTACCAGTGGATGGCATTAACGTGTCGGCAGATGGAAAGATGGCAGCAATTTACTTGGATAACAGGGTGCAGCTGCTGGACGCAGAGAATGGCCAGCGAATTTCGGAATTTGATACAGGGGGTGGGCAGATTCTGCAAATTGAATTTGATCCACAGGGGAGTTGTCTGGCAGTAGCGGCAGAATACATGCTCAGTATCTGGGATGTTTCAAGCGTTGAGCAAATATATGAGTACATTCATGAGGCGGGTGTAAGCGATATGGCCTGGTCACCAGATGGACAGTGGATCGCGCTGGCAGACAGCCAGATTATCCTGTTGAACCCGAGCAGCGGACAAATTTCGGAATCAGCGGTAGAGATCGATCGAAGCGCTGTACAAGTGGGGTGGTCAGATGATGGTAATTTGATCAGTGCTGGATTGGCAAACGGCGTAGTAATTTTGTGGGATATCTGGACCAAAGAAACGTTGGAAACCCCGGATGGACACGACTTATGGATCAACAGCATGGATATTTCACCCGATTCTTCTATGATCGCCAGCGGCGGCAAAGATGGGAATATTGTCATTTGGAACAGCACTACGGGTGAGGCGCTGCATACTTTAGTAGCCCACAACAGAGCTGTGATAAGCTTGAACTTCTACCCGGATAATGAGAGGTTGTTATCCGGCGGTCTGGATGGGCAGTTGATCGTATGGGATGTCCTTTCAGGAGAGAAGCTTGCTTCATTCGAATATTTCTACAGGGCAGTCAACGAGATCGTTTGGTCTCCAAATGGGAAATGGATCGCGGCGGGAGGTATGCAGGGTCATATTTATATCTGGGAGACGGTTTCGGGGAACCTGTTCCGAAAGCTCGAAGGTCACCAGGAGGCGATAGAACGCTTGGTGTGGTCGCAGGACAGCACTCGCCTGGCTTCGCTGTCATCAGAAAAGGCAGCCCTGGTTTGGGATATTCAACAGGGGAAAATAACCCATCGGCTTGAGCAAGCTATTGCAGCATCTTCTGAAGAGGTATTCATGCCGGATGGCTCTGCAGTGGAAACGGAGATTGAAGCGCAAGCTTATGATGCAGACTTTTCTCCGGATGGGAGTTATCTGGCGTTGGGTGGGAAGGACACGAAGGTTTATATCTGGGAATTGGAGAGCGGTGAGACCGCGCGGGTGTTGGAAGGGCATATGACGGATGTGTTGAGCGTGGAGTATATATCTGGAGGCCAAGCTCTGATCTCGATGAGCTATGATGGGACGATCCTTTATTGGGATCCTCTTAGCGGAGAAAAGTTGGACGAAAAGTTTTATCCAGGGATGACGAGCATGGTTGCGGCACCCGACGAAGAACATCTAGCGCTGGGCGAATGGAATGGGCATATCATGTTGTGGGATGCCGCCAACGATATGCCTGCCCGCAGTTTCAACGGCAGCAGCGATGCCGTATTTGAAGCCAGATTCAGTCCTGATGGTAAATATTTAGCTTCGGGTGCGAAGGGGGATTTATTTGCCGTGGTCCTGTGGGACACAGGCACTGGAGAGGAACTCGAGCGGTTTAGCGGTCATAATCTGGATGTAAGCGGTGTCGCCTTTTCGCGGGATGGGAAGGTGCTGGCTACCAGTTCCTGGGATGGGACGGTTTTGTTGTGGGATACCGACCAGCCGGAAGCTTCGTCCAACCAGCTGACGCCAGTTTAAATTTACATTCTCCTCCAATATAGAAGAAAGCCTGAGCTAATAGAGATTAGCTCAGGCTTTCTGAATTGTCAATTCTTGGGTCGAATTTCTATTGATATTGAAGTAAAACAGGGTGTGATTTGATCAATCCACTAGCCCCACTTATTTGCACCGGGACTCCATGGACGTTGCAGACCAGCCTTGTCTGGATCTTTTTCATCCACTCCGTCAAGTCTGCCCTGCTGCAACTCCTCACTGCTGACGTACCCATAGGTTTCATGTGGTGTTATCGGAGAGTGTTTGGTGACCTCTGCTATCGAAATTGCAACACCCTCTTTTGGAGTTGCATCAAAAAGTATATTTTTGATTTCTTCCAAGGAAAAATCGTGTTTCGCATCAACTGGTACGACAATATCAAAAAGCGAACAACCACTTGCTACATCTGCTCTGATTATTAGGAAATTGTCTGCGTTTTGATTAACGTAATCTCGATCCTTAATAAAGTTAATGTATATATTATTCGCTATACCTTCAGCGTTGCTGGGGGGATCAACTTTTATAAAGAACCAGGCTCGTTTGCGGTTTTCAACAGTACCATTGGACATGTCTGAATTCCTCCTTTTCTATTTGGCTAATATTTTCTGTTTTCTCTCCTCATTTATAACTGGAGAGGCCGGTTCCATACCAGAACCTGGTATGGTTATACATAGTGTTACATAATATTATTCAAACGCTGATTAAAAAAATTCGGTGTAGCTCTCCTTTCGGGGTACCGTTCAGGAATGAACCCCTGATTTTTGTTGGATAGTGTCGAGGATGAAGCGGTTAAAAGGCATCTGGCAGGATAAAGCGTACGGCAGGGTGACCCAGGGTTTTACCAGCATCCAACCCCGGCTGTAACCGATTGGCATGATGACAGCTTGTTCCGCAACTAAGATTTTATCCGCTTGACTGTATAACTGCATGCGTTGGTCCTGATCGGTGACACGTTTTGCGTTTTCGACCAGGGTATCGAAACGAGGATCACACCAGCGGGGGGCATTCAAACCTTCTTTGCTGTGGAAGGTAATCCGCAGCATGTTGTCCGGATCGGGGTAATCTGCACCCCAACCCATGATTGTCAGGTGGGCAGGATCATTTGTGAAGCGCTGGTAATATTCAGGCCATTCCATGCTCTCAGAATCTAATTTAACCCCGAGAACCTCATGCCACGATTGACGTAAATAAGGGACGATGCGCTCATCCTCGGATGCAGTAGGCTGCAGCCAGGTGATTTCTGGAAAACCTTTACCACCAGGGTAACCGGCCTGTGCTAGCAAACTGCGCCCCAAATCGGGATCGAAAGCAAGTCCGATATCTGGAGAGTACCCGACCATACCCGGGGGAACAAACCCTCCAGTGGCGGGTGTATACAATCCCCGACCAGCCTCAATAGCCAATTCCTGGCGGTCGACCGCGTACACGAAGGCGCGCCGGACGCGCATGTCATCGAAGGGCGGTTGGTCTGAACGAAAATTCAAATAAAGGGTTGATGGGCGCGGAATTGTTACGACTTCGCTGCGATGCGAGTTCATGGCTTTGATAATGGTGCCTGGATCAGCATTGAATAAACAAATCGCATCCAATTCGCCCGCTTTATAGTCTTCCAATGCTGGCCAGATGGTCTCGTGAGTGCTGATCTCCACCTGCCTCACATTCCCAACATATTCACCCTTGTACAGAGGATTCTCCGTCAGGATGATCCTTTTCCCCGGGATCCAATCTGAGATTTCATAAGGACCGTTAGTGGTGATGTTGTCCCTGAGCGTCCAATTTTCGGCATATCTCTCAATGACCCAAGTTGGCAGAGGGTAGAAAATTGGATGGGCGATCAGATAAGGCAGGTAAGGGGTCGGCTCTTCAAGGGTCACTTCCAAGACCAGATCATCCAGAGCCTTAATTCCAAGTAAGTTCAGGTCTTCCAGTGTGTTTTCCCGGAAAGCGCGAGCATTCTTAATAGCATAAAGCAGGTTTACTGCGCCAGTCTCTTCTTTTAGCCGTAAATTTCTCCTCCATGCATTGATAAAGTCAACTGCAGTCAGGTAAGAATCGTCATTCCAAAGCGCACCTTCTTTCAGGTGAAAGACGTAGCATGTGCCGTCCTCGTTCGTTTCCCAGCGCTCAGCTGCAGCGGGGATGACGTTGTAATCGCGACCGATCCGCACCAGCCCTTCAAAAATTTGCGAAATAAAAAAAGATGAAATATCATCATCCGCCAATCCTGGATCGAGCGTGCGAGGTTCTTCCATGGCAAAGCGCAGGACGGCGGTAGGCGCTCTATGAAGCGGGATTTTTGATGTCTCGCGTAAGGGGCTCCAGAGCTCGAAAGCGCGATCGTAGTAATACTGCGCTTTTTCTGCTTCGTATGCAGCCGTGTAGACCAATCCCAGCTTGAGATAAGTCCTGGCGGTCTCTTCGATTTGTCCGCGCTCATGTTGAATCTGCGCGGCTTGCCTGTAACACCATTCGGCTTCACTGGCGGCATACAGCGCGCGGGCTTTGTCGCCTGCCTGGATTAAATAAGGCAGGGCGTCTTCTTGTCTCCCCCCTTCTAAAAAATGGCGCGCCAGTTGGTGGACAACCTGGCTGGATGCACCGCTGTATAATTCTCTCAAAGCGGACCCGATATCCGCATGCAGAAGCGTTCGTTCTCCTTCACTCAGATTTTCGTATAAGTAAGCGTGAAACATGATGTGGGAAAACTGGTAGCGAGCCAGATAATGATCCCCCACCTGAATCAAGCCGCGTTCATGGATCAGCCGGTGGCGCTGCTCAAGTTCCCTGGATAACGAACCGATCACCTGGCGTTCTTCCCGGTTACTAACACGGGCTAAAACCTGGGCGGTAAAAAACTCACCCTCTACACTGGCTATCTTAAGCAGTTCAAGTAAATTATCTTCCAATCTGCCGATGCGTTCCTCGATAACTCCTTCAACTCGAGGCGGGAGCAATTCCCAGTCCAGGGCAGGGCCAATAACCCACTCGCCATCTTGCTTGATAAGGTTATTCTGCTCCCGCATCTCTCTGAGCAGTTCGATGGTAAACAAAGGGTGCCCAGCGGTGTGTTCGATCAGGGTTTTTCGAAAATCGCTGGTCAGTCGGTTGGGTTCTTGATCCAGGTACTGCTCAACAAAGCTTTTATTTTCGAATGATTCCAGTTTGCCCAGGTCGAGCCACACGTCACCATACTGACGCTTAAACTCATTCAGTACTTTTTCGAGCGGGTGGCGCCTGCCATCTCGACCAAGGGCAACTTCTTCAGGCCGGTAGGCACAAGCAATCAAAATCGAACTTCCTGTGAGCCGCCTGCCCAGATGGAATAACAGGCTGATTGAGGCGGTATCCGCCCACTGCATGTCATCCAGGACCAGGACCATTGGATATGTGTTTGAAATATGGAGCAGCAGGTTCGAAAATTGTTGGAAGAGCTGCTGTTGTTCAAGTGGTTCTGTGGGTTGGACTTTCCGATCCATGAACTGCTGTAATTCACACCCCCAGGCTGGATTGTCGGGTGCGAAAAACTTTGCGTGCTTGGACAGCCGATTCAGGTTCACGAATGAACGCAGCAGATCCGGGCTTTGTGATATCAGCGCAGGGATAGTACCTGGCAGCGCGGACCACAGGCGCAGTGTTTGATCGTGGTT
>Ga0180437_10012382_pt1 | contig 10090 bp, 23 predicted proteins | sample SS_ome_4_FD_132410 | JGI IMG/M metagenome (GOLD analysis project Ga0180437, IMG submission 132410) | Hypersaline lake sediment archaeal communities from the Salton Sea, California, USA - SS_3_D_1 metaG | ecosystem: Environmental > Aquatic > Non-marine Saline and Alkaline > Hypersaline >... | reverse complement strand
TGGTAAGATAATCGAAGACCCCGGCTCAGTTGAGGCTGACATAGAATACATCGACTAGCCTCTATCATCCCTGCTCTGCTCAAGTATCAAATCAACCATATTAAGGGCCGCGTAATGTCTTTTGTTCGCGCCCTTTTTACGGGCTTTTAAATCTTTGGCAGTGTAGTAGACCTTAAATAGTTGGTCAATTAATACTTGTTTTGTTTGTTTGTCCATTGTAGACATAATCCCAATTGATTTTTCTTTTAAACTTATCTTCTTTTGGAACTTCTTCGGGGATTAAGCCACGCTTGCGATCTAGCTTGTCTTTGCGTATATGCTTAATAGCCAAGAACTTATTGTAATCCTGAGCTGACACCCTAGTTCCAATTACCTTACTCTTCCAACCACTCCTTGGTATCTTCTTAAACCCCATGATACGGAACTGTTTCTTGCTCCATGTTCCAGCGGCTAGTGCGCCCTTATGTATCATCTTATCTGTCCATACTATATAGTCCATTGTTATGTCCTTAGTAGTTTATACTCCAGGTAATTCGGGTTTGCGCAGTTTACCCCCTAGTTAAGGAGGTAAACGTCACTGATATTCCAGTATAAGTCTGGGAAGACGTCAGCTACCCTACGCTGTTGCAGCCTATTTTACTTCAGACAAGAAGGTAGCAGCGTAACTCCACCACGGATTAACAGTCCGGCCTAAAGTCGGGGGAGACGGTAGGGCTTTGTACAAAATCTGAGTGCGACCGAATTGATCTAGGTTTCAGTCATTACCGGCTTGACATCCCTGCTCGGGCCCTAGTACTGTCAAGTGTACATGTAGAATTAATTGTCTTTAACCGTCCACTTGGGAGTCGAACCCAATCCTACAGGCCATGTCATTAGACCAACCTGTCGTGCTACCATTACACTATTGAACGAGAGCCCCACAAACCCTGACGTTGCATCAGGAGCAGCTCGTCAGCTTATTTATGGGGATGCTACGACCCATGACATTTAAGCTTCAGCGAGAGGCTTCATGGGTATGTTAGAACAGGTCACTCGCAAGTGCCTGAGGCCCTGCAATGCTATCGCAGGGGAGGTCTAAACAGAACCAAGCCCCGTGAGGCTCAGTTCTGGCTGGGACAGCGTTGCAGTGTTTGAATAGCCTATCCCAAATCTTTAATAAATTTTGATTCTCGCATCTTCTTGAGAGCGTTTTCTTTAATCCTATGGACATTACCGACAGACATATTCAACTTATCTGCTATGTATTCCAAGGTCCTCTCCTTATATATACAATATGAGATCACCTTTTTTTCAGTCGAATTTAGCAAATTTAATAATTTTTTTTCAATTTCCTTGTTTTCAAGCTCTAAAAGCCCTTTGTCCTCATAAGAAAATTGTGTCGGGTCGTCATTATATGCCTCATCTATGCTCACAGACTCAAGTTCGCTGTCTCTTTTTGGGCTGGTTTTCTGTCCGATCTGCTTATTTATGGCATTGACCATGTCGTTTTTTAGGGTCTTGTATAGGTCGTGGTCTTCGCATTTCTGCCACCTCATAGTCGCATAAGCCTCGCCAACTAGGTCATCAACTTCAAATCCAGTCACTACTGCCCTGTGTGCTGCCTTGTAAGCCACCTTGCTTACGTCTTCCCAGTTTCTCATTCTGCTTCCTTTCATTAAATAGTATTTACACTCTAATTATACACTACATCGGCACGTTTGTCAAGCTAACATAAGGTATTTTTTTGGGAAATAAGTAATTTTTATAAAAAATAAGTAATTTTTATAAAATTTCAAGAAATATATGAAAAAAGCCAGTCTCATATTGTATATGTAAGGTACGAGGGACAACATTAAAAGGATTTAAAAATGAGATTACTAGCGACAGCAAAACAAGATAATCAACCTGCTCTGAATATAGCCTTTACAGCGACCCGTATAACGCAGCAGGGCGTCCATGCAGGCGATAACTTCTTCTCTTGGGACGATTACACCTTTGAAGAGACGTCGCCCTTAGAACGGATCACAGAGGCCTTTATCGAAGAGCTTGAGTGTGCTGTAAAAAGAGGCATTGCAACACAGGACGAATTAGATGTATGGGAGTTAATAAAATGAGCAATGACCTTCAATATGACGAAGATATTTTCCAAGAGCAAAACAAGGAAACAGATTGTGTGTCATGTGGTGATTGGGTTGCCTTTGGATTGAAATGCCCCTCTTGCGGGAAAAGGACGTGTAGGGATTGTATTCAGTTATGTGATGAGTGTGATGATATTGGGTGCGTACAATGTAGGCACGAAACAGACGAAGGCTGGGCTTGTGACGAATGTATAGGAGATAGATATGATTAAGATGCAATACAAAGACTTGAATGTAGGCGACAAATATTGCACTGCGGTTTTTGGGTGGAAAGAGAGTCCTACTAGAGTGAAAACTAAAGAAGGAGGTGAGTGGGTGGACGGGACGACATGGAAACCAATCACTTATCCATCTCAAATTGTTTATATAAAGGAAAAGAAAATGACAGACAAAGAAAAAGCAATCAAACGTATTGAAGCAGCAGAACAGGAAATCAAAGAGGCTAAGGCTATATTAAACAAGCCTGAGCGGATTAAAGTGCCGGATTGTATTGATATCAAGAAAGGCCTTTCTTCGTGGTGCATCCTGTTTAATGACCGTCAACAAGCTTTGTACAATGATGGTATAGCGTATGCAGTGTCAGCCAATTATTGCGGATGGACAAAAAACGAAGACCTTTACCTCGAACCCTGCAAAAAAGAAGACCTAAAGCCAGGCGATGTGGCTTATATGAGCAACTACTGTAGCAGAAATATATGCGCTACCGAGAGTAACTACTTCTGCGTCTTAGGTGATGGAAAATACGCATATATATCTGACGGTGAAGATGTTATTGTTTGTTCATGTGCATACACTTATTGCTGGAAGGTGGTACAATGAACAAAATGGAAGAGACTGCTGCACGGGCTAAGATGGAGAAGAGGGGGCTAAGGTGCCACCTTCATCCAGATATTGTATTGGAATCCGGCTCGGCAATGGGCGGCAGAGTGGAGTCATTCACAAGGCCCTGCCCTCAGTGCTTGATTGAGGCAGTAGAAGAATATAAATCACAAGTTAAGGAGTGTGAATGTGAACGCTAATCACGACCTTAAAGACTGGAGCCAGGACAGGCCAAGGGCACAGCCTAATGTAGAGTGGGATAAAATAGAAATAGAACAAGGAGAATAAAATGGAAGTACAAGAAACATTAATGCGTATCCAGAAGAACCTTGTCGCACCAAAGGAGCAGACTAATAACTTTGGCAAGTACAAGTACCGGAGCTGTGAAGACATATTAACTGCCGTTAAGCCTCACCTTGGTAATGCGACCCTGACTCTTTCGGACGAGATAGTCCAGATTGGGGTGAATGGCAACATCGTTGAGACTGAATATCAGGACGAGAAAGTCTCAAGACATGAGATGTGCGATGGTTCGAGGTTCTATGTCAAGGCAACTGCTACGATCACTGAGGGCGAGCAGAGCATATCAGTGGAAGGATGGGCAAGGGAATGCCTACAGAAGAAAGGTATGGATGCAGCACAGGTAACAGGGGCAGCGAGCAGCTATGCAAGGAAGTATGCACTAAACGGACTATTCTGCATTGATGACGTGAAAGATGCAGACACTAATGAACAGGCACAAGAAAGAGGTTTATAATGGCTGACAAAAGTTTTGTACAAGGTATGATAATCAAGATTCCTCCGGCACAAGCACCTGACTTCGTGAAGCTTAAGCTTTCATTTAAGGTTGACCAGCTTATTGAATGCTTGCAGGCAAACCAGAGCAACGGTTGGGTTAATGCAGACCTTAAGAAGTCGCAAAAAGGGTCTTATTACTGTGAGATTGACACATGGCGCAAGGATGGGCAGAACTCATCGCAACCACAGAGACAGCAGGCCCCTCCAGCACAGCAGGGCATGGGCGATGCAGACGGACTGCCGTTCTAAATCAGTACCATCGGGCGGCGATAGGTGGCGTAAGCTCTATTCGGGCACAAGATTCACCCCACAAGTCCTGAGTAGGCCGAGGGCGGGTAGCTGGTATTCCCGCAATACCCCCGATGGATTAAGCCGAGTGGCGAAGCGCACGACGCCGTGGATACAAGCCTGATGCGGGCTGGTGATGGGCTCGAGACCCAGCTCGGCTATATTAAATAAGGATAAGGCATGAAACAGTACTTCCAAAAAGATGAATCAGCACCAATGTCAATGAACGGCATTAACTGGAAAGAAGTCCAGGCTTTTATTGACAAGATGCCAGACGGAGCAGCAGGTGCGCTTGAGATCAAGAAGAAGTCAATACCTAAGAGCAAGGAGGCTCTTGGTTATTATTATGCCGTCATCCTACCTCTTGGTCATGCATCTATCTTGGTCAAGCAGGGGTTAGGTGAAGAAGGTGACGGCGACCCGTTCAGGCATACTATATCCATTAATGGACAAGAGCTGAAACTGCCCATAGACCTGAACACAACAGACTTATTATTGGAGTGGCGATATGGCATGTACGTAAACGAGCATAAGAGCGTGGGCGAGATGGATAACGATGAGTGTATTAAGTTTATGGACTGGTGTATTAAGTGGCTGTGGCAGCACTATGGCGTAGCAGTGCCACCTGCCGATAAGGACTGGAAAAATGATCCTTAAAGACAAACGCCACTACTGCGACATTTGCAAGGACAAGGAGGTCTTTGTAGCAGATGTGTCAGGGACAGGGTTGGAATTGTGCGTAGACTGTTATTACAAGACGGCGGAATTGACTGCCGTGGAACTATGGCAATATAAAGATAAACTGGAAAGCAAGACGTGCTGACCAGTGAATTTACAGAGTCCTCGCCCTCGTTGGGCGGGGGCGCTTTCCTTAGAAAGGGGATAGAAGTTATGGATAAGAATACGAGTGCGACAATGCTAGCCATATGTATAACAGTGTGTTTCTGCTTCTCGTGCATGACAAGCTGTGAAAGCAATATTATTAAAAAGAATGCCATTAACGGGTATGACTACAATGGCTTCGGTTCAATACCTAAATTTACAAAACAGGAGCAAGACTAATGACACCAAATACAACAGGCAAGATACGAGCCTTTGAATCAGGGGCAACCAGGGACACGGACGAGGGCAAGTTAGATTTTGAGGCGTTCTACAGCCCAGCCGTCCTCAATGCTTATGCAGAATATATGCACGAAAACAGGGAGCAGTCAGACGGCAGCCTGAGAGATGGCGACAACTGGCAGAAAGGGATGCCACTTCCAGTTTATATGAAGTCAGGGTGGAGACATTTCTTTGAGTGGTGGTGGTTGCATCGCAAGAAAGAGAGCAAGAAGAAGTTAGTAAAGGCTTGTTGTGCATTGATGTTCAATGTAATGGGCTATATACATGTACTGCTAGAGGAGGGCGAGCAATGCAATCCAAAAGAAGAAGCATAGCCGAGAGCTTGACCAACATAGCAGTAGGAATGATAGTGGCCATAGCAAGCCAGTATTTAATCTTCCCTTGCTTTGGCATAGAGATTACATTCGGCGAACACATGTGGATTACGGTATGGTTCACGGCTATATCAATAATCAGAAGCTATTTACTGAGAAGATACTTTAATAAAGGAGATTGACATGCTTGTATTTGAAGAATCAGACTCAATCAACCTCGGAGACGGCAAGGTGTTACAGGTTGAAACTATCGTATATGACCTTGAAGGCAATGAGATAAGCCAGTTTGACGCAGAGCGAGCCATAGTCAGGCACGCAGAGCTGGTTAAGGATGCTTACGTGGACTAAGTCCATACATTTATAGACAAGTGTCAAGGATTAGTCAACTTATATATAGACTGGAGATAGAAATGGACATCAGAGTTAAGAATAAAGTCTTAAAAGCTAAGGCTTCTGGGATGAACAACAGGGAAGTGTCCAGAGCCTTTAAGGTGTCAGTGGGTTCGGTGAGCAATATCTGTAGAGACAGAGTTGAAGCTGTTTACAGCGATGAACCAGACAAGCCCCTCGATCTGCCCGCAATGATGGGCAACAGTTACACCGTGTTCGGATTCCCAGACATGCATATACCTGATAACGATTCCAAGGCCACAGAAATAGCACTGAAGGCACATGCGTACTTCAAACCAGATGTGTCTATAATTGGTAACGACTTCGTTCAGTGTACTCCGTTCCAGAGGCATAACGTAAACAACATGAGGGACTCTAGCAGATTTGCCCAAGACTTCTTAGATTCGACGATAAAGCCGGCCAATAAAATAATAGACAAAATACAAGACAACACTAAGCTGACTGTTTTTCAGCAAGGCAATCACGACGCATGGGTTGAAAGATGGGCAGCAAGCAATGGTGGGACAGAGAAGTCCGTTTACAAGATGGTGTCCCTTGAGCATAACCTGGCTTCAAGAAGGGCTGATTTTGTTTGGATGCCGGAGTATGGCACTCCAGTCAAATTGCACAAAGACAGGATGTGTATACATGGCTGGTATTATAACATACATGCAGCCAATAAACATTTGATTAAATCTAAGACAAAGAATGTTATATTCCATCACACACACAGAATGCAGACAGACACCGGAGCAGACAACTGGACAGGGAAACCTATCGAAGCGGTGAGTGCAGGGTGTTTATGTGACAGGAAGCCAGTGTATGGTATTGGCAACCCAACTGAATGGGTACATGGCTTCTGGGTGTGCTTTGTTGGTCGCAAAAGCTCAACCTGTTATGTCGTTAAAATAGATGACGGCAGGGCGATCATGCCAGATGGTAAGGAGATAAAATGATACAATGCTACAAGTACCAAAAAGCCACCCATCCTCAGGTAGTCAGGGCAGCTAAGTGGGCAATAAACACCCTTCAGCTACGAGACTGGCAGATAGACGTGCTTGACAGTAGACTGCAAGGGACTAATGTGGGTTCTTCTGAGGTCTACATCAACTCCCTTTGTGCTAAAGTTATCATTGACATGGACAAGTGTAAGATCAGTGATGAGAACTGTATAGCAACTGTCATCCATGAGATATTCCACATAGCCTTGTTTCACTGGAATATGAACGGAGATGATGAGAGATGGACGTGCATGGTAGAACCTATCTTGTTCAAGCTATGGTGTTATGAGCATGGCAAGGACATACCACCAGTAAGGGACGTGTTAAGGGATGAGCCGGAAACCAAGATAAAGAGGTTGAAATGAAGGTCCATATAACAAAACATGCAATATATCGTTTCAAAGAGAGAGTTCTTATGGACACATCTGTGAGCAATGGGACTGCGGTTTTCGTTATAAACAAAGGGATGAAAAAGTACCCAGCCTCCCTAAGAAACGGCGTATTCCCGCTATATGGACACAGGGCTGTTGTTTGTGATAAACGGCTAGTCACGGTGAAGCCATGAGCCTTGAACTAGACTTTGACCACATCATGGCAGGGCTATTGACCAACAAGTCTCTAAGCTACAAAGAGATGGCCATTATCTGTGACGGGGCTAACAGGATAAGACCAGTCCTTGCCGAGCAGGATGAGCTAGACGAGCAAGAGGCAGAGGCCAATGCTTTGATGGAGCAGGCAAAGGCAGAGTTAAAGAAAGAGCGTATTGCAGAGGCATTAAATAAACATACTAACTTTTATAAAGGGAAGTGATATGGAGTTTACTAAAGGACCTTGGGTTAAAACTAAATGTGAATCAAGGGACCATGATGGGTCGTTCGATATAAGACATAAAGACGGAGAGCTGATATTCTGCATTGAGCCATGGGTTACAAACGAAGGCGACGCCCACCTCATAGCAGCCGCACCTGAGATGTATGAGGCACTGGAGGAGACTGTCAGGGAGTGGGAATCAAGAGGGCAAGAGAAGTATGGACTTGGCGCTCCTGCTTCTATGTTCAAAGTCCAGGCCGCCCTTGCCAAAGCGAAAGGAGAGGTGGAATGAAGGTGTACAAGATAAGACATAAACAGTCCGGCCTGTTCTATCAGCCAGTCAAAGGCAGGTTCTCTGGGAGGGTTACTAATCTAGGTCCCAGAGGAAGGATATATGAGTCCAGACCACACTTGAATGTTATCCAAGCGAGGGTATCAGACAGCCAGGCAGAGAAATATGGAATCAAGCTTAAGAGAGATGAATGGAACAAAGCCCAAGGCTACATAGACCTGCTTGAAGAAGGTAATGAAGTGTTTGAAACCGTAGAATATGATATGGTGGAGGTTAAAAATGAACCCAAATGACCTCAAATGCAGAGCCAAGGACTTGAACGGGAATGTAGTGGAGGGGTGGTATTGCTGTGTTACGAAGAGGCACTACATTGTCTATGACAAGGTCGAGCCACTTACATTTGGCCGAACCCTGAACGGAGCAGGTCAGCATGAAATCGACCCCGCCACCCTTGAACTATGCTCTGAGCCAGTGCTAAAGGTAAAACCAAAAGAGTTCAAAGATGAATGGAACAAGTACCCTGAGCTGCCCAAGATTACGACCATGACGGGTAAACGTAAGGCACAGTTACAGACCAGGTGCAAGGAGCCTTTGTTTGTTGAGAACTGGAAGGGCATCATTAAGAAGATGTCTGAGTCCCCCTTCCTCACTGGCAAAGAGACTAACTGGCACGCAGATGTAACATGGTTCCTGGCCAACGACAATAACTATGTCAAGGTCTTGGAAGGGAAGTATGACAGGGCAGAGGCAAAGGGTGTTGAACAAAGAGAAACGTCACTAGATAGGCTGGCTAGGCTAAGTGGCCAACTTTAACCTTAACTGGAGTGGATTATGAGCGAACAACTTGATGCAGAAATGTCAGTCCTTGGCTCAATGTATATAGCCCCGTCCTGTATAACAGATGTTCAAGGTATATTAAACGACAAAGACTTTGCCGACATCAGACATCAGATTATCTTCAAGGCTATTGTGGACGTCTATGAAAAAAGCAATACCGTAGATATTATCCTACTAAGGAACCATTTAGAACAGACCAAACAGTTAGAGATTGCAGGGGGAGTTGGCTACCTTGTTGAAGTAGGTGAGGCAGTCCCCTCTGCCGCCTCTGTTGAGCATTATTCCGAGCTTGTCTGTACGGCCTCTCAGCTTCGCCGTGTGGCCTCTGAATTGACACAGGGCAGTCGTAGTGCTCTCGACCCTAGAACTAAGCCTGGTGAGCTTGTGACGGCCTTGTGTGGGAAATTAGAGGGCATAGTCCAGACTGGTTCGTCGGGCGACATAGGGTTTAGTTGTATTGAGAGGGCTTGGCAGTTGTGTGAAGGCGAGTTTCCACCTGCTATTCCATCTGGCTTCAGGGCAATGGACTCTTTTACTGGCGGATTTGGACCAAAAGAATTGACAACTATTGGGGCAAGGCCATCAATGGGTAAGACGGCTTTGATAGTCAATGTTCTAATCAATCTGATCGCTGCTGGCTATAAGGTTGGGTTCTTCTCTATTGAAATGACCAAGACGGAATTGATGGACCGTGTACTGGGGTTGCTGTCCGAAGTAAACATAAAAGCTCTCAAAGAGTGCCACCGTGAAGGGTGGGTTCACATGATTACTGAAGATCAAAAGAAGGCTATTCAAGACGCAGCGGTGTGGATAGAAAACAGAAAGCATTTGCTATGGGTTGACGATAGCTGTGGGCTGACTGTAGAGCAGATAGAAAGCAGGATGTGCCAGAAGGACAGACAGTGTGACGTGCTGTTTGTTGACCATCTTGGAGAGCTTACGTTAATAGGCAAAGAGAACCTTGCTTTCAAGCGAGGTGACGCAGTAAGGCGTATCAGAAATGTTGGCAAGAAACACGACCACCATACAATACTTGTTGCCCAGCTTAACAGGCTTAGCGTAGGCAGGACAGAGAAGAGGCCTCACATGGCCGACCTCGAAGGTAGTGGTGGCATTGAGCAGGCATCGAATAATGTAATGCTGTTGCACCGTGATGACTATTACCACAAGGGAGAGATTGGGCATGTTAATAATAATCTTGCTGACATTATCGTAGACAAGGCAAGGGCCGGAGAAACTGGAGTCAAGCAATTGCAATGGCTGCCAGAGTTTACTAAGTTTAAGGAGATGTAATATGAGAGA
>Ga0180437_10012381_pt1 | contig 10090 bp, 8 predicted proteins | sample SS_ome_4_FD_132410 | JGI IMG/M metagenome (GOLD analysis project Ga0180437, IMG submission 132410) | Hypersaline lake sediment archaeal communities from the Salton Sea, California, USA - SS_3_D_1 metaG | ecosystem: Environmental > Aquatic > Non-marine Saline and Alkaline > Hypersaline > Sediment... | reverse complement strand
TCTGAGAAAACACCCCTTGTTTGAACGAGCTGGATCGCTTTTTCTACGGCTTCTATCGCGTCACTCCTGTTCGCTTGAGCCAGATGAATTCGCGCCAGAGTGACATGGGCCAGGGCAAAATCGTCAGCCTTACCCCACCAGGGCATCAGGGCCAGGCCTTGCTTCATGTGAACCAGAGCAGCATCTAGATCATTCCATTCACATAGCACATCGGCAATTCCAACTTCTACCAGGGCCCTGGCGCCGAGATGCTGCCCGCTTGCCTCAGGGATGGATTGCGCGGCTGTCTGGTAAGTGTCATACGACTTATTCAACAGACCCTGGATGGCATACAATCTCGCCAGAACGCAAGATGCGGCCACGGTGTTAATGACGGCACCGGCGGTTATGCCTGATCGAATCGTCTCGTTCAAAATCGGGCTGGCGTTGGCATAATCGCCGCTCAGAAAGTATTCATATCCGAGTGTGATAAGAGTGTCTAGTTGCAGAGCCAGGTTGCTGGCAGGGACAGTTTCGCGAGCCGCAAGACAAAACTCAATGGCTCGATGGATGTCCCCGCGCATGGCAGTGACCCGGCTTTTTACGTAGGCCAGGAGCCCCTGCATCGAATGAGCGTCAGGAGCCGAAATCTCGGATCGAATGCGCTTTTCGGCCTCTTCTAGCAATAGATCGGCTTCGCCCAATTCCCCAAACCAAGAGTGACTGTACGCTTCATAAATGCATAACCAGGGCCGGCTGTAAACCAGTTCTTTGCTTAACTTACCTGTCCATAAACGTATCCAAGACTGTTCTCCGCGACTCACCAGTTCCATATAATTCTGTTCGATGAAGCGCTCAAGCCTCTCATCGTCCGAGGCCGTGGATGCATGATGAATCGCCTCCAGTATCGAGCCATTTTGTCCATGCCATTCAGAGGCGCGGACGTGTAATTCAGCAACGCCTTGTGCGCCGAGCGACCTCTGGAGCTGTGTACGTAACAGGTCGGCAAACAAACGATGATAGCGGTACCAGATCCGCTCATCATCCAGGGGCAGCAGGAAGAGATTCGCCCTTTCCAAGTACTCCAGGATGGAGGCTGATTGGCCGACGAAGAGCGATTCCGAGCGAGTCGATCGATCATTGCCTTCCCTCTTCGCCCCTTCGTCGTTTGCGAGGACCGCGTCGCACAGTGGAGCAGTCAGGCGCTCCAAAATCGACGTGTACAGAAGAAAACGCTGGATTTCTGGCGACTGGCTGGCCAGGACTTCCTCCAGCAGGTAGTCCAGAATGTAGCGGTTCGTGCCTGAGAATCCTTCGATAAACCCGGGTACATCTTCATGATTGCGCATGGAGAGCGCCGCCATCTGCAAGCCGGCAATCCACCCTTCCGTACGTTCTGCGAGCACCGCGACCGATCCTGCATCCAGGCGGAGGCCCATGACGTCGTTCAGGAACTGAGCTGCCTCGGGGTCGGAGAAGCGAAGTTCGGCGGCCCGGAGTTCAACCGTCTGGCCGCGCGCTCGAAAACGGGTTAGAGGAAGTGGGGGGTCCGAACGGGTAGCGATCAGCAGATGGAATGTCTTGGGGCAATGCTCGATCAAAAAAGCCACTTCCTCATGCACGGCCTGGCTGTTAATAAACTGGTAGTCATCCAACACCAGGGCAATCTCCTCGCTGGCGGTATCCAGGTCATTGATGAGACTGGTCAGGATGGCTTCAGGTGGCGCTTGGAGTGCCGCCGCCATCAGTTGTGCGGCCTCGCTCCCGATTGTATTGTCAGCCTCTTGCAAGGCAGCGACCAGATAGCTCAGGAAACGCCCCGCCTGATTGTCATTCTTGTCTAGAGACAGCCATGCTACAGGCATGTCAACAGCGGCAACACCAGATGCCACTAAGGTGGTCTTGCCAAAACCAGCGGGGGCGGTGATCAGTGTAAGCGGACCGCGCAGCCCCTCCGCGATCCGTGCCTGTAGCCTCGGCCGGTGGACCAGACTTGGCCGGGTGAAGGGCAGGCGCAGCTTGGTGCGGATGAGTGTGTCAGCCTTTTGCATACGGCAGTCTCAGGTCATATTTGGAGAACAAGATCGCTCCCCTCAGGTTTGCATCACCTGTAATCTGTACAGCTTTCCGAATGGCATTCACTTCCCGTGTTTTTGTCAACTGAAAACAGGGCCAGTTGATCACCGAAAACAGGGCCACTTCGGCCCAAGAGAACACCGCCAGGGCTTTTCACTCCTGCCCCTCGCTTTCAACTTCTCGTTGCATACGCTGCCGAAACCGAAACGACTCGCCAGTAAATTCCAGAACGTAGGCTCGATGAATGAGCCGATCCAGGAGCGCAGCCGTCAACCGTTCATCGCCAAAGACCTGGGTCCCTAGACTGAATGGGTTCGGTATAGCACACCGACAGGTCGAGTTGTGCCGAAATTCGGCTATGTTCTTGAAGTATTGGTGGGCAATCTGATTGCGGTACAGGTCCGATGACATCCATATTATGCAGCCGAAATCCTTTCTTGTCAAACGGAGGAGTCAGCCCATGCAAGATCTCTGCCCAAGAAGCTATTGAACAAGTCCGAGCCTGCCCAGGGCGGCCAACACCCGCGCCAGGATGATCGCCTCAGGCTCGCGCAGGTAAGCCAGATCGCCCTCCACGGTGAGGTCGGTCTGCCGCACCCAGGCCGCTGCCGCATCCAGGTCGCCTTGCCACATTCCGAGCCGCGCCTGGTGGGCGCAGAGCAGCGGCATTCCCCACGGCGACTGTAGCGGCAGTACCCGGTCGGCGAGGTCGGTCAACACCTGCGCGGCCCCCACCCAATTGCCCTGTGCGGCTTGGAGCCTCGCCAAGCCGAGGTAACCGGGGACCAAGGTCTCCCAGTCGCTCCAATGCCGCGCCAGGTCAATGCCCTGCCGCAGATGCGATTGGGCGCGCTCCAGCTCGTTCCACTCACACAACACGTCGCCCAACCCGACGTGGACCATCCCCAGCAACGGCGACGGCGGGAATGTGCTCTCCTGAGCATACTGGATCGCCTGGTGATAGGTCCTCACCGCCTGGCGCAATCGTCCTTGAATGCTTTGCATGTGCGCCAGATGACTGAACGACAGCATGACCAGGTGCACGTTGTTGATCGGGTGGCTGAGGGCAATGGTTTCGCCAAACATCTCGCTGGCCAGACGGACGTCGCCGCCGAACTCGTGGGCCAGAGCGGTGTTAAACATGACGACGCTCTGGAGCATGGGCCGCGTGTGAAAGAGACCTGTCTCTATCAGGCAGTCTGTTGCTTGCTGCGACAGGGCCAGCACGCGCGGCAGGTCGGCGTGGTGAAAGGCCAGGTTGGAACGGATGCACAGCACTTCTCCCATCGCGCCGCGAACGCCTCTCATCGTCCAGCGGGATCAGGAACAGGTTGGCTTCCTCCAGCCTCTCCAACACTGCCTGGCTCCTGGTCTGGCCCGTCACAGCGTCACACGAGGGGCCCGCCAGCCGCTCCAGTATCGAGGTTTGCAGCAGGAATGTCTGAATGTCTTCGGGTTGGCGGTTGAGGACTTCTTCGACCAGGTAATCCAGAACGCAGTGATGGCTGCCGGAGAAGGCCCGGATGAAAGCGGTAGCATCCGCCCTCCCCTGCATTGAAATGGCCGCCATTTGCAGCCCCACGATCCAGCCTTCGGTACGCGATTCCAGAGCGGTGATGTCCTGCGCCGAAAGGCTCAGTCCCATCACCTGATTGAGGAATGTGGCGGATTCATCGGGCGTGAAGCGCAGGTCATCGGTACGGATCTCGACCAGTTGGCTGCGTGAGCACCAACGAGCCAGCGGCAGGGGAGGATCGCCGCGCGTGGCAATGACCAGGTGCAGGCGTGGCGGCAGGTTATCGAGCAGAAAGGTCATCGCGTTATGGACAGCGGCAGCCTCTATCGTGTGGTAGTCGTCCAGAACTAGGATCAGATGATCGGGCAGGGAGCAGATCTCGTTAACCAACATCGTCAGGATTAACTCCATCGGCGGCGACTGCGGCGAACGCAACAACTCCTGGGCCGTTCCGCCAATCTCGGGCGCGACGGTTTGCAGGGCGGCAACCAGGTAACGCTGAAACCGCGCCGGATCGTTATCGGCGGCATCGAGAGAAAGCCAGGCGGCCGGATGCCCGCATACGGCCAGCCATTCGCTCAAGAGCGTGGTCTTGCCAAAGCCGGCCGGCGCGGAGACGAGGATGAGCTGGCTCGCCAGCCCATGGCTGAGCCGATCCAGCAGGCGCGGACGGGGGACGACGCCCTGCGCGGGTCGCGCAGAAGGAATGTAGAGTTTCGTCGCCAGGAGCGCATCCCTGGGTGGCGCGTTCGCCGGAGCGCCCGAGGGCTGGCTCCCTGGCAGATTCTCGGGCGGGTTCGGCGGGCCGGAAGCCGGGGTCGGTTGCGGGTTTGCCGGCAGGTTAGGGTCGAGGATTGGCTCTTGGTTTTGTTTGTTCATAGGTAGAAGGACTGATCAGACTAAACGGTGTTTATATGTCGTTTTCATTACCCGACATGAGGGGATGTCCGCCAGGATAGAGTCGATGCGAGCATCAAGCGTGAAATGATCACCAGGCGTACTACACCCTTGGTGAGCGAATCATGAGCCGTGATGGCCCGCTAACTGGCCGGTTGAAACCCCGCTGGGGGCAGTTTAAACTCCCAACTGAAGACCATTTTGTATTCATGAAGCCGATCCAGGGCCAAAAGTCTGAAGAACCAACGCCAACCGATCTGAAAAAGGCTCAAATCCCGACGATCAACGCGATCAACCTGATGCGTTTGCCCGATTAGAATTAGGTGGGTGCCCAGGCCCAAGGTCAAACACGTGGCGATGGCCAGCACCAAGACCAGTCGGTCGATGTGTTCGGGGGTCGTCATATGGGTACGCGCCAGTTGAAAGCCGCGCGATTTGTGATGGCCGAACAAGGTTTCGATCCAGTAGCGCATTTCGTAGATAACGTGCGGTTGTTCACTTTGCGGGAGTGTCGAAACCAGACAAATGACTTCATCTTCTCCCTCTGCCCACTGGGCCGTCACGTTCAAATCTGCGAATTGATGGCTTTGGGTAAAGGTGACCTGTGCCCAATGGCGAACTTGACCGGGTCGCAAGTTAGCGGCTTGATACAGCGCTTGGGCTGACTGCCATGGACCACCAGCCGTGGTTTGCAGCAGATAGCTGCTCTGAAACCGGAGAACGAAATCCCATTTGACCTCCAGCAGCCAACCAATCACCTTTTCATTGCTGAACTCGGCATCACCGAGCACGAGCACGTGTCGGTGGTAACGAAAACGGGGATAGACTTGCTTCAGCAACGTTCGATGAAGTTCACCTGTGACGTGGCCCTTGTTGCCTCTCACTGTCTTCCAAACAATCGGTAACACGGTGCCGTGGTACGCCAGCCCGATCAGTAAGGTGCGACACTTTTTCCCGGCCTGGGTGCAATCAATGAGCAAATACGCCGTCTCGTTTCCCAAGCTGGCTTGCATGGCCAACACAAAGGGCTTGAAGAATTCCGCTGTTTCTACCGCTGGGTCCGCTACCCAGCGCTCGAACCGCCGTACAATGCTGAGCAGTTGGCTGTTGAGCGGTACCCACATCGCTATCTGCCACAATTGCACATGCCGCCCGAGGAATAGGCCGGTCAGCATCATAGCCAACGTCACAACGAGGTGCTTCGGGAATTTGCCTTGCCCTCTGTACTGGCTGAGCAGTAAATCCTTGAGATGTAGGTATAGCGTGAGATTTGGCATCCTTCCACCCCTTAGCCTCTGAGATGGCTGAAGTATGCCGCAAATTGCCTTGTTTGGCAAGATTGGACTGGGGCAGATTGCTCATACTCTACCGACACCTTTCATGTCGGGTAATGAAATGGTGGTCTTTGGCTCATTCCTACGGCTGCACGTTGCGGACGGTGACGCCAGTCCTGAGACGTTGCGATCCTACCACAGCAGCGCTGCCCAGTTTGTGGCCTGGTGCGCTGAGCGCGGCCTTGACCCTGCAACGGTGACAGAGCATGACATAGCCGACTATCGCAAGATGTTGGTAGAGCGGTACGAGGTGGGCACTGTGGCCGTCAAGCTGGCTGCCATCCGGCGGCTGTACGAGGCTGCCCAATGGCGCGGGTTACGTCAGACAATCCCGTTGCAGGACTGGCAGAAAAAAACGCCCCTTCACAAAGGGGTGAAGGGGCGCGGGCGGCGGAGTGTCCGCAAAACCCGAATACCTCAACAACGGGAAGACGTCTCTTTTACAGGATCTGAGAAGCGTTAGGCGGCGTCTTTCAGAACGTAAGTGGTAGGCGGTTCTACGTACCCAGTCCGCTGCTGACCTTCTTTCAATTCAGGGGACTGCATATACGCTTGACCGTTCTCCAAGCTCTTCCATTCGATGATCACAGTGACCTGGTTAGGGTCATCAACGCTTTGCAAGACACGCTCTCGTATTTGACCGTATTCTTCTCGGACGGGTGCCAACTCGTCGAATATCGCACGCCACGTGGCATAGTCCTTCACTTTGATATGAGCAATAACCATTGGTAGCTCTCCTTTCTTCCATAATCTTGGTATCAGTATACCACAAGCAGCGTTTCTAAAGCGTTTCGTGGGAAGCGATTAAAAAAGACCGAGTTCTCAAAGAATTCGGAGGTTTGGGAGTGCCTTTCTGAGGCGGTTACGGTAAGGAAAATCGGTTGGGGATTAGAGATAGCCCATCGCCTGGGCCAATTCAAGCGCATGGTCAAGGCGGGCGCGGGACAGGCCGACATCATGGCCGGTGCTATCGAGGGGGCACTTGTCATCTTTACCTATATGCTTCGTGTTTCCCGTGCTGTTCGTCCTTTCGCGCCCTTTGCTAGGGCTCTGACACTTGTACAGTGCCCAGCAAAAGACGCCCATCACCTAGTTCCTGGCTGCCTGCATTTACAGCCAACCGTTCATCAGTAGCCGGCCGATACAGCCCCGCGGCGATCTGATATTCGCCTGGCGGCGTATCAGGCCTGAGGACGATTTCGTGCTCGTCCACGATCACCTCCCCCTCGTCCCAAAAAGAGGTCGGGTAGAAGCCTCCCTCGGGTTGGCCGTCGTGCTGCCCCCACAGTTGGCCATTTTCGCCCAGCAGGTGCGCAAAGACGGTATAGTCCTCGCCAATCGGTTCCCTGGCCTGCCAGTACAGTCTCAGGCGAAGGGCCTGCCCTGAGCGGAGCCGAAGGGCCTCACCCGGTCTGGTCGCGGCTGGATCCAGGTCGTAGCCCAATAGAGAGATGCGATCATCGAAAGTAGCTGCCATGGGGTGTTGAGGTGGGAGACTTTTCTGGTCGCTGACGACCTTCAAGTAGTCCAGAACCAGCGTGTTGCCCTGAGGGCGGTCTTCCTCATCCAGCACAGGCAGGCGCTCCAGGGTGGAGGGATCGTACCAACCGACCTCCAGACGGTAGCGGCCAGGAGGAGCGTCGGCAGGAACTGCGATCTCGCGCCTGTCCCATACCTCAACGCCTACGGGCCACTGGCTGGTGGGGAAGAAGCCGTTTACCGGCTGGCCGTCTTCCTGCCAGGTGAAAGCATCTCCTCTATCCGCCAAGCGCACAAAGATGCTGTAATTCTCTGCCAGAGGCTGGCGGGCCTGCCAGAAGAGGGAAAGGGTCACGACTTTTCCGGGACGCAACTCAAATTGATCAAGTTGATAGCCGAGGAACTCGATCTTGTCGGCCAGATTCGCCTGCTGCGATCTGTGAATGGGAGGGGAGGAAAAGTCCTGGGCGAGGAAAGCGATGACTCCTTGCCTCTCATAGACCGCTTCCATATTCTGGCGCACAAAACGGATGAAATCGGGGTAGTACTGCTGCTGGAACCGCCCCTCGTCAACGACCAGCCACACCCGACGGTTCTCGGCCAGAACCTGCATCAATTGTCCAACCGAATGGATCAGCGTGGACCCTGTCCAGTTGTCAACCGGGATCCCATCCACGATCATCAGGTGCTCTTGGTAAGTCACCTGGTTGGCATAGTAGTCGCAATGGCCCAGATAGACACAGCCGATGGCAGGGAGTATCATGATTAGGATGTCCCCCTCCTGCCAGTTTTCGTTTACAAAGCTGAAAGCCCGATCATAAGCCGGCTCGGGCTGAGTCGCTGCCGCCCAGGCTGCGGGCAGGGTGTAGCCTCCTATGGCGACTGCAATCAAAAGCCACGCCATCAGATCCACTTTCCCTCGCCTCTGCCATGCCTCCCACCGGGGCAGGTGCCGACCCAGCCAGGCCAGGCCCCGAGCCAGGACACCCGCCGCCAGCAAGAAGTAGACCGGCAAGAGCAGGAAGAGATAGCGGGGTCGGCGCCACGTCTCGCCGACCAAGAGGAAAACCTCGGCCATAACCCCGCAAAAGGTCACATAGCAAAAGATCAGAGCTGCGTTCTGGCCCTGGAAATCGGTCACCCGCCCCAACAGTTGCTTGCTGTTCGATGGAAAAAGGGGCTGCAGAAGACAGACAAGGCCAAGGAAGAAGAGTAGGGTCAGAGGCAGATAGGGCAGGAGCCAAAAGAATTCCCTGAAGAAAAAGCCAGACTTGAGCCCCCAGCCCAGGGAAAGCTCCAGGAAGGGGCGTTCGCCAGCGCTGGTCAGTGGTCCAGCTACGAGACCGAGCGCAAAGCTTGCCAACGCCCCCACCCCGCTCAGAAAGAGAGGCACCAGGACACTCAGCCTGAAGAACCACCGCCACCCTCGCCTGATCAGGATGGCCAGAAGGAGCGGGAGGAACAACAAAACCGTTGTCGTCTGGCTGAAGAGAGCGGCGATGAAACAGAGGGCGAACAGGGTGCGGGGTCGGTCGTCGTCACCGCCGATGAATCCTTCATAGAAACAACAGAGAGCCAGGATGACCACAAGCTGCTGCAGGGCATACATCCGGGCCCGCCCGCTCCAGACGATGGCCTCGGGGCTGAAAGCCAGGAGAGCAGCCACCAGCAACCCCACGCCCTTGGAGAACATCCTCCTGCCCAGCAGGTAGATCAGAGGAACAGACGAGAGACCGATGAGGAGGCTGGGCAGCCTGGACACCCCTTCGCTGGAGCCGAACAGGTAGATGAAAAGGGCGTCCAGGTAGGAAAAGAGAACTCCCGGCAGATAAATAAAGCCCGAAGGCAGCAGGGGAGACCCATGCTCAATAATTTTCTGTGCCGCCCACAAGGTCAGGTACTCATCAACATGGGGACTGACCGTCGTCATGTAGGTCAGCCGGAGAGAGGCTCCGACGCCCATCAGAACCACGATGGCGGCAGCAATGCCCTTTTCCTCACCCGTCATGTCCTTGATTTTACCAATCATCAACCCGAATCCTCGTCGGCTGCCAGCAATTCCATCCGTTGGAAGAGCACACTCAGGCAGCGCCTGTCGTTGGAACCGGCCTCGATCTCGGCCGGCACCTCACAGCCCTCGGCCACACGAAAGGCGATGTCATTCTGCCCTTTCGTCAAAGCGAAGGATGGTGTGACCACCTCCCGCCAGCCTGCGACCTCGAAATTGGCCACCGCCTGGCCGTTGACGGCGACCTGCACGTGACGAGGCCCCCGAAAGGGGTAGACGGCGAAACGCAGGCGATAGCGGCCTTCGGTCAGGCGGTGGACGTACAGGGTGCCTTCATCTTTCAGCCAGCGGGCCGGGTGGCCGTCGGCGTCCTCGACCTGGTACCAGCCATAGCTCAGGGCCAACAGACCCTCCTCGTCTCCCCCAACCTCGGCCCTGGGGACGAGGAAAGCTGTCAGCCGTCGGTCATCGTAGAAGGGTTCGCCCAGCAGACGGCGGAGGCCAGCCAGTGCCTCTTCATCCTCCTCGGTTGTCCACACCCCCTTGTGCAGGATCACGTATTGGATGTGATAACGGTTCAAGGCTTGCCGCGCTTTTTCTGGCGAGGGGCGTGGGATCATGTCCCTAGTCACCGGTGGCAGGACCAGCTCTTGAAGGGCTTTCATGCCACCTTCCAGGCCCTCCGGCAAGCGCCAGACGTAGCCCCCCACGATTTTGTGCTGATGCACGGTCTGATAGTACATGGCCCGGTTGGATGCCTCCCGCAGCCAGACGGGCCATTGAGGTAGGTCCAGTACGGCG
>Ga0180437_10012379_pt1 | contig 10090 bp, 6 predicted proteins | sample SS_ome_4_FD_132410 | JGI IMG/M metagenome (GOLD analysis project Ga0180437, IMG submission 132410) | Hypersaline lake sediment archaeal communities from the Salton Sea, California, USA - SS_3_D_1 metaG | ecosystem: Environmental > Aquatic > Non-marine Saline and Alkaline > Hypersaline > Sediment... | reverse complement strand
TGCCCGTCCTCCCGGGGGACGACGAGGCGCGGCTGCACAAACGGATCAAGGACGTGGAGCGCGAGCTCCTGGTGGAGACGGTGGCGGAGCTCGTCACCTCCGCTACGACGAGGAAGAGCCCCTGATGAGCGACCGCACCCCGATCCGCCGCGCGCTGCTCGGTGTCTACGACAAGACCGGCATCGAGGAGCTGGCCCGCGGGCTGACCGACGCCGGCGGGCAGATCGAACTGCCGTTCGAGCCGGGCTCGCCGGGGAGCGCCTCGCTGGTCGTCATCGGCGACGACTACATCCCCTACGAGACCGCGGTTGCCATCAGCGGATCCGGGCGGGTCTACGTGAGCGAAGTGGTGGTGGACGACACCTCCGGCGGCAACGGCGACGGTCGGTGGGACGGGGGTGAGCAGGTGGACCTGGACATCACGCTCCACAACGGGACCTCGCAGCCCGTCGAGAACATCACGGCCGCCCTGGGTCTGGTCGACGGCGGAACGGCCACGATCGACCTCACGGTTAACGGCGCGTCGGATCCTCAGCTGCTCTCCCTCGGGTCCGGCCGCGCGCACCCCGCAAGCCTGCCGGCGACCTACTCCATTTCCGACGAGACGCTGTTGGGGCGGCCGACGTACACGGCCGGCGCCCCGCCGGACACGGGGGTCTACTTCTGGCTGGACCACAACGGCTGGCACGTTCGGGCCGCGGGCGGTTTTGAGGATGGGGCCGTGTGGGTTTCGGTCTCGACCGACGGCCAGACCATGGATGCAGAGCCGTTCGAACTCGAGGGCACGGACAGCCTCTGGGTGGGACCGCAGGAGCTCCAGCTATTCTCCGTGATGGACACCACCGAGTGTGAGGACGGCGTGAACGCCGTGTTCGGTGACACCCTCGGACTCACCGTCGTCACGGCCGGCGCCTCCTACGGCACCCTCAACGCCGGTCAGTCTCAGACCCAGTCCTTCACGGTCGGTTCACTGGCCAGCGTCCCGGACGGGGTCCCGGTGTATCTGGTCCTGGACCTCACGTCGGGCGGTCAGACCTGGACCGAGTGGGTCCGGGTGGACCACCACGGCCCCCGCCTTTCGGAGTACTACCACGGCATCGACGACAGCACCTACACGGGCAACGGCAACGCCAAGGCCGAAGTGGGGGAGACCGTGGTCCTGCGCTCGTCGATCCTCAACCGCGGGTCGGGCACGGCGCCCGGAGTGACGGCCGTTCTGCGGAGTTTGTCGGGCGTGGACATCAGCGACAGCACCGACGTCATCGGCGATGTGGGCCCGGGCGACATTCTCGACGCGTCGGGAGGCTTCGTCTTCACGTGCCTGTCGCCCTCCATGCTCCTGTCTCTGGAGTTGACCGACTCGAAGGGACGGCGCTGGGTCGAGAGCTTTGAACTGGCCCCGCCCGCGGCCCCCACCGGTCTGCTGGCGGTGCCCGCGCCGGACCGGATCGAGATTAGGTGGGATGCCTCGGCCGAGACCGACCTGGTCGGGTACCACGTGTACCGGGCCGACGGGGAGCGTTCCTACCAGAGGATCACGACCCTCCTCGACGAGGGGACGGCCTACCACTGCGATCACGGGCTGCTGCCGGAGCACCACTACGTATACAGAGTCACGGCCGTCGACACCTCCGGCAACGAGTCCGCGCCGTCCACCCCGCTCGACGCGTGGTCGGCCGCGCCGTACATGAGCGGTTTCCCGGTCAGCTCCTTGAACCAGTTCTTCTCCTCGCCGGTCGTGGGAGACATCGACGCGGACAACGACCTGGAGATCGTGATCGGGTCCAAGGACGGCAACGTATACGCCTGGCATCACACCGGCGATCTCGTCTCGGGATGGCCGAAGGACACGGGCGGCGAGGTGTGGTCGTCCCCGTCGCTGGTCCAGCTGGACGACGACCCGGAGTTGGTAGTCCTCTCCGGGACGTGGAACTTGGGCGTGTACGCGTGGAACCACGACGGGTCCGGTGTCCTCTCGCCGAACGGTCTGTTCGCCAGCACGCCGAACCGGGTCCGGTCGTGCCCCGTGTGCCAGGACGTGGACTTCGACGGGCGCGTCGAGGTCTTCGCGGGATGCTCCAACGGGAAGGTCTACGCCTGGAATCACGACGGCACGGGGTACATCAACCCTGACGGCGTCTTCGCCAGCCTGCCGAGCGGCGAGGTCGCCTCTTCGCCCGCGATCGCGGACGTCGACGACGACGGCGCGCTGGAAATCTTCGTCGGGTCCCTCAACGGGAATTTCTACGGCTGGAACCGCGACGGGACGGGGTACATCAACCCGGATGGCCTGTTCGCCGCGATCGGGGCCAGTATCTGGAGTTCGCCGTCCATCGGGGACCTGGACAACAACGGCGATCTGGAGATCGTGGTCGGCTGCCACAACGACAGCGTCTACGCCTGGCACCACGACGGAAACGCGATGGCCAACTGGCCGCGGGGAACGCAGGGGGAGGTGTGGTCGTCGCCGGCGCTGGGAGATCTGGACCACGACGGAGACCTGGAGATCGTGATCGGCTCGTACGACTACGACTACTACGCGTGGCACCACGATGGGTCCGGCGTCGTGGGGTCCCTGGGGAAGTTGGGATACACCGACGCCAAGATCTGGGGGTCGGCAGCCCTGGCCGATATCGACGAGAACGGTCTGCCCGACATCGTGGGCGGCTCGCTGGACGGATACCTCTACGCCTGGGACGGCGGCGGCCACCTGCTGCCGGGTTGGCCCGTGGCCACCTGGGACGGGATCTACGGCAGCCCGGCGGTCGCGGACTTGGACCTGGACGGCGACCTGGACGTGGTGTGCGCGTCGTACGACGGCATGCTGTACGTGTACGACCTGGGTGCCACCGAGAACCCGGACCGCATGGACTGGCCCATGTTCCGCCACGACGCCTTCCGCACGGGCTACTACGGGTTCGTCGGGATCGCCGACGTGGAGAGCGATGGCGCGCTCGAGATCATCTGCACGGGTCTGGACCAGAACGTTCCGAACCCCTTCAACCCCGAGACCCGGATCGCCTACCGCGTGGGCTCGGCCAGGAACGTCAACCTCGCCGTCTATGACGTGATGGGGCGGTGGGTGGAGACGCTGGCGTCCGGACCGCATCCGGCGGGCGTGTACCGCGTGACCTGGCGGGGCCGCAACTCGGCCGGCCAGCCCGTCGCCAGCGGCGTGTACTTCTGCCGCCTCGAGGTGGGTCGGGAAGTCTATTCGACGAAGATGGTCCTCTTGAAGTAGCGAAACTGATTCCATCGCACGGGCCGACGAGGATAGAGCGAGCCCGGTCGGGAACCTCTCCCGACCGGGCTCGCTCGCGCCGCGAGAGAGGGCGAACAAGACCGCGCAGGGACTGATCTATCTCCTTTAAAATCAGTGAGATTCTACGTCCGGGGTTTTCTTGGCCTCGGGCGCTTTTTTTATTGACAGGAGGAAGGCCAGAGGGGTAGTGTCCCAGGCAGTGGGAGATAGTGGGTAATAGTGGGAAATCACCGGAGCCACGGGGCATCCGGCGCCCCGAAGGTCCGTGGGAAGGTTGGGGGTACAGCGATGGCAGGCCTGATCGGCCGCTTCCGCTACTCGGTCGACCACAAGGGGCGGCTCAGCCTCCCGGCCAAGATCCGGAAGTCCTTCCGCGGCAAGAAGGGCGCCCGCCGTTTCATCACGACCCTGGGCCTCGACGGATGCCTGTTCCTTTTCCCCTCGACCGAGTGGGACCAGATCGAAAAGAGACTGCGTCAGCTGCACCGTTTCGAAAACCGCGCGCGGTTCTTCATCCGATCCCTGATGGCCAACGCCTCGGAGACTGAGCTGGACGCCCAAGGCAGGATTACGATCCCCCAGTCCCTGTTGGAACAGGCCCACATCGAGGGCGAGGTCCTCATCATCGGCGCGCTCGATCGGGTCGAGTTATGGGATCCGAAGACCTTCGACGCCTACAACCAGAAGTCGGGTTTGACCTACGAAGACGCAGCGCAGGACCTGCTGCTCTAGCAAAACCCGGAGGCCAGCTTGAATGGCCCGGCGGATCACATCCCGGTGTTGGTGGACGAGGTCGTCGGGGCCGTGGTCTTGCGGGAGGGCGGGATTTTCCTGGATGGAACCGTCGGACTGGGGGGGACTTCGGCCGCCATCCTCGATGCGGCGGGGCCCGACGCCAAGCTCCTCGGGGTGGACTTGGACCCGACGTGCGTCGCGCTGGCCGGGCGGCGGTTGGCGCGTTTCGGAGACCGGGCCCTTGTTCTGTGCGGTGACTTCGCGCATCTCGGGTTCCTGGCCGGTTCGCACGGCCGGCTGCCCGCGGATGGCATCGTTCTCGACCTGGGACTCTCCTCGTGGCTGCTGGAGGCGTCCGGCCGAGGCTTCAGCTTCCAGAGGGACGAGCCCCTGGACATGCGTTTCGACCCGGACGGGGAGCGGCGAGCCGAAGACGTCCTGAACCTCGAATCACTGCAGAGTCTGACGAAAATGCTCAGGGAGTTTGGTCAAGAACCGTTGGCGGCGCGCATTGCGCGAGCCATTGTCGCCCGGCGCGAGCGATCCCCGCTGGTGACGACGGGGGATCTGCGAGAGCTGGTCGTTGAGATGATGCCCCGCGGCAGGGTCGAGAAAACGCTGGCCCGTGTATTCCAGACGTTCCGAATCTTCGTCAACCGGGAGCTCGACAAACTGCGTTCGGCCCTGCCCGAAATGGTCGAGATGCTGAGACCGGGAGGGAGACTCGCCGTGATCGGCTATCACTCCCTGGAACACAGGGTGGTCAAGGACGTCTTCCGGCGGCTGAGCGGCCAGTGCATCTGCCCGCCGGATCTGCCCGTGTGTGGATGTCACCCGATCCGCAAACTGCGCGTGGTGGAGGGCGCGGTCCGCCCCGGGGAGGTGGAAGTCGCCCGGAATCCGAGAGCCCGGTCGGCCGTCCTCAGGGTGGTCGAGCGCGTACCGGATGGGGAGGAGGAATCGTGGGACGTGCGGGCACGCGGCGTGTGAAGTCCCGGCGGCGAGGGACGGGAGTCTCTGACGTTCTGGGCGGGAGACTGTTCGGCGGGCCCCGCAGGACGGCGAGGGAATTCGTCTCTGTGGTGGGGCTCGTGTTCGCCCTCGTGGCGATCCTGGTTCTTCAGACCTGGCAGCGGATCGAGGTCACAGAGACGATGGAGGCGAACCAGCGCCTCGCCGAGGAGCTCCTGCGCCTCGGGGATCTCGTGGTCTGCAGGGAGATGGATCTGGGACGCCAGACCGCCCGCCCGCTCCTTCTCGCCCGGGCTCGGGATGAGCTGGGCCTGCGTCCCGCGGTCTGGGGGGAAGTCGTGTTCGTGCCCGACACGGGCGGCGTGCGAACGGCCCGGCCGGACGCGGCGGGGTTCTCGACGACCGCCGTTGGGGGTGCCCTGTGATCGATCGTGCCCACCGGCTCCGGGTCAAGGGGTTGTTCCTCCTGGGTATCCTCGCCTGGGTCGCGCTCCTGGCCCGGCTGATCGTCGTGCAGGTGATCGAGAGGCCGGTCCTGGCGGAGGAGGCGCGGCGGAACCACGAAGAGCGGACGCGGATCCCGGCCCGCCGCGGGGACATCCTGGACCGCGACCTCGAGCCCCTCGGGCGGACGGTCTCGGCCTCGGCCATTTGCGTCGCGCCCGGCCAGCTGTCCGATCCGGACGCGAGTCTCGGGTTCCTGGCGAAGACGTTGGAGGTGGACGAGGAGGGGCTCAGGCGCAAGGTCTCCCGCGGTCGCCTGTTCTACGCGGCCAGGGATCTCTTGCCGGACGACCCTCGCGCCGAAGTCGCCCTCCGGCTGTCCGGCGTGGGCCTCGAACCCGAGCACGCCCGGGTTTACCCCCACCACCAGCTGGCGGCGCACGTGGTCGGGTTTGCGGATGTCGATAACTGCGGGCTGGAGGGAGTCGAACTGGAGTTCGACGCAATCCTGGGCGGAGAGCCGGGCTGGGCCATGCTCGCCCGGGACGCCCACGGCCGGGGGCGCGCGCTGCCCGGAGAGTTTTTCCGCCCGCCCACGGACGGGCGGCAGGTGGTGCTGAGCGTAGACTGGGAATGCCAGGCCGTCGTCGAGGACGAGCTCGGGCGCGCCATCCGAGAGACCGGCGCGCGCGCGGGAACCGTCATCGTCATGGCGCCGGAAACGGGAGACCTGCTCGCCCTCGCGAACTGCCCGACGTACGACCCGAACCGCCCCGCCGAGTCTCCGAAGGCCAACGCCAGGAACCGGGCGATCACGGACATCTTCGAACCGGGGTCCACCTTCAAGATCGTAACGCTGGCCGCCTTCATCCGTCACGGCGTCGTGGAGCCCGGAGCGGTCCTCGACGCGGAAAACGGCGTGGCCTGGTTCGATGGCTTCAGCATCCGGGACCATCACCCGTTCGGGGAGATGACGTTTCGCGAGGCCGTCGAGCACTCTTCCAACATCTGCTTCGCGAAGGTGGCCCGGAGACTGGCACCCGAGAGCCTCTACCATCTCGCGCGTGACTTCGGTCTGGGCTGCCCGACCGGAGTCCAGCTTCCCGGGGAGGTGAGCGGTGTGCTCCGCCCCCCGGGGGAGTGGTCCCGCCGCTCGCTGGCGACGGTGGCGATCGGCCAGGAGGTGGCCGTGACCGCGCTCCAGCTGGCGAGCGCGGCGGCGGCCGTGGCCAACGGGGGAGTCCTCATGACCCCCCGGGTCGCGCTCGGAATCCGACACCCGTCCGGGCAGTGGGCCGAACGCTTCCCCCCCCGGCCCATTCGACGCGTTCTCAGTGAGACCGAGGCGCGCCAAGTGACCGACTATCTGGTCGGCGTGGTCGAGCGCGGCACGGGGCAGAACGCCCGGCTGTCCGGGCTGCCCGTGGCCGGCAAGACCGGGACCGCGGAGAAGGCCGGACCAGGCGGGTACCTGGAGGGCAAGTACGTGGCCTCCTTCGTCGGCTATCTCCCGGCGCCCGCCCCGGCGGCCGTCATCCTGGTCGTCCTGGACGAACCCGACGAGAAGTACTACGGCGGAGAGGTGGCGGCCCCCGTCTTCAGACGGATCGTCGAGAGGTTGATGACCACCCGGGGAGCTGCGGTCGGAGACCGGCTCGTCCAGTGGCGGGTCGATCACGACCCGGGCGAGGGCCTCTCGGCCGGGGGCGTCCGGCTGACGATGGAAGCGACGGACCGAAGCTCCAAACACTGAGTGCCGCCATGACACACGTCTGCACCGTTGAACGTCGCCGTGACAGGGTGGGCATCGTCGGGCTCAGGGTCCCGGCGAGAGAGGGGAGATGCGGCGGGATGAAGGACCTGGATTCTCTTCTCGAGGGCATGCCGTTTTCGGTCCGCGGCCCCGACCTCCCTGCCGAGGTCGACGGCCTGTCCTGCGACTCCCGGAGCCTCCGGCCCGGGGACCTGTTCTTCTGCCTCAGGGGAGCCCGCGCCGACGGGCATCGCTTCGCGGTCGAGGCCGCCTCGGCCGGAGCGTGCGCTGTGATCGCGGAGACCGACCTCGGCGTCGAGCTGGCGCGGCCCCTCATCCAGGTTCCCGACACCCGTCGGGCCATGGCCGTGGTGGCGGCCCGGTTCTACGACTATCCGTCCCGCCAGGTCCAGGTGATCGGGGTCACGGGTACCAACGGGAAGACAAGCACGACGTACTTCACCAGCTCGATCTTCGAGCACGCCGGCTATCCGACCGGCGTGATCGGAACCCTGGGGTACCGGCTGGGGACCGAGTGGTCCTCGGCGACCATGACGACGCCGGAGTCGCTCGACCTGCAGCGCTACCTGCGGCACATGGTCGACGCCCGGCTCCGCTCCGTGGTGATGGAGGTCTCCTCGCATGCGCTCGCCCTCCACCGGGTGCTCGGGACCGAGTTTCACACGGTCGTGTTCACCAACCTGGGTCACGATCACCTGGACTTCCACGGGACGTTGGACGAGTACCGGCGCGCCAAGGAGAGTCTGTTCTTCAACGGGGGCGACGAGCTGGTCTCCTACGGCGGTGGGCGGATCGCCGTGATCAACCGCGACGATCCCGTCGGGCGGGGCATTCTGGAACGGACGTCTCTGCCGACCGTGACCTACGGCGTCGGGGGGGAGGGGGACGTCCGCGCCCTGGGAATCGACCTCGGGCGGGACTCGACGCGGATGAGGATCCGGTTCCCGGACGGAGAGGTGCCGGTCCAGCTGCGGATGCCCGGCCGCGTGAACGTGTACAACGCGCTCGCCGCGGCGGCCGCGGCGGCGGCCTCGCTGATCCCGCCCGAACACATCGTCTCGGGCCTCGAGGCGGTCCACCGGGTTCCGGGGCGGATGGAGTCGGTCGAAGGCGGTCAGCCCTTTGCCGTCATCGTGGACTACGCCCACAACCCCCCGGCGCTCGAGCGCCTGCTGGTGGGGGTTCGGGAGGTGACCGCGGGCCGGGTGATCGTGGTCTTCGGCTGCGGGGGGGATCGCGACCGCCAGAAGCGCCCGGAGATGGGGCGGCTGGCGGGCTCGGTGGCCGACCATTCGGTCGTCACTTCGGACAACCCGCGCACCGAAGAGCCGGCGGCCATCATCCGAGAAATCGTCGAGGGGTTCGAGCCCGGCGCGTCGTACGAAGTCGTCGTCGGTCGGGCCGAAGCGATCGAGCGGGCCATCGAGAGTGCGCGCCCGGGGGACAGCGTCGTTATCGCCGGCAAGGGCCACGAGGACTATCAGATCCTGGGCGACCGCAGGGTTCATTTCGACGACCGGGAGGTGGCCCGGGACATCCTGGAGACGAAGTGGCGGTAGCGAACGTCCATCAGGCGCGGAGGGGTTCGACGTCGCGGTCTTCACACGCGAGGCCTCGCGGGATGTACGACCTGGCAACCATCGCCGAGATCGTGGGCGGTGAGCTCTACTGGGGAGGGAAGACCCAGGGGCAGGGCCAGCCTGCGGGAGTCAGCATCGACTCCCGCAGGCTCAGGCCCGGGGACGTGTTCTTCGCCATCCGCGGAGAGGCGCGGGACGGACACCAGTTCGTCCCCCATGCCCTGGAGCGGGGCGCGGTGGGGGCCGTCGTCTCGCGGGACTGGCCGGAGAAGCCCGCTCCCGACGTCGGGGGGGGCCTGATCCGGGTGGCCGACCCCCTCCGGGCGCTGCAGACCCTGGCGGCCCACTACCGGCGGTCCCTGGACATCCGTGTGGCCGCCGTCACCGGGTCCAACGGAAAGACGACGACCAAGGAGATGGCGGCCCGGGTGCTGGCCACCCGGTACCGAACGGCCAAGACCGAGGGGAATCTCAACAACCATCTGGGTGTACCGCTGACGCTCCTGGCGCTTCCACGGGAGGCGGAGGTGGCCGTGATCGAGATGGGCATGAACCACTTGGGCGAGATCCGCAGGCTTGCAGAGATGAGCGATCCCGAAATCGGACTCGTGACCAACATCGGCGAAGGTCACCTGGAGTTCCTGGGTTCGATGGACAATGTCCTCTGCGCCAAGGGCGAGCTGCTCGAGTACCTCAAGCCCGAGCACGTGGCCATCCTGAACGCAGACGACCCCTATCTCGGCGCCGGCCGCCTCTCGATTCGTGCTCGCACGTTGACCTTCGGCGTGGATGGCCCCGCCGACGTCCGCGCAACGGACGTAACACCCGTCTCGGGGGAAGGGGCGCGGTTCTCGCTCGGCGGCCGAACCGTCCAGCTGGGCGTGCCGGGCAGGGAGTTCGTCTACGACGCGCTGGCCGCCGTGGCCGTGGGGGTCGCGCTCGGGGTGCCCGAGGCCGACGCCTGCGAAGCGCTCGCCGGATTCCGCCCCTACCGCATGCGGATGGAAGTGCTGCGGCTGGGGCCGGTGACCGTGATCGACGACACCTACAATGCCAACCCGGCTTCCGTGCGCGCGGCCCTCGAGACCCTGGGCTCGATGGAGGTCGAGGGGCGGCGGATCGCGGTCCTCGGCGACATGCTCGAGCTGGGTGCCGACGCCGGGCGGTTGCACCGGGATGTGGGGCGGTGGGTGGCCCGGACGGGCGTGGACGCGCTCTTCACGCTGGGGCCCCTGGCGGCCGAGATCCGGGCCGGCGCCGTCTCGGCCGGCCTTCCCGGGGACAGGGCTGTGCGCGCCGAAGACCGGGAGGAACTCGGCCGGG
>Ga0180437_10012378_pt1 | contig 10091 bp, 8 predicted proteins | sample SS_ome_4_FD_132410 | JGI IMG/M metagenome (GOLD analysis project Ga0180437, IMG submission 132410) | Hypersaline lake sediment archaeal communities from the Salton Sea, California, USA - SS_3_D_1 metaG | ecosystem: Environmental > Aquatic > Non-marine Saline and Alkaline > Hypersaline > Sediment... | reverse complement strand
CCTCAGTCGCTTCCACCGGAAGGGGGCCACGATGGACGTGACCGTCTCGTCCATCGGAGACGCCACCAGCCTCGAAGGCGGCACACTCCTACACACGCCGCTGGCGACGCCGGACGGACAGGTGTATGCGAGCGCGCAGGGTCCCGTCTCGGTGGGAGGGGTAACCGTTCGAGACAAGGGCAGTGATCGGTTCAGCCAGAACTACGTGCTGGCCGGGCGCGTCCCCGGAGGCGGCATCGTCGAGAGGGAGTGGGGTGAGGAGAACGCGGACGGGACGATCACGATCCTCCTGTACGACGCGGATTTCACGACGGCCCGGCGGGTGGCCGAGGCAATCAGCGGAAACCTGGGCGAGGGCAGGGCGCGGGCCCTGGACGCGGGCACCGTGGTGCTCGCCCCGGCCGAGGGGGAGGCCGAGGAGGATCGGGTCTCCCTGCTGGCCCGGATCGAGACCCTGGAGATCGAGCCGGACATCGCCGCCCGGGTCGTGGTCAACGAGAAGACCGGGACCGTGGTCGCCGGGGAGCACGTGACGGTCGCCAGCGTGGCCATCGCGCACGGCAACCTGTCCGTGGAGATCGGGAGCCGCCCTGTGATCTCCCAGCCGGAGGCCTTCTCCGAGGGAGAGACGGTCGTCACGGAGGACACCAGCATCAGCGTGCAGGCCGGGAGCACGGGATTCGTGCCCGTCGAAGAGTCGGCCAACGTGGGGGATCTGGCCCGGGCCCTCAACGCCCTGGGCGTGAGTCCCCGGGACATGATCGCCATCTTCCAGGCCCTCAAGGAGGCCGGCGCGCTGAGGGCGGAGCTGAGAATCATCTAGTCGTCCGGGCATCCGGCACCGGACATCGGCGGGCGGCCCGACGGGGTCGCGTTGGACCTGGAGCGAAGGCAGACAGAGCCCAGCCATGATCGGTCCGGTAGCGGCCACAGATCTGAACACGGTTCCGGATCCTCGGACGGCGAATGTCGCCCTGCAGGGGGCGTCGGCGAGCGCCGAGGCCGCCCAGGACATGAGGCTGAGGCGCGCGTGCCGGGAGTTCGAGTCGCTGTTCCTGGCCTCCCTCCTGAAGATGATGAGGGAGTCGACCCGGACCCTCGGTCCCGAGGAGGCGGACGCCGCCTCGGGGCTCATGACCGAGCTCATGGACGAACAGCTGGCGATCACGCTGGCCGGGGGCGGCGGCCTGGGTCTCGGCCGGATGCTGGAAGAGAACCTGGCCCGCCGGACGGAGGCGGGCGGGTCCGAGAAGACCCTTCGGCCGTCGGCACCGGTCTCCCGGCTGAGGATTGTGGAGCGCCCGCCCGGTGATTCGGCGGTCGCGCCGTCGGGCGCGACGCTCGACCGCGTGGGCCGGTTCGCCGGCATCATCTCGCAGGCGGCGGAGCGGCACGGGTTAGACCCGGATCTGCTTCGGGCCGTGATCGTCCAGGAGTCCGGAGGGCGTCCGGAGGCGGTCTCTTCGAAGGGAGCGCGGGGCCTGATGCAGCTGATGGACGAGACGTCGAGAGACCTGGGCGTGCGCGATCCGCACGATCCGGAGGAGAGCATCTTCGCAGGTGCTCGCTACCTGAGGGGGCTCCTGGATCGCTGGGGGGGCGACCTCAGCAAGGCCCTGGCCGCGTACAACGCGGGCCCCGGGGCGGTGGAGAAGTACGGCGGTGTCCCGCCCTACCGGGAGACCCAGCGCTACGTCCGGAGCATCCTGGCGCGGCTCGGGGCATTCGGGACCGGGATGCGTGGAGGAACATGAGACCGACGACCGTTGGAGGCGATTGATTGGAAGCGCTGCTCGCTGATCTCAGGATACTCCTGGCCCGCCAGCTGGAGAACCTCAGGACGCTGGAAGGCGTGATGCGCCGCCAGCGCGAAGCCCTCGTGAAGCGAGATCTCTCGATCATCCGGGAGACCGTATCCGAACAGGAAGAGTGTCTGGCCCGCGTGCAGGCGATGGAAGCGGACCGGGCCGGGCTGCTCGTCCGCATATCGAACATGCTGGGGCTCGGGCCGGAGGGCATCACCCTGAGGGAGCTCACGGAGAACCTCGACCCCGTCGTGGGAGCCGAACTGCGGTCCACCGGAGAGACGATCCGGGAAGCGCTGGGGAACATCGGCCGCGTCAACCAGAGCAATTACAACTTGATCGAGCATTCCTTGGAACTCGTACACGAGATGTTGGGGGCTATCGCCACCGGCGAAACAGGGAAGCGTACGTACGGGGCGACCGGGGGTCTTCGGCCGCGCTCGCAGGAGTACACGCTGGTGGACCGGACAACGTGATCGTCCGCGAACGAGAGGGCAGACGATGATCAGCCTGAATGCAAACCTGGAGATCGCGAAACGGGCGATGCAGACCCACCAGCTTGCCATGAGCGTGCTGGGGACGAACATCGCGAACGTAAACACGCCGGGGTACTCGCGCAGACGAGCCGCCATCCGGGAGTGCCGGGAGGTGGACACGGGGACGGGGTTCGTCGGGGCGGGGGCCGAGGTCGTGGATATCCGGAGGGTGCGGGACTCGCTGCTCGACAGTCTGTACCGGAGGCACCAGAGCCGGGTGGGGGAGTGGTCGGGCGTCGAGGACTACCTGGGCAAGGTCGAGACCCTCATGAACGAACCCGGGGCGGGGGGACTGAGCGAGACGATGGGCGAGTTCTGGGCGGCCTGGGAGGATCTGGCCAATGAGCCCGAGAGCCAGGCGGTGCGTTCCCAGCTCCGGCTCCGGGCCGAAGCCCTGTGCGAGACCTTTCACCGCCTGGAGTCTCACCTGAGAGGCCTTCAGGCCAACATCTCGGGGGAGGTGGCATCCCTCGTCGACAACGTGAACCGGCTGGGCGAGCGGCTGGCCGAGGTCAACCGGATGGTCCAGGAGGGCGAGGTCGGCGGGCACGAGGCGAGCGGCCTCAGGGACGAGCGGGATCGGCTGCTGGACGAGCTGTCCGACATCGCCAACGTGGAGGTCGAGGAGGCGACGGACGGGTCCCTGGTTATCATGCTCGGATCGCAGGTCCTGGTCCAGGGAGGAACGTCCAGGGGCATCGAGTACGCGACGGATCCGGGCGGCAGGTCTTCGTCCTGCCGCTTCGTCTGGGAAGGCACGGACCACGAGGTCCAGGTCGAGTCCGGTCTGCTGCGGGGGTACCTGCGCGTCCGGGACGAGCACATCGAGGGCTACATCGCCAACCTGGACCAGCTCGCCGCGACGATCGTGAGCCAAGTGAACGCCGCGCACTCGGCCGGGTATGGTCTGGACGGCTCGACGGGGCTCGACTTCTTCGACCCCGACAGGGTCACGGCGGCGGACATCGGGGTGGATGCGGCCATCCAGTCGAGCCTGGACGCGATCGCCGCCTCGGCCGGCAGCCTGCAGGGGGACGGGCAGAATGCGCTGGCGGTCGCAGGTCTGAGGTCGGTGATGACCATGGCCGGCGCGTCCACGACCTTCGACGGCTACTACGGTTCGCTGGTCGGCCAAATCGGAATCGACTCGAGGGAATCGTCCTCCTTCAGAGAAGCCGAGGAGGTTCTGGTCCTGGACATCGAGAGTCAGCGCATGGCCACGAGCGGGGTCTCGCTGGACGAGGAGATGGCCTACCTGATCTCATACCAGCACGCGTACGAAGCGATGGTCCGCGTGACCCAGATTGTCGACGAGATGATGGCAACGCTCATAGGGGCGATGGGCTAACGCAGGCGAAGGCATATGCGAGTCTCCACGAACGGACTTCGAGAGAGCATGATCTACACGCTGGGGCGGTCCATCCAGCGGATCGAACGGATTCAGATGGAAATGGCCACCGGCCGCAGGGTCCTCAGGCCTTCCGACGATCCTCCGGGGACGATCCGGATCCTGTCCTTCAGGCGGCAGCTGGAGGACAACGGGGTCTTCCAGAGGAACATCGACGACGGGCTTCGGTGGAACACGGCCACCGAGGCCGCGCTCTCGGAGGTCATGGAGAGCCTGATGCAGCTGAAGGAGATCGCCACGCGCGCGGCAAACGATGCCACCATGGCCCTGCCGGAATCCGGATTCTCGGTCGACGAGCTCCTCAACTCGCTCCTCGACACGGGCCGGACGCGGCTTGACCACCGGTACCTGTTCTCGGGTTTCAACTCCCACACCGCGCCGTTCGAAGCCAGCGACGGGGTCACGGGCGATGCCTTCACTGCCGGGGCGGTCGGCTCGGCGGTGGACCTGAGGTACGCCAGGATCGAGGCGGGTTCCCTTGTGATCACCGACCAGACGGGTGGGACCACGTTCGTGGAGGGCGCCGACTACACGGTGGACTACGACACCGGCCGGGTCACCCTGACTGCGGGGAGCGGCATGTCGGAGGGAACGACCTACCTGGCGGATTACACCACGGAGGGAACGAGTTCGGTGACCGTGGCCGACTCCATCGAGGGGTCCATCGTGCGTCGCATCGGACCCGAGAGCACGGTCGCCGTGAACCTGCTCGCGACGGAGGTCTTTCAGGACGGGGCGGACGTGTTCCAGTTGGCCATCGACCTGAAGAACGCGCTCTACAGGGATGACGCCGGAGCCGTCAACGGTCTCCTGGATTCCGTCGACCAGGCGATCCAGCACGTGGGAGAGCTGCTGGGTGTGGTGGGATCCCGCGCGCAGCGCCTCGAGAACGCGCTGGGCAGTCTCCAGAGCCACCAGATCGCCCTGGAGGCGTTCATCTCCGGGATCGAGGACGTGGACCTGCCGTCCGCCGTGGTCAGGCTTCAGTCCGAACAGGTGGCCTACGAGACGGCGCTGTCGGTGGCGGCCAGGCTCATGAACATCAGCCTGGTCGACTACCTGTAGCCGCGCGACGGAGCGGACCTCCGGACGCGGCGAGGGGATACGGGACATGAGGATCGAGACCACGCGTTTTGGGCCGCTCGAAGTGGCCGCGGAGGACGTCATCGAATTCCCGCGGGGGCTGTTCGGCTTCGAAGAGGTCGATCACTTCGTCCTCGTGGAGCGTCCCGAGGGTTCGATCCTCAAGTGGCTGCAGGCGGTCGGGCGTCCCGACCTGGCGTTCGTCGTGTTGGATCCCTCCGTCTTTCCCGGGGACTACCAGTTCGAGCTTTCCGGTGAGGACCGTGCGGCGCTGGGATGCACGAGACAGAACGAGCTGATGGTGTGGGTTATCGTCGGGATTCCCGAAGACCCCAGGGAGATGACGGCCAACCTGAAGGGCCCGATCCTCATTAACCCGGGCCGCCGGCTGGGGCGCCAGATCCTCCTCGAGGGAGACGGGCACTCGCCCCGCTATCGGATTGTCGATGCCATCCGGGGGGCACAGGACCCTGGCTCCCGGGCGAGAGACTGAGCATGCTGGTGATCGGCCGCAAGATAGGAGAGGGGCTCCGGATCGGACGGGACGTCACGATCCTCGTCCAGGACATCCGGGGCAGCCACGTCAAGCTGAGCATCTCGGCGCCGGCTTCGGTGGACATCGCGCGGGCCGAACTCGGAACGGCAGAGAGCCTCGAGACCGCCGGACGGGATACCCCGGAGAGTCCGGAGGAGGTATCCGGGGGGGCGAATGGACATCAACCCTAGATGCCGCCACTTCCCGGGCGACCGTCCGTGCGTCTACCACAAGCAGGACGGCGCTCGGTGCGATTCGTGCGCCCACTACTCTCCGGTGGGTTTTCGAATCCTGATCATCAAGCTGGACGCCCTGGGGGACGTGCTCCGGACCACGTGTCTCCTGCCCGCCCTCAGGCGGTCGTACCCTGAGGGCCACGTCACGTGGCTCACGCTCGAGGCGGCGCGGCCTGTGCTGGAACAGAACCCCTACGTGAACGAGACGTGGTCCCTGGGCACGGAGAGTCTCGCCAGGCTGGGGGTCCAGACCTTCCACCTCGTTCTCAACCCGGACGCCTCGAAGGCGAGCGCCGGGATGGCCTCGGTGGCTCGCGCGAAGGAGAGGCGGGGGTTCATGTTGGGCGAGGTCGGGCAGGTCGTGCCGCTCAGCCCCGAGGCGGAAACGTGGCTGGCGCTGGGCGCCCGGGACGATCTGAAGCGGGCGAACCGAACGACGTACCAGGACCACGTCCACCGGATGTGCGGGCTGGACGCCGAGGGGCAGGGCATCGTGCTCAGACTCACGGACCGGGAGCGGGAGTTCGCGGACCGGTGGCTGGGAGACGCGGGGATCGAGCCTGGGACCCGGCTGATCGGATTCAACACCGGCTCGAGTCCGCGATGGCCGAAGAAGCAGTGGCCTCGGGAGCGGTACCTGGATCTCGCCCGGCGGTTGGAGGGGATGTTCGACGGCCGGGTGGTCCTCCTGGGCGGCCGGCTGGAGCGGGGCACGAACCGCTGGTTGTCCGAACAGACGGGGGGCTACGCCCTGGACACGGGGAGCGATCATGATCTCCGTCACTACTTCGCCCTCGTCGGCCGCTGCGACGTGGTCGTAACCGGCGACACGCTGGGCCTGCACGTTGCGCTGGCGCTGGGAAAGAAGGTGGTGGCGCTCTTCGGCCCCACCTCGCCGTGGGAGGTGGATCTGTACGGGCGGGGCGTGCGGGTCGTTTCGGACCTGGACTGCGTCTGCTGCTACCGGAGTGAGTGCGCCGAGTCGCCGACCTGCATGGAGCGGATCCGGCCCGAGGCCGTCATGGATGCCATCCGCGGCTTGATCCCGGGCGGGTGGCCGACGGGCGCGGGCCGCCCGGCCAGAGTCGCGGTCCTCCAGGCTTAGCACCGCTGGGCGCGGTTGGGATTCTTCGGAAGGGGAGCGACGATGGAATTCACGGGGGAGAGGCTCGTTCCTGGAATCGAGGGGCACGACGACCTGTTCCTGGAACATGTGAGCCGGTACATGTTCGCCTCGGCTCTGGCCGAGGGAAAAAAGGTGCTGGACGCGGGGTGCGGGTGTGGGTACGGAAGCTACCACCTGGCCCGGGCGGGGGCCTCGTCGGTTCTGGGCATCGACACTTCGGACGAAGCGATCGAGTACTGCCGCCACCACTGGAGGCACGAGGGACTGTCCTTCCTTGCGGCGGACGTGACCGATACGGGGCTCGACCCCGGGTCCTTCGACGTGATCGTAGGCTTCGAGGTCTTCGAACACCTGGCCGAGCCCGAGCGCTTCCTGGTCGAAATGCATCGGCTGCTCGCACGCGACGGACTCTTCGTTCTTTCGACGCCCAACGCCGCCACCTACGTGGCCGGGGGAGAGGACGGCAAGAACCCGTTCCACGTCCGGGAGTACACGCCCGAGGAGTTCTCGGGTCATCTCGAGCGCCACTTCGCCCAGACCCTCTTCTACGTGCAGAGCCCCCGGTCCGCCCTCTCGATTGTGCCCGTGTGTCGGCAAACCTCGGCTGCGAGCTCGATCGCGGAGACCCGCCTGGTCCTCCCCCCATCGGAATCCGACTGGGGAGAGCCCGTTCCCGCGATCGCCACCCCGGAGCGGGGCGCCTACCTGATCGCCCTCTGCTATCGCGAGCGCAGGGAAATGCGATCCCGTCCGGGTCACCGGCTGTACACGATGGGCCGGGACTTGGGTGCGGTGGCCGAGGAACGCCTGAAAACCCTCGAGCGCCTGCAAACCCTAGAGAAGGAACTGGACCGCCGCGCGCGGTGGGCTCAGGATCTCCAGGGCGAGGTGGAGGTCAGAGACCGGACCATCGAGAGACTCCAGGAGGAGTTCGAGGAGCGAACCCAGTGGGCGCTGGAGCTGGACCGCACCGTCGAGGAGCAGCGGAAACAGATCGTCGATCTCCAGGGCACGATGGGGTCGGCCGCCCGTGCCGCCCCGCACGTCGACGTGACGACAAACACGGAGAACTGACATGACGCGACCTTCGAAGCCGCCCGTGATCGCCATCCTCAGCTACAACCGTGTGGACCTCCTGCGCCGGTGCCTGGAGAGCGTCTTCCAGAACACGCGTGCGGAATGCCGCGTGTGCGTCGTGGATCAGGCCTCGACCGATGGAACCCGCAACTACCTCCGGGATCTGGGCGAGAGGATCGACCACGTGGCGACCGAGAAGAACCTGGGGTTCGTCCTCGGGAACAACCTGGTGATGGACCGGTACCCGGACCGCGACATCGTACTTCTCAACAACGACACCGAGGTCACACGGGGATGGCTGGAGCATCTCATCCAGCGGGCGCACGGAGAATCCGGGGTCGGGATCGTGGGGGCCAAACTCGTGTATCCGGACGGCCGGCTTCAGGCGGCGGGCTGCGAGATCTTCTCCGACGCCTCTGGGCGCGAGATCGGAAAGGGCGACGACCCCGGGCGGTTCATGTATAACCAGGTGGCCGACGTGGACTACGTGTCCGGGGCGTGCATGTACGTCAAGCGCGCGACCCTCGAGAAGACCGGCACCTTCGATCCGCAGTTCGCGCCGGCCTACTGGGAGGACACGGATCTGTGCTTCTCCGCACGCAGGGCGGGATTCCGCGTGGTGTACGAGCCCGAGGCGGTCGTGGTTCACCACGAGGGGGGAAGTTTCGGGTCTCCCAGGCAACGCTCGCGTTCGGCGGAGCTCCAGGCGAGGAACAAGCCCAGGTTCGTGGCCAAGTGGCGCGAGGCGCTGGCCCAGCAGCGGTCGAACGTCTTCGAGATTCCTCCCCACCAGGGCAGGGAGAAGATTCTCGTCGTCCTCCCGTTTCTTCCCCTGTGGGACCGGGCGGCAGGCGAGATGCGCTGGTTCCACACGCTCCAGATCCTGAACGAGCGCTACCAGGTCGTGCTCCTGGCGCGCAACGGCCAGGATGGGATCCGGTACATCAACCCGCTGGAGGAAGTGGGGATCACGGTGTTCCACACCGACACCGTAAGGCTGAGACAGCTGGGCTGCGAGATGATGGGCCCCGTGTGGATCGATGTCCCCGCGCTTCTTCGCTCCAACGATTTTCGGGCCGTGATCGTGGGTTTCTACCACGTGGCGACCCAGTACTACCAGGACATTCGGACGCACTCGCCGCAAAGCTTCCTCATCATCGATTCGTTCGACGTGGCCTTCCTCAGGGAACGGCGCCGGGCCGAGGTCTCCGGCCGGGACGAAGACCTGTGGAACGCCGAAGAGATCCGCCGGATCGAGCTCGGTTGGTACCGGAAGGCCGACATGGTGCTGACGGTGACCGAGAGGGACCGGGATGTGCTTCTGGCCGAAGATCCCATGCTCAGGGTCGGCATCTCGACGGACATCCATCCGCTGCAGCCGTTTGAGTGGAACGCGGGGCGGAAGGATCTGGTGTTCATCGGCAACTACAAGCACCAGCCGAACGAGGACGCCGTGCTCCACTTCGCCCGGGACATCCTCCCGCGGATCCAGAGGGAGCTGCCCGAGGTCAAGTTCTACATCGTCGGGAACAGTCCCACGCCCGCGGTCGAGGCGCTGGCGACAGATCGGGTGATCGTCACCGGCTACGTGCCCGACATCCTGCCCTACCTCCAGCAGTGCCGGGTGTGTGTGGTGCCGCTCCGGTACGGCGCCGGCCTGAAGGGCAAAGTCGGACAGGCGATGGCGGCCGGCATTCCCCAGGTCTCGACATCCATCGGCGCCGAGGGAATGGGACTCGTCCATGAGCGAGACATCCTGGTGGCGGACGACCCGGAGATCTTCGCCCGTGAGGTGATCCGGCTCTACCGGGATGACGCCCTCGGGCGGAGGCTGGCCGAGAACGCCCGGAATCTGGTCGCCGAGCGCTACAGCCGCGAAAACGCCGCGCGGTACTGGGAGGAAGTCTTCGAGGCGATCGATGCGGGCCGAGTGCCGCCCGAGAAGCAACCCCGGGCGGACGGTCCCGAGACCGGTTACCGGCGCCTCGACCGACGGCCGGAGATTGTACCGCGGGTGAGCATCGTCATGCCCGTGTACAACAACCTGTCAGTGACCCAGACGTGCTGGACCAGCCTCCGGAAGAATACGAGGATCCCGTTCGAACTGTTGGTGATCGACAACGGCTCGGAGGAACCGGTCGCCTTCGACGCCGAGCAGAACAACTACCGGTGCATACGCAACGAGACCAACCTGGGCTTCCCGGCGTCCGTGAACCAGGGAATCGAGAACACGTACGGCGACTACGTCGTGATCCTCAACAACGACTGCGTGGTGACACCGGGGT
>Ga0180437_10012377_pt1 | contig 10091 bp, 8 predicted proteins | sample SS_ome_4_FD_132410 | JGI IMG/M metagenome (GOLD analysis project Ga0180437, IMG submission 132410) | Hypersaline lake sediment archaeal communities from the Salton Sea, California, USA - SS_3_D_1 metaG | ecosystem: Environmental > Aquatic > Non-marine Saline and Alkaline > Hypersaline > Sediment... | reverse complement strand
TTACGGGACTCAAAAAAGCTTAAGCTTATAATTTCAATTATCTTCAAATTTATGAAATAAAAGTTAAACATCGTAGATGTTTAATTATTGTAGGAATATTCGAATCCCCGAATCCCGAGAATCTTCGTAGAGGATTAATAAAACGGCTTTTGAGGTTGTCATCAATTCTGGATTATGAATCCTCTACGAGGATTGAGATTGTTGAGATGTGGTTTTTTTCTACAATAATTTAACCTCTACGAGGTTGGGTTTGATTGCCGAGAGCATCCTTGAGGATGCTTTACTTTTTTTTAGCCTGAGGATTCATCCTCAGGCGATTCTTTTGTTAATCTTGAAATAATTTTGACAGCTTACCCTTGCGAAGTTTTGAAAGCTTCGCAAGGTTTTTTTAATCCCTCCGCTGGTGTCAGGGCAATTTTGACCATAAAGACCAAAGATAATGTATATGTAAAAATTCCGATGTGTCAATCCTACCGCTTGTGTTAGGGCAATTGTAATTTTATTAATTGATTAATAAAAAATAATTATTCTAACCAAATTATAAGAATTTAATATTAATTTAAAAAAATACATTTTATAAAATTATAAATATTATAAAGCGAATTAATTAAATTAAATTTAAAATAAAAAAATATTATTCAATAAAAAAATTATTAATTCATATTTTAATAAAAATTTTAAATAAATAATAAATCTAAAAAGTATAATTATTTTAATAATAGAGATATATATTTTGTTTTTAATTAAATGAACTTGCTCCTTCTTTAATAATTGCACGCAAAAGTTTTTTAAATTCTTTTTCATAATTTTTTTCATTACGGAAATCAGCAAACAGGTGCATTTTCAGTCTTTCTGGTATTTCACTGTCGGAAACACTCCCTGTGAGAACAGGTAAAATTTTTTTACCTTTAGTTACATGATCATGATATGCTGCATCCAATTCAAATTTGACCCAACCAGATTTTATTGAAGATGGTGAGACAACAATTAAAAAGCACCAACTTTGTTTTATTCCCTCTGAAATTGCATCACTCACAATATCACCAATATTCAAATCCTTATCATCATACCATGTTGTAATATTTTCTTTTTCCAAATCCTTTTTCAATTTTTCAACAAAAGGTTTGTCAATATGTGCATGAGACAAAAATACTTTAGCTCTATCTGTTGATGCAGAAACAAATTGTGATAGTTTATCTAACTCTGTTTGTAGTTTCATAATTTTTCCTTGTAGGAATTCAACTTCAGGATTATATGGTTTTCGAGATCCTCCAGTTTTAGCATATTGTTGATAAGAAAATATGGAGTCAACAAATTCTATAAACCTTTTTAACCTTTTAATACTATCAGGACCGGAAACTTCGGTTATTATATCAATCCCATCAAATAGTGCCTGACGTAACATTTCCAAAGCAGCGCGTCCCTGTCGACCGCTATTAGCAACAATATTAATAATTTTAGGTTTCAAAAGTATAATTGGACTCAAGTCCGTTATATCATCTGATTCACGATAAACCTGTGTAAGTATTGGCTCAATACAACGATAAATTTTTATAGCTTGCGAAACATTTGACATCCCTAAATAATTGCCAATATCTTCCGCAGTACGAATCAATAATTCAGGATTATCGGTAGCAATGAAATTTCTTATATTATGAAAAACTTCATCGAAAACATCCAAAATTTATACTCCTTTAATAATTGATTTTAAAAAACTATAATGCAAAATAGTTAATGGTTGTATAAATATGATTTACAAATGTAATCGGAAAATTTGCTGCTAAATGATAAGGATACGACCGCATTAATGTTGAATCATCATTAAAGAGTTGTCCTCTTACGCCAGGTTTTTCAAAATTATATATGATGAGAGGAATTTTTTTACCACTATTTATTAAAAGGTTAATAAGTTCCTCAAAAATTAAGTCTTTTTCATCGGTTGAGGGATTATAATAATATAGCATCAGATCAACTGTGTTATTTTGAACCGCCTTGGAAATAGCATCAAATTGAGAGGTAACTAATAAATTTTCATTTTTAATCCCCCTGGCGTAGATCATGGGTAATTCGCACTGTTCCAACTTTGCTCGATCTTCATTTGTACATAAAAACATAATTCGTTTGCTAAGATAGCGAGTTTCCCTGTTAATTATGTTTTTTAAGTCCTGAATTGATAATTTTAAAGGCTTATTTTCATTAGCAATTAATTCAACGGTATATTTCTCAAATAATTGAGCAACAGATTTTTTAATTTGCCAAACAGAAGTAATACCCAAAATGGAAATTAAAAAAACAATAATTCCTCCAATTATTTCAAAAAGGGTTAATGTCTTATCGTAATAACTCTCTAAAAATTTTTGATGTTGTTCTCGCTCCTCCTGGATAAATTTTCTATAATTCTCTATTTCACTTTTTAAAAACTGTAATTCCTGGGCATTGATGTCTCTTGTCGTATTCTGGGGGGTAGTTTGTGGTGCTTGCTGAGTTTGTAATTCTCCCCAGGAAATAACGATTAACAAAAATGACAGTATCAAAATCTTGTGCCTTTTCAAAAGAATTCCCTCCGTCATGATTTAATATTTTAATTTGAGCATTCTGATAATTCAACCCATCCCATTGCAAAATGCTCATCAATTCTTTTGCGGGTTGTGGGAGGGGTAACTTTATAATAGCTTAGATTCAAATCTTCTGCTAAGATTAAAAGTGATGTAGCAAAAGCAGAGGAACCTTGTCCTAATCTCAGCAAATTAGCCGTTGGTTGAATGTTTTTAGAGGGTTCGTTTTTTAATACCCGGCGATAAAATTGATTACAAATATCAAGTACTTGGTTTTCTGAAAAATTTAAATTTTGAGAAGAAATTTTCAGTTCAAATTCAACTCCAGTTCTTAAAGTTTCATATAGAATCGGCTGCTCTTGGCCCGTTTTTGCCCCTTGAATCCGAACTAAAGAAATTTCTAATACCTGGTTCGCATCTTTGAAGTTACTATCACCAACATCCAGCCATCTTGCGAAGCGCATACTCCGAAAAGATCGGTCATCACGGCTGTGAATCATCAGTTTAAATCCAATATTTAACAAATCATTAAATTTTCCACTACCATTTAATAAGCTTTCTATCTCCTGTTGATCTCGATGCCTGGCGTTTCTTAATACATACCAAAGCAAGGCAGACAAAATACATCCTTTTAAGGAACTTCCTGGGATATAAACGCGAGCACCAGATTTAATAAAAGCTTTGATAACGGTCTGATTCGTCTCTAAATATTCTTTGGCATATCCACGAATAGGAAGACGGTACAACGGATGTTCTTCTAACAGTTTAGTTGGTACGTGTTCACCAATATATCTTTGGCTTCCAGCAGCTTCAATGAATTTTTCCATAATAGGGGCAAAGTTAGGATCGTTAAACAAACCGTTCATGTTAATTCTGGTAAATTTATCGTTGACGTAATAATCCATTGGGCTAATTTCTTCGCCAGACCCGATATGTATTGGGCCTAATGCTTTTAATTTTACAATCATGGATTCACCTCCTTTTTGCAAGGCAGGCCAAAAAATAGCCCGTAGCGGTAAATAGAATGATTTTTAAATATATCCGGTTTAACATTCTCTAACGAGCCGGTGCGGTTGGTGATTGCCGGAAAAACAGAACCTTCCGTAATCATCCTCAGCGAACGACGACGTAGCGTAATACCATAAGGAGAATAAATATAGCCTTTTCGCTCTAATAGTTCATAGTAACCAGCTTTCACCGTTTTTATTTCTTCGATCTGGCGGGCGGGATAGTAGAGGGATAAATTTAATTCACCATCGGTATTTTGAGGTAGATTCAAATTTATTGTTCCAAAACTATTTTGATCCAGGATTTTCATTTGCCCATTACCACAGCTACGATAACCGCCAATACCTTCGGCGGCCAATAAGCGTAATGCAGCCTTAAATCGTATTTCAAAGGATGATTCCTGGATATTATAAAGAAAGAAAAATCCCGCCGATTTGTGATAAGTTATTCGACCTAAATGAAAAAAACCACCCTCTTCCAAGGGATGATTATTAAAACGGTTAAGCGAAATTCTGGGTATATTATCCAACTTCCAAGGTGTGTGTGGTTTTTCATTTCTGGGAATAATTTTTATCCCGGCCTTAATAAGATTTTCTAATCTTTCACCAACCAATAATTTTTCAAATCCATTCTGTTCGATAAATTTCACTTTATAGGCTGTTTTGTCTTCTGGAATCTGATTCTTAGGAATCGGCCAATAAAAGTTGTCGTCCCACAATGGAAATGCAGAAGATATTTGAACGGCATTTTCATTTTTGATGGCGGTGATAAATTTTTCTAATTCTTCTTCACCATAGAGCAATGTATAGCAATGACAAAGGCCGGAAAAAAGCGTATCGGAATGAATAAATACCGAACTACCTTCCCGCCATAATTCACGCTCGCCAAGATGCAAGGAAGAAGCGGGAATTAGTTTGCAATATTTTAATTTCATTAGACCTCCTCATTGAAGCTTGGCTTTGATTAAATCAAAATTGGAAATAATTTCCGCGGGAGTCGTCTGGTTATCTGCATTAATTTTGCGCGAAGGTTTAATTTGAATGGTTCCTTTTTCATAATCTGCTTTACTGTTCCAGTAGATCTCAATATTTTTAAACTCAACTTGACCGTAACCGCGAGAACCCATACCACCCAAATAGTCATTTTCGAGTAATGACATTGCGATAAAAACCTTTTTTAACAAATCTTTGTCTGTTTCATCAAAAACATTAAAACTGGATTGCGATCCAAACTTAGCTCCTGCAGGCACACGTTCAATTTGACGCAAACTACCGCTTAGGGCTGTACCTTTAATCCGATCAATCGCCGTCTCCATTTTTACTTCAGTCCATTGAAGATCAATGTTATCGCGAATTTTACTCCAAAAGTCTTCATCAGGTAAAAGGAAAGCATCCCTAACAATTAGTCTGGTAAGCGTTGGCAATTTAAAATTGATGCTTTCAATCGTACCCCAAATCTTGCATATCGGACACTGGTTATATTCTTCTTCAGTTTTGCAAGCATGGCTTCCCCTTTGAAAGAAATTAGGTTTTCCATTTGCCTCTTTTTGTTCTAACAATGACCGTAATTTACCTTTCAGAGACGAGCCGGGAATATATGGTTTATCTTCTGGATCGGTAATAACGTTTAAATCCAAACCACCTATTTTTAAACCGCCAGATGTTCCACCGATTCTAAGTCCTGTTTTAGCCTCAATTTGACCGATGATAATCACTTTTCCTATTAATTGTAACATTTTATGCCTCCCTTACTTTGCTGTGATAACGATGATAACCTACAATAGCCTCAAAGAAATCTTTAAAGTTATTAAAATTTTTAATTGAGTCCCCTATTAACTCAATTGCCTTATCAAGAATTGGTTGAAGTTGGCGTAGAGAATTGTCTGGCTTCGTTTTACCCGCGGCATAAGCCAGTTTGGGTCGGAGTCGAAATAATTGATTACGAATTTCGCCCATGTTCGAACCCTTCATTCTTTGAACATCATCCAGGATATTTCTGATTTGCGATGATGATAATTTGCTATTTCTTTCGCGTTCATTTTGGGGAGCGAATCGCTTACCAAGCTCTTCAGCAAACTTGATAAGTTCTTCCGGGTTGCCGTCGACTATTATTTTTTTGATTCTGCTTTCAGTTTTTTGATCAATCATTATTACTTCCTCCTATATTTCGAGTTAAATATTCGGCCCATCTAAGTGCAACATCCAAATTTGGTTTTAGTTGATAATCTTTTATTATTGCATCTTCTAAATCGGTTAATTCACTTATAAAATTTTTATGTCGTTCTTTTAATCTCTTAAAAGCGTAAAGTAGTCGCCAGATTTTAAAGATTGAAGTTCCCTTTTTTACCGCTTCGCTTTCTTTATCGGCCCATCCGGCATATAAAATTTGTAAAAGTGAGCGCGGAACTTTCTTTTTATTTGATAGCGCTGAATCTTCAAGAACATCATCGGAGAGACCTAATAACTTTGCAAGCTTAGCCTTTAATTCATTTACATCCCTTAAATCATCCCAGGTAATTGCTTTTTCAAAGAATGTGATTTTATGACGGCCTTCATTTTTTGCTTTTTCCAAACTTTCACCGGCTGAATCGGCTGCTTGATATACCGGGAATTTTTTAGAAGGTGATAAATATATTCCCCCAGAAATAGTGATTGCAGGGTGTTGACAGGTAAATTTTCTGAAGTCATCATGAAGTTTCTGGCCAAAATCCGGTAATAAAGACCACGGCCCCAAAGCGAACATATCATCCCCACCACTATAAATGATATAAATTTGTTCTGAGAAATCTTCCTTAGCAATGTACTCCACCTGCGCCGAGAAAAAAAGCGAGACAAAATAACTCAACATACTAATTTCAGTAATTGACTGCTTCGCTCCTAATCCATTTTTAAAAATTTCTCCCAAATGATCCACGTCAGCCCGAAATACACCCCAAGCTTGTAAACCTGTTGCTTCCCCCGCCAAGTCCTCGAGCATTTTGATCGATCCGTTTTTCTTTGTTGGTGCATATTTAGGAAAAAAATGAAAGCCAGTACAAGATGTCGGACCCGTTAAAAATGCTGTGGAATTAATTAAATAGCTATCCTGAGTTTTCTTAATTTCTCTTTCGAAATGGTATTGATATCCAAATTGTCGAATTACTTTTTCATAAGTAAAAGGTTTTTCCTGAAGAGATTTGAAACTTTCTCCAAGTTTTTTTTCAACGACATAATTGGCTTGAGATAATTCATAAGCCAATTTGATAAAACTTTGACAAAATTTACACTGATTGGTTTGGGAATCGTCCTTTATTTCTTCGGAACAAATTTCACAGACAGCTTTTTCGCCTCCAATATCGTACGGCCCCATTATCTGTTCCATATTCGTTTCATCTGTGAAAAAAGAACTAAATTTTCTCCGTTTGGCAATAGCCAAATTCTGTTTTAGCGTATGAAATGCTTTTCCGAAGCGATTTCCGAAGAAATCCTGCCATGACAACTTTTGCTCGGAGATGGCTAGAGCCAATTTCCCACGATGCGCTTTTAAAAGAATTTGATCGATAGCATTCTTGACGAAATTCAATTGGCTCTCCATTTCTGTTTTGGCAGGTATCAGAATGAAAAAATGCCCGCCACCAGTATATAATATATTTGTAACTGTCAGGTTAAACAAAGATAAAATTGATTTTGCTACCGATTCGGTTATTAATTGTAAATAGAAAGACCTCCCTCGCAGTCCTTTTAAAGCATGTTCAGAGGTAACCGAATAAATAAAATCTTGTATTCCCGAAAGATCACCACCTATTAAATAACATGCTGTTTCTTCTAAAATTTCATCTGTTAATTCATTAGTGGCAATTGCAGAATAGGCTTGTTCAACTTGTGTCTGATCTAAATTTGCCAGACATGCAGCAATGGCGGCGGTGGATTTTAAATGATGATAAAGCGAGATATGATGTTCCCCGGTTTCTGAGAGAGAAGGAACTGTTAATGTATATTTTTCCAGCAAATACAAAAATGTAGTAATGAAATTTGAGGATTTTTCGATGTTTAGAAACTCGTTAATAAAATTTTCCCATAACTCTTTAAACGAGTGCTTTGCTGATTTAATCGTTTCTTCAGCATTTGATACTGGAAATAGATTACGTAAATTTAAATCCAAAATTGTTGGAGGAATATAATGGTTTTCATGAGATTTTCCATTCAAAACAATTTTTGAAAAAATTGAGATCAAAGGTTGAGAGATCGCTTCACTTGCCATTTCGACTTCTTTCCCTCGATATTCACCATTGGAAAGCCAGTCAGCCAGAGCAAGGAGCTTTGCATCAGGCTGTAACTCTGACGGTGCTTTTTCAGGTGCATGATGATACGCCACTAGCTCGATTAGTTTATTATTCTTGCTTTTTAAGTAATTTTTAATGAAAGAAATACTGTGAAGCACGTGAAATTGGTTCGATTTTTCTGCATGATTTGGACATATTTCTTGAATTTTGTACGGTTCAATATCATCTAAATCAATGCTGGCAAATTGAGAGAATTTTCCAATATCATGTAATAATGCAGCCAATGTAATGGTTTCAAAAGTGGTCATTATACCTCCGGATACTTAAGTTTTATTGTTACTCTCATTATTTACAGTTATTTTCCCCAACCCAAAAACCGTCCCCTTCCCAAAATGCAACACCTCAATATAACTCAACAATTCCATAAAAGGCTCTAACTCACCTTCCAGCAATAATTCCCCAACAAATCCGCCCATTTTAACCTTGGAGTGCTGGCGGTTACTGTAGCGCTGCCAGTCGGACCAGTGTAAATTGCGCCGGGCAATGTTGACTTTATCGGCGGCGACCAGCAGATCGTGGAATTCCCAGTTGATTTCGGCTTCGGGTTCGTGGAAATAGGCCAGCTCCAAAACCCGGCGGAGCATTTTAAAAACCAGGTGCCGAAAATTGAATTCAGTGGTGTAGTCGCCCTTGGATTGGAGGCGGGTAGGGGTGAGAAATTTGAGTTGGAGCTGGTGCGGACTGTTTGCCGGGGCCTGGATATTTAGCAGTGAAACAGGAATCGGCGCAAACAGCAAGCTTTGGCTGGCAGCATCATAAAGTTGGCGCCAGTTAAATTCGGTTGGATTGTCTTCGCTTACCTGCTGGCAGTCTGCCTGTTCCAGTTGAAACCGGTGGCGTTGGTGCCCCAGTCCAGTCTGCGCCATTTGAAAAACCGCAAACACCACGTAAGGCACAAACTCAGTGGCGGAGCCGAACAGGACTAGGTCGAAGGGGAGCGGTTGGCCGGCTTCGAGTGTCTGGGAGGTGTCAACGGTTTCAAAAACCAGCGGCCGCGGTGAGGTGTCCAGTCCCCGCAGAAAGCGGGGAGGGTCGCCGGTGATAAAGGTTTCGAACAGCCTGGTGTAAGCGCACTGCTGTTTTAACATACAATCCGCACAATCGGTTTGGGAACCCATCGCGCAGACGGTTTTTCGCAAGGCGTGTCCGAAAGCGCCGCGCAGCATCGAGCCTTTAAAGGCCGGGAGGCGGGCTTCGGCTGCGGACACCAGGTGAAAGCGGAGTTTAAGGTAGTGAATTTCTGGGAGCTGGTAGAGAATCGTGTTGGTTTCCATAGCACCTTTCTTTGCTGGATTATTGGGGATTGAGTCAATTTATCCATTGTTTCAGTCAGCGCAGTAGCCATCAATTCGCGTTCGGTGAGGAAGCGTATTATTCCGGTTCAATCAATTCCTTGAAAAATCGACGTAATCGGCAACATTCAGTTTCGGGGCAGGAAGGAGTCTTTCACAATTCGGAATTCATATCACATTTAGTCGATCGTAACAATTAACAAATATAATAATTCCTTTGATAAATGCAAGCAGTTTTTTAAATTTTAAAGAATGATGTACTTATTTTGGAAAATATCAAGAAAATTCAGGAATAAATTCGGAGGAGAGTTATTTGGTGGTACTTGAAATATCCTTTTTTACAAGGAGAAGCGGAGAAGGCGGAGTTTCACGGAGTAGAAATTAATAATAATTCGAATTTAAAAATGAATACAAAAGGAAATGAGTTAGTTGCTTTTTAACGCGAGAATGGAATTATTACGGATTAAAATTATTTTGTGGGTTATGGCTCAAAAAAAGACCTTCGAGGTTTTGGAGTCAGAAACCACTGAGCGTTAAGACCCACGAAGATTTATATTGAAAAACCTCGAAGGTCTGGTTTCGTGTGTTATCGAGCAAAAAAAGACCTTCGAGATTTCTTCGATAAAGATATTTGAGTTAATTGAAAATCTTGGAGATCAAGTAGATAAACCTCGAAGGTCGGTTTAACCAGCCCCCTAAAAACTACTTCAACTCAGCCGTACAATTGGCGCAGCGGGTTGCTTTGATTGAGATTGTCGAGAAACAGTAGGGACATTCTTTGGTGGTGGGCTCGGCTGGCGGAGCCTCCTCTTTGCGTTTGAGTCGATTCATGCCGCGCACGAGGAGAAATACGCAAAATGCGACGATGATAAAACTAATTACGGTGTTAATAAAAGTGCCGTAGTTAATTGTCAC
>Ga0180437_10012376_pt1 | contig 10091 bp, 12 predicted proteins | sample SS_ome_4_FD_132410 | JGI IMG/M metagenome (GOLD analysis project Ga0180437, IMG submission 132410) | Hypersaline lake sediment archaeal communities from the Salton Sea, California, USA - SS_3_D_1 metaG | ecosystem: Environmental > Aquatic > Non-marine Saline and Alkaline > Hypersaline >... | reverse complement strand
TACCTAAGGGTAAAGTAGCATCCATCTTCGACTACGGAATATCACTAATCGACAACGGTAACACCTTCGCCTCATTCTCCCTGATGATCGGGTATGAGAGCGGCGTAGAGGTTGTAGGATGTTACTGCTCGTCGACTAAAGGCGCACGTTCAGATGTTGAACTGCATTCACCATTAATACCAGAGCTAACTGATGTCTGGGTCCGTGTGAACTCTGTAAGTTCTAACAACTCCGAGATTCAGGCTTGGGTAAAACTACTAGTAGGTGAGGCAAATGGATAAGGTACTATTGGTTGTTCTTTTCCTAATCGACGGACAACTACAACTAGTCGACGGATGGCACCCGATAGTACAACCCGATCTCGACACATGCGAACAGAGGAAACAAAAGGTAGAACTCTACCTAGAAGAAACGACTAACTATAACTTCGTTTCCTTTTGCCTACAATACGGAGTTCTACCACAATGATCGGATTCGGACATCGTGCACTGATTATAAGTACGCATCTACTTGTCGCAACCTTCCTCATAGGTGCACTTACATTTCTTGCTGAAACAGAAGCATCTTGGTACCCTGTAGTAACAGATACTCGAATTGACTCTGCCAGAATGGAAGGGGATAGTCTGGTGATAAACGGAACTTTCGATAAGGTTCGTGGTTATTGTGTTATCCAATCATCAAGTATATTCATGGAAACGGATGGGACATTGGTACCTATGGAACGAGCCAATCGTGAAAACGTAAAGGACAGACCAGAAGGTAAACAATCTTTCGGAGATTGGGTTATAAAGGATTATACACCCGGAAGCAGACTAGTTGTTACCACGGTGCATAAATGCCACCCCTTATGGTACACCGACTCCATATTCTACGACGGAGTTCCAATTGAAAACTGATTGCGTCGGTATGGTGTAATGGTAGCACGTCAGTCTCCAAAACTGAAAGCTGGGGTTCGATTCCTCATACCCTCGCCAATAAAAGAGATAATAACATGACATATAATCCGCTAGGTCAACAAAAATATTGTTTAGAGTGCGGAGTGGACTTCTCCACCTCGAATGGGTATCAACGAAAATGTAATCTATGTCTAGACACTCAAACATACACTATCTCAACAACTGACCTATTAAAAGCGGATAAACGCTATGCAGAATTAGAGGACAAGGTAAGGATTCTAGAGGAAGCTCTGGAAGAATCTGAGGCTGAATTAGCTTATAAAGAAGCTCAACTAAATCTCGCGCTAGAACTCGCCTACAAGGCACACGACCTACGCGTGAAGTTGGACAGTTTACAGCCATATCAGGATCAACCGATGCTTCCATTTGGAGACTTACCACAGTAGAATATGGATAATAGACAAAGACTTCTGATAGCCAAAGAGAAGTGGCGACGGGATAAGGAAAAGGAATACGAGGAGGACTACAAGCTATTCGCTGAAGAACAGATCAAGATTCGTCCAAAGGATGTTACTCGTGGTCTGGTCCCATTCGTATTCAACGAAGCCCAAGATTTGATCCATAGGAAGATCGAAGAACAGCGGGAGAAAACCGGAAAGGTTCGAGCAATCATCTTGAAGGCTCGACAGCAGGGTATATCCACCTATTGCACAGGGCGCGTATTCTGGAAAACTAAGTACATGCCGCTCTCCCGATCTGTCGTAATGGCCCATGACTCAGCGACTTCCGAGGCACTCTTTACGATGTCGAAGGATGTCCATGCGAACATGAATCCCATATTCCGACCAGAAATCTCCAAGACGAACGCAAAGGAAATGCTCTTTGTCACAAGAAAGAAGGATGAGACAGGTGAAGAATATGAAGAAAAGCGCGGTTACCGCCTTTATACCGCTGGTTCTCCAGAGGCTGGTCGGGGAACCACTCCGACTGTGGCTCACCTTTCTGAGGTAGCCTTCTGGCAATTCGACGAGAAGATTCTTGCAGGTCTCTTTCAGGGTATCCCGAACGCCCCCGGCACAGAGGTAATCCTAGAGAGTACAGCTAACGGTATCTCCGGGGAATTCTACCGACTTTGGAAGACAGCCGAAGCCGGTCGTAACGAATACGTACCTATCTTCATTCCATGGTTCGTAACGAGCGAATACCGACTGCCCGCACCAGACGGGTGGGAGATGGACGAGGACGAACAACAGTACGCAGACACTTACGGGCTAGACCGCGACCAGATGTACTGGCGGCGAATGAAGATCGGTGAATCCGGCCCGATTAAGTTCCAGCAGGAATACCCGGCTACAGCCGAAGAAGCCTTCGTAAGCACTGGCTCTAACGTCTTCGATGTACCCACATTGAACGCGATGGAAGTAAAAGCACCAATTATTAGGCGTAGGCTATTCGAAGGATCAACCTACTTCGATCCGCATCCACAGGGCGAACTAAAGGTGTTCCGTGAGCATCGACATGATGAGAAGTTCGTCATCGGTGCAGACGTTGCACTCGGCATCGGACAAGACCGATCCTCTGCTACCATAATGGACTCTGAAAGGGAAGTTGTCGCGACTTTTGTATCTGATAGGATAGATCCTACCAGATTCGGTGAACTGCTATACTATCTAGGGAGGATGTACAACCATGCACTATTGGTTGTTGAATCCAACAGTATTGGTGTTGCTACATTGGCTAAATTGAAGCAGATGAAGTATCCTAATCTGTACTACCAGACAAACCTAGCAAAGCTAGATGATGAAGAAGGTGAACGACCGGGTTTCAAAACCACGGTATCAACTAAACCTGCGATCATCAGTAACCTAAAGAATGCCATCAAGGAACGAGACATCAGACTATATGATGCGGAAGTAATCGACGAACTCAAGTCGTACATTATGACTGAATCTGGTAAGATGGAAGCAATGCCGGGATCATATGATGATCAGGTAATGAGTCTTGCAATTTGCCTTGAGGGATATCGAACACACCAGCACCGTCTAACTGCAACTCGTGTAGGATTTCAACACATATCCCATGCCGTATCAGACGACACTGCTTGGTTCTAATAGATTCATACATGTCCTCGGTCGACGAGGGGGCGACAGTATGAATTCTTCCCCCTCACATAACCCAAAAGAGGACCACGATGAAACATTTCGGAAATGAAGGTAGAGAATACCTAATCAAAAACCTATTCTACGGATCGCTTCCAGACTGGCAGGCCAATCCGCTGATCATGCTGGTAGATAAATGCCTTGAGGTCGGAGTAACCGATATCAAGCAGATTGCTTACGTACTGGCTACCGCATACCACGAATCCGGGCGATTCCGCTTCAAGGAAGAGATCGGTAAGGGTAATGGACGTTCATACGGACGCCTTATCCAAGTATGGGGTGGTAAGCGCGACGCATACTACGGTCGTGGTTGGGTACAGCTAACTTGGCTAGGTAACTACGGGCAATTCACCGCTCGACTATCTGCTATTACCGGAAAAGAAATCGATCTGGTTAACAAGCCCGAGCTAATCACGCAACGGGATGACATCAATGCTTACATCACTGTTGTCGGTATGAAAGAAGGACTCTTCACCGGCAAGAAGCTAAGCGACTATCTAGGTGATGACTATAACAATGCCCGCCGAGTTGTAAACGGTATGGACAAACATGACCTAATCGCTGGCTACGCTAAGAAATTTGAAGAGGCTCTAAGATATGGATAACGGAAAAGTAGGAAATTGGCTAACAAGTATGGGCAACCAACTGGTTGACCCCAACGGTGCCGTTACCGGCATGATGGGTGCCGATGAATCTCTAGAACAGGAGCGACTTCGTCGGCTACGTGAAGCCCAAGAACTCGCTCAACAGAAATCACTTATGGAGGCTGCTGCGGCAACACCCGCTGCACCAGTAGAAGGTCCGAAGGAACTCGCTCCGTATAATCCCTTTGTTATTTTGTTCGGTCAACCAAATGACCCTAACAGCAAAGGTCTGCTTGGACGCTAAGGAGGAAGTATGGCCGACAAACTCTCTGACGAAGAGTTTCTGAGAGAGATTAACAGTCTTCGAGCCAACGTGACTGAGTATCAGCTTGGCTCGTCTTCCCTTGAGGATGTGCGTAACCAAGCCACATATGAATACGCTGGTGTTGCTATGGGCCACCTACGTCCTCAGGGTGTATCTACAATTGTAGACTCATCCACTACTGAGGTAGTAGATGGTTACACTGCGATCCTATCAGAACTACTATTTGACAACAACAAACTCGCAAAGTTCACACCGATTTCGAATGAACCCAAAGCAGTACACCTGACCAAGCAGGCCGAAGATATCACCAACCACGAAATCTTCATCATGAATGATGGTTGGCTAAAACTTAACACTTGGGCCAAGGCAGGAATCCTATGGAAGAACTCTATTATCCGTTGGGATTGGTGTGAGGATTACCACTATGATTACGAAGAATACGAAGAAATCGATGAAGCTAAACTAGACGAGCTTCTCGGTGATGACCAAGTAGAAATCATCGGTGATCTATACCCGGAAGAAACTATCATCGAAGTCTCACCCGGCCAGATGGAGAATCGTATAGTATATCGTGATGTTAATATCAAGCGTAAACACGATATGTCTCGTGTAACGTTTGAGGTTGTACCTCATGAAAACTTCTCCATTGATAGAAATGCTACTTCACTGGATGACTTTACCTACATGGGTATCGATGAAGACGATGTCACCAAATCTGACCTCCGTAAAAGATTCCCAGAGGTATTCCCTGATGACTTCGATAAGTGGGATGAACTAGACGACCAGTATAACTATCGGTTCAGGTACGAGAGAGCAGCCCGTAAGGATGTTACCGGTGAAACGTATAACACCGCACTCGAAAAGAAACTATCGGGTCTGGATGAGAATCATACGTTCCTAGTAACCGAATGTTGGATATACGCCGACCGGGATGGCGATGGCATCGCTGAAATGCGCCACGTAATCTATTCAGGTAACTTCATCATCCAAGATGAGTACTGTAAACAGGCTTACCTAGCCGCCCTCTGCCCCATTGAGATTCCATACGAGTTCTACGGACTCTCCATGGCAGATATTACCCGTAGTTCCACACTGACTTCGACCGCGATCCTTCGGGGTTTCGTCGAAAATGTGTATCTGACTAACTTCAGTCCGCGTCTTGCAGACCCCAATATCGTTGATTTTGCTGCTCTTCAAAATATGAAGCCAAAATCTGTCATTCCGACTGTTGGTAATCCTGCAAATGCTGTTCAAATGATGCAGCCAGAGAACATTGCACCGGGTACAGTACCCCTACTACAACAAATGCAGGTCAACAAAGAGCAAGCTAATAGCCTTTCGAAGGCTGCTCAGGGCCTAAATGATGAGCTTTACGTCTCCGGTAACTCGGAAGCTAAGCTTTCTCGTGTCCAGAGTGCTGCTCAGACACGAATTCAGCACGTTGCACGTCGATTTGTGCACACAGGTATCAAGCGTTTCGTCAAAGGGGTCTACTATTGCCTCAAAGAACATGCAAAAGGCAATCGTGGATACCTTGATCGGGAAGGGATCTATCGGGAAGTTAATATAGAAGAGCTTCCAGACAAGATTCACTTCAATGTTGATGCTAATCTAGGTGAAAACTCTAACGACAACCTACGTATGAAGTACGAAATGGTTGCCGGGATCATGCAGAGGCTAGCCGAAAGCGGTCGTCAGGTCGTAATTAAGGAAACCGCCGATGCAAAACTGGCTTCGATGGCCATCCAAGCACTCGATTTGGACCCAATGGACTTCATCGAAGACTACAATGATCCAGAATTCATCGAAAAGGCCCAAGCCGCACGTGAAAAGATGATGGCAGCGGAAAATAAGAAGCTAGAGATCGAAGAATTGAAGGCTTCCTATGATGTACTGGCCAAAGAGGCCAACGCACGACTGCTGGCAACCCAAGCAGACAACGCAATGCAGGATAATGCCAAGCAATTGGCTGTTACGATGGACACTCACTACCAAAAGTGGGCTGAACTCGCTCTTAAGGCTGACAAAGAAGGTACTTCACGTCCCGAGAAGCCAAGAATTGAAGAACTTGTCCAAGCTGCATACTCTCTCATCGCTTCCTACGGCCCATCGAACCTATCAGGTATCCAAGGGCGTCTAAATGAGCTGTCTAAGAAACAGGTCGAGGAAGAAGTTCAGAATGCTGAGTCTGATGAGCGTGTTGAACAACAAGGTATGATGTAATCTATGAATAAAGAGGACACCAAACAACAAATGAGGGAGCGTTTCTTCCATGTACTCAAAGAAGGGGAAATGGAAGAACGCAAACCTCACCTACAGAACATCTTCGCACATCGCGGAGAAGTAGCTGGTCGTGAACGAGAGGCATTCTTCGATGAAGCTTATGCCGAAATCATGCTCGACCTATTTATGAGGTGGTGCCAGACTCAATTGCATGAGACAGAATTCCGTGAGAGTCTGTACCAGAACGTACTTGCATTAGGCGCAGTAAAGGGGAAGCTACTAGAGTACCAAATGTATGCTAGGAACGCCCCATTCCTAATGGAAAATGATAATGAGGACGATGATGAGTCTTAAATCCGCACTTGAAGCTCGTGGAGTCACACTTCGCACTCTGGAAGTCGCTGTTGCTAACACTGAAAAGGTACTTGCAACAGTAATCCTGAATGCGTCTAAAAATCTGACTAACGCACAAGCTATGAAAGGAAACGCTTCAGCCCTTGCCGCAGACCTAGAAGTACTTCGGTCAGCACTGGCAGAGTATCAAGAAGCAGAAAAAGTTACACGGAAGCCTCGCGCTAATAAAGTGGAGGTTAACGAAATCTCCGGCGAACAAGTAGGCTAAGGAGAAGATAAATTATGGCACAAGCAGATACCTCTCTACCCGCAGACCTTATGCAAGGCTCGGATGACAATGGTTCGCTTTCGGACATCGATGGCGCTCTGGATGATTTCCTTGGTAGTTCCTCAATTCTGAACTATCAAGAAGAATCTACCCGCGTAGAGCAAGACGATGACGCTGACGACGCAGAAGACGATAACGACCTCGTCGATGATGAGTCAGGTGACGAAGAAGATGAAGCCGATGGTGATGATACCGCTGGTGAAGACGACGACATCGGAGATGAAGAAGATTCTACCGAAGATGACGACGACGAATCCGGTGAAGAGATCGACTGGGAATTCAAAGTTCCAGTAAAAATCGATGGTGATGAATCCGAGGTTGACCTTGGAGAACTTGTCAAAGGTTATCAGACCAGTCAGCATTTGTCGAAGAAAGGTCGAGAACTGGCCAACGAACGTAAAGAGTTTGAGTCTAAGCGCGACGAGGAGATGAAGCAAGTTACTGAAACCGCTAAGCTCCTACAAGCACAGTCTCAATTTCAAGAAAATCAAATGGCCGAGCAATACAAGGAATTGCAGGAAGAGGCTAAAGCCGCCAAGAAAGACGGTGATAACTACAAGGCTAACGAACTAAAGGAACAAATGGAGGAAGTCCAGCAGGAGTACTGGAAGGCAAGGAAGACTCGCGAGAAAATTGCCGAAGCAGTATCCAAGCAGGAGGAAAAGCAGGCCGAAGAACGGTTTGCCGCTCAAGTCCAGAAGTTCCAAGAAGAAATCGAGGACTATGTTCCCGATTTCAACGAAGAGAAGGCCACTGCACTCCGTGAATTCGCAATCTCAAAAGGCATCCCTGAGGAAGTCCTATCGACTCTGGCAGACGCCCGTATTATCGGCGCGCTCAATGAGTTTATGGAACTCTCTCAGAAAGTGTCAAAGGGTAGTGCTAAGCGAAAGGCTGCGCCTAAGCGAAAGCCTACTTCGACCAAGAAGGCAAAACCAACATCCGAGAAAGTCTCAATGAAGCGAAAGGAAACGTCAAAGCGCATCAAAAGTGGTGACGCGACGGAAGAAGATTTCGAAGCTTCGCTTGATGATCTCGTTGGTAAGTACTTCGGATAACAATAAAACCAAGCTAAGAGGTATTTACAATGGCTACTGGTGCATATAAGACTGGCGGTCCTAAGCAGGCCCTCGGTACCGGTGCTGGTGTTTCCGAACGGGAAGACCTAACCAACCTAATTTCGATGATCTCTCGTGAGGATACTCCATTCCTGTCGAGCATCGGCAAAACCAAAGCAAAAGCTGTTCTACACGAATGGCAGACCGACGAACTACGCGCTCCCGCTACCAACGTACGGGCTGAAGGCGTAGACTTCGACGACATCACCGAGTCGACCCAATTCCGGTCTCGTCTTGGTAACTACACCCAGATCTTCGGTGACTCGCTCTCGGTTTCCAACACCAAGCAGCACGTCGATCAGGCTGGCGTAAAGGACGAATTCAAGTACCAGATCAAGAAGATCGGTACCGAAATCCGTCGTGACCAAGAGTTCACCTGCGTACAATCGTGGCAGGAGAAGGGTGGCACCGATCCCCGTACCATGGGTGGTGTTCAGTCCTACGCAGTTGACGCCCTAGTTTGGGACGCTGTTGGCGGCTCTTTTGCCTCCGATGGTGGCTCCGCATACAACGGTGTCTTCGACGGTAATGGTACCTTCGGAGGTACTGTCGTTGCTCAGACTGAAGTCGCTATCGACCTCGCTGACATCGACGAAGTTCAGCAGAAAGTCTATGAAGAAGGTGGTAAGTCCACCCGCGTCATGGTCTCCCCTCTGAACCGCCGGAAGATTTCGGCTGCTGCTCAGCTTGCCAACTCGAATGTCCGTCGTGACATCGGTGAAAGCGGTAAGCTCCGTCAGTCGGTTGACCTATACCAGTCGGACTTCGGCGAAGTCTGGATTGTCCCCAACTGGATCATGGGTCTAACTGGCACTGATGGTGCTGGCCCACTCTCCGCTGGTGACACTCCCGGTGACTACACCGCCATCTGCTACGACCCAATGTGGTTCGCAATGGCTACCCTGCGCCCAATGCAGGAAGTCGACGTTGGCCCACGCGGCGACTCGACCATCGGTATGCTCATCGAAGAGTGCACCCTTGAGTGTAAGAACCCCAAAGGGTTCGGCCTCATCGTAGGCGTCGGTGCTTAATTAGCACTTCGGGGAGAGGCTTCGTTGTCTCTCCCCATTTCTATTCTAGAGGACATGTTATGATCACTAAAGAACAAACCTATGACGAACAGATTCAAGAGATTCTGATGCAAGCAATTCGAGAAGTTGCTATCGAAGACTCGATGAAAGAAGTAGAGCATGTTGATGATAAAACCACTAAAGGTTGGGAAACTAAGGACTCATTCTACATCGAACAAGACATTCAGGACATTCTTGATGATGCCAAATTAGAGCGTGATGCTCGTAATGACGGACTAATCAAACCGGAAGCCGGTACGCGTAAGTTTGCCACCGTTCCAATCGCTACCATTATCGATTATCACAATAAGTACGGTATCGATATCATGGACGCAGAGGTCTCAAGGGACCAATGGGAGATGGCCAAGTTTCGGATGTGGATTCAAAAGAATCATCCGGAGCTAATGGTACGTGATCCGGGTAAAACAAAATACTTTTCTCTAAAGTAAGAGGTATATCATGAACTACACTAAGTTCGTAGATAATATCCACAAGTACACTAACCGCGACTCTACGGTCCTACCTAATGACCTGATTCGTACGTTTGCTGATATGGCTTGTGATAATATCTATAAAGACTTGAGAGCGGCACCTCTAGAATTCGTATCAACATATGATGCCCTTACAGTTGAAACCGATAAGCTAGCCGTGCCGGGTGACGCAGCTTCATTTATCCAGCTACGACGACTTGACTCTGACGGTGAAGTAGACAGAGTGTACAACTCCCGATCTGATATGCGATCATTCTATGATGATCGTTTCAAAAGCTGGAATGATTTTCACTACACTCGTGAAGGAAACAATTTCGTAATCTACCCTAAGGGTAAGGTCGGTGACGTATACGAGGTTTTCTATTATCGTCGTCTCCCATCAATCTATGCACGGTATGCAGTAAACGAAGATAACTATGCGTTAGGTCTTTTGTATTCCGGAGCTACAGCTAACGATTGCGAAGCAGCCCTACTAGCGGCAGAGGCAGACTCAACGGTATCCGAAGATGCAACCACTGCTGATCCTCTCATTACTGGGAATAT
>Ga0180437_10012374_pt1 | contig 10093 bp, 8 predicted proteins | sample SS_ome_4_FD_132410 | JGI IMG/M metagenome (GOLD analysis project Ga0180437, IMG submission 132410) | Hypersaline lake sediment archaeal communities from the Salton Sea, California, USA - SS_3_D_1 metaG | ecosystem: Environmental > Aquatic > Non-marine Saline and Alkaline > Hypersaline > Sediment... | reverse complement strand
GAACACATCCGCAGGCAACGACCCAACCGGCTGCCACTCCAGAACGATCTCGTCCCTCTCGGAAAAGACCTGGCTGTCCAGCGGAGCCAGTGGGACTGGGACAGGGAAGGTGGGGTCCGTCGGAGTCGCTGGCAGTCTCGTCGGCCTCGGGCTGGGTACAGGGGTGCTGCTTGGGGTCGGCACTGGCGACGCTGTCGGCGGCACTGGCGACGCTGTCGGCGGCACGGGCGTATCCGTAGGGGGTCGGGGTGTCGCCGTGTCCGTCGGCGGCACCGGCGTCTTGGTGGGAGGGGGAGGTATCGCTGTGTCGGTTGGTAGCACTGGCGTAGCTGTGGCAGGCAGAGGTGTCGCTGTGTCTGTTGTTGGCTCCGACGTGTTAGTGGCGGTGGGTGTGACCGTGGGTGTGCTGGAGGATGTCGGCGAAGCCGTCGGGGACGACGTCGACTGCGAAGCCAGACCCAGCATGCTTTGGTTGGAGACAGGGGTCGGCGATAGCACCAGCCCTCCCCCTCCCCCGATGCCGGTCAGGACCAGGTACAGCCCGACAAGGAGCAGAGCGCCCATCGCCACGGCACCCAGGATGGCCCACACCGGCAGCCGGCGCCTTGCTGGCGCCCAGACAGCAGCAACTTCACTGTGCTGCGCCGCCTCTGATTCCAGGCCCGTTCTATAACGCGGGCACTCGGTCCAGGTGGGTGTGCTGGAGAATCCCGGCGTAGCGGTCGCGGATGAGGTCGGCGGCGACGCCAGACCCTGCATGCTTTGGTTGGAGGCAGGGCTTGGGAAAGGCATCGGCCCTTCCCCTCCCCTGATGCGGGTTAGACCCAGGTCCAGCCCGGTCAGCACCAAGGCGCCCACTGCCATGGCACCCAGGAGAGCCCACACCGGCAGCCGGCGATTTGCTGGCACCCAGACAGCAGGAACCTCACTGTGCTGCGCCGCCTCCGATTCTGGGGCCATACTATAACGCGGGCACTCGGTCCAGTCGGTGCCCAGGAACGTTCTGGCCTGGTAAGAAGGCAGGAGTTTCCTGATATCGGTCTCCTGGGAAAGGATCTGGCTCGTAACGCCCAGCTTTCTCAGCACCTGCTTTAGCTCACAGAGGCTTGCCACATATTCCTCAAGGATCTGTGCCACATGAGGTGCTCTGTTCTGCAAACTTCGCCAGTCCATGCCATTTAACTCGCAGCAAAGAAAAAAGAATGAGAGCGGGTACAGAAACTGGTAGTCTTTGTCATAGTATCCGGTGGGTGCCGCGTTGCCATTGGATAGGCTGTCCACTTCTTCCTGGATTTCTTGCCGTACGTCATCCAGAATGCCCGGCAACCCTCCAGGCGCGTCCCCGCTAGGCAGCGGTGCAAAGACCTGGTCCAGCGTGGGATAGGGTCGCACCAGAAGGGCCAATACATCGATAAAGGGATGCCCCCCATGGCTCGTGCCGTACAGGCCCACTGCTCTGGCAAAGGGATACCAGTTCGCTCTCATGAGCACCGTCGTGGTACGCGCATAGAAGGCTTCTGAATTCAGCATCAGTCCAATGGCCGGCTCTTCCAGCGAAGCGATAGGAGCAGGGACATCTGTGAGAAGGCATTCGATCCTGCGGGGTTGCAGGGAATCCTGATCCTGGAACAGGACGTCAAACATGCGCCGCATTTCAGTCGGTGCGGCCGACCTTCTTGCCAGCATGGCGTCCAAAACGATAAGCGATTCGCCGTTGGGCTTGTCAGCCACATCCTTGAGCATCAGGCTCTGTTCGCGCACTGACCGCACTGTACGGAAATGCGTCGCTTCCGGCGTGTACTTTCTGATCACCTCTGCCACATCCGTCTGCAGAGCTCTTTCAACCTGGGGTGTTGAGCCCAGCTTGCCCTGTCTTAGAAGAGAGGACAACGTGCCGTTCCTGGAGCTGCATTCCAGCACATCCGAAAGCTGCTCCAAAACGGACCATGGCGTTCCTACTTTGTTCGTCTGCCAGCGGGTCAGTTGGGATATCCTGGATCTGGTGGGGATCACTTCGCAAATCTTCGGATCCAGATAGACGAGGACATAATGAGGAGACTGCCAAATCTGCCCATATAGATGCCGGTAGAACCTGGGTCCCGTCATGATCACTCCCTCATCACGCTGAGCGTTTCTAACTGTTCCATCTGCACCACTTGGCTGGACTTGCAGCGGAGGAAAGGTCTGCCACACCACTATCCGCTATCGATTATACTATCGTCCGGCCTACCTGTCAACTTGTGCCTACACCCCTGTTAATTTGGGTCTACATCCCAAGTACTAGATCTCTTGCGTGGGAATGCCTGTGCTGGCCGAATATTCCCATCCGTTTGAGACAAGTGGCTCCCCTCGTCGTTCTGTGGTAGCAACGATATGGAGCACCCAAGGCCATCGCGATCTGTGAACGGTTTCTGGGTAGCGTGCGCCGAGAGTGGTTGGATCACTGCGGAGCCATTCACCGTCCTGTTTGGCCAGAATCCCGGCGGATAAGAGTATTCGGTCAGGACAGTGGGCACCAGACAAGATAGGCGCTAGAGATAGGCGGGCCCCAGCAGGACCCCAAGCTCAACCCTACGGAGTATTGACTTGGCCGCACGGCATGCTATAATGAGGATTGTCGGTTATGCACGAGGCCGTGTGCCGCAGCGAGCCGGTAACCGAAGCCGATGGCTGGGGCAGCGGGCCGCCCCAGTGACATTGGCTACTGCCAGCCCACGCCCAGGCGCGGCGTGCTTGTTCGGAATCCAGCAAAAGACAAGGAGGCTTGATGAGACACAGGCACTTGATCATATGGCTGCTGTGCACCCTCTTCCTCTTTTCACTCCTCGCCTGTGCGGTCTCGGGCCACGTCGACATCACCGTCGTCGTGCCGGACTACGACCCGCCCGGCCCGCCGCCGCACCCGCACGAGCCACCACCGCACGAGCCACCACCCGCCGAGCCGCCGCCACACCCGAGCCCGTAGGAGATCTGTCCTGGCCGAGAATTTCCATCCGTCAAGCAGCTCGGGGAAATGATGGTCTCTCATCCGCGCGCCAGTGGCAGTCGTGATGCAAACCAGTACTGGCCGGATACTTTCATCCCTCGAGTACTGCAAATATTGCTGGCCCCATCTGGTAGAATCATGACCCCCAAACGATAGCGAAAGCCTGACAAGCGTGAGGTGTCCAGAAAAGAGCCGAGCCCCAGATGTCCCAGGGGCTTAACTTCATTCTGGCTCTGTCTGCGCTGTGGCTGGTTGCAGCCAGTCAACATCGTGATCATGGCATCACACCAAGTGGCACCTATTGATTCGGGCGGTACGGCCGTGTCGTGTGGTCGCTCGCGTTGCCCTCCCCTACGTAGAGCCTGAGGAGTCTACCAAGATCCGCGAGGATGTCCACCGACACCAGGCCGGTATCTGTCGGCTCTCCTACTATGGCCGAGTGTCTCAGTTTGCTCTGCCCTGGATTCCTTGCAATTCGGCCTGCTTTGGTGTAGAATGGATCACCAAGCGGGCGCTCAAAACTAGACCATGTTGGTGTTGCATCCTTGGCAATTTGTGGTATAGTATAGACGTCTCTTTTCATCACAGGACTGTCCTAACAGAATCATTCCCAAACCAGCCCAGAACCCACAGCCATTGGAGCATTGGGATAATGGAATCCGTCACGCTAGAGCTTGCGATAACAGCAGGGGTCACTATCCTTCTGACAGTGATCCTGGGCTTTCTTGATAGAGGACCGATGGGTGCCTTTGTCCTGGGTGCCGGGACCACATTGTCCTCGGGCATCTGCATCGCCGGAGCCCTGGTGGGATTGAAACTCGGGGAGAGTACCGGGGGATGGATCGGCTTGCTGCTGGGCATCCTGTTGTCAGGGATGCTGGGCGCCCTGTTGTTGGGCAAATTTATCCGAGCCCGCAACCGCCGATATATCGCTGCGCTCTGGTATGGCTACTGCGCCCTGTGCATCGCCGGCCACCTGGCAGGCGGCTGGATCGGCTTGCTGACCATCACCTTGCCTGCCGTCATCATCTTCTGGATCGGGTCGTTTCGCATATCGGCTCGCATCCTCCCTTTGCCTACCAGACTAGCGCTCGAGGACGAACCGGACGAGCAGAGGGGACGTGACCAGCAGGCAACCCAGGGGAGAAACGAACAAATCCAAGCCTTCCGCAGTCTGCTTACCTTCACCATAGGCACCAACTACCCATACTACTTTGGCAGGAATGGCCGGGCAGAACTGCGGGTTGAGGGAAACCCATTCAACCAGTTCTTTGCCGGCCCTGGCTTGGTGTGTACGGATTGCGACCACGTCTCCTACGTAACCAATGGTATTGAGGTCAGGGGTGTGTTCGGGCCGGGATTGAGCTTTACGGGTTTGTTTGACCTGGAACCCAAGATCATTGACCTCCGACCCCAACTGCGCGAATTCCCCGTCGAAGCCTTGACCAAGGACGGTATCCCAATCCGGGTCCTCACCTTTGCTGCATTCCAGATCCATCCAGGCCACAGACGCCTCGCTTCAGGGAAAGAAGCCGAACTGCGACAACCAGAGTTGGGCCAACCCTTCCCCTTCCGTCATCGAGCAGTATACGACGCAGTCGCCAGCGAGCCGATTGAGAGAGGTAGACACAGAGAGCAAAGCGGAGAGCGGCACGAGTGGGATGACACGCTGGTTCCCGACATCGCAAGGCGAATCGTGCAGGACATCATCAGTCGATATGACGTCGATGAGCTCTGTGCTGCCTATGATCCGGACCGAGACCCCCACACAGAGATCATCAGGGAGATGGAAAGGCGATTGCGAAGGGCACTGCAGCCTTACGGCATCCATCTAATGGTGGGATGGATCGGTAACCTGACACCGCTGGAAAGTACTGTTATGGAACGACGCCTGGACAACTGGAGGACAGAATGGGAGCGCAGGATCCTGATGTTGATGAGCCAAAGCAAGGCCGAGCGCACACGACAGATCGAAAGAGCCAGAGCCGCGGCTGAAGCGGAAATTGTGCTCCGCCTTGGACAGGTTGTCGAAGCTAGCACATCGGGTGACGATGTCTCCGGGACTGCACTGGCCCTTCGCTTCATTGACTGCCTTGGCGAAATGATCAGTGAATCATCTAGCCAGTGGCCGTTGCCTGACAGCGTCGAACGGACTTTGACACGCCTTCGAGGAGAAATTGTGGAGGGACCGCGTTAGACGGGCGCTACGCGGATACACGAAAGATCACGTCATGATTAACCCCAGGCGAATCGCCCAGTTCCTGGTCAGAGTGCTGATAGTAGTAATTCCTTTTCTGGCCATCGTCTTTGCCCTGTCCATCCTGACAGAACTTCTGACGAGCGAAGAGGAGCTTGCAGAGCTCGTGCGCGAAGGGAATTTCTGGCTGGCCGTGGCACTTGACACCATCCCGGCCCTCGTTGTGATGGCACTCGTCTTCTGGCTGCCCGGTCGGTTCGTGAACGCGGTGTATCAACTGGGCGGTCTCCGGGACGGCATCAAGTTTCTGCTATTTAGCCGGTTTGGCCGCCCTGGTTTTGGCCCATGGGCCAAGATCGAACAAGGCGAGATCGCTGAGGGGGGACCTGAGATCATCACACATCTGGGTGGGCCGGGGAACCTGATCATCTACCGTGACAGCGCAGTCGTACTGGAGCGGGGCGGACGGCTCACTCAAGTGGTGGGCAGCATGGAGGATGGAGAACGGCACTTCCCCGAAGTGAGGGCCTTTGAAAAGATCTACGACATCGTAGATCTGCGCCCCAAGCGCTGGGTACATTCGGTCCAAGCCATGAGTAAAGATGGCATTCGCATCAATTGGGATGCCGAAGTCCGGTACCAGATCGGTGATGGTGGTAGGCGCTCCACCGCCAGGGAACCCTATCCTTTGTCCGAAGAGAACGTGTTTCGAGCCGCAACGTCCAAGTGGGTATTGGCGCCGGGTAAAGCCGAAACGATGGATTGGGAAGGCCAGCTGGTCATTGCAGCAGCAGAACGCAACCTGCGCATGCTACTGGCACAACATCGCCTTGACGAACTGATTGGACTCACAGAGATCGAAGAGCAAGCAGTTCGCGAAACTCTGCAGGAAGAGCTAGCGCAGCGCCTGCGCGATGAGGTTCCCCGGTGGGGCGCCCAGATTCTGCAGGTAACACTGGGCAATCTAGCAGTGGACGACACCATCACCCAGCAATGGATCAAGAATTGGAGAGCCTACTGGCAGAATTGGTCAGCCCACCATTTGGCTCCGGGAGAAGCTTCTCATGTCTATCAGTATGAGAAAGCCAAAGCCGAAGCCCAAATGGAGCTGATCGCAGGCATCACACGAGGGCTTCAGGATCAGCTTGCCAACCAAACCATCACGACACAGGCAATCCCTCGGATAATCTTGATGCGCCTTTTCTCAGCGCTGGACCGCGGAGCATTCTCCAGAACCTCCCGCGTTTTCTTCCCTTCCCAGGCATTGGATGCTTTGGGCAAGCTGGAGGCTTTGCGGCAACCGGCGCAAGGCGATGGGCAACACACAGAACCACCCGTATCAGACGACGAGACCCCTTAAGGGTTTGAGCAGCGAGGCAGCAGAAAGGAGACAATTGTGATCGGAATTCCTTGCTCTCCACGGCCATCTAAACTGCTTTGGACCAAAGATCTGACTGTATTAGCCAAGGCACTGCAGGACGAATGTGAGGACGCCGTCATCCGTGCGCGATCGGGGCAACAACACCGCGACCTTGACGCCCTTCACGAAAGAGCAAAGGGGCTGCAAGCACAAGGTGACAACACGGGATATGCCGTGATCCTACTCTATCTGGCCGACATTGCCTTAACTTATGGTAGGTTGGGTCCTGCGCTAAGGTTCAGTACGCGAGCGGAAAAGACCTTTGCAAACCCTGGCGCACTGGGACAAAGTCACAACCATGCAGTAGCGCTGTACTCCCTCGGACTCCTCTATCAGTTACTTGGATTGGAGGAGGATGCTCTCAAGCATTATAGCAATTCCATTCAAGAGTTCAAAGCCGCCGAGCAACAGTGGAGCACTCAATCGAGCTCTGACCCCTCTATCACCCAATGCAGACGCGTTTGTGCAGAGATACCCCCTCGTGTCCGGGGCCTCATCGACTATGTCAACAACGTCGATCGTTCTGGCGGCACAACCGCCATCAGATGCCCAATGCTCGTGGGTTGTTGGCCATCAGGACCGAGTGCAGCCTCCGTTGACCAGATGACAATCGACATCAAGATCCTGGGGATCTCCGTAGAGATGTCGATCCACGGTGCAGCCCAGAGCTATCAACTGGAGAGTCTGGGGGGCGGCACATCGGTCGAACCGGCCATCGAACCAGGCAAAGAGTATCTGGTGGTCGACATTCCACCCGAGCTAGCGCAGACCACCTGGTTCCAGGGTGCCAAGTATGCACTCATCCGGAAAGAGATTCATGAAGATCAATGGGCCATCGGCACCGAGCAGCACAAAAGCGATCAAGTGCTCTGGGGCCGGTTCGCCCGCGACCCCAATGGCAAGATCCAGTTCGTGACAGTGTACGACAAGCAGTTCTTGTCTTGGCCGAGATTCATAGGGGAGGCTGACTTGGATCTCGACAGCTCGGGCACAATCATAGGCATCTTCAGGTAGCCGGAAGCTAGGAATCAAGATGACTGACCATCTACTCGTCATCGGTGCAGCCAGCATCGACACCAAAGGCCGCGCCGATCAGGCAATCCAGCTCGGTACTTCCACGCCTGGCGCCATCCGCGTGAGCGTTGGAGGCGTGGGACGCAACATCGCCGAAAACCTGGCCCGCCTGGGTGAGCCAGTGGTCCTCCTCTCGGCAGTGGGCGACGATGACGCGGGACGGGTCGTCCTGCGCCAGGCTGCGGAGTGCGGCATTGACGTCAGTCATGTGCTGGTGGACGCAGGTCATCGCACAGCCGCCTACCTGGCTGTTCTAGACGAAACCGGCAACCTCGTGATGTCGGTGGATGACATGGGCATCAACCCCGAGTTGATCACGCCAGAATTCATATACCGGCGCCGGGCCCTATTTCGGGACGCCTGTATGCTGGTTCTCGACGCCAATCTTTCGCCGGCCACGATGCAGACCATATTCAGGCTGGCGAGAAAATATGACGTGGTGGCGTGTGCCGATCCGACCACTGCTACCCTCGCCCCACGCCTCTTGCCCCATCTGCCAGACCTGACCCTGGTAGCGCCCAATTCCGCGGAAGCCGAGGCCTTGTGCGGTGTGGTGGTCCGGGATCGGGAGACAGCCCTCGCCGCCGCTCAGAAGCTGGTAGGCCTGGGGGTCAGAATTGCCATCGTGACCCTCGGAGCTACGGGTCTGGTCTATGCAACCTCGCAGGAGAGCGGGCACATCCCCGCCCTCCAGACAGAGATTGTAGATCTCACCGGTGCCGGCGATGCCCTGACGGCCGGCGTCGTCTTTGGCCTGCTCAACGACTTTCCTGTGGACGAAGCCGTACGCCTGGGTGTATCTGCAGCAGGATTGACCCTACAGTGTCGTGAGACCGTGTGCCCCACGCTGAGCCTGGATCGGCTCTACGACCAACTGGCGATCTGAAGGACTATGCAGAAACTACTAAGATTGAGCGAAGAAGTCCAATACGCATTGGAGATCGGCGAGGCTGTGGTCGCCCTGGAATCGACAGTCATTGCGCACGGACTGCCCTACCCCACCAACCTGGAGACTGCACGGCAGATGGAAGCCATCGTCCGCCAGCACAAGGCCATTCCGGCCACCATTGCCGTGCTCGACGGGCAACTGCGGGTTGGCCTGACTGATGTTGAATTGGAGCACCTGGCAACCAAGAAAGGCATTCGCAAGGTGAGCCGCCGGGATCTGCCTGTCGTCGTTGCGCAAGGCAATGATGGTGCAACTACGGTCGCCTCGACAGCGACCATTGCAGCGTGGGCTGGCATTGAGATCTTTGCCACCGGGGGCATCGGCGGCGTTCACCGAGATCCACCCTATGACATATCCAACGACCTGCCGACGCTGGCCTCAGTGCCCATGACAGTAGTCTGTGCCGGCGCCAAGTCGATCCTGAATCTGCGAGCCACCCTGGAATGGTTAGAGACTGCCGGATTGCCCGTCATCGGCTACGGCACCGACGAGTTCCCGGCCTTTTACGCACGGCGCAGCGGCTTGGTGGTGGATGTGCGGGTGGACACCCCAGGCGAGGCGGCCGCGATTATCGTCGCCAGTCGCCAGATGGAATTGCCTGGCAGCATCCTGGTTGCCGTCCCGGTTCCAGTGCCTGACGAAGTGCCTGTCGAACGCCTGGAGTCAGCCATCGCTGCAGCCCTGAACGAGGCCCAGGCCCGGGGCATTGAGGGAAGCGCTTCTACGCCTTTCCTTCTCAAGTGGGTCGCCCGCCAGACCGAAGGAGCCAGCCTCAAGGCCAATGTCGCGCTGTTGGAAAACAACGCAGCCGTGGCAGCCCAGATCAGTGTCGCCCTGAGAGACCTGTATCGAACCCTGTCAAAGGGAGCATGATCGCATGAGCTGGAAACCGGACCACACTGCGCTCATCGTATCCTATGCCTATTTGTTTGGCATCATTGGACTGGCTGAGCTGATACGCCGCATTGGCAAGCGACCTCTGGAATTCACCCGAAAATTCATTCACATCGGCGTCGGCATGTGGGTGATAGGCACCGTACTTCTTTTCGAGACCTGGTACCTTGCTCTGATCCCCCCTCTTTCCTTTGTCGTGATCAACGCCATCTCGTACTTGCGCGGTACATTCAAAGCGATGGAGACCGGCGAGAGGGGCAATCTCGGCACGATTTACTTCCCGATCTCTTTCGCCGTCTTGGTCTACTACTTTTGGAGCCAACCGGTCCTGATGGTAGCAAGCCTGATGCCCATGACCTGGGGCGATGCAATGGCAGCCATCATCGGCCAGCGCTATAGCCACTACCGCTACACTGTCGGCGGAAAGACTCGGTCGCTTGAGGGCTCGCTTGCGATGCTGTTTTGGAGTTGGATTACGACCTCCATCGCATTGTTCGCAATGCCTTATCTGGTCGGCAAGCCGCTCATCAACTGGCTGCTGGCCCTGGTGTACGGTGCGGCGGTAGCGATAGT
>Ga0180437_10012372_pt1 | contig 10094 bp, 8 predicted proteins | sample SS_ome_4_FD_132410 | JGI IMG/M metagenome (GOLD analysis project Ga0180437, IMG submission 132410) | Hypersaline lake sediment archaeal communities from the Salton Sea, California, USA - SS_3_D_1 metaG | ecosystem: Environmental > Aquatic > Non-marine Saline and Alkaline > Hypersaline > Sediment... | reverse complement strand
CTATGAGTGCAGCTGGGGCAATTGATCTTTCACCAGGTATTGCATTAATCATGGGTGCTAACATTGGTACATGCTTCTTAGAGCTCTTTGCAGGGATTGGAGCCACAACTCCAGCAAAAAGGACGGCAATAGCTCAAACCATAATCAATGTAGTGGGAGTGGCAATATTTCTGCCAATCTTAGCTCCATTTACTAGTCTTGTGGTTTTGACTGATGCTAGTCTTCCCCGTCAGATTGCCAATGCCCACACGATATTCAATGTGATTGTGAGCTTCATATTCATTCCTCTAGTAGGCTTGTTGGTCAGATTTTGTGAAAGATTGATTCCTGACAAGGAAGGAGAGATTATTGGAAAGCACTTCTTTGATGAAGAGATGCTACATCTTCCGCAAGCAGCTCTTCTTGAGTCTGAAAGAGAAACACTTCGAACAGCTGAAAAGACCTTAGAGATGATTGTACTTAGTAAAAAGGCACTTCTAATGAAAGATATAGAAGATGCAAGAAGGGTCATGAATCTTGAAGATGATGTTGATGAGAGGTGTAGAAGTACTGAGGAGTTCATTGACAAAATCAAAGAGGAAGAGCTCAATCATGAGGACACAATTTGGAGGATAAAATTACTCGCAGTACTGACTGACATCGAACGTGTGGGAGACCTAGCATCAAATATCGCGGAGTTTGTTCTCGATAAACTAAAGAATGGCATCATTTTTTCAAAAGAGGGACAACAGGATCTCACTGAGATGTTTGATTTAGTCGAAGAAACTTATTCTACTGCAATCAAGGCATTGAAGACCAGAAACAAAGACCTTGCGAAGGTTGCTGAGAGACTCGAAGACCAAGTTGATGTTCTGGAGAGGAAACTAAAAGCATCACATATCGAGCGAGTCAGAAAAGGCATCTGCGATCCTCAGGCTGACGCCATTTTTATAGAAACTTTGAGAAACCTCGAGAGAATTGGAGACCATGCTGACAATATAGCATATGATGTCATCATGGAAACATGATGGACCCTAAGTGTAGGACTTATCCTTCTTTTCTGGTACTTCATCTACATCACCTGCTATACCAGCTTGAGTCATTCGTCTGGGTGAGAGAATGACATCTAGCCAGTCTGCATCCAAAAGACCTTCCTCAAGCACAATTTCTCTGATTGAACGACCCGTGTCTAATGCCTTTTTAGCGACTTGAGTTGCAGCCTTGTATCCTATGATAGGATTGAGGGCTGTGACAAGACCTATGCTTCTGTGTACAATATCAAGACCAGCAGGATTGGGCATGATACCTTTGATGCACTTTTCTGCGAAAATGGGAATGGCATTCTTGAGGACTTTCAAGGCTTGAAAGAAGTTGTAGGCGATGACTGGATCGAAGGCGTTTAGTTCAAGTTGACCAGATTGTGCCGCCATTGAGATAACAAGATCATGGCCAATTACCTGAAAGGCTACTTGCATGACCATTTCTGGAATGACTGGATTCACTTTTCCTGGCATGATCGATGAACCTGGCTGAACAGCGGGAAGAGTAATCTCGTGAAAACCACCGATGGGTCCTGAAGATAGAAGTATGATGTCCCCGGAAATCTTTGCGAGATTCGTGGCTATGACTCGCAAGAGACCTGATGCGTGAACAAACTCATCTGAGTTCTGTGTATCATCAATCAGATTCTCAGCAGTTGTAAGCTCCTCAAGTCCAGTGACTTCTCGTAAATACTTCTCAGCCAGTCTGATGTATTCTGGATCAGCGTTGAGTGACGTGCCAATTGCTGTTGCTCCAATGTTGTGTGTCTGCAGGACATCGATTGCCCATTCAATCCTTTGCAGGTCTCTCTTCAACGCAGCAGACCATGCACCAAATTCTTGCCCTAAGGTGATGGGCACAGCATCCTGCATCTCTGTCCTACCCAACTTCAAGATATCCATGAACTCCTCAGCCTTAGCATTAAGCGCCTCAGTCAAGCTTCGAAGATTGGAGGAGAGATCTCGTAATCCGTAGATAGTGGCGATTTTAATCGCAGTGGGATACACATCATTTGTCGATTGTGAGAGGTTCACATGGTCATTAGCTGAGATAGGGGCCATAGTGTTACGATCTTCACCCAGTATCTCATTTGCCCGAGAGGCAATCACTTCGTTCACGCACATGTTCGTGGATGTCCCAGCCCCTCCCTGAAGCATGTCAACAACGAATTGATCCATAAACTCACCTGCAATAATCTCATCGCAAGCTTGGATAATTGCATCCCCATAGTCATCACTCAAGTGTCCAAGTTCTTTATTTGCTTGCGCGCATGCCTTCTTTACCATAGCCATTGCTTGCGTGAGAGTGGAGTAGTTGTAAAGACGGACTAGCGAAACGCCAAAGTTCTCCTGCGCTCTCAGCGTCTGGATGCCCCAGTAAGCATCCTTAGGAACCAACCTCGTTCCTAAGAGATCACTCTCCTCTCGGTACTCTTGTTCTTCAGGACTCATGAACCTCACCACTATACCCATTTCTGTCATATTCTTAATAGATTATTAGAAGCCGGCAGCTTGCCCATCCTTGCGACGGTCTGAACCAGCAATCCATGCATCGCTGAATCTGATAATTGCCTGTCCTCCACCAAATGCAAAAACAGATTCGTCAGCTACCATATGGCCTTGCTTTTGAAGTTCAATCCGAATCTCTGGAGGAGTGCCTGTTTCCATCTCAACTCTGTTGGTTGAGTGGTCATGGTCGAATCGAGGAAGGTCAAGTGCCTCTTGAGGAAGCAAGCTATAATCAACCAAATTACTGACGAATTGGGCATGTGCCTGAGCTTGGTGTGATCCGCCCATGATCCCAAAAACACCCAGTAATTCTTTGTTCTTGTACAATGCACCTGGGATTATCGTGTGGAATGGTAGTTTCTTGGGTGCATAGCAGTTTGGATGTTCTGGGTCAAGTGAGAACAGGTGACCCCTGTTCTGAAGTTTTATCCCAGTGCCAGTGGCGACAAGGCCGCTACCAAATCCCATGTAAAGGCTGTTAATGAAAGATACTGCATTGCCTTCTCCATCTGCAGTAGCAAGATATACGGTATCACGACCCGAGAAGAGACCTGCAGTATAGCTACTCATGGCTTGATGAGGATTGATTGTGCTTGCTCGTTCCATAGCATATTCTTTTGAAAGTAATCGATCGAGAGGAACATTATAGAAACTGGGATCTGCATTGTGTTGATGTAAATCAGCATAAGATAGCTTCTTAGCCTCAATCATGAGGTGAAACCTTTCGGCACTCAAAGGAGGAAATCCTGAGAAATCAAAGTTTTCCATTATGTTCAACATGATAAGTGCGGCAAAGCCCTGACCATTGGGAGGATGTTCAAAGACATCGACTCCGCGATATGAAACCGAGATTGGTCTGGTCTCTTCTGTCTTGTGAGTTGCCAAATCCTCCAGAGAGAGAAATCCTCCATTCTCCTGAACAGTCTGAACTATTGATTCAGCGATTCGACCGGTATAGAAGCCATCTGCACCCCCTTTTACCACGATCTCAAATGTCTCAGCCAAGTCTTTGTTCTTCATGATTTGACCGATAGCAGGGGCTTTGCCTCCTGGTGCAAAGATCTCACGGGCTGCGTCATTCTTGAGAGCAATAAGTCCTTGCATCCAATTGTCCGCGATAATCGGTGAAACAGGGAATCCATCACGCGCATAATGAATTGCTGGTTTAAGGACATCCTTCATCTCAAGTGACCCATGTCTTTCGATGATGTGACACCATAGATGAAGGGCACCTGGAACAGTGACTGGAGGGCCTCCCCGTGCTGGCATGCTTGTCCAGCCTCTATCAAGCAGCTCTTGAAGTGTAATGAGTGAACCAGACCTTCCTGATCCATTATAGCTTAAAGGCTGGGTTTTTCCTGCCAGATGAATCAAAGTGAAGGCATCACCGCCACAGCCTGTGCTGAAGGGCTCAACAACATCAAGAACTGCTGCAGTTGCCACCGCAGCATCCACAGCATTTCCTCCAGTACGAATTATTTCTAATCCTGCCTGTGTTGCGAGAGGTTGGGAAGATGCCACCATTCCATCTCGAGCAAGAATATTCGAACGACCAGTCAGACCCGCAATCAAGTCAAGTCACTTCCAAAGGATAACCATGGTCCTTCCAAGCTTTGAGTCCGTCCAAGTTCACAACAATGTCATTCACACCACGCCTCTTCAGGATACTCGCTGCAGTTGCGCTCCTGAATCCGCTGGGGCAGACGGGGGTCACCGGGATGGTAGCGTGAAAGCCCTTCGAACTCTCCTCCAATCCAGTAAGGGGGAGAGACACAGATTGACCGATATGTTCGACTGAGAACTCATGAGGCTCACGTACATCTATCACCTGCAACTCATGCCGTGCATATTTTGCTTCAAGATCGTCTAAAGAGATCTCTTCTATGAAACCTGGTTTTCGACCACTCCCAACCCATTGATCCAGACCATTCTTGAGGTATCCAATGATGTTGTCATATCCTATTCGATAGAGCATGCTTGAAGCCAGTATCAGATCACTCTGACCATCTGATAGAATGAATGAGAAAGTCTGGTCCGGTCGTAATGCCCATCCAGCCAAAAGGCCCATGTTTGCCAGACTAAGGCTGATTGAATCTGGTATATGACGCCTTAGATACTCACTTGGTGGACGTGTATCAATCGCACGATGGCCTTCATCTTGTAGTAGTCTATTGAATTCATCAATGTCCAAGTCAATAGGTTCAGGAAGCTCCGCAAGAACCGGTGGTCCAATTGTATTCAGATATTCACAATGTTTGAAATATGGCGCCCGTGTGAGGTGCTGGTTTAACTTTGATGCTACAAATTCATCCTCGTGCATGTTCAACCAGACATTGTGTTTTTTCTCGAACCCGATTGTAGAGAATTCACGTTCGCCAATGTTTCCCCCACAAACCGATCCAGCTCCATGACCTGGATGGATGACAACTCCATCTCCCAGACTAAGGACTGTTTCATGAAGACTATTGTATAGCTTTCTTGACATTTCTTCATGTTTCTTGATATCAACCAAGTCAGTTCTACCAACCTCATTCACAAATAGGGTGTCACCAGTAAAGGCAACAATTGGGTCGGATCCAACCGACCGGTCTCCAACTGCGTAACAGACACTATCTAAAGTATGACCTGGAGTCTGGAGGCAGGTGACATGCATATTACCTATTACGAAGGTTTCACCATCTGCAAGATGGTCATCTCCATACTTGAAGTTTGTCTGATTTGAATGGCAGATTCGAGCCTCTGGGAGTAAATTCTTCAATTCTAGAGATCCGATGACCAGATCCTCGTTTCTGTGAGTTTCAAATATGTGAGTGATCTCTACTCCTTCACCATCTGCAATTTGATGGTAGATTGCCGCATCCCTGCGTGGATCCACGACCATCGCTTCACTCCCTGAGCTAACAAAATATGATAGTGCAGCTAATCCTTCAGATCTGATGGTCCTTATCCTCATCTTTGAATCAATTCCCAAATCTGAAGAACTCACTTTTAAGAAGTGAGGTAGTAGTCGGTTCATATCTTAGAGGCAAAGATTAAACAGGTGTAAATCCAATATAGAAACGCTATGGACGAACATTGTGACGATTTCGAGACAGAAGAGGGTATTATTGTAGACACATCACTTGATATTCTAAGGAAAGCAGCAAAGAAGGTGTTATACGAATACGACGAAAAAATCTTCGATATCGATGGCGAAGCTAGACCCCTAGGAAGTGAGATACAGACAGGTGACACAGTCTTATTCGAGGAGAAGATTCAGCCATGTCCTTCAAGAATCATTGCAGTAAAAATAATCCGTAATTTCTGGTACCTCAATGCCACCTCTGAAACACCAAAAGGGGGGTATCCATCTGGACGTGATGCGATGAAAGCAGCAGAAATGGACCACCAAAATCTCAGACTCCTTGAGCGTTTCCTCATCACTCAGACTGGAGCAGACCATGTTCGAGAGGCTCGTAATTGGAAACCAGACCTCAAGGGTGAAGCGGTGGATGTTCTAGGTCTCATTGGCACCGCAGCGAAAAGATGGTCATGAGCTGTTCGTCAGTTTTATTACACACCCAATTTTCAAAACTGCCAGGACGGTAGAACATTGGAGAAAGTTCGTCAGAAAATCAGATGGAATACCTGGCCAGAGTATGGAAAGACCATCTTCTTCATACTCCTGGTCGTTGGCGTCACAATTGGTGGCTATGGTATTTTCACGGTCGCTATGGGCACATCCTCTCCACTGGTTGTAGTTACGAGTGACTCAATGTTGCCGACCCTTGAAAGAGGCCATCTTCTTGTCCTGCAATCGCGACCTCCTGAAATGATCAATGTAGGAGACATAATTGTTTACAATGCTGAGTGGCACTCTGAGGCGCCAGTAGTACATCGAGTTATTCAGATGGAGAATGTGAGCGGAGAATATAGATATTATACTCAGGGCGATAATAACCCTAATCCAGACCCATACTACCGGACGTACGAAGACATAGTCGGGGTCGTGGTATTGGCAATTCCCTGGATTGGCAACATAACACTCTTCCTGCAGCAAGAAGGAGTCCTACCTATTATTCTTGCAATCCTAATTATTTTGATGATACTCCCTGAATTCTTCTCAAAGGATGACAATGAGAAACACGAATCGGTCGATGAGAGCTCATCCTAGAATAAGGTACTTATTCCCCTTTGTAAGGGGTGTGGCGTATAATGAATCTCTTTCCTAGTAGAAAAGGAGCTTTCCTTCTACTTGCACTGGGGCTTTTGGTTGGAATCGGCTGTCTTTCGACTGCAAGTGCACTTCCTGAGCTTACAGGGTATATGGTCAATGATTGGGTCTACCTTCTCACCTATGAAGAGGAGGAAGATCTTGAGGGGCTCTGCCGATGGATTGAGGATCAAACAACCGTAGAAATCTATGTCATCATAACAGACAATCTCGCTGGAGAAGACCTCGATCGCTATTCCTACCTTGTCTTCAATGATTGGGGTATTGGAAAGGAAGATGTGAACAATGGCCTTCTCTTGACGCTCTACTATTGGGAAAACACTACTCATTTCTATTACGAGTTCAGGATAGAAGTGGGCCGTGGAATGGAGGGGACTGTCACGGACTCTGAGGCAGGAAGAATTGCCAGAGATAACTGCACGCTCTGGTTTGACTATATGTACTTCTACGAGGGTCTCTATGAAGGGATTGAAGAGCTGTATAATGAGTTCAAGGATGATCCAAATGTGGTCAGTACCATAGGGAATCCAGTTGGTCTTGCAGCATTCCAGCTATGGGGCTATGAGAATCCACTCATTGCTGGGGCAATTGTCGCCATGGGACTCGTCATGTTCTCTCTCTGGTTTCAGATTGCTCTGCGAAGATATAGGGGATCATTCATTCCACTGATAGGAATCGGAGCCCTCCTACTCTTTGCTTGGTGGTGGGATAGCACGCTTCAGGTGCTTGGATATGCAATCATTATCGCAATTGGTGGGACAGTCACTGTAGCTGGAGGACGACGAGTGAGGAGTGGAGGAGGAAGGACCGAGGGTGGAGGATTTAGATACTGAATAAATGAGGAGAAACAAAATGCAAGGAAGATCATTCGTATGTGTGATTCTAATGGCGGTAGTCGTGGTGGGAGTAGGTTTTGGCGCAATGACAATCATGACCTACAACGACCTCGTCACAGCCAAGCTTGAAGCTGAGAATAAATGGACCTATATTCAGATTCAGTTTGAACGAAAGCTTGACCTGATACCACAACTGGTTGCTGTTGTCGAGAATTATACAGACTATGAACAGGAAACACTCACATTAATCACAGAACTTCGAACGCAATGGCTTTCACTTAACGGAACTCCAAGCGAGCAAGCGAATATATCAACGCAACTCAACCAAGCATTCAGCACGCTGTTCGTTGCGATCCAAGAAAACTACCCAACACTCTATGCAGACATTCTCTATCAAGAGCTATTTGATGAGATCACCGGCACGGAGAATCGGATAACCCAAGCTAAGCTCGACTATAATGATGCTGTGACAAACTACAATACTAAACTTGCCACGTTTCCGGGAAACCTCATAGGTGGCTGGTTTGGACTAAGTCCGATGATACTCTATGCCAGCGGTTAGAGTCACTCAAACAATGCATCAACAAGTCCTGTGAATGACTCTGCGTATCCATGTGGAAGGACTCCATTACTCGTTTCTTGGACAAACGAAGTTGCAGTCGTTTCATCGAACCGAAGAGTAAGCAGAGCACTTCCAATCTCCTCAGAGAGGGCCTCGAACTTTGCGCCTTTTGTTGCCACGGGTACTGCGATTATTGCAGCTTCAACAGCGTCAGTATCTAGGACATTCTTGAGACGGTTTGCTGAGTAGTAGGCAGCTACTCCACCACTACGGTCCCAGTCTTTCACATTGGGCAAGTCAATTCCAATGTATTTAGTAACACCCTCTTTAGTCAGTTCGATAATTGCAGCCTGTTGCTTTTGTGTGCCAGCTCCAGAAACCTCTAGCTCTACTTCAATCCCTAACGGTTTTGCGGCCAACGAGAGAGCCTCCAATATGGAGTTCAGCACTACGGTGGTTGTTAGTTTGATGACATAGTCCTCTTGGGCGGCTACCTCGATTTCCTTCTTATCAAACAATATCTCATCTAGACGAGGAATTAGATATCGAATGGCTTCTCGAGGGTTCCCCTCACTCTCTGTGAAGGCAACATCAATGTCCTGGTCTGAATACGGGAATAGCGAATCTGGTGGTGCCTCTATGTTTTGTGCTTGCCAGTACCTAGACATAGTCTCTAGGACGAAGGAGGCAACATCATCTCTGGAGAATGGTTTTAGGTGAACTGGACTCTCCATTCTAGACTTAGTGGGACCGTCTGCAACAGCATAGACCCGGTCCCAGATGTCTGTCAAACAGGAGGCGATGATCACGACATTCTTTGTTTCATTATAGATTCGCTTGAGAATCTCAAGGAAATGACGTTCGGCTTCCTCACCATAGGCATTGTAGGGACCTTCCATCTCATCAACAAACAACACAATGGGTCTTTCAGAGCCCTCTGCAAGGATTTGGAGCATTGCTAGTGTGACATCGTCCTCCTCAAGTATTGTCCGGACACCCAGTCGCTCAAGCTCCCATTCACTAAGAGCATCTCCGAGCAGCCATCGTCTGGCTAGGTCTCTGGTCGCAGGATCCAGCCTATACTTTAGTAGAGCCTTGACCGCATCGGATGAGATTCCTGGATAGTCGACAAGAAGGCGCTCCATCGCATAGGTATAGTCATAGATTTCGTGGGTTACTCCCTTCACGCCACCAAACTTAGTGATGAGCATGTCCACGGTCTCATCGAACAGCTCATCCCCAGCTTCATCAACAATACAAGCATGAAGATGCAAGGGTATTCTCACTGGAGCTGGTGGAGATGGAACGTACACAGCAAGGAAGTTGCCTGCTGCAAAGAGGTCTTCTTTTTCCTTAATCACCCAATAGAGATGCGTTTTCCCCATACCAGCAGAACCAAGGATTGGTTGAAATCTTGGCATGTGGTCTTTCATGGTGAACCGTGCCACTCTGAAAATCGCTCTATCAGCATCCTGATGAGGTCCAGGGATGTCAACATCATCAGGAGTGTCACCCCTTGAAACATATCTTCGCAAGGGTGGATCTTCTCTCAGAATGTCTAGATACATTTGTGTATCAAAATCAGAGGGTGTGTCATTAGGTGTTATCGCGATGACCTCCTCACGCAGACTGTCATTGACTATGAAATGATATGAATGTACCGTAGCAAATGGTTCCGTGTTGAAAAGTATGAAAATGGCTTTTTTGAAAAATGACTATTTTGGTTGTGTGAATGTGCCTTCAGGATACTTTGCATAGTACTCGCCTTGAAGCATATCCATGATCAAGAGACCCTTACGGGCGCCATCGATGAATTCGGTCTCCCGTAGAAGTCCAACACGTTTGAACCCAATCTTTTCGTAGATTCTAATCGACCGTTCATTATCCTCCATAGTGTCAAGATAGATACTATGCAATCCCAGAATATTGAATCCCACACCAAGCAGTACGAGCAT
>Ga0180437_10012371_pt1 | contig 10094 bp, 10 predicted proteins | sample SS_ome_4_FD_132410 | JGI IMG/M metagenome (GOLD analysis project Ga0180437, IMG submission 132410) | Hypersaline lake sediment archaeal communities from the Salton Sea, California, USA - SS_3_D_1 metaG | ecosystem: Environmental > Aquatic > Non-marine Saline and Alkaline > Hypersaline >... | reverse complement strand
TTTAAATCCATTATTATTTCTTAAAGACGGTGCACCTGATATAAATAATATTGGCATTGATAATTACAATAAATTTAAACAGGTTAAGTTTGAATTTGAGAATACGGCGCAAACTCTTGAAGAGAAAAAAGAGCAACCACTAGACAATAAGACTGAACAAAAAAAACTACCTAAAATTAAGAGAATCTTTGACGAGGAAGATTTGTTTGACAAGATATGCTCAATCAGACGATCTGATACAAATGAAAATCTACCAGAAAGAGAAGCTAAAGAACTTTTTGACCTATACAAAATTGTAAGTGAGAAAGGTAAAGAGTTGGCTAAAAAATTAGATGAACTTGATAACCGAGACCCTCGTATAAGTGGTGATCATGTTATTAAAATATTGGCAAAAGAATTAATAACTAAAATTCAAGACCCTGAATTATCTCAAAACGAAATTAAACAATTAAAATGTGAGTTACTAGCTCTTGCGAGAGAGGCATATTACAGAGCTGAAGGTAAAGGTAAATTCCCATATGGTATTCAAATAATTGCTGTTATTAATAGTGTTATTAAGCAAAGCAATGGTTCTTTTAGCCAAATTGACACTTGCCAAGGTAAAAGCTTAATAAATGCTTTAAAAGCTGTAGTCCAACACTCGACAGGAGCATGTGTTGTAATTTCTGAAGGAGATAATCATTTAGCAAAAGAAGGTATAGAAAAATTTAAAGATTTTTATGATCTCTTAGGTATCCCATGTGGTGAGAAGCCAATAACTGAGTTCAGTGAGTTTAATGAAAATTTTCACAAACAAGGAGTAAATTATACTGATGGAGAAAATTTTGGATTATTTTTTCTAAAGTCATCTAAATATGAAGGGTTCAGAAATTTAGGTATACGCTATCTTGCGCCTGAAGGCGACAAAGAAGTTAATTCAAAATTAGTATTACGCCAAGTTGTTGAAATGGTACCAACAGAATATATTAATCAACTTACAAAAATTACAAATCAATATATTGAAACATATAAAAACATAGATGCTGCTAAACATGTATCATTTGAAAATTATTTGCATCAAAATATGGAAATTCTTGGGATTAACGAGGAATTTATTAAAAATCTCTTAGATCTTGATATTCTCAAACAAGATATCTTAAATAATTATTTAAACCAAGCTAAAGAATCAAAAACAGATAACTTTGACTTAAACCCTCCAATAGTTGATTTTGTTAAAGGTGAACTTAATAATACACTACATGATGTTTACAACTATATCCAGATGTTTATGGCTAATGATGCATACAAAAGTCTCAACACCGAATACGATGTATTTAATGGATTTAATAAATTTCTTTGTGAGCTTGATCCCCCTAAACTCTATGCGGCTCTTCGGGAATGTAATTTGTTAACCGGGTATCAGGTTGATAAATGGTTCAAGGCTGTTATTCAAGCTGAAAAAATGGCTGATAATATTGCTAAATATGCTGAAGTTAGAGTGCTCGGTGATTATCCAAATCAATATTTAAAAGCTTGCCCAAAAATAGGAGTTGATATTAAAGAGCAATGTGAATATGGAGGCGGTGTTCAACAAGCTCTAGAAAGTATTTTGAGCAATCGCTTGCCTAGTGACGCAACTATTAAATATTTAAAAACCCCAGAGCAAAAAGTAGTAAATATAGCTACTATGCGGGATGTTTGGGAAAATATTTCAAAAAGAGAAAATAGCAGTGTTGATTCAGATTCTGGTAGTCAAATATCTGCTGAGAGAACTGCAAAAGCTATGGGTAAACCAATATATATTTTACCTACTCAACAGCTAGGTAGTCGATATGATTACAATTTACTGGCTCAAGATGAAAATGCAGCTAGAGAAATGATGCTCCTAGAAATTATAGAGCGCATACAAATGAAGCCCCCGCAACCAATACTTATAATGTGTGAAGATAACCTTAAAGCTGCTGAGCTTTATAATTATTTAGAAGCTGAAATTAAAACGTTGATGCCTCAGTTTAAAAGTATGCAATTTTTTGCTGCAGGTAAGGAAGGCGAGGGCGTTGAAAAGGTAATGGATAATGTAAATGAACTTGGGTTTTTAACTATTACTGATCAGCTAGGTAGGGGCAAAGACTTTCAAACAAAAGTTGAAGATGGTGTTTTTCAAATTTCAAATTATTTAGGTAATAGTGCCGATATTATTCAAGCAAGAGGCCGCTCTGGTCGACAGGGGACATCCGGTGAAACTTGGCATTTAGTTACAAATGAAATGATAGGTTAGTCCTCAAGAGATAAGCTAAGTCTTAGTGATGATGAGCTAAGTGATGAGATTCTTGCAGCTCAAAGGAGATTACTTGCAATTGAAGAACCTGGTCGATTGTTAACAGAAAAATTTATGCATGTTAATAGACAATTCATTGATTACTTGCAAGCTAATGGCGTTGATTTAGAGCATGATCCTAATATAATAAAGTTTCAAGAAGAATTTAAACAGCTATGGGACCAGCAAGCAAAACGGATTTCATTAAAAGCTGTAAATGTAGAAAAAGTTGATAAAATTGCTAAAATCGTTATAAATAAAATATTAGATTCTGAACTTTGGAAAGAAAAATATAACAATTTTCCTGTAAGTTTTAGTAATGAATTTGAAAGTGTTATCGAAGAAAAAAAATCATCATCAGATGTTGTAATGCCTGAACCTACACAAGAAGAGCAAAAGCAATCATCTGGTTTTTCTAAAAAGTTAAAAAGTATTATTGATAAACCTCCAGAAAAATGGCAAGAAAATGCCAATCAAGTATTTCAAGAAAAGTTAGAAAGTATCTTAGATAAAGAAGGAAATCGCAGTATAAACTTTCGTAGATTATGTGACTTTTATGTGGATTTATTTTCTTTTAAAAAATTAGTCAATGGAAAGTTAATTCGCATATACGATCCCAAAGCTAAAGATAATCCACAATTAGAAAAATACCATAAAGCCGCCAAAATTATTTATGAAGTGCGAGCGCTTCGTATGCTTTTACGGCGCAATAGTGATTTATCTTTTTCAGATAGGCTAAAATTAAGAGCAGAGCTTAAAGAGCATTTAAAAAGTGAATTGAATAAGATTTATTATCCTACAAAATCCGAATTAAAACTTGATAAAGTTAAGATTAATGAAATCTTAGCAGCTAGCAATATAAATCAAAGCCAGTTAAACGAAGAAGTAATACGATTAAAAACAGAAGATAGAAAAAAAGAAACTGCCTGTGTTATTAACTCTAATTCAGAGCTTGGGTATGATTATCCTGGTTCACATGAATTTAAAGCTGAACCAAAAAGAAGCATTATGTCAGTTATTAGAGCTACAAGTTTTGTACGACGAACGGGTTCTAATATTAATAGGTCATGGTCCTCAAGTTCAGACGGTCTGCTTAGAGTTGCATCAGGGGATATTACTGGAATTGGACCTATAGAGAGTATTAAAGAAGAAGTGTATGAAGCTAAGTCTCCTGTAGAAATGCTTAATGCTAGGCAATTTTTGACTAAAGTTACTGCGTATTTGGATGACTTAAATACCAAACTTGGAGAAAAAGATTTTCTTAAAAAATTACAATAACTTGCAAAATTATGCTCAACAAAAGAATCACATTATAAACAACAAGCAGATAATGAAATTAAAATCGAGAAAAATGCTATTATAGATTTTTATGATTTGTATATAGATCATTTACAAATTCAAGATCTAATTTTTCTTATAAATTCAACAATGGAAAAAAATCCTGAACTTGGTGCTGAAGTTGCATCAGCTTTAAAAACTTTAACTAGTATAGATACAAAGTTAAAAACTGTATTAGAAGGTTATAGAAAAGATGCCAGTAGGGTCTTTAAAACAAGTGGGTTATCTTTGAAAGATAAAGAAAAAGGAGATAGAATACAAAAGAGGTATCGCTCTGTTTTAGTTCTTGAAGAAGGAATGGTAGGATTTAATAGGTTAAAGGATCAGTATGTTGCTTATCAGCAGAAGCAGTCGAAACCACCGCCGTTAACTGCTTCAGCATCGCCGACAGTCTCGCCTCGGAGAGTTGATGCTGATACAACCCCGCGGAGTCCTGTTAGGTTTATAAGTAATAAAGAACAGAAAGCTCAGCCGCCAGATGTGCCGCCACCACCTTTAGTGGCTGCTGAAACACCTAGAGCAGACACAAGAGAAATTCATGATCCGAGCACACCGGCTCAAACTAGGGTGCATATTGATGATAGAGTGGGTGGCGCAGATAGTAACACGTCTTTGATAGATGTTTTGCGGCAACAACCAGGTCAAGTTGGTATTGAGCCACAACAAACATCAGCAGAATTAAAAAATAATAAAAATAGAGAGAAAGCTCGAGAACTGTTGGCAAGAGCAAAAAAGGGTAAGAAAGTGAAACAATCAGCAGGCAAAGGTAAATCACCTGGGCCTCAGTAACCTTAAGGAGCTCTCTCACATGCGTTCAAGACGCCGAGATGGTTAACCTGCGATTGAGATGCTTCCTTATTCTCCCTCGCCAAAAAAATCTTCGAACAATGCAGTAATTGCATTTTCTGCAGCGGCTTCATCTTCTCCATCAACTATTAAGTTTAAGCTGGCGCCATAGGCTGCACCTAGTAGCATAACTGACATTATGCTTTTACAGTCTGCGATTTTGTCATTGTGTTGCAATTGGATTTTTGCTGCAAATTTTGTGGCTGTGGTTACTAGTTTTGCTGCGGCTCTGGTGTGGATACCTAGTTTGTTTTTTACTTTTAGTGGTTTTGTTCGCACGGTTTTTTCCCCCATCCTAACCTTCCCCCATAGGGGGAAGGGACTTGGTCGTGTGGTAACCTTCCCGTTGGGGGAAGGGACTTGGTCGTGTGGTAACCTTCCCGTTGGGGGAAGGGACTTGGTCGTGTGGTGCGGAATTAATGGTGGTTAGTTAATTTTTCTTTATGTTTTGTAAGTTGAGCTACTAATTTATCAACTAGTAAATCAATAGAGTTATACATATCTTTTGATTCAGCTTTAGCATGAATTTCAGTTTTATCAACATGAATTGTAGCTTCCGCAATATGAGTTATATTTTCTATATGAAAAGTAACATTCATAGAGTGAATATTGTCGTTGCGTAATTTAATGCGTTGAAACTTTTCATCGGCAGAATTTTTTAATTCTTGAGTTACTTCTATGTTTTGACCTTTGTAGTTAATCTGCATATTTAATACCTCTTTATAGGTTAAAGTTTTCGCCTAAATAAACTGTTCTAACTTGTTTGTTTTCTAATATCTTTGCAGGCGATCCTTCACAAATTATTTCTCCACTACTAACGATATAGCCTCTTTCACAAATATCAAGGGTTTCCCGAACATTATGATCGGTAATTAAAACTCCAATGTTTTTATCTTTAAGTTTTAAGATGATGTTTTTAACGTCAACTACGGATATTGGATCAACACCAGCAAATGGTTCATCGAGTAAAATGAATTTTGGGTTTGTGGCAAGAGCTCTTGCAATTTCTACTCGGCGTCTTTCGCCGCCTGACAGGCTAATTCCAAGTGAATCTTTGATGTGTTCAATGTTAAATTCATTTAGTAATTCTTTTAAAATTGTTTCCCGTTCTGGTTTTTTTAAATCACGGCGTAACTCTAATATTGCCATAATGTTTTCAGCAACAGTAAGCTTTCGAAAAATAGAAGCCTCTTGAGGCAAATAACTAATACCATAATTAGCTCTTTTGTGAACTGGTAGGTTAGTTATATCTTCTGTATCCAATAAAATTTTGCCAGCAGTTGCTTCAATAAGTCCAACTATCATATAAAACGATGTGGTTTTACCGGCGCCATTTGGCCCTAAGAGGCCAACGACTTCGCCTTGGGATAGTTGCAGTGAAACATTTCTAACAACTGTTTTAAATTTAAATTTTTTATTTATTTGCTTTACGTATATAGTGCTCATGATTTCTTAGCTTTTGGGTCAATGATAATGGTTGCCCTATTATTTTTTGTATAGGGCGCTGTAACAATTTGTTGTTCAATATTATAAATAATATGTGTACCAGTAATGCTATTGCCATCTTGGCTTACAGTTACTTGTTTTTCTAATACAATTTTAGATTCTTTTGGGTAAAACTTAATAATTTTTGATTTTGCATTAAGTAACTCTTTGTTATCACCAGGTATAGTTGAAAAATTTGCTAAATCATTATAGCCATAAGCAATAATTGAAGTTAGTTTATGTGTGCTATCTTTTTTAGTTATTATTTTGTCTGCTGAAACATTAGTAGTACCTTGGTTTACTTTTACATTGCCTTTGTAAATATCTACACCAGTTTTATAGTTAAATATTGATGAGTCTGCTGTAATTTTAAGAGGTTGCTCTCTGTCTTTTGGGTGTGCAAAAGATAGGTTTGAAAAAACTAACAGAATAATTAAAAAAGATATTTTATTGTGGATCATATTCACCTCTAGCGGAAGATAAGAGCTTGATTTCACCATTGCTCCAATTTGCTGTCATTCCTTTAGCGTGTACTGTGGTTTCAGGTTGTTTTAAAGTTATATTGTCATCTGTTTTGGCAATATATTCCATAGGAAATACTGTTAAAGTATCGGTTGTAAAAGTTGTAATTGGTGCGCTTTTATCTTTGTTGTGATTAATTATAACATTACTCCAAAAGAAAATTTTATTTATTCCATCAGTAGCTTTGGCATGATTAGATTTTATGTGCCAAGGTTCTGGAGTATCTCTATAAAGAGTTATTTCTGGAGATGTGATATCCACTGTGTCATCTTTAGGGTAGTGCACAAGCTTAGGTGATTTTATAACAAGAGAAGGTTTGCCATCTTTATTTATAATAGTTGCTGTAACATTTTCCATAAATGAATCTGGCATGGTGTCAGCAACTATTACTTTAGGCTTATCTTTTTGTGAATGATATATAGACCAACTGCTTAAGCCGCAAGCTAAAATTAATAATGTAGTTATAATAATATTTTTTAAGCTAAGCACTAATGTTTACCTTTTCAAGTATGAGTCAATTATTGTTTTATAAGTGCCTTGTGCCTGCATTATTATATCGCAAACTTCTCTTGCAGCACCATTGCCGCCATATGATTCTGTAATATAATGCACATGTTCTTTGACAATTGGATTAGCATTTTTAGCAGTTGTAGCAAATCCTACGCGTTTTAAAATTGGTAAATCAGGCAAATCATCGCCCATGTATGCTATTTCTTCATCGTTTAAGTTTAACTTAGCTTTGATATCTTCGTATGCTGGTAATTTATCTGAAGTACCTTGATATAAATGCTCAATATTAAGATCATTTATACGCTTTTGAATGATTAGAGTTTTGCATGCTGTAATTATGCCAATTTCAACGCCGGTTTTTTTTAAAAATTTTATACCTTGACCATCGTGAACATGAAAATCTTTAATTTCTATGCCTTCAGGGCCATAAGTTAAATTGCCAGAAGTTAAGATGCCATCTACATCAAATAAGGCTAGCTTTATTTTTTTAGCTTGTTCAAAAATTTCTTCCATTACATAATTCCTTGGCGAATAATATCGTGTAAGTGCACAACTCCAACTGGGGAGTTATCTTCGTTTGCAACAATTAAGCTTGTAATATGGTTTTGTTCCATAATGTTTAAAGCTTCTTCTGCTAGAGTGTCAGGCTTAATTATCTTGGGTTTTTCAGTCATTACATCTTGAACTTTAGTAATATTTATATCTTTATTTGTATCAAGTGCGCGTCTTAAGTCACCATCTGTAAAAACTCCAGCAAGTTTTTGGTTTTTATTAATTACAGCTGTCATACCAAGTTTTTTTTCGGTTATTTCAACTAATGCAGTTTTTAAGAAGGCATCAGCATTTACAAGTGGCATGCATTTATTTTTATGCATGATTTCTTCTACTCTTAAGAGTAATCTTTTGCCCAAAGAGCCGCCAGGATGTGATCTTGCAAAGTCTTTTTCGGTAAAGCCTCTAGTTTGTAGTAATGAAATAGCTAAAGCATCACCCATAGCTAGAGCTGCTGTGGTGCTTGCTGTAGGTGCAAGACCTAAAGGGCATGCTTCTTTAGAGACACTTACATCTATATGAGTGTTAGAAGCTTTTGCTAAAGCAGAATCTTTATTTCCAGTTAGGGAAATTAGTGGGATGTTAAGCAACTTAATAAATGGAATAATTGATATAACTTCTTCGGTTTCGCCTGAGTTTGATAGGGCTACGACTATATCATCTGCTGTTATCATGCCGCAGTCGCCGTGCTTTGCTTCACCAGGGTGAATGAAAAAAGCAGGGGTTCCGGTGCTGGCAAAGGTTGCGGCCATTTTTTTACCAATATGGCCAGATTTTCCCATGCCCATAACTACGACTTTTCCTTTGCAATCAAGTAGCATTGAGCAAGCTTTGGCAAAATTTTCATCAATTCTGTGCACTAAAGCTGCAACCATTTCAGCTTCTGTTTCAATAACAGCTTTGGCTAATTCTTGTATTTTATTTAAATCTTGCATGATTTACCCTGGGTCTCAAAATATGTGGTTATTTTACCTGGTATTTTATCTTTAATAAAGCATATTTTGAACAGTATAGCGGCATGATGTGTGATAGTCTAAATACTTAATTTCAAAATATTTTTACTAAACTAATGGCGGTTGCTATAATTCAATAATGAATAACTTAGTAGATGTATCTAATGTTCATTTTAAACGCAGTGGAAGATCTATCTTCCAAGGTGTAGATATATCTATCTCAAAAGGCAAAATTACTGCCATTATGGGGCCAAGCGGCACCGGGAAAACCACATTATTACGCTTAATTGGTGGTGATCTTCGACCTGATTCTGGTGTTATAACAGTAGCCAATGAAAACATTCACGCTCTTCGTCGTAAAAAACTATTCGAACTCAGAAAGAAAATAGGTCTTTTGTTTCAAAATAGCGGCTTATTTACTCATTTGAACGTCTTTGAAAATGTAGCTTTTCCATTAAGAGAGCACACCAAGTTAAATGAATTCATGATTAAGGACTTAGTTTTAATAAAACTTGAAATGGTAGGTTTAAGAGGCGCTCAAAATCTGATGCCAAGTGAGCTTTCAGGTGGTATGGCAAGGCGCGTGGCATTAGCTAGAGCAATTGCTTTAGACCCTGAGTTAATTATGTATGATGAGCCACTTGCGGGACAAGATCCTATTACTAAAGGTGTTATTTTAAAGCTAATGAAAACTTTAAATGAATCACTTGGCTTAACCACAGTTATTGTTTCTCATGATGTACAAGATGTTTTATCTATAGCTGATTATTCTTATATATTATCAGATGGCAAAATTATCGGTAAGGGCAATAGCCAAGAGATTGTTGATAATCAATCTGATAAAGTGCAACAGTTTTTGCAAGGCTTACCTGATGGACCGGTGCCATTTCATTATCCAAATAAAAATATTAAAGCAGAATTAACTGAAGGGATATTTTAATAATGAGTTTTGTACAAGCTTTAGGTAGGGATGGATTATTTACTGTAAAGCAATATGGCAAAGCTGCAATATTGTTGTTTCAGGCTCTATTCCATAAACCAAATTTCAAAAAGGGCTTACCTTTATTTATTCAGCAAATTTATGCTGAAGGTGTGTTGTCGCTAATTATTATAGTTGTTTCTGGTTTGTTTATAGGTATGGTCGTAGCTTTGCAAGGCTATCATACATTGGCAAAAATTGGCGCCTCAGAACAAGTGGGAACACTGGCAGCACTAAGTGTATTGCGTGAGCTTGGGCCTGTGGTTGCAGCACTGTTATTTGCCGGTAGGGCATGCTCTGCAATTACTGCCGAAATTGGCTTAATGAAAGCTACAGAACAACTTTCAAGTATGGAAATGATGGCGGTGGATCCCATTAAAAGAGTTATTGCTCCAAGACTCTGGGCTGGAATTGTTTCTTTGCCGATGCTGACAGTTATTTTTAATGTTGTTGCAATTTATGGCGCATATCTTGTTGGTGTTAAATGGTTAGGTTTAGATGCCGGAGCTTTTTGGGCTAACATGCAAGCTTCTGTTGATTTTAATGAAGATGTGGTAAAAGGTATTTTAAAAAGCTTAGTATTTGGTTTGGTAGTTATCTGGATTGCGCTTTT
>Ga0180437_10012370_pt1 | contig 10094 bp, 10 predicted proteins | sample SS_ome_4_FD_132410 | JGI IMG/M metagenome (GOLD analysis project Ga0180437, IMG submission 132410) | Hypersaline lake sediment archaeal communities from the Salton Sea, California, USA - SS_3_D_1 metaG | ecosystem: Environmental > Aquatic > Non-marine Saline and Alkaline > Hypersaline >... | reverse complement strand
TCGTCTCGTGCTCCTCGTCGATAATGATCATACCAATGCGCCGCAGAGGAGCAAAGATGGCCGATCGGGCTCCGATGACGATGCGCTTCTCTCCCGACAGAATCCTGTACCACTCGTTGATCTTTTCCGCAGGGGTAAGCCTTGAGTGCAGTATGGCGAGCTCATCTCCCACGCGTTTTGCGAAATATCGAACAGTCTGCGGAGTCAGTGATATTTCCGGCACCAGAAGTATGGCCCCCCCACCTTGTTTGACCACCTCATGTATGATTCTGAGATAGATCTCCGTCTTTCCACTTCCCGTGACGCCGTAAAGCAAAAATGATTCACCGCGCTTTCCATCCACCGCTTCCTTCAGTGTTGAATACACTTTTTCCTGTTCTGATGTGAGATCGAATTCGTCCTCCTGCTGTGAAAAAGCCTCCTGTGAAATGGTTTTGTTTCTCTTTCTGATGCCTTTGGGTATAACGGTCCAGAGAGATTCGCCGATCGAGCACAGATAGTAGCGTGCCATCCACTCTGCCGTATTCATGAGATCACGGTTGATCACCGGCTCCCCATCAAGCACTTCCCTGACAGGTTTGGTATAGGACAGATCTGTATGTTCGGAGAGCCGGTATACAATCCCCGTTGTTTCACTGTTTCGAAGGTCGACCCTAACTCTCATTCCCGGCCGAAGATCCATCGAAGCGGGGATTTCATAGGTGAGCGGAGGCATCGGTCTGTTGAAGACAATCTCGGCAAACATGGAGGGTGGCCCCTCTCTCTTCTTACATACTGCTTGAGCGCATGTCACGGTAAAGGTCGCGCAGCAGCTTGAGATCGTTCCACACATCCCGTTTGTAACGCTCCGGAAATCGCAGCACTGCGGCGGGATGATAGGTCGCAATCACAGGGATCTCGTTGAAGCTGTACAGCTTGCCCCGTAATTTCGTTATCCCTATATCTGTTTTTAATAATGTCTTCGAGGCGGGGCCTCCCAGACACATGATAATCGAGGGCCCAATCATGCGGATCTGCTGCTCGAGATAGGGGAAACAGGTTTCCACCTCGTCAGGAAGTGGTGCTCGATTTCCAGGGGGGCGGCATTTCACCACATTGGTGATGTACACCTCTTCCCGCGTCAGTTCAATGGCGGCAAGCATTTTCGTGAGAAGCTGTCCGGCCTTTCCCACAAAGGGCAGTCCCTGAATATCCTCCTGTTCGCCCGGCCCCTCACCGATAAACATCACATCTGCGTCCGCGTTGCCTGCTCCCGGCACCGCGTTCCTTCGCTTTTCATGCAGCCTGCACAACCTGCAAGATCGAATCTGCTCATCCAGTCCGCTGTCATACCCCTGATGCCGGTTTCGCGGCTGATGCTCCACCTTTTCCGACTCACCTGTCCCCTGTGGCCCTTGTGTATGAAAGCCCGTTTGTACGTAATCGATTGCTTCCTGTACCAGTTCCTGAAAACGCTCTTCCACATCCATGGTGCATATACCCCCTCTCAGGGTCGCTGCAGAAACACTGTTGTATGTTTGTGAATCGCCCAGAAGGGTGGAAATATTCGTTCGAGCTGGAAATAGGGAAAAGAGGAGCTGCCCGTAATCAGAATTTCCTCTTCTCAGTAGCCGATTTGCACGTGATGCACATTTTAGCTTCGGGGATTGCAACGAGGCGTTTTTCTTCTATCGACTTTCCACATACGATGCATTTGCCGTAAACACCCTCGTCTATTCTCTTCAAAGCTTCGCCTATCTCTTGGAGATTAATACGCTCCTTTTCGGTGAGCTTGTCATATATCTGCATCTCGTAAATACTGTTCGCCCTGTCCACGATATCCCCGATAACACTATCGCTTTCAACTTCAGAAATATCATCCTTGTCTTCGTTTTCAAGCTCTTCGAGAAGTTCATCCATCTTTCGAATCAGTTTCTTCTTTATAGAATCCAATACCTTCTTTCTCATGATGCTCATCTCCTCGAATGCCAGTGCGGGACATAGTTTATTTACAGCGATGCTTAATTCAAATCCATCACACTAACAGCGTATGAATTTACCTCCAATCGGGCAAAAAACCAACTAAAAATTACATACGCTTATGAGGCTGCGGTTTTCATGAATAAACCTTGGTGAGCATCTCCTCGAGCCTGTGTCTGTCGAAAAGATTGATTGGTCGGACCTTGGCATGCTTCATTGCTTTGGCTGAAAACAGCGAGGTAGTGATGAAAAAACCTTTTACAGCACTTTCATCGGTCATTCTTTCCAATAGTTCCCTCACCGGAATTTCGCCGACCTGGGAGGTCCATCGTGCAAAGTGCACGACAACCGTGGCATCCTCTCTTCCCTGCCGCATGCTGCCGATGAACTCAACGAAATTCTCTTTTCCGAACTTATGCTTTTCAACGTGAATACGCAGCTGCCTGCACAGAACCATGCCGGCTGCCAGGAAATCCTGCTTTGAAGAAGTCATGAGCCTCGTAAGATTCTCGCTTCTGCCCACTTCTCCGTATATCTCTATCTTCTCAGCCGTGTCCTTGTACTCGGGCGAAGCTGCATGCACCTCTTTCCAGAGCGTCAATGCCCTGTTCAGCTCTCCACTGGACACCAGATAATTTGCATAGTCATATTTCAAACCAATGATCTTCTTGGAGTCCTTGCTTCCTATATCCAGTGCCTTCTCAAAATTTTCAAAGGCCTGTACGGCGTTGGACATCTCCATATAGATATATCCAAGATGGGCATGCGCATCAAAGGTGAACGCCTTGTCTTTGCTGACGATATGAAACTCTTCAATGGCATCCTTGAAGCTACGCATCTTTTCGAGTGTAAGCGCATAGTAATAGCGGGCTTCGCCCATGGTTTCTTCGAGCTGTACGGCCCTCCTCAGAGACTTTTTGGCCCTTTCAAGGTAATTCAAATTGTAGTTTAGCTTGCCAAGCTCAAGATGGGCCTGTACAAAGCTGTCGTTGGCTTTGACCACCCTGTTCAGTGTGGTGATAGCCTTCTGCGGCTCGCCCGTGTCACGTTCTATAATACCGAGTTGATAAAGTGCATTTACATGGTTTGGTTCAAGGGCTATGACAATACGGAACTCATGCGCGGCCTTCTCCAGGTTTCCGATTCGAAGATTGATCATTGCGATTCGTTCATGAACTTCCGCTTCGTTCAGGGGGGGCAGAAACGCCGTGCTCAGCGCCACTTTGTTGTACTCCACCAGTGCGAGCTCCTGATTTCCCATGTTCTCGTGGCACAGCCCTATGTACCAGTTGAGCGTTTTGTCATTGGGGCTTCGTTTATACATCTCTGAGAATATTTTCATCGCATCGCTGTATTCTCCATTCTGCAGGTGGGCAAGTGCCTTGTCCCTGCGGCTTTTCCGCTGTGCATTCACCAAAACAAACGTGACAACCACAAGCGTCAAAAGGAGAACCACAATGAGTAGTAGAATCATCGTATCAACCCTCGATGCGGGCCGGCGTTAGTAAAACACCTTTGCGAGATACAATCCGCCTGCATATGCCGTGGCGCCGGCCTCCCCTCTGTGCTCTGCTTTCAAAATCTCATCTATGCACTCCGGCCTCTCCCCCCTCTGTTCGAGATGGAGGAATGTACCCACAATGCTTCGAACCATCTTTCTTAAAAATGCGTTTGCGACAAGATCGAGAATAACAAAGTCGTTTTTTCTGTGCACCTCACAGGAAAATACATTTCTCACAGGATTTTCATCCTGCACAAGGCTCGCAAAAGAGGTGAAGTTGTGCTCACCGACTATTCTCTTGCCGTAGGACCTCAGCCTCAATATATCAACCTTTCTGTCAAGTCGAAGCGCATAGTTTCTGAAAAAGGGCACAGGCTCCCGACCGTTCCACATGATATATCTGTACCACCGTGCCCGTGCACTGTACCTGGGATGAAAGTCCGTATCAGCATCAACTTCCAGGGGATTCAATATTCGAATATCCTGTGGAATCAATGCGTTGAGTGCATGTTTTAACTGCTGTCCCGTCATGCTACTCTGGCTCTCAAAAGCTATAACCTGGCCGAGAGCATGCACGCCCGCATCGGTTCGTCCCGCATAGCTGATGCGTGTTCTTTGTTTGAGCACCCTTTCCAGGCTCTGCTCGATAACGCCCTGTATGGTTCGAGCATTCTCCTGCACCTGTAGACCCGCATAACCGGTGCCGTCATAACTTACCTGAAACGCCCGAATCATTCCCCCTTCAGCTCCTCGACCTTTTCTCCAACCTTATCATACAGCTCCTTGGATATATCGAGAATAAAGGAGGGCTTCGATTTACTCGATTTTCCCGACCCGAACACCTTGCTGATCACCCTCTTTGCCCCTGTCAGCTTCTCTATGCGTTCCTCTCTCTTTTCATCGCTGCCATACTTGTACAGGAGCAGGGTGGACATGTACAGCACCCCCTGATAGCCATAGTTTTTATCAAGATCTGGTCCGAAATTCTTAATACCGTCGATATGTTCATGGCCGTTCTGAGAGTAGACAACGGATTTTTCATAGTAATCCATGGCTTTCCTGTACAGAATATCCCTGAACCGGTCAAATCCCTGATTTCTATCCTTTTTGTGAAGATCGTCAAAGGTCCACGCTGCACGAAGCGCCGAAAGACCCTTTTTAAAGGTGGGTGCGCATTCCCGGGTGTGAAATGAATATGATGCCAGTGAGAGCAGATAGCTGGCCGCACCCGAGACAAGGTTTCTTGGCTTGGTGAAATCCAAAACCGGGAAAATCATTCTCACTTCATGTATTCGCTTGACCTTCTGCGAAAGAGCCATGGGCCTGTGTTTGGGTGGAATGAGGAGAAAATCGTCATGATACGTCGCATAGTAGCATTCAGGACACACGGTGATGGGATAGCTCAGGGGGAAGATCTCGCCATACTTCTTACTTGGCTCATAGATGCGCCGCAGCTCGTCAGTCAAATCGGCGGCAATAAGACGCCCCCCTCCCGAAAGCAGCTCCTCCCGTTTGAAGGCCGTGGTACAGAGGGGGCAGATGATCGGATTCTTCAGATAATAGGAAATCTTCACCTCTTTTTCAGTTGTTTTCTTTCCAAGCATGATCAGGCTCCCTCAGTATGTTGCTGCCCTAATTTATACTATATACAGTATTAATCGGCACATCCATCCAATTTTCAGATACTTTTCGAAAGGTGGGGAAATCGCTCAGGGTTTGCCCAGTTGCTTTTGCGTTGAAACATCCTCGGCCACTTCCTCGGTTGTTTCTTCCGCTGCTTTGGTCATGTATATCGACACCATGGAAGGTTCGACCTCCACAAGCGTTGCCTCTTCGATGCCCGATTGAAAGACAATGGGAAGCTCGTACGCACCAACATCGTGTATATCCATACAATCGACGAATACATAGACCAGTTCGTCGCTAAAACCTGATTCCAGCCGTTTCGGGAGTTTGATCAACAGCGTAGCCTTCTGTTCCATCAAGTCGGGAATAAGCCCTTCCGCAACATTGAACGGAAACACAGCCACATCGCTCACCCGTTTGAGAACAAACTCTTCTTTGATGAATATCTTTATACTGACCGGTTGATCCTTTACCAATCTGATCTTATCGGATCCCGTTTCCACCTCGATATCCATGACCGTTGTCTCTGTCATATCCTGTATGTCAATCCTTTTGGTGTTGACCGATTCAACGGTCTCAATATAGGATGCCGGCCCCTGAATTTCCACCTCGGAAGGCTCTATGAGAAATTTCTCAAAACTGTAGCCCAGAGGGAGATCGGTAACAACAACGGGCACAACCTTCACCATCTTCTTCTTCGCATCTTCGATCTGTACGTCCACGAGACGGGGGCGTATCTCCTTGATGGAAACACCGCGGGGTATGCCGCGCCGTTCAACTTTTACGATCTTTTTGGTTTCGCCCTGTGAGTTCATTTCTAGGTCAATATATGCTATCAGATCGCCCTCATTGACCAGAGAGAGGGGCTCGTCCCTCCCCCTGAGTACCAGCTGGACGAACTCTGGAGGTTCGCTGGTAAGAATGTAATTCTCAGAGATATTCCTCACTTCCACAGGTATGGTGAGAAAGCGCTCCTTTTCCTGCATGCTGTTTACGTACACCCAGAGTATGCCGGCCAGGGCAACGGAAAGCAGCTTGATATGCCAGTTGTGTGCAACTTTTGTGAATATCTTCACCATTAACCACCCATAACGGTCAACAGTTCGTTCAAACGCTCCCGCAACCGGTTGATCGAAACACCCATCTCTATTTCCTCTTTCCAGGCAATGCTGATCTTGGCTGTCTGCTCCGAAACAACAATAACGAATGCATCGGTTTCCTCTGCAAGTCCGAGGGCAGCCAGGTGACGCGTGCCTGACCCTTCAAGCATCTCATGCCTTTCCGTAAGCGGGAGAATGCACTTTGCAGCGATAATTCTGTCACGGCGAATGATCACGGCACCATCGTGCAGAGGGGAGTCTTTCTTGAAAATCGAGAAAAGCAGCTCCCAGCTGATCTTGGAGTCGAGCTGCACACCTGTTTCAATATAGTTCTTCAAACCCACCGTTGCCTCTATTGCGATGAGGGCCCCTATTTTCTTGTTTGAAAGCTCCTCAACCCCCTTGGAGATGGTGTCGATGACATTGGTTGTGTCTTTGAAAATATAGTTGAGAAACCTGTTCTGACCCACCCTGGTGAGCATTCTGCGCAGTTCTGGCTGGAAGAGTATGATGAGGGCAATGGCTGCAAACTGAATGAGCTGATTGAGCAGCCAGCTCATTGTCTCCAGCCTGAGGAATCGCGACAACCAGGCCGCTACAATGATGAGGGCAAGTCCCTTCACGACCTGAATGGCCCGGGTGCCGGATATCATCATGTATATTCTGTATATTACGAAGGCGATGATGGCGATATCGATGACTGGAAGCAGATAGGTCTGTACCCAGCTTATGTTTATTGGTATGTTCATTTTCCCCGTCGCTGTACGACGCGTCGTTTTACGACGTATGTGGATATGCCTCAGGCCTTTGCCAGTGCATCCACAATACGCACAGTATCCACGGCTTCCGCTACATCGTGGACTCTTATAATATCGGCGCCCTGTAGAATTGATGTAGCGTTTAGCGCGATTGTTGGGGTCAAGCGCTCGTCCTCTTCTCTTCCCGTGTACACACCCAGAAAGGATTTTCTAGAGAGGCCGACGAGGAGAGGATAACCCTTGTCCTTGAAAACTCTGAGATGTTTCAGTAGCACGAGGTTCTGCTCGGCCGTTTTTGCAAACCCGATGCCGGGATCGAGTATAATCTTGTCTCGTGGGATACCAGACTCGACCGCCCTGTTTATGGAAAGATCAAGCTCTGTGCAAATTTCTCTAACGGGGTCGTCATAGGCTGTACGGGACTGCATGTCGGAGGGAGTCCCGCGCATGTGCATGAGAACAATATACACATCGTACTGTGCAACGATGCGGCCATACTGCCGCCAATCAGAAACATGATCTTCGGGAATCTCAACACCGGCAAGCTCATGTATGAATGCTGCGCCAAGGCCTGAAATATCGTTTACGATCTGTATACCACATTCGAGCGCTCGTGAGACAACGTATGATTTATAGGTATCGACCGAGATCGCGATGTCCGATCTCTTTCGTATTCCCTCGATGACGGGAATAATCCGGGCGATCTCCTCGTCTGCAGTAACGGGATCCGATCCCGGGCGCGTCGATTCTCCACCTATATCCACAATATCTGCGCCGAGCTCTTCGAAATACAGAGCCCGTTCCACCGCTTCTTCGATGCTCTGAGTTCTGCTTCCTGAGTAGAAAGAATCGGGGGTTACGTTGATAATCCCCATGACGAGGGTTTTCTTGCCGAGGGGGATGTGGACATTCACAGGATTTCCTACTTCTTCTTATGTCTGTTCTTCCGCAAACGTTTCTTTCTCTTGTGGTTTGCGATCTTCTGCCTTTTCCTCTTCTTACCGGACGGCATCACACCTCCTCGCTGTTTTTTACATCTTTATTCGGTTTTTTCGATGCTTCCTGCTGCTTACTATCAGAGTTGTCCTTCCCGGTCTGTTCCCCAGTACCGGCATCCCCTTCAGGATTCAGCACGGTCTCCGCATAGTTTGCCTGCAAATCACTTATCGCTGCGTTTAAAAGTTTCTTTTCATCCTCATCGAGTTTCCCCGCTGTTTTCTCTCTCAGCATAACCAAGGTATCTATGCTGAGCTTTGCAGAGCGCAGATCCTTCTTCACCTCTCCCGAAACCGGATCTACAGACTTGCCTAAAGAAATCCATGCTGATAAGCTGAGCATTGTCACAAGTGATGTGAAAGCGTCCGGTTCATCGGCTTTATCTAGCATTCGGTGCACCTCCCTTTCACTGCTCATAGAAAACAATAACCGTGTAAATAGGTCGAAGCTCTTCGAGCTTCGACAGCACCAGGCATTGTGTAATGCAACGACAACTGGTGAAATACTTTGCTCATAAAGAACAACAACCGTGTAAATATAAACAAAACTTATGGGTAGAGCAACTCCATTAAAGATATTTACTGTTCTCGGGATGTGAACGCATCTCCTTCAGGGCTTCCTTTATTTTCTGGTCAGCGCTCTTGTGGCAGATGAGCACCCGTTCCCCCTCCTTGACGCAGATGGTATCCTTCATACCAATGATGGCCACAATGGACCCCTCGTCTCCTATAACGATGTTGTCATGCGAATCGACTGCAGCTACATTTCCTTGGATGATGTTCCCGCTTTCATCGGGGACTTTATGACGCTGCAGGGCCCCCCACGACCCCACATCATCCCAGAAAAACTTCGGTTTCAGGCAGGCAAGGCGGTCCGACTTTTCCATTACGCCGTAGTCAATGGATACACTCTCAAACTTTTCGAACTCCTCCGCCTTCACCCGTTCCTCCTCATCCGTGTGGAGCGCATCTCCAATACGCATGAGGCCCCGGTGCAATTCGGGCATGTATGTGCTCATATCCTCAAGGAGAGATCGTGCATTGAAGATGAACATGCCCGAGTTCCAGAGAAAGTTGCCCTCACGAATGAACTCCTCCGCCTGTTCATGTGATGGCTTTTCCCTGAACCGTTTGACCGTGAACACCTCATGTTCAAAGCTTTCCTCCAGTAGTCGATCCACTTCGATATAGCCGAACTCGGTGGCCGGACGGGATGGGCTGATCCCGAAAGTAACAATATAGCCACTTTCCGCGGCTTTCGATGCGTCCTGGAGTGCGTGGAGAAAATCCTCACGTGTATGCACCACATGGTCCGCTGAAAGCACGGCAATATGGGCATCGGGGTCCCGACGGCTGATGATAAGAGAGGCGAGGCCAATAGCCGGCGCCGTGTTTTTTCCCATGGGTTCTATGATGAGATTCTCTTCGCGAATCTCCGGGAGTTGTTCCAGGATGACCTTTTTGAGATGCCCTCCAGCCGCGATAAAAATGCGTTCCTTCTCGATGTCAGGATAGACCCTGTTGAAGGTTTCCTGAATCATCGTCTTCTCGGTCACAATATGCTGAAACTGTTTGGGTCTGTCCTTCACGCTTCTGGGCCAGAACCGCTCACCCTTACCTCCCGCAATGATGACAATGTAGAGCACAAAATCCTCCTTCCTGCAAGTCAACCATGCACAAACTCCTGTATGCATTGACGAATTCTACCGCCATCCCCAGGGGTGTACCAGGTCACACCAGCATCCTTGTTGAACCAGGTTAGCTGCCGTTTTGCATATCTCCTGGTGTCCCTCATGAAAAGCCTGAGCACCTCTTGCCTGCTCATACACCCCTTGAAATAGTGCATGAAGTGGCTGTAGCCGAGGCCCTTCATTGACGGATATCGCTCATCGTAGCCTCTGTTGAGCAGACTGCAAACCTCCTCCGGCAACCCCGCTTCAATCATGAGCATGCACCGCTGCTCAAGTCTCCTGTAAAGCGCATTCCTGTCAATCATGAGTCCAATTTTCAATATTTCGAAAAGCGGATCGGGTTCCTGCCCCAAAAGTAGTGAGGGCTTTGTACCCGTGAGTTCGTATATTTCGAGTGCCCTCACAATACGAACGAGATCGTTGGGATGAAGATTTTCCGCGATTTGAGGGTCCACATCCATGAG
>Ga0180437_10012366_pt1 | contig 10095 bp, 10 predicted proteins | sample SS_ome_4_FD_132410 | JGI IMG/M metagenome (GOLD analysis project Ga0180437, IMG submission 132410) | Hypersaline lake sediment archaeal communities from the Salton Sea, California, USA - SS_3_D_1 metaG | ecosystem: Environmental > Aquatic > Non-marine Saline and Alkaline > Hypersaline >... | reverse complement strand
CTACACTGCAAAAAAGTATTGATGAAGCAATTTCGCGCATAAAAAAAAGAGGATGATGCTGAAAATCACACGAATGGTTTTCCCCTTCAGCCGGGTGCTCATGATTCTCGCCCCGGCTTGACCTCCGGCAAAAGAGGCCAGAGCGGCGGGAAGGATGAACCACCAGTTGATTTTTTCCATGGAAGCGTAACCCAGAAATCCCGTCAACGAAGCGAAGCACACGATAAAGGTTGAGGATGCCGCAGCAATTTTTGTCGGTGTTTTGAGCATATAAATGAGTAGGGGCACAACGAACACCCCACCGCCGATCCCCAATAGGCCGCCCATAAGACCGATACAGAAACCGATACCGATCCCACCGATAATTTTACCCGCAGACCCCATAGCGCTGGATTCAACATCGCCGGTCGGCGACATGAGCATGCGAACCCCTGCCACGGCCAGCACGATCGCCATGAGGATCAAAAACAGCTTCAAATCCATGCGCACATTGAGATACGATCCGATCGGGGCGGCCAGGCTCGATGAAATGATCAGTGGGATGGACAGCGAAAAATCCACCATCTTTTTTCGCGAATAGGTATACGCGGCGGAAGCGACAGCGATGAGGTTCAGAAACAAGGACGCCGATGCGGCCTCGGATTTTGCAAACCCGAGAATCACAAAGAGCGGCGAAAATATGAGCCCCCCTCCCAGGCCGACCATCGTCAGCACCAGGGATATGAAAAAAATAGCGCCAATTAGTACCACGGACATGCTTATGACCTCAAAGGACGCTCAATTTCCGATTACCGGTGTTTGGGATCGGGTTTTTGATTTGTACAAGGATGCCCTTCAGTGTCCCCGTGACACGCTTGGATCTGTTCCTCACTGCACTCCGATGTTTTTCCCTTCAATTTGTCGGGATGCTCACAGCAATCTTTGCACATATTCAGTTCCCTCCTTCCCATATCCTTTGTGTGGATGCCATCCGGGACCGACCGGTGACAGACGACCCTGAAATCAGGTGCCTGATCGGTTTTTTTTCTCAACGCTTCAGCGATTTGGAGGATCGCGCTCCTATCAACGCGGTAGTGGGTCCAGTATCCCCGTTTCTCTCCGCTCACCAATCCGGCCTTCCTCAATATTTGCAGGTGCTGGGAGACGGCCGATTTAGAGATATTCAGATGGCCGGCAAGCGCACCCACGCAAAGGTCATGGGTCAGAAGCAGATTGATGATCCGAAAACGACTCTCATCCGCCAGGGCTTTTAAGGTTAAAACTAAATCACTCATGGTGAAATTCATTTAGCTGAAAGCTTAAATGGATCTTTCTATATTGAATTCGATCTGTCAAACAAAAATCTGTTTCGAAAAATCGGTCATTTGTATCTATTTAGATTTTTGAAAGACTCCGATAAGGGCCGTTGGGATCTCTTTTAGAAGACCTCGCCGCACCCTGTACCCTGCACGGGGAAAGCCTACATCGGAGGGATTTTTGATCCGGAATTCGCCAGCCACGGCAGAGCCGACAGCGCTTATTGCGGCAGCCAATCACAGACTTTGACAAACCGGATAGGTCTGGGGTAATGTAATATTTGGCACCCGGATGATCTTTGAAGCCCGGCGAGAAATTAACCCGAGAGGGATGCCTTTTTATAGAAATTCGGCAAAAAAGGAATAACTGAAATGTCAAAATGGTTCATGATTTTAGTCGCTTTCGTTTTTCTGATGGGTACGGATGTCCTTATCGTTTCTCAATCAAACACAAATGCCGCCAAAAGGGTAGCGGTTGCGGCAGATGAAACCGGAGCCGTCGAGCGTCCGCAACAGATTGATCAAATCACCCTTCATTACCAAAGCTATGAAAAAGACAGGCAGGGACCGGTGGGATTTTCTCATGGGAGGCACGCTCGTGAATATCAGATCAGTTGCTGGGAATGTCACCATGAATACAGTACTGATGGGAAAAACATTTGGGCACCGTGGGGAAAAACGGAGAAATGTATTGCGTGTCACGAACCCAATGAAAAAGAGGATGGAGTTCTCAGTTTGACGGCTGCATTTCACTCGAAATGTATGACGTGTCATGAGGAGCGGGATATCTACAAAGGGGAAATCAAACGATATAAGGATTGCGGCCAATGCCATCTCAGGGAGATACGCATCGAAAACCCGGGTTATGAACAGCCTAAAATGCGACCGGTCATATTCCATCATCGAAAACATGAAAACGAATACTTGAATCTCAATGGGGAACCGATTGCCTGCGAGGCGTGTCACCATGCGTATGTAAACGGCGAGAATACTTGGACGGAAGGGGATAATGTAAAGAGCTGTGGCACCAAAGGATGCCATGATCCGCTGATTGCGAAGGGAGACAGGCAACACAGGCTTCGGATCGCCTATCATCAGAACTGCAAGAACTGCCACAAAGCGCTAAGAACTGTCGATAAATCAAAAGACGCCCCCTACAAAGAATGTTCGGGCTGCCACCGGTAGTTACGATACAGCCAACCGGTGCCTGAACGAAAACCGGGAATTTTCTTTAGGACCGGGAAAGGCAAGAATTATAACCGGAGCAATACGATGGAAAACCGGATTTTTGAGGATGAACCCGCCTCAGGCGGGTTATAATATACCCTGCGCCATGCGCCACGGAAAGAAACCCCAGGGATATTTTTTGCAGTTTCATCCGCACTTAAACTTCCCATCCTCATAAATCAGAACTTTTTTCCCGCTCCTCAAATGGGCCGTGACGATCTTTTTCTCCGTGTTCACGAGGTCCCAGTGAAGGGCTGAGTCGTTGAATCCCAATTTACGTTTCATGACTTTTGAAAGGTCGGCCGGATCGCCGTCGTAAGTATCCCTGTAAGACGAACCCACCGCCAGATGGCAGTTTCCATATCGACCCCCATAGTTTTCATCATACAGCGTATTGGCCATGAACTTATTGATCCTGGAAAAGCGTTTATCGGTGAGAGAAAACTCCCCGACCCGGCTCGCGCCTTTGTCCATTTCAAGCTGGTTCGCAACAAACCCCTCTCCCTTCTCAGCCGCTATCTTCACGACAGAACCTTTTTCGAATGTCAGTCGCACGCCCTTTACGTAATTACCGCTTCGAAAGGATGGTTGATCGGCATAATAGAGCCCTTCCGTGCCTCGCCAGTCCGGAGAGGTAAAAATCTCAAAGCTGGGGATGTTGTGACCCGAAATGCCAATCCACTTGCGATGTCCCCCGGGTCGAATTCTCAGATCCACATTCTCGGATTCAATATGATAGTGCTTTACCTCCATGCTGTTCATCCACTGCTTTATGGCCGTCGCCTCTTTGAAGATACTTCTCCATGCCTGGACCGAATCCGCCCGGTCCAGGTAGCAGGCGCGGATGACTTGGTTGGTGTATTGCCTGAGAGACATCCCTGACTGCTTGGCGAGTTCCGCCGTTGGCAACGCGCATAACGTCCATCCGTATGACCCCTTCGCTTCGCGCTTCTCAAGGATATCACGTAACGGTTTTCTCGCTACGAGTGCGGTGCCAATTTGCTTTGAATCAATATCCCTCAGATGGGTCAGTGAGTCGGGCGCGTAAAGGTAGATACTGCCGTTGACATTCTCACAAAGTTGGTTTTCCCAGGGACCCAAAAAAACGAGCTGATTTTTTTCGGCTTTCTCATAGAAGTTGTGTTGCATCTCGGGCGTCATTTCCAGACGCATCACAGGATTCATTCCCAGATCCAGAAGCTTGGCCTGGATAATTTCGGCCATTTTGATTGCCGAGAGATCAAATCGGACCCGGACAATGTCTCCCTTTTTGAATTTTTCTTTTCGGGCGGTTTTCAGTGCCCACAAGAGCACATCCGCATATCTATCAACCTGTTGTTTATTCAGCATGCATCTCTCCCTGTTTTTGAGAATATGAAAATGGGCGATGAGAGTCGGGCGGGGCAAAAGCCTGTCGGCGAATTCAAGCGGCGAATTACTTGCCGAAGATGTGATTTGCAATCACTTTTCTTTGAATCTCCGAAGTCCCTTCATAAATGGTGAAGACCCTTACGTCCCTATAATATCTTTCGACAGGAAAGTCCTTGATGTATCCGTATCCCCCATGAATCTGAATGGCTTGATAGGCAATTTTGTTGGCCATTTCGGAGGCAAAAACCTTTGCCATCGAAGCCGCACCCGTAAAATTTTCCCCCCGGTCTTTCATGGCGGCGGCGTTGAAAGTCAAAAGCCTTGCCGCTTCGATCTGAGTCGCCATGTCCGCGATCATCCACCGGATCCCCTGAAATCTTGAAATGGATTGATTGAATTGAATACGCTCTTTCGCATAACTCACGGACGCGTCCAGGCAAGCTTGTGCCACGCCCACCGATTGCGAAGCGATCCCGATTCGCCCCCCATCCAGAGAGGCCATCGCAATCACAAAGCCGTCTCCTTCCCGACCCAGGAGATTTTCAGCAGGAACTCTGCAGTCCTCAAAGATCAGTTCCACGGTGTCGGAAGCCCGCAGGCCCATCTTATCCTCTTCTTTGCCCACACTGAATCCGGGAGTGCCTTTTTCAACGACGAAGGCACTGATGCCCCGATGTTTTTTCTCTTTGTCCGTATAGGCGGTGACAACCGTCAAGTCCGAGTTTTTACCGGTTGTAATGAACATCTTGCTCCCATTAATGACGTAGGCATCCCCTTTTTTCGTCGCTCTTGTTTTCTGGCTTGCCGGGTCGGAGCCCGCCCCCGCTTCCGTCAGAGCAAAGGAGCCGATTATTTTTCCGGCGGCAAGGGGTTTGAGGTAGGTTTCTTTCAAATAGTCGGATCCAAAAAGAAAGACCGGTCCGCAGGCCACCGAGTTGTGAACGGACATGACCACAGCCGTTGAGGCGCACGCGTAGGCAATCTCTTGCAGGGCCAGGGAATAGCTTACGCTGTCAACACCCGCCCCATTGTACTCCGGCGGTACATTCATCCCCATGAGGCCCAATTCACTCATTCGCCTCAGATTTTCGGCCGGGAATTCCTTGCTTCTGTCTCTCTCCGCTGCCGTGGGTAGAATGACCTCTCTCGCAAAATCCCGGACCATTGCTTGAATCATCTGCTGTTCTTCAGTGAGTTGATACGCCATTTCAAAACCTCATGTATTGAAGATTATGGCGTGTATAACACCACGATCAGTTCCGCCTTTTCGTGCCCGATATTCCTCAGTTTATGCACGATGGAGGAATTGAAATGTAAAGAATCCCCGGGACCGAGTATATTCTTGTTTTCTCCCACCATCACTTCGATTTTACCCCTGAGCACATGATGGAATTCTTCCCCGAGGTGCTGATAGCCGATCCCTTTGTGAGTGGACTTCGGATCGATAAAGATCTTGAAGGCCTTGAGATGTTTGTGTCTCGCCGCCGGTGTGAGGACCTCATACGTATAGTCATCCGTTCGCTTTTGAAAGTCGTCGGCGGATTTTTTGGCGGCCTGTTTTTTTTCTTCTCTCAGGAGCAGGCTTGAATCAATTTCGAGCGCTCTGGACAGCTGAAGCAGCACCGAAACCGGTGGAATCACGTCTCCCTTTTCCACTTGAGAGATGTAACCGGTCGCCAGGCCTGTTTCATTCGCAATATGTTTCAGCGTCAACTTCTTCTCTCTTCTGAGCTTCAATAGCCGCTTGCCGATCGGTTGGGGTTTGCTTTCACGTGCCATGTATTCGCCCTCCTACAATTTGATTCAAGCGTGTCACCGATTCTGAAAAGACGCTACGCGTCGGGATCTCCCTGATTTCGTAAACGCTTCAGGACATTCACAATTCGCAAAATGAAACCAACCAGCAGGGCCGCGCTGATGAGGATGATAAGATTGGAAGCAAAAAACGTCATGATAAACCAGGCAGGATCATGGAGTCGGTAGGCTGAGATCAGAAGATGGATCCCGAAGAGAAGAAAAAAGGTCCCCGACACGATGAGAATGACCTGTCGTATCCACCAAAGCATGCCAGGCATGATCTATCCCTGTCAGTACCCGTTGCGTCCCCTGCATCTCCGCCATATGTGTGAGGAGATGGCAGATGGATAAGGATGCCGGCCTGTTTAAGAACCCAATCGGGGAAGCACCAGGTTGTCACAGGCTGTGTAAGGGTCTACTTTCCCCTCGACAATCGCTTCAACCGCCTTGTCAAATTCCCCCGTCTCAGTGAGCTGATGAACCACTTCCTCGATCAGTCGATTTTTTACCATTTCCGCCAATTCCTGACGCACCTTGTCCGTTTTTCTCCGCACTTGCAGCCCGCCACCGGCATCCGCCAAGTAGTTTCGATGTTTCTCAATCTCCTCCAGAAGCGTTCCGACGCCCTTGTCGAACACGGCTTGCGCCTTCAGAATGGGAGGCTTCCACTTCCCCTCTGCATATTTCCGCTGATCCATGTCGATCATCAACCTCAGATCACTCAGCGTTTTGTCCGTACCTTCCCGATCCGCCTTGTTGATGACGAAGATGTCACCCACTTCCAGGATGCCGGCTTTGATCGCTTGAATATCGTCGCCCATTCCCGGAATGACCACAATGACGGTGGTGTGCGCGCTTCTGACGACATCCACTTCGTCCTGACCGACGCCTACGGTTTCCACAAGAATGTAGTCTTTTCCCATGGCATCCAGGACATCGATCGAACTTCGAGTGGACTGGGTTAACCCGCCAAAATGCCCTCGTGTCGCAAGGGAGCGAATAAAAACCCCCTCATCCATACTGTGCCGTTGCATGCGAACCCGATCACCCAGAATTGCCCCGCCACTGAAAGGGCTCGTGGGATCAACGGCAAGGACCCCGACGGTTTGGTCGTTTTTTCGAAGGTGACCCACCATCTGGTCGACCAACGTGCTTTTCCCCACGCCCGGAGCCCCGGTGATGCCGATAACATACGCTTTTCCCGTATGGGGATACAGTGCTTTCAAGATCTCTCGCACCTCAGGCATACCATCATCGATATCCCGAATGAGGCGTGCAACGGATCTGACATCGCCGGCGATCACCTTCTCCGCCATGCTGCCCGGACAATTCTCGTTCACCGAGGTTTTACGTTTTCTCGTACCCACTTTACAATTTCTTCCAATGAGGCCCCTGGAGTAAAAATCTCTTTGATGCCTGTTTTCTTAAGTGCCGGTATATCTTCTTCAGGAATAATACCGCCGCCGCAGACGGCGATATCGTCCGCACCCTTTTCCCGCAGCAGTTCCACGGTTCTCGGGAAAAGATAATTGTGTGCACCCGCAAGGCTTGACAGGCCGATCATGTCGACGTCTTCCTGGATGGCAGCCTCAACGATTTCTTCAGGGGTTTGATGAAGTCCCGTGTAAACCACCTCGAAACCGGCATCACGATAGGCTCGGGCAATGATTCTGGCTCCCCGGTCGTGACCATCCAACCCCGGTTTCGCCACCATGACTCTCAGTTTTCTCTCTCGTGCCATACGCCCTCAATTCCAATTCAAAATCCGTCTGTCAGTATATACCCGGATCTCGGTATTCGAAAAAAACCCTCCTGAACACATCACACACCTCCTGCAGGGTGGCATACGCCTTCACGGCGTCAACAAGCGGCTCCATCACGTTTTCATGGCTCACACAAGCCTCACCGACCCGTTCCAGGTGCTCCGCCACCGCTTTGCCGTCGCGCTCGCTCTTGAGGCGGTTGGTTTTTTCAATCTGGAGACGTTCGAGCTCCTCGTCTATTTCAAGGATCTCGACTGGAATGTGCTCATCCGTGACATATTTGTTCACGCCGACCACTGTCTTCTGATTTTCATCGATTTGTCTTTGATAGTGATAGGCCGCGTCCGCAATCTCCTGCTGCGGGTAGTTCTTTTCAATCGCACCGAGCATACCGCCCATATCATCAATTTTTTGAATGATCTCGAATGCCTCCGCTTCCAAATCATTGGTCAGCGCCTCAACAAAATAGGAGCCGCCCAAAGGATCAATGGTGTTGGCCACGCCGGATTCTTCCGCGATAATCTGTTGGGTCCGGAGGGCAATCGTCGCAGCCTCCTCGGTGGGTATGGCCAACACCTCATCGAGAGAATTGGTGTGCAGCGACTGTGTTCCGCCCAGCACTGCCGCCAGCGCCTCAAGTGCCGTTCGAACCACATTGTTGTAAGGCTGCTGCGCAGTGAGCGAACAGCCCGCGGTCTGCGTGTGAAACCGCAACCACCAGGACCGGGGATCTTTGGCCTTGAACCGCTCCTTCATGATTTTACCCCACATTCGTCTGGCCGCTCGAAACTTGGCGATTTCTTCAAAGAAATCCAGGTGCGAATTGAAGAAAAAAGAGAAGCGAGGGGCAAAATCATCCACATCCAAACCGCGATCGATGGCCGCTTGAGTGTAAGCTATCCCATCCGCCAGGGTAAAAGCCAGTTCCTGTACCGCGGTGGACCCGGCCTCTCGGATGTGGTACCCGCTGATGCTGATGGTATTCCACCGGGGCACCGCTTTCGTCCCAAATTCGACCGTATCGGTGATGAGGCGCACGGAAGGTTCGGGGGGGCACATAAACGTTTTCTGTGCAGTAAACTCTTTCAGCATGTCATTCTGGATGGTACCGCCGATGATGCGACGATCTATTCCCCTGTTTTCGGCCATGGCAATGTACATGGCCCAGATGACGGGAGCGGGGGGGTTGATGGTCATGGATGTGGTAATTTTTTCAATGGGAAGGCCCTCAAAAAGATCCTCCATGTCCACCAGCGTGTCAATGGCCACGCCGCATTTTCCACACTCACCTCTGGCTTTGGGACAGTCCGAATCATAACCCATCAATGTGGGCATATCAAAGGCGGTTGACAGACCTGTTTGGCCTTCTTTCACCAGATGGTGGAACCGCCGGTTCGTGTCGCGCGCGCTGCCAAGTCCGGCGAACATCCGCATGGTCCATAGACGTCCTCGATACATGGAGGGCTGTACACCCCGTGTAAACGGATACTCGCCCGGAAAACCAAGGTCTCGCATGAAGTCCTGGCCTTCCAGATCCTCGGGTGTACAGATGCGTTTGATCTCCCGATCCGAAACCGTTGAAAATCGCTCGATCCGTTCAGGCTTGGACGCGAACACCTCGTCCAATTTCGCCTTCCATCGTGCGTACCCTTTTTTGATGTCCTCAAAGATATCTTTGTTAAAGGTCAAGGGCATTCTACACCTCCCCAAAAGCTCGCGTCATTCCGAAATGCGACATGCGTTTGACACGTTGATCATACAAGAAGATTGCTCAGCCTCCCATGCGGTTCCGCCGACTTTAGATTTCAAGAAACCTATCGTCCTTTGATGAGATTATTTGCGATCACCAGACGCATGATTTCATTGGTCCCCTCATAGATCTGGCAAATCTTGGCGTCTCGCATATGGCGCTCCATTGGATAGTCCTTGCAATACCCGTATCCGCCCAGAATCTGAACGCCTTCGATGGCGGCCCGCATGGCCGCGTCCGAAGCATACAACTTCGCCATTGCGGCGGCCTTTTCATAGGGTTTTTTGTGATCCTCCAGCCAAGCGGCCCGGAGGGTCAGCAACTCGGCGGCATCCAGTTCGGTAGCCATGTCCGCCAACTTCCACTGAATGGCCTGAAAGCTCGTAATCAGTTTACCGAACTGTTCTCGTGTCTTGGCATACGCCAGCGCCTCCTCGAGCACGGCTCGACCAATGCCCAGAGCTTGGGATGCGATGCCGATGCGCCCCCCATCCAGGGTGGTCAGCATCTGTTTGAATCCCTCTCCTTCATTTCCCAGCAGACCGTCCGCCGGTACGCCGACATTATCAAAAATCATCTCAGCGGTTCCACTGGCCAGAATACCCATTTTGTCCTCGACACGTCCCACCTTGAACCCGTCGGTATTCTCCAGGTCGACCACAAAGGAGCTGATGCCCTTGTAGCCTTTCCCTTTCTCGGTTACCGCCGCAATCACGGCGTATGAGGCAATATTTCCATTGGTGATGAATTTTTTTTCCCCGTTGATCACCCACGCATCCCCATCCCGCACGGCGGTCGTTCGCAAGGCAGCGGGATCCGATCCCGCGCCCGCCTCCGTCAAACCGTAGCAACCAATCTTCCGCCCGGATGCGCAAGGGTAAAGGTATGTCTT
>Ga0180437_10012365_pt1 | contig 10095 bp, 12 predicted proteins | sample SS_ome_4_FD_132410 | JGI IMG/M metagenome (GOLD analysis project Ga0180437, IMG submission 132410) | Hypersaline lake sediment archaeal communities from the Salton Sea, California, USA - SS_3_D_1 metaG | ecosystem: Environmental > Aquatic > Non-marine Saline and Alkaline > Hypersaline >... | reverse complement strand
TGAGACGTAAAAGCCGCCCGGGCTACCGACTCCTCCCGTCCCCGACTGTCCCCATTTCGCCTTGACGTAGAAGCCCCTGGGAATCGTCGATGCCTGGTTTGATTCGGACGGAGATGTCCCCACCAGGTCAGTCATTAGCCCCGTGGAGAGCGTGAGTCTTGTAGGTATGGCAGGCGCAATCGGGGATCCCAGCATGTCTTCTGTGACTGAGTGGCGGGGTATGTAGGGAAGCGCCCTGCTGTCTCCCCTCTTGTCGACTATAGTCAGCGTACCAGCGGTGTTGGAGACAGTAGCAAGCAGGATCTGGTCTGTTGTTGGGTCGCTCTGGGTGATTGTAACCGTGAAGTTCGAGATCCTTTGCGTGTATCCCGATTCGCCGGCCACCGGGAATCCGCTCCTGTAGGTGCCCATTTGCTGGTCATCATAGGCGTACTCAATGAGCACGTTGTAAGTCTGGCTGTCGTCCGGTACGGAGTGGCCCGTTGAGTCACTCTCGACCTCGATTATCTGACCCTGTGTGTCAACCGCACGGCCTGGCCTGACGGTGACGGTTCCGCTTCCGCCGTCAATGACCTTGAGGTCGTCGTACTGCGTGCTGTAGAGGATGATGCCCTTCGAGGAATACTGATCTGAGGTCCGCTTCAGGATCTCATCCTTGAAGAGCGCTATGTGGTTATCGAGCTCGCGGTCTACGAGCAGACCCTTAGGAAATCTTCCATGTTTGCATTCGCCCATACGTCACCTTCCTTACTTAAAGCATGCGTAGCAGTATTCAACGCTCCCAATCTCCGACGAAGCGGATTTCACATACAGCGTCCCGGGATTGGTGGGGCTTCCGCCTTTGACTTCGATCCACCAATCACTCGTCTTCTGAGCCATCATAGTCACATTGCAGACGGAGGAGCTCGTGAGCCCCCATATCAGGACCGTGTCGCCCGTACAACCGCCCTCTATCCGTGGCGATCCAGAAAAGTTCGTAAGGTCAATGAGTGAATCCGACCTGATGCCTTGCCTCGTGAAACTCAGGCTGACCGATACTCCGATGCTGTCGGCGGCTCTAATGAGCGGGGCTTTCATGCTGTCACCGGCTACGACTTTCGGTGCGTACATGCTATCAGAAGCGATGAACGCCGGAGCATTGATGCTGTCCGAGGCGCTGAACCATGGAGCCTTGATACTGTCGCCAGCCGTGAAATTCGGGCAGGCGAGACTCTCAGAAACTATCACTACCGGCACATTGATGCTGTCGCCACAATCGAACCAGGGTACTTTAAGGCTGTCAGCCAGGCTGAGGAACGGCACGGTGAGGCTTTCCGTAACTGCCACGTAAGGTGCATTGATGGAGTCGGTGGCTATCAGTCTGGGAACGCCCAAACTGTCAGCTATGCAGACCCAGGGAGCATTGAGACTGTCGGTCGCAATCAGCCTGCCGGCTCTTAGGCTGTCGGTGATACTCGCCTTTAGTGCTTTGAGGCTGTCAAGTGTAGTCGTCTCAACCGCCTCTATCGCCATGCTGTCCCTGTAGGGGCGTGTCACGGGCTGCTGTGCCAGCACCGCAACTGTCGAGAGCAGACAGATCGCCACGAGCGACAGCGCGAGCAGTATTGTTCTTATGGACATCATCACCCTCCTCAATAGTCCTCTTCGCTCAGGAAGTAGCCGTGAACCGCGAACTTCGCGAAGCCCGTGAAGCTGTGTGTGGTGCTGGACGAGTTGTGGATCACGATCATCTCAGCACCGGTGTCAGTGAGCTTTATCGGCGGCTCGGGTTTGAGTCTCACTTTGATCTCCTCGGTGGTCTCGCCGGTGTCGAAGTACTTGACGTCGTCCGATATCTGCTTCAGATCCTGCAGGGAGGAGAAGACGAGCTTGGTCCCGCCCTTGCCGTCCTTGTATCCCTGTATCTCTATGTCCGAGCTGTTCAGGTCGAGGTTCCTCGGAACCACGATGTCTATGGCGGTCACGAGGATCATCTCACCGGATGAAGGATCGACTGTGTAGTCCGGCGTACTCCCGCTCGCCCACTCCGCATCCTGCTTGAAAGGCTCTGCAAGCGGGTTCGGCACGTTTCTCCTGTAGAAGTCCTGTATGTTCGGCGTTGCCATCTCTTACCTCCTGGCAGTCAAAGAAAGGGGCACCAACGGCAGGTTTCCCTGCTCATCGATGCCCCCTAAAGCATCCTGTGTTCCGGGGGAGCTGCCCCCTCAACTTAGATTCTTAAAGAGCGACTTCCATCATACCGGTACCTTCTCCGGCAGATATCTCCTTTCCACTGGCAGATGCGCACTGGACCAGTCGGGGATATATGTCGAATAGGTTGCGCTCAGCCCCTTCAGCGTCCACTGCTTGAATGCATAGTCTGAAAGGCTCTCACTGGAGCCGATTGCCACCTCGACCTTGTACTTGACGTACCGCTTCACGTCTGCGGAGTTCAGCACCTGGTTCGGCTCGCACAGTATCCAGGAACTCCAGGGCTCAGAACCGTCAACGCTGAACGCCACATAGACCCTGACGTCCACGTCCATGCCGTGCTTCCTGTAGTCGAGCCAGTCAACGAGCCATGTATATGAATCGTACGTAAAGTAGCCCAGATCTATAGCAGGACTCTCCCTGGAGCAGGTATAGTCCGTAGGTATCAATGCATTGTGCTCGACGTCGAAGTTCACGTTTGTACCTGAGAGGAAGTCGTCTCCGGTCTCGTAGAAGTAGCCGGCAGCTTCCCCCCACTGAACCGCCCCGCCACAGTAAAGTCTGAAGTAATCCCACACTGTCTTGCCGGCGTTCCAGCCGGAGTTGGTAGAGTAGTCACCGAACCAGATCATCTTTGTTCCGCCCGGCCGCAGAGCGCCGATCTTCTTCAGCGTGCCGTCCACCCAGATGTAGAAATTCCCGCCCAGCTCTCCCCCACCCGCTATTCTGATCGTATGGAAGTCATCGCTCAGGTCCATCTCGAAGCCCGACGCTACCGTCCCCCAGTCGACGAATCCATCCTTTGTGAGATAGGTCGCGAACCATTTGTTGCCGTCGTCGATCCATATGCCGTGCCCGGGGTAGGAGCCTTCGTTGTCCGCATCGACCCTGACCCTGAACTGCACTGTCCATCCCGTGAGCTGTTCAGCGTAATCGAACCAGTGCTGTCCCGCGGCGTTCTGGGCAAACTGTGCTTTGTCCCCGTCGCCCGTCGTGTCCAGGGTCATCTTGCCGTCCGAGATCGATTTGGAATGCGGAAAGCCCGGGTCAAAGCCCCAGCTTGCTTCTATGTGCGGATAGTCGTTCATCTCCGCCTTCTCGCTCCACTGCTGGCCGTCGGGGTCGAACGGGTCTATGTAGTTTATGCCGTATGCGACATGCATGGGGATCAGGCCGTCCACTATCGCTGCGAGCTCCGATTGCGTGAGCTCCGTCTGGTTCCAGAGCACCATCCCGAACTGAAGTGCAGCTCCCAACCACGTATCCAGGCCAATAGCTGAGAAGCCTATGACCCAGGCCCACTTGCCTTCCCAGCACTCCTCGAGATAGGGTCTGGTCTTGGTGAGAAACGCAAGGTAGTCCTCTATCCCCTTCCTGGTACCGAACTCCTGATAGGTCGGGATGATGTTCCTGGCTCTGATTCTCAGGAGATGATCCGCTTCGTCTTCGGAGCGGAAGAGCCCGTGGTCTTCCACTATCTCGTCGAGGAACCGCCCGAGCGCCGTATCCACGGTGAGCATATCACGGATGGTGTCGTGCCCACTCTTCATGTCGTCCAGCCTGTTCGCCATCACCTTGGTGAGGTCGTCCAGAAGCTGGTTCGGCACCACGAACGGCGGCAGTCTCTGCTTCAGCTTATCCTGAGTAGTGAGTCCCATCTCTAGGTCGCTCCTCCGGACCCGGGTAAACCTTCTTCAGGCGGATTGGCTGCCAGGGTCTGGGTGACGACAACCGACCCCAGCTTGGGAAGAGAGTAGTCGTCGAGCGTCACGTTACTTACGGGCGAGAACCTCGAGACAATGATATCATTCACGCCCTCCGAGTTGTTCACCACCGACATGAGGTCCGCAGACTGAACCTCCTGACCCCAGTTCCACGTTCTCCAGTCTAGATAAGCCGTCAGGTTGGCGACGATTGTCTGCTTCACGTCTATGAGCGAGTATCCGGATTCCAGCCTTATCTCCGTGCTTACGTCTATCTCCTCGTACGTCACGTTCTTGCAGACTATGTTCGCTGAGACCGGAGCCCTGGTTCTTATGTATTCGGCTATCTCATTCCGCTCAGTCAGGTTGAAGTTGGCCCCGGATCTCTTTACCAGATGGACATATACGGTCCCGGGGGAACTCGCGACTCTTTCCGCCTTTGCCCTGAGAACCTCCTGGTTCGCTTCCTGGGCCCATGCCTGATACGACTTCTGTATGCCCTGTGATATGGTTGCGAGCTGCGTCATCGCACGGTTGCGGAGCTCCTCGTCAGTCTCGCTGTCCGTTCCTCCTGTAGCCGGATAGGGATTGATGATGGATGTTATTCCCGAGAGAGTGCCCTCGAGCTCCGTTATGGTGTTTGCACCCACGTTTCCACCTGAGCCCGCAACGTCTGCTTCGGCCGAGAGATCGATGTAGGTCTCCCCCACCGCTATCGTTCCTCCCTCGACAGTAGAAAAACTTATCCCGTCCTTGGTGCTTGCTCTCGTATCAACGGGCACGTTCGACCCCTCGCTCCCGTAGAATCTGAGGGTTACGCCCGCCTTTGCTGCTGCGTATCTTGAGAGCCCTCTGGCTATGACCTGGTCGTCCAGGTCGTCGCTCATCGCGGTCAGGATCTTCGACGCCCTGTACACGCGCTTCAATCGTACCCAGAGCTGCTGCAGCTGGTTGGCAACAGAGCGGAGCAGTGACCTCTGAGGCGTGCCTACGTTCCAGTCGGTTATGGCCGACGATTCATTCCTCGCATCTGTCACCATCTCCTCGAGTATCGTTCTCCAGCTCTTTACCTTCATCCGACCTTCCTCTGGACCGTCTCGTCCTTCAAGATCGTCTGACCCATGCAGATCCTGCTCTGGATTACCTCCAGAGTCCCCTCGAGTACCTGGACCAGTCTCTTCTCGTTCCCCGTTCTGGCGTCAAGGAGCGCTTTCCTGTCCAGGTCCGTGAGTTCCGGGCTCTTAGGAGGCTTCTTCGCGACACAGGCGTTGGCCAGGTAGTGCTTCGCCTCTGCCAGAAGAAACACTATCCTCGCCTTGTAGCCGTCTATCTGGCGCATCTGCCGCTTCATCTCCTCAACGGCGTCACAAAGAGGGTGATTCAGACACTGCCATATCGACGCCATCTCCTTGTTCACTGCCTTCGCAAAAGCCAGGAAGGCTTGGTTATGCGAGCCAACGCCTTCCGGTTCCTCCATCGTTTCATATCTCATTGACTCCGCCCTTTGATTCTGCTATTGTTCTCTCGCGGAGGACAGGGCATGTCTGCTTTCGAGATCCACAGCGCAACCAAGCTCGTCGTCAGGCAGAAAGAGAGAGCCGAGGACGTTGAGCATCCGCTGGAAATCATTCTCACCGAAGGCTACAACGGAGAAGCCGTCACGTTCGCAGTTCATGTGAGACCCATTCGTGAACAAATCACACCGAGACCTTTCAACGTAGGCAATGCCCTTGAACTGCTGGGTTTTGAGTTCTATGAGGATTGCCGGGTTGCGAAGCCAATCTGCTACTCCTTGATCCTCGCCCATCTTGAGCATGGAAAACTCCACCAGGAGTCCGAGATAGACCTGAGAAACAGGCAGTTCGGTCTTATCGTAAGGAGGCTGCCGTCCCTGGTGAAGTCTCTCATTGAGTTCTCCCGCCAGGCGGATGAGTGCGGGCTCCGATTCGGTTCCGGCATCTGATCATCCGCTCCACTGTTTCATGCTGTATGGCCAAGCTTCTTCCCCGCCTCATACCAGTAACTGCAGCATGTCTCACACACTCTGAAGTGCCACAAGAGTGCTATCCGCCAGTCTTCGTCAAGCGAACGCAGGATGCCGCAGATGACGATTGAGCACAACCAGAAGAATCTCCAGATCCGATATCTCAATCCGTGCATAACTGAGATATATAACATCCTATCCGCTCCAGTGCTCCTTCAGCGTCTCCTCCTCGAGGGAGTTCACCGGCCGAACCGTGGCCTTCACTGAGAAGGCGTCGTCGTCCTTCTCCACTCTCACTGACAGCACCTCGTCCACCCTCGGATCCGCGAGTATCGCCTTCTTCACCTCGACGTCGGCCATCCTCATGCCGACTCCCTTGAGGTATGAGCCCACCATCCCTGATACGAGCGAGCCGTACTCAGGCTCCTCCGGGATGGCGCCACGGTGAGTGGTCACCCTGTTCGCAAGCGCCTGAAGGAAGTTGTCAGTGTAGTCTAAGACCTCAAGACCGTACAGCCCCGAGCCGACAGGATCCTCGACTACTAACAGCTCATTCGGAAGTCCCTTCCCCAGTGCACGGATCCCGCCGTTTCCGTCCAGTACGAAGTTGTACTCAAGGAGCTTTGCAGGGATGGGCTCATCATAGGGGATCTCAAGCTTCCGGCCGACCCAGTTATCAGCTCCCACGTCGTCCGGTGTCAAGCCATTGTATTCCATGATCAGGTATGCCTTGTCCGCATCGCCAAGGACCTCATAGGCTATCCTCTCAAGGGTGTCGCCGTTCTTGACCCTGTAGACCTTCGTGGTTACCCTCAGGCTTCCCGGCTGGTCGGTGTTCAGGGTCTTGTAGTAAGCAGGCAGGTTCTGGAGTATGGCTAGCTCCCTGTCCAACTCCAGAAGAAACTGAAGCAGGGGAGCCGTGTCCACCTCAGGGCTACCGAAACAGCTTATCTCCATCGCCTTGTCCATGGAGTCCAGTCTGTCAAAGAGCGTGCCTATCAGCTGCCTCGTGTCCCTTATCTTGAAGACTGCGACATGCGCCCTCTCGAGCTCTTTGTTCAGTCTCGTTGAGATATCCTCGCTCACCCTCCCGAAATAGGCCTCCAGGTTGTCTATCTCCTTCTCGCCGGCGAGCTCTGCTATCAGGTTCTCAAACAGCTCTCCTGAGGCCCATTTCTTCAGGAAAGAAAACTCCGTCCTTATCTCCGTGAGCTTCGTCTCGAGTGAGGAGAACTCCTCACTCATTCCTATCTTCGCCATGGTGGTCGAGAGCTTCATGTTTGCAGTGCCGTTATCGCCTTCTGAAGAAGAAAATCCGCTCCCTCCGCCAGGAGCTGGCCCTTTGCTGCGTCGAGTATCTTATCCACGTGGTGACTGGCCAGTGGTAGCTCATAGAGCGCCGTTATCTGCATCCTATAGAGCCAGATGGTATTCCTTGCAGTCGACTGGCTCAGACTGAACGAATCTATCACTATGGCCCAGTGCCTGTTGAGCATCCAGTTGAAGAGGTACGTCTCAGGGACGTTTCCGTGGCTATCAGGCTCATGAGAGGCCTTCGTTAGCCTCTCGAGATAAAGCCCCGCAGCGTGCCCTGTCATCGGAGGCCTTGTGGGATCCACGAAGTGAATCCCCGTCCCGAAGTGGCCCGAAAGGCCTATGGAGCCCGGCGCCGGGCCGTGGTCGTCCACGAATCCGCCGGCAAGCGTCGGCGTCACCGAAACGAGGTACCTGTTCAGGTGATTGAGGCTCTCAGGAAGCACCGGGAACGTGTGAGTGCCAGTCACTCCTCTGGCTCCCCTCACCTGCAGGGTGAGCCTGTTTATCGGCAGCTCGTCGAGAGCCGTCTCTATGATGCCAAGCGGTATGTTCATTCTGCCGGCAGAGGTATCTCCTCTCCCTTCTCCAGAGCGTGTTCAAGCCACACTTCCTTGGATCCCTCGATGTTTGCCATGGCTTCCTGCAGGTTCTCCACTTCCGCGATGCATCCCGGAAGCTCCTGGACCCGGGCGAAATAGCTGCCATCGCCGTAGGGCTTGAGCTCAATCGTGTAGTTCTGACTAAGATAGAAGGCCAATTTCTGCCGATCTGCCATGTCTCCCCCATCCCTCTAATCTACGCACAAAACCCCTCCAAGTCTGGTGAAATCGGATTGCACTGAAGAGGCCGTCATCAGCCAGTTGGCATGTAAACGTGCGCAGGCGAGGGTGGAGTTCCCGCCGTGTCCGCAATGTTCACAGCCTCGACCGTCAGCCAGGTCTTGAGATAGACGTCCACGGCGGAAGCCAGTCCGGAGGCGAACTTGTCCAGCTCGTCGGGGCCCAGCGTGCCGACGCCCTGCTTGTTCAGCTCGATGATTATCAGTTCCTTAAGCCCCATCTTGACATCCTCCCTCGGCTCTGCTACGCTTCACTCAATCAATCGGGCGGTACAGTCAACAGATTTTGGGTGCACCCATGGGCCAGCTTTCTCCGTCCGGTTGAGCTGGCCCGTTACATTGTGGCGCTATGACTCCTGACCAGATTGATCTATTGGCCAGAGTGTTGGCTCCTGCTGCCGTGATCGTCAGCGCTCTCGCCTCTCTTGCTTGGCTTGGGCACAAGATTCTCCGAGATAGAAGGAACAGACGACCCTGTCTGCGACTTCTCGAAGCAGGCTCTCATCATGACAACGGATTCCTGGTGGATATTGCAAAGAAACGTACGGTGTTCTATTTCTCGAGCGAACTGCACAATAACGGAAAAGTACCTGTCAGTCTCACTGGCTACAGCATGGAATGCGTCGAGCCGTCCGGGAAGAAACATATGATTGAGCCTGCGCATGTCCGTCCCCTGCTCTCTGAGGCCTTGGAGAGTCTTCGATTCCAGCCCCTGCACGTGTTCAGGCCACCCAAACGTGTTCGTTTCGATGATCCGCCGGCTAAGGCTCAGTTTCTTGGAATCATCCATGAGTGTTTGCCAATCGCCGAAGATTATGTGGTCTCCATCCGAGTAACCGGTCCTGCATACGAAGGTCCTTGGGAGAAATTCAGCGTGCCATGCAGAGAGCCGACGCCAAATCCGATTGACTCAATAACGTTTTGAAGGTCTGAGAGACATAAGGATCAATGGCCTGCGGTACTGCAGGAACATAACTACCGTGTCGTATATGTACCTCGCCTCCTTGAACCAGGGCCTCCGCTGAACGGGAAAGGGAATCAGCCGGTTGAAAACGAACATCTCGAGCTTCCCAAGCAGATTGAGCGGCCGGTTCAGTCGGATTGGCTTGCCAGTTTGCGGATCTCGTCCCCAGACCACCAGTTCCAGGTCGATCCGGCTATACCAACTCATTTCGTCCTCATCCTCATCTTATCCCCTCCCTGTCGCCTTCTATTCTCTCGAGCTTCCATACCGACGGCAGCGCCAGTCTCAGACAGATCCCCGAGAAACAATCGTAACAGAGCGTGTGGCCGAACCTGATATGCGGTTCCACCTTGCTCCATATGTCTTCCGGAGCAATGAAGTCATGAATATTCCGACCACAGCGCTTACAGAAAGAAACCGTCGGTAGACCGAGAGCTCTGCATTTGAAGATTTTCAGGAGTACCCGAGCGCAGTAGAACAATCGCATTGCTTCCCCGGTGTTCCCCTCGTGATCCGGGTCGACTCCAGCGTGAATGGTAGTCCCAGTGCTTTGGCTGCAATGTCCAGCGCATCTCTGACCGCTGGCGCTTCGGCTGCGCTTGGCATCAATCCGCTTTGACTGGTGTTGTCCACCCACTGTTCGAACATCGTTCGGTTGCCATCCAACACAAGAACCCGGATCATTTCTTTCCCTTCCACTGAGTCCCTCCGTTGGGGTTTGTGTGCATGTTCGTCAGCCGCCGCCCGGATCTCCCCAAACTCAATCCGTGCCGTCAGCGCATCGAGATGGTCGGCCGCAGCCGCCAGATCCAGGCACGCATGCCGCCACTCATACGTGACGTGCGCGACGTTGGCTTCCATGACCGCCCGAGAGCGGATCTCTCTGAGGTCGTCCCTCGTGTACATATTGGTCACCCCCATTGTCGCTATGCTTTCTTCTTGTGTTTTGCTGCTGCCCTGTCTAGACTTGCCTTGCACCATACCGTCATCGGATCCGAGAAACAGCGGCTCGGCAGTTCCTGAGAGGCGGCCCTAAGAAGACCAGGGGCAATGCCGAGAGCCAGAAGTGCGTCTTCATACGTGGCCTTCCTGTCGAGTA
>Ga0180437_10012362_pt1 | contig 10097 bp, 14 predicted proteins | sample SS_ome_4_FD_132410 | JGI IMG/M metagenome (GOLD analysis project Ga0180437, IMG submission 132410) | Hypersaline lake sediment archaeal communities from the Salton Sea, California, USA - SS_3_D_1 metaG | ecosystem: Environmental > Aquatic > Non-marine Saline and Alkaline > Hypersaline >... | reverse complement strand
TCGAATTGCCATTGTGGTTTACCGGGACCACCAACAATCACAAGGGGTGTATAAACTGCTACTGGCCCGAAAGGGCGGTCGTCGTAAAAACCATCCTTAACAAAAATCCTGCGAGCGCCAGCTATGATAGCTGCCATCGGCGAAGGATGAGTAATGGGGATGATGGCATCCCACGGCTCATGCAACACGCGATTGACGTTGTTATTGTCAATTTCGACACGACCAAAGGCCTGAGCAATTCGATTCCTCTCACGCTCTAATTCCTGCTGAGTAGTCGGAAGCGTCGACCTCCCCTCAAGAGGATAATAGCGCTGTGAGCAGGTTGGTAGCTTTGGGTTGCCTTGGGTAACTCCCTCAACGCGACAGCCCTGCTTGGTAGACCGACTACCAGCGTCACTTTTCCCGCCTATGGTTGATCCACCGTTAGCCAAGATTCTGTCCCCGTTTTATCTCGTTAGCCTTTTTGGCAATCCTGGTATAGCTGATTGTGGCCATCCTCCAAGCTTGATTCTTCAAACTTATTGGTACCAGAACACTCCGATTTCCCATTTCCACCCGGTAGAAATCGTCATCCTCAGCCGCGATCTCGGCTTCGGTGTCCTTTGGAACTAAGACCCCCGTACCGTCATCATAATCGCGCAGAAACCGGATGTATCGAGGTGAACCCATCTACACACCTACCGATCCAAGATTAAGAGGAACTGGACCACTTTGATCTGGAATGTCCCCCTCCTTAGGCTGAGGCGGAGTCCACCCAGCAGCTAACAACAGGGCAATAGGCCCAGCGGCTGGTAAAATTTTCACCTCGGGAGTTACCGGAGAAAACATCGTGGTGCCGTCCGTGAATCCAACGCCGACTGCCAGAAGATCCAACGCCGACTGATAATTAGGAAGGATGTCCGAGACACCGACCCCCTCCAGCGCTGTTTTATTGTCGGCGGGCGGGCGAATTGCCACGTCGGCAATGTCTACCTGCACTTCATTGGGTAAATCGAGAGCCAGGGTGAACGACACAAAGCGACCGTCGTTCATATAATCCTTGATGGAATAGCTAACCAACCCCGTCAAGTTGGAAAGATCCATCTTGATTTGGGGGGAAGCTACCCGCAATATCCCACTGGCGATTTTACCGAGATTGCTGGTCGTCATACCAAGCACTCACTGTACTGCCAATCCGGCTGGCCAACCTCCCATACTCTGCATCGTACAGGTCGGATAAGACATCGGAGATGGCGTTGACTACGGTGGAAATATCTTCCTCAGAGGCAACCGGCACGGACACTTTGAAAGTAGCATTAGCGGTTACCATATATTTGTTGTTGTCTGCCGTGCCCCGGATTTTGTTGTCCGAAACAACCTCAACCTTAGCGTTGAGGAATTTCTCAAATACACTCTTGATGATGTTGATTTTACGACGAAAACGCTCCCCTGCATCATGCAAAGCTGACTCATCCGTACAAGTCGCTACCCCGCGATTTATCTCGAATCGACGATCTTGCGACGGGTCAAATTCTTCCTGTAGGGTGATATTAAACTCCAAATCCCACTGCTCACCCTTTTCCTGTGCACCTTCAAATTGGATATTTGATAGCGGCGACCCCTCAAATTTATCGTTAAATACTCCGTGAACCTGCTCTTCGATAAGCTCGTGGAGGAACCCTTTGTAGTCGAGAAGCTTTTTGATCTGACGATCTAGTTCGGACTCTACTGCCTCCAAACTCTCCTGCAGCTGGTTTCTGCCCACCTCGGTCAACTGGTGCTTACGTTTACTACGGGCCATGTACCCGTCGATGTCTTCCAAGCGCTCGCGCAGGTCCTGCCGCCTACAAGTCAGATCGTCTATGGTGGAAGAAACCCTCTCCTTCACAGCATATGACATATCTAAGCCACAATAAAAGTGATCGTCATCAAAGTCAAACGGCTGAAGGTCGGTTTTAAGGTCGAGGTTCTTAAACTTCGCCAGGGTCGAGAGCATCTGCAAATACAGACGCTGGCCAACCAAGTTGTAATACGACCCATCCGCCCAACCATCTGGTCCCGCCCAGAGGGCGTAGTCCAGGGCTGATCTAAGGGCCAGGAAAGGGTCAAGCTGGAAAAGCTTGTCCTCGATGCGCTTCTTGGCATCGTCCACAACCGCCGTCACTTCACTCTTGGTTAGAGAGTTGACGTCAAATTGCTCTAGTTCAGCTGCGGTCTTGAACCCCATATCATCTTTCCTCGTCTCGTGCTGTGGCGTAAGATCGTCGTCCTCAGCCGTAGGGTCTAGGTCCGGATCAGTGGGCTTAGTCCTCTTCCGCTGCCCATCTTGGGGGACTGCATGCTGCGGGTTATAAGTCTTGAATTCAAACCCGTCTATGCTGTGTTCCCGAGGTTCGGCCATATTACGGTGTGAACGAATAAGGTTCAGAAATTAGTTTGTCACTGTACACCATGACATCCACTGGCATCCCGTTAGACAAGATCTGGCCTAAAGTTGAAGTTATAGGCACAGTGAACTTAATCTGCGCTGCCCCGATGGCACCAGAATACGGAGGATTGAGGATTTCATTTTGAGATAGTTGTACCTCAATCGGGATTACCACGTTTTGCACCGAGAACATCACCGCAGTAATGTCGGGGCTCTTGGAAGTTAACCCAGAACCATCGATTGTCAAGTCCCCATTGATGGGTGCCGACAACGTCACATTGGTAATCACCGGAGTGGACAGGGCAGAATCATCGAAGATCTCGCTGGTCAGCCAGCCTTCACTTATGGCTTTCTTTATCTGGCCAGCGGCATACGATGTCCGCACCCTGCTCGACAAACGGAGATCGATGAAACCCGGCTGGGACTCATCGTACGGGTTTACTTGCTGCACGTAGGCAGCTTGCTTCCGTTCAGGGTGACGCCTTTCGTTCCCCTTCTCGGCATTCTCAAGGTCCAGGTCCGCTAGTAGGACCGAACGCTTGCTTACATTTGTGTGAACCAGTCGAAGAAGCTTCAAGGCTATACTCCTGAATAAGTTACTTTACCATTATTGGCGAAAGAAAGGCCTCCTAGGCCTTAGTGGCTTTATAACCACTTCGAAAAATACCATTAGGGGAAACACCACCCTCGATCAGGCCTTTGATGGCGTCACCACTAAGGCCTAACTCGTAGTATGGCTTAACTTTCTCAGGATCGTCGGACACGTAGTTAATGCTGGCTGCGGTATCAGAATCGAAGCCAGCTTCCAACCACTTTTTAGCGGTATCCGGATCGGTTACACCGCTTGAATACCAAGTTTCGGCATCTTTAGGCTCAAAACCGGCATTCATCCAGCGGATTACCTCGGCTGGATTAGAGGATATTTCACCCACATCAACCCACTCCTGGATCTTGTGGGGTTCAATGCCAGTGTCAACCCACTCGTTTGCCTGGTCTGGGTTCAAACCAATAGAATGCCAACGGCCTGCAGATTTTGGCCCCTCGAATCCGGCAGCGATCCACTGCTGGACAATACGGGGATCATTAAAATTGGCGTTTTTCCACGCCGCGATGTCCCCCATCTTACTGGAAACACTAAGCCAGTCCTTAGCCTCATCGGCGTACTTTACCCCAGCGTTTTGGAACTGACGAATTTGCTCAGCGTCAAAACCCTCTTCTAACCATTGCTCCTCGTCAGACTCAGTATAGGCCGGAAACTTATCAGTCCCCTCTGCCGACTGCCTTAACTTTTTGGTTGGGATACCTGCGTAGCGTTCCATTTTATTGCGATCTAATCCCGTGGTAATCACCGGGTCCGCCTGGACGGTATCGACCCTTGGGTACAAAAGTTGAAATTACGGGCCTTTTTCTGGAAGCGGCCTTCTTACGTAATTTACTAACAGGACCTTCCCCCTCTTCTCGGCCAGCCAACCTTTGCAGGTGATCATACGCAGTGCTAAACCGCTCCTCACCTTCGGCGGGAGCCTTCTTATCAATCTTAAGATATTCCATGAGACGATCAGATAGGTCCGACTGCTCACCGATCTGGGCTGCTAGATCGTCTAAAATTCGGCCCCACATGTCAGTAAACTTGGCGTCACGGACCGTTAGCATGTCCTCCTTGATCCCCTCTTCGGCTTCATCAACGTCAATGTTGAGGAGATCTAAGATCACCGCAAGTGGCAGCGACCCCTTGAGGTAGAGATTAAACATCTGATCATAAAGCTGGTCGTTATCCCGGATTCCCAAGCGGGCGAACCTAACCGTAGGATAGAGCAACTTCTCGTTCCCAAACTCGTCAATCTCGATGAACCCCTTCTTCCACGCAACCGGCTTGAAAATAAAATCCTCTATATAACGCTCCAATACCGACTCGCGATATTGGAGATACTCAACATTCATCATCTCCGCCGAGATGCGGTTGCCGCCGTAGGTATTGTCTCCGGTGAGTAAGCCCTCAGATACCTTAAGCCCGATCATGATCTCCTGATTCAACTCTTGAGAAAGTGTACCGGTATCGAGCAAGCGGTCCTGAGAACCAATTTCCTCCCAGTTCAACGGATAATTAGTGATGACCGAGAAATCGGGGGTATTGAGGGCTGTATCAATCTGTGATCGCAAAGCCTCCAAATCGCGAATCGAAATGTCATCCGCAGAAATCACGCGAACCGGGGTCATACGCCGGTTAACAATCAGGGTATTCAGCTGTCGCAGTTTATCTTTGTGAATTAGCGCCTTCAACACTGGGTCAAGGGCACTCATCCCAAGTTCATCAAAATCTGCAGAACAACGCAGGATGTGCTTAACTGCCGACCCAGAGTACGGATCGGACGGAAGATCGAGGGGCTGCCCGCGCTGCTCGTACTTCTCGTATAAATCAAACAACTCGTAAGGCACTGCCCTACGTAGCGGATTCAGTAGATAGTTGCGGGTATCCTGAACTGTGTACGGTCGATTGATGTACGGGTGGCCCGTATTTCCTGGAATGTATTGATAATAAACATCTGGGTCAAACTCAAAGGTCTGGACCCGGATGTTTTCTACCGGTAATAGCGTTATTCGCTCCCAGCCACGATAGTCTGGATTCCTGGCCCCGAATCTCTTGTCAAACCAAGAACGCTTAAGGGCCAACCGCTCCTCCGCCGTAGTGTCCCTAACCTTCCCGGTCGTTGGGTCCTTAATCTGGCGAAAGTCATTCTTTGGATATTTAGCAAATGGGTCCTTTTCCGGGCCCTCCAAGGTATCTTCGTTATCCTGGGCATAGGGAATCAGATTCCCGGTTAAGTTGTACTCCCTGGTCCCCGCAATCATATGGGTCAGGAGACCTATCCTCTTTACCAGCTTTTCAAAGAAATCTTTGATATAGAGATTTCGCGCTGGATCGGTACCCTTAGGCGGGCGTAGGGCTATTCTGGAAATTGGCAGTGTTGAATGAAGATCAATCGCCCTGTTAACAATAGCGTCATGGCGATAAAAGTGACGATACCATGCCCACCTTACATTCAGATCTTGGGGAATCTCTAGAAAGTCAGACGAGACAATTGGATCATAAACATTGGTAAAAGTAGATTGAGAGATCCCCGCCCCAAACCCACCACCAGCACCCCCAAAATATGACGCCTGCTTGGCCTGCTCAGTAGCTTCCTTTCGTATAGTCGCATGGGAAATAAATTTGCCACCTACCGTAATCCCCGTTTGAATCCCCGGTAGCTGCGCACTTGACTGCCGTGAGTCTTGGGCCGATTTTAACTTCAACTGCGACCCCTTAGGAGAAGAGTAATACAGAGAGGACCTTTTTACCCAGGGCATCCCCAGCCATGCGTAAAGCTTCAGCCCTACCCATCGCAAGCTGTTCTTTGATGGGATCTGGATCGGCTTTAAGACTTGCTATCCTGGCTTGGGAAAGCTTTTGCGACCCAATCCTACCAGACTGGTAAGCCGTAACAATTTGATCCTTCAATAAATCAAATTGTGCCAGCACGCCACCCTGTAGTTTGTCCAGATCGCCGCCTGCATTGGCGAACATCTCTTTCAAAATAGTGTCGTCCCCGCGATTGAAATCGAGACCATTCTGCTTGGTCATAATTTCTTCAGCGATCAGGGAGAATAAATCTTGGTTTGGCATGGCTCTATGTATACACAGTACAACTTAATCGTTTTCTCAACAACTTTGTGTCGATCAGAAATAAACTAATGGCCCTTCGGGCGTCGTCCCGACTTGAACCGCCTCTTAGGAACCGGACCCCCAGAACCCTGTGGCTGTGCCCGATTGAGGGCAGCTAAATCAGCTGCGGAAGAAAGCTGAATCTTTTCGGCCTCTTTCTTAGCCATCCTCTCCGCTTCTTCCATCTGTTTGATTGCCAAGTCCGTTTGTTCCTTCACGGCATCTTCGTAATTCTCGAAGGCCTCCATAATGGTATCAGCTTTGATCTCAAATGGAGGTAGAGGCAAAACCCTTTCCTGCTCTGGCATACCAGGAGCGATTTGCACCATGACCTTGAACCTGGCACCGGTAATAAGGTACTTCGTGGTATCGGGGACCTCAGTGGCCAAGTCCACGCCAACCTCATAAGACCTCCGAATTACCATCATCCCGCTTGGGGATTCCGCCTCGAAAGTATCCACTTTTCGGATAGGCCCTACTTCCTTGGCGGGCGGGCTTGGTATAATAAGCGGGTCTTTCGGTGGGACATTGGGGAGGATAATTCCGGGCTTCTCTTCTTTATCCGTCATTGGTTTTCCCCTCAAATTTCGCCTTACCGTAAGTAACGAGGCCCCTGATATACTCAAGACAGGCTTTTACATCAGAACGGGCATCCTTGGGTAGCTCCTTCATGAAATCAGAGCCACGAACCCCAAGGTCAACTTGCTTTTGTAGAAATTCGGTCACATGACCAGCACCCCTACACACCTTGTGCGTGATGCGCGGCCTACTTACTCCAAGCTTCGGTTTATTCTTGGAGCCGTCTGGAGGAATAGTTTCAGTCATAGTATATAACCCATAAAGACAGGGGGACGAAAGTCTACCTCTACGAGACTGAAACACGGAGAAATAAGGTCTTGGGATAGTATATATACGACTGGGACCGAGATCCGAAGACCCCGGCCCCAGACTGCCACCCCGAGGAGGACGAACTGGGCGGCTACGTTGAGGAGTGCCTTTATCCCTCAACGTCATTCATGCTTAAAAGCTTCCTCCGTATCCTGAACTTCCTCTTGGGCTTCGTCTACCTCCGGTGCCTCTGGCTTAGACGCCTCTGGATCTGGCTCGGTAATCTCAGAATCTGGGGACCTTTCGGTGTCCCAATACAATTCTATTAATTCCTCACGCAGAGTCTCTACTCCATAATGCCTGCTGGTTGTCTCGGCCATCCATTCTCCCACGCTCATCGTTACATGGTAATAACTTTCACCACCAATAATTTCCGCCTTCGAAGTAAATACTGCATTGTGAGGTAAAAGTCGCGAGGGTGTGGTATCTTCGATGACCTCTGGTGTAGGCGGTAACATGCTTATTCCAGCACCAGCCAAAGCAGTCATCATCCCAAAGCCTAGAGTCAAGGAGAGTATGCCATCCGGGCGGTCCTCCCCGTCAACCACTGCACAAATACCACAAATTCCTGTGGCCAGCGTACCAGCAATAATCATGGCCCACCCAAAATAGAGTGAACATGCGGCAAAAATACCGATGCCAACAGCAATAAAGGCAAAAACCAAAGCAATTGATGCATTCCTCATCTTTATACCCCCCAATAGTATTTTGTTAAGCAGGATTACTTTCGATAAAGGCGATTATATTTGTTACAGCGTTCTTCAAATCTGGCGCTGTGCCAGTCATTCGACGAGAATGGCTAACGTTAAATACGCTGTACTTCCAAACAGGAGAATCTTCTGCCCCAATCTCGCAGGTTAAGTCAATAGAACAACCGGGATTGTCTTTAACCCAAGACTTCAACCAATCGAACAACTTATGCATTCGACATGGCCCCGCGTCCTCAAGCGGACAATGCGGTACACAGGGTAATTCAATGCCCACGATTTCATCTATGCGGCTGTCCTCAAGCATTTTTATCCTTCTTGTTGGACTGTGCTTCCTTTTGCATTCTTCTGTGTATTTTAACGATAGTACGGACCCAAGGCCAATTGAACTCCTCCCACGTCATCTTCTCAAAAAGGGGCCGGGCCTTCTTCATGTCTCTCCGGTGATCAGGACGTAAAATAATCTGCGCAATCACCAGTTTGGTCTGGGAGTCCACGAGAAAGATGCTCTCCTCGTCACGAATTTGTAACCAATTAGAATAGTCGATACTCTTAGACCGACTAACCTGATGGAGGAAGTCCCCAAGGGTACTGACCCCGAGGGTATCCTGGTGTCGCTCAAATAATTTAACCCTGTTACGTGAATCCAGATAGTAACCCAAACGGTCCAACTTAAGCTTACGTACGTCAGGAAATGGTAGAGATTTGCGTATTAGTTTTTGCAAACTTCCCCTAGAATAATCAGCGTGTACTTTGACCATAGCATCACCAGAGGTTAAAATACACACCATATCCTCATCCTCGTCTCCAAGAATAGCTGTATTTCCCCTATCCTCTGCCTTCTCCCAAGCTATTATTGCAAAGGGGTTGTCTGGTTCAACGACACTAATATTTGGATCCCACTCCCCCCAATCAGGCTTAGGGGTACCGTCATACAGATTGCGCTCATTCACGAGTCTCTGATATGACTCAATAACATCACGCAGGACGTACTTAACCTGATTGAAGGTAAGGAATCTAGCCATTTTTCACCTCGGGGAGGGAGTTATCCGGTTCTGGGAGAAGACGCGGTATTCTCTGGAAAAAGGGATCAAACTTTTCGTCGCAGAATTTGTCTCTATCGTACTCGTCCATATAATCCTGGAGCGTGTGCCAATCTTCCCTATCGCCGTCGCCCCTCTTCGGATACACAGTGGTGGCTTTATTAATTTCAGGAAGGTCGCAGATTTTGCGCAAAAGGTAATGCATCCCCATTGGAATTCCACCAGACATGCAATCGTAGAAGTTTCGCGCAATAATATAGGCAATCGTCTCGCTAGGGTCCTTTCGGAGAATACAATTAAGGGGAAAACACAAATTGTCCTTTAGCCGATAATAGCCGTCCAGCAAAACAGTAAGGTCCGTCATCCCCGGTTCACCCTTTGGTTCCAATTCACTTAAAGGCCACGGACGACCAACAAAATCAATATCCAGTCCTTCATCATTAAAGATCGGACGACACACGGAATAAGTCGGTTTACAAAAACTGAATCTCCTAACTCTCCCAACCGGTGGGTTTACTTCTCTAAGTGTTATTCCCTGCACCAAAGAATACCACACCACCTCGTCATTATTGCTCATGCTGCTGAGTTCAGCAATGTTCCGGTATACAATGTCGCCATCTACCCTTACCAGTTGCCCCAATTCATCTGCCTTTTTCTCCACAGCCAATCCCTCCTCAGTCAGATAGAAGGGTAAGACAATTATGTTCCCATTCTCGTCCTTGGGAAGATCGTCGAATGGGTCTGGCTCGGTTGGGATCATGGACTCGGGCTCGTCGTCTGGTTCAGGTAGCTGCTTCGCCTCAGAATGCTCCACCCTGCAACTATAAGATAATCCCACCTCTTTCTCCGCCTTACGGATGGCCTCTTCTCTGCCAGAAGCCTCGACGGTGACCTTGATAGTATCTTCCTCGTCGTAGTCGTAGAGTACGTCTACCCAAACGTCAAAAAGGGGCATCTTACTTTTCCTCCCACGGACGTATACGTCGCCCAAGGCTATGAACGATTTTAGTCCAGGTGGCTTTTGGCTGTCTCGATTCCTCGGCAGCGATGGACTCAACAGCGTCCATCGAACCAACAATCTCCCGCTCGAATTTAGACCGAGGCATCCCGCTTCATCCTTTTCAGTTCTTCACTGTATTGATTCTTAAGAAAAATACTGTTCTTGCTGTATACTTTTAACTTATACCCCCGCCCCTCCAACTCTTTTTTCATTTCTTCGTATTCTGCTGGTTTGGCGGGACGTGTCGGTGCCTCCCAACCCTGTATATGCCTGCGTGTAAGGCCAATATAGTCCGCGCCCCCAAATTGACCAAGATGATAGGACTGCATCAATTGGCCTTGGGTATCTG
>Ga0180437_10012361_pt1 | contig 10097 bp, 6 predicted proteins | sample SS_ome_4_FD_132410 | JGI IMG/M metagenome (GOLD analysis project Ga0180437, IMG submission 132410) | Hypersaline lake sediment archaeal communities from the Salton Sea, California, USA - SS_3_D_1 metaG | ecosystem: Environmental > Aquatic > Non-marine Saline and Alkaline > Hypersaline > Sediment... | reverse complement strand
TCGCCGGCGCGGTTATAGATCGTGTCGTACGCCAGTCCCATGTCCATGAGCATGCGTGTATACTTGTCGAATACAAGCCTGGATACGCGGGCACCGGTCAATGAGAAGCCATTGCCCAGCGTGTAGGCGTAACCCTGGGCTGCGCGCAACTCGTGGTTGGAGACGATTTCCACTGTGTTATCGCGCTCGAATGCGCCCATGCCGTCGGGGATGCCCGGCGGTGTGTACCCGTTTTTGGTCTCACCAATTGTGAATACGGGTGTCGTGTTCCAGGGGCCAAGACCCACGGTTTGCGCGGGCTCACCGGTTTGAGCCGAAGCGCTGTTGAGTCCGGCAATGGCAACCGCGATTGCGAGGGCGGTCTTTTTCATTATCATCTAGTTTTCCTCCAAAATGGATTCTTATCGAAAGAGCGGAGGATTTTGATGAAATAAATTGAAGAATCGATGACGATTTGGTGACTGTTATAAGAAGCTTACCAAGGCACTGAGTTTCAGTACCCAAACCCGGCAACCTGGCCTGCGCCGGTGCCAGCTGTGAAAAAGCCTCGGTTTGGAAACTCGATCCCGGAAGCGGTTCTTCTTCACCCAGGCGCAAAGTCTCGGCGGCGGCATCATCGATTCCGATGACCTGGTGCAGGGTGGTCAGTACCTGTTCCTGAGTGCACCCGAAATGGACGATGAAGACGATAACTAAAAGGACTTGTCCCGTAAACTGACTGTCCGTATCCAGCCGATCGTCTCCGGGAAGGGCGGACTCTTTGAGGACTCCCTTTTTTGTGAAATTGATGGCTTCAGTACCCAAAACGATATGAAACCTTGAATTACCGGGTCTACCGGGCGTTTCCGGGACAAAGAGATACTGCGCCCTTCAACCCGTTTTGCCCGCCCCACACCATAGATATATATCTATTTTCATCATCAGAAATATTTATTTTTACGTATGATGCAGATTCTTATACTAACAATTCCTGAGTAATTTACTCAGGTAATAACCACAACCAACCAGAGGATGAGAAAATGCCAGATCGATGGTTACAGATCAAAGGTGACCCTTCAGTCCGGGCGTTTCTGTTCCAGCAGTCGCGGATCGAAAGCCTGTTCGACGGTCATATCGATAGAATCCACGAAATCGTAAATACCCTGCTGACGTGCAAGGGGGCTTTTCATGTGAAGGTCCATTATTCGTCGAGCCAGCTGACCTGCTGGTTTGCAGACGATGCGTACAGGTACCGTGTGTTCGTCAAGGAAGAAGTGCTGGAACCCGGTTTTCTTGATCAGTTTCGGAACTGCACGATAGACCACCTGCAACCGCTTATCGACTCGGCGAACACGCTGGACGTGCTCAACGAGTTCAGGCGCCTGCGCATGACCGACCAGACTATCTATCTGCGTAACGGGTCAATCAACCGCGTCAATGGCCTGATTGGCATGACGTTCTCCTGTGACGGCGCACATTACATCGACCATAAAACCTTTTTCGAGAAACTAGAGACATTCGCCACCAGCGATGCAGCCGAGCACCTGAAGCTGTGCGCAGGGTGAGCCGCGGGTTTAACAATGTCTATGCGATAGCGAGGAACTGACGATGTCATTTAAACCAGGTAATTCCGAACATAACAGGCTTCTTTCGAAGATCAAATGGCAATTGACCGTTCTGTCGGGCACCCTGACAACGGGCCTGATCGTGATGCTGGAAAGCTGACAGCAGCCCGCGCGCTTACGAAGCGCCCGGACGATCTGAACGGCCAGCGCCTGGACAGCCACTGTTTTTGTTGACAAATAATCACAATACAAAGCGGAGAAAATCGATGACTCACGTAGAAAACAACATTTCGTACTCACCGACCGGCAATAATGACAGCCGCGGAAGAGCAAAAGAAGTAAACGGCTGGACCGTGGAACATGCTCGCCAACAGGCCAGCAAAAACGGCCTTCAGATATCCGATGATCACATCGATGTAATTCAGTTCCTGCGCGATTACTATGTTCGCCACGGCTGGCCAAAGAGGACGCACGAGCTGTCGCGATTGCTGGACAAGACCTTCAAGCGCAGGGGCGGAAAAAAATTTCTGCATCAACTGTTTCCAGACGGCCCGCTGTCGCAGGCGCCCCTGCTGGCAGGGCTACCCGGGCTCGCCAACGTCGTAGACAGGTCTTTCGGCTCATCGCACTAGGCTGCAGCAAAAAAGGGGTCAGAGCAGGCGCACAACCATGCAGCTGCTGCTCTGGCCCCGGACGCCGGTCGGGTCGAGCTTGCCTGCCCCCGGGAATTCACTTCGCCGGTTCGCTATATCAGTAAGTGTGGCTGGGCTCGTCGCCTGACGGTGGCTGGTAGGGCTCCCCGTCCATGCTGCGTCCGTGGCAGGCGACATCGCACTGTCTTTCACCGGTTTCAGTATTGATCTGCCAGCGCGGCAGCGCAAAGTTGTTGGCCTGCACATCGGGTGCGAAATTAACCAGGTGCGTCTTGACGTTTGCGGGTGGAGTGGTGGACGTGAACCACTGACCGCCGACGCGCCAGCGATACTCGGTGTTTCCGGCGGTACGATTACTGTGAATATCATAATGACAGCTCAGGCAGGAGTTGGTCGTCGCCTTGTCGGTCAGGTGGTAATTGTGCAGGTTGTCGCGCCCGTTCTGCTGGTAGAAATTGGTTCGTGCGCCGTCGTCGAAGCGCCCGAGCAAGAGGCGGTCACGGTCGTGACAGATAAAACAAAGCGCGGCGTTGTTGTCGTTCCAGTTGCCGCTGCCGGTGAAATCCGTGCTGAAATTTGCGCGTAATATCGTTGCGTTGGTCGAGCCATGCGGCCCCTGGGTAAGCGCATCGCTGTCACTCACCGGACCGGGCGTTGCCGCCGTGGCATCGCTGTTGTGACAATCTGTGCACTGGATCACGGAATTTGTCGTCAGCCCGCCGAGTAACTGTGCTCCCAGGTTCGCCGACTGGTTTCGGCCGGCCTGCGCTACCGGATGGTAACCCGAATTGGCTGCGGTGGTGTTGAAATCGAGCCGTTTGTTGGATGTCCTGTCGCGAGACGCATTGAAGCTGTCGCCATGGCACTTGTAGCACAGTTCCTGCTGTTCGATATCACGGTTATCGGCAGTGCCTTCACCGACCGGGTTGCCATCGAGATCAACACCGGCCACACCCGCCAGACGGTTGTCCGGCCGTGCCTTGTGCGGATTGTGACAATCGACGCACTCTACCGAGCGTCCCGGGCTTTGCTCCGAATCCATCACCGGGTGATGGAAAATATCCGCGCCGTTGGTGCCTTTCAGAAAATCGCCGCGAATATCGGTCGCCGCCGGATCACCGTCGTGGCAGGTATAGCAAAGGTCCTCGGCATCATCCGGATCGCTGCCGTCATCGTTGATATCGTATTGCTCCACCCACAGAAGCGGATAATCCTGCGCCGGAGCGCTGTCGTCCGGCCAGCCGTGAGGCCAGTGACAGTTGATGCAGGCGCCGCGCTTGCCGCCATCGTGAGGCGGAAAGCTCGAACCATACTGGCCGCCGGGCCAGAGCAGGCCCGCCACCGGGTCGAAATGCGAACCCGCCGGCGTGTCCGCCAGCGTATGACATTGCAGGCAAACCGTATTGATGTGCTCGCGCAGCAGGTAACCGTCACCCTGGCCGCCGTTCGCGCCGCCCGAATCGGTGAAATGGGGTGAATGACAACTCAGGCAGGCGACCTCGCCGTTCGCGTCCAGCGGCAGCTGCGGCGGCGCCTGAAAATCGCCGGCCGGGATCGGCACCCGCACCGGGTGCGACCCACCGGTGCTGGACTGTACGTCGCGCGCGCTGTGACAGACCAGGCACATCTGGTTCAGCTCGTTCGGCTCGCGCTGGTAATGGCGGCCCTCACCCGTGCCGGGGCCATTAAACGGCGGCGCGGCCGGGTCGAAGGGAGCATTCTCCTGGCTGTGCTGGTCGTGGCAAACCGAGCACACCACCTTGGCATAGGTCGTATTGAAACTTCGGTCGGGATTGCGGGTGATCTCGGCCAGCCTCGCGGCCATCTGCCGTTCGGCGGGGTTGTCAAAGTCGGGCAGACGCAAATCGGTTCGCACACGCAGTATCCAGCTGTCGCCCGGTACAAAGGAAGGCGATGCTGCGCCGTCAACGAAATCCAGCACCAGCCCGTCGGCCAGCGCCACGTCGCTGCCGCTGATGCCAGATCCCGAATTACCGGCATCATCGATCCAGTCGAACAGGGCCGAACCTGCGTCGCCGCCGCTGCTGACGGTCAGTGTAAAGACGCGCTCGATGCGGCCGGTAAACACACCGCCCGAACGTACGGTACCTGACGAGGTGTTGCCCGCGACAGGCTGAACGTGGCCGGAAGGCCCCGAATCCCACCGGTGCGAGATGCCGCTGATGCCCGGCAGCGCCTGGTCACTGTCGGCAAATGGCCGGTTGCTGGCCAGGCCCGCCGGGTTATGGCATGTCATGCACAGATTGGGGTTGCCGTCGGCGCGCGTGATGCTGCCTCCGGCCGCCCCGTGCGGCGTGTGGCAGTTGATGCAGTTGATGTTGCGGCTGATATCGTGCGGCGGATCGAGCGCCCCTGCGGGAACCGCGACCACCAGCAACAGGCACGCTACGAGACGGACCGTCCACTCTCGGTTGCAAATCATCATTTGCCCCCCCTGCCCCTGCCGGCACGATCCGGAGACTCACTCCCGTTTCGTCCTATCCAGTCGGCACGGTCTTGCGTACCGTCATGGTCATCGTGCACGGTATCGTGGTCGTGGTCGCGCCGTTTTTTGAAATGCCGCTCACCCTTGCCGCAGTCGCTCTGGGCCGCCTGCCTGACTGCCTGTTTTCGCTGCTTTCTGTCGATCAGGCCCTGCAGGACGAAGTCCCGCGACGTTTGCACGACACAACGAACGTAGGCACCATGATTGGCCGCATCCGCGCAATCGCAATACTGCGCCAGGGCGCAACCGTCAGCATCCACGGAATCATCCGGCGCCGTGTCGGGGCACAGGTCGCGATCATCGGTTACGCCATCGGAATCCGTGTCGATATCGGTCGCGACAATTTCGATCGTGGCGGTGCCATCGACCACCAGCGTCGGGGTCGTCGCGTGAAGATTCAGCCCACCTGTCCCTGCGGGCGGCAGGGTATCGAGCAGCGCCGCGAGGTCGAAGCCCGCCAGCAGTTCGGGTTCGGCATCCCGGTTCCGGTCCACGTTGCGCAGCGACGACGGCGGCAGACCGTTGAGGCGGATACTGTCCTGGTCGATGTCCGCGAGCCGCACACCAGGCACGCTGAACAGCACATTCAGCACACCGGCCGCATCCGCTTCGACGCGCAAGGGATCAATGGCGAGCAGCGCCGGCGTGTAGAGTTCAGGATCGGTGTAGTCATCGAGACCGAACACTTCTATGCGCGCGTTGTTCGCCGAAGCCACGAACAGACGACCGAACGCGTCCACGACCAGGTCGGCAGGAATACGCAGTTCACCACCGGCCTGGCCAAAGGAACCGATGACACCCAACAACACGCCGTTGCGGTCAATGACCTTGACCTGCCCCTCGAAGCTGTCTGCAACATAGATGCGCCCCTGCTCATCCGACCACAGCCCCTGTGGACTCGCGAGCAAACGACCGCGCTGGAAAACGCCGCCCGGATTGGCCGAACTGCCACCGACACAGTATTTGAACACCCCGTCCCGGTCGAACACCTGGACCCGGTAGCCGAACTGGTCGGCCACCAGCACCTCGTCGCCGGCCGCATCGAAATACACTCCGGACGGATACTGGAACTCTCCGTCGCCGCTGCCGGGCGCACCGAACTCGAACAGGCGATCGCCTGCGAACGAATACACCCGGACGGCATGCGCCGCGCTGTCGCTGACATAAATCCGGGACCTGGCTTCATCGATCGCCATGTCACCGGGCTGCAGCAGTTTGCTGCCGTCAAACTGGTGGGTCGACCTCCAGTCAGCGTCGAACACCGAGATCAGCCCGCTGTCGAGATCTGCGAGGTAAACGCTGCCAGCCGCGTCCACCGCGATCGCACCGGGCCTGCCGAGACCACGGCGGTGTTCCAGGACGCGTCCGTCCGCGGCGCGCACCAGAACTTCACCTTTTTGCGGATCGGTGATGTAGACCGACCCGGCCGCGTCGATCGCGAGCCTCACAGGGCTGGAAAAATCATACGGGTACGCACGCAGGAACCCGGACTGTGGCGCCGGCGGTGAGCTTATGCCAGGCGGAGGTAAACACTCGGCTGCCCGGACGGGCATGGCCGATAGCGAAAACAACGCCAGGCAAATCAAGTTATAGAGGTTCTTCTTCATATGGGCATACACGGCCGGACGCATCCACGTCGGCGCGATTCGTCATGCCGGCCTGGCATCCGAATAGAATAAACGCCTGCTCGTCCGGAATCCAGCTGAATCGACCGGCGGCCCGCATCCGGCTTTTGCCGGATCGGACCTGCCTGAACAGTCGAATCTATCCTGGAAAACCCATCGACGCGAGCGATGGAAGCGCTCGAACGCTTGTTCAGGCATTCAGGAAACCAGGGTTATGAAAACTATGACAGGCGCGTTTCCAGGCACATGATTTTGACCTCGAAACGTTCACTCCAGGCCATGAAAACAGCCGTTATGAACAAAAAACCGTTTCGGCAACAGATACTTTCGCCGGTCCGACCCGGTCTTTCTAACTCTCCGCGGGTGGAGAAACGCCGGTGAACTTGTAAACGAGTTGGCCGAGGTACCTTTCGGTCGGGCGCAGGACATAGGCTGCGGCTGCAGGCATGATTGTGAAGAAGAATCGCTCTTCGTTATCCTGGGCCACGAACAGCACCAGCACCACAATGAGGACAAGGGTTAACAGCGCATAGATCACCCAGGCCCTTTTCATATAGGTTCGAAATTTTTCTTCCTGATTGTTTGTCGCGTCGTTCATTACAGATTACTTCTTATCGTGATCTTGCTTTTACAATATATTGTCACCGAATTTCTCTTAACTGCCTGGCGCCTGATCAAGGGACCTTTTCTTTTTTACCCCCCCTGTCCAACTGCCCTGGCATGCGGAAATTTCATACCAAAACGGTGCGACGAGCAAGAGGTGCATTAACCTCAACAGACGAATGGATAATAAGGTGAAACATATTCCCTGTTATTGATGTTGACCGGGCTAACATATACCTTAATCCTGTCAGGATCAACAAGCCGGAGTCCTGTCGTTCGGGCATCATCCAGATCCACGCCCGCGTATCCGCGTGGTGCAAGCGCCCCGTCAACCAGGCGTGTTGCTAGATCTTGCCGACGAGGTTGATGAAGAAACCCTGGCTGTCGTAGTCAAGATCAGTCAGGTCATCCGAGAAATCGGTGAAGTTGTAGCCGACACCGAACTTGAGATTCTTGCCGACGTGACGGTACAGCGCCCACAGCGTACCGGCGCGCCTGTCCTGTGCTTCGGGCAGGTCGAGCAGCCTGGCTTCGACCAGTGCATCCCAGTGATTGATGAAATGCCAGTCCGCGCGCAGTACGTACAGGCTTGCCGTACTGTCGAAGAACTCGACGTTTACCCTGTCCTGGCTGACCTGCCCCAGACGGTAGGCATACTTGCCCCCGAGGCTCCAGCGGCGCGTCAGGTCATAGATCGCATCGAGCGACAGGATATGGCTTTTCTGAATGAATTCCACTGCGGTGTTCTGCGCCGTCACCTGTTCAGCCGTTGGCATGTTGTAGAAGTAGGTGTACTTGAACAATGAGTTCAGGCGGTCATTTCTTACGGGCCGGTAGCCGTAGCCGAGCACTGCCTCGGTGAACTTTCCGTCGAAGAATTCACCCTGTGAGCTCTGGCTGTCCGAGAAATTGAGCTTGCCGAGCAAACGCCACGAGGGATCGATCTGGTGCTGTATATTGCTCTTGAACAGCCAGGTCACGCGGTTGTTGACTGCACCGGTAATATCCTCGGTGTCGTCCGTACGGTATTCGATCGCAGCCGTGCCCAGGGTAGCCCGGTGATTGTACGCGGTCGTCAACCCGATGGCCTTGCGGTCGGTTTCCGCGCCGGTGGCGTCGTCCTTCAAAGTACCGACTTCGAGACTGGCGCCGTATGACCAGCGTTCGGTCGGTGCGAGATCGATGCCCAGGGCGTGCGTCAGCGCCGTCGGCACATCACCATGCGTATAGCGCTGTTCTCCGTAGATACTCGTGGTATCGGAATAGCGCGTACGGAAACCGGTGTTCATGTTGCCACTGCGCGAACGAATACCGTTGTCGGTGCGCTCGTTCACCAGCGCATAGTTCCAGTACACGCTGCTGCGGTCGGAAATCAGGTAGTCCGTGCCCATTTTTGCGCCCGGCCCCGAGGTACCGTAGGACAGCTCACCCTGGACATTCAGCTTCTTGGTTGCGCGTATCTGGCCACCGGCACCGACGCGGTTATTGTCGTCGCGGTTGCCGGTCGCGTTCGCGGTCACCTGTCCAAAACCGTAGGCCAGCCAGCTGTGCTGTGAATCGTAAGTCGCCTCGAAGGCCAGGTCCGTACGGTCGCCCTCGACCTGGGTAAGGGGTACGTCAATGGCGTTGTCCTCGCGCGAGTCGAAACGGCCACCCGCTTTCAAACGCCAGTTCTCGTCTAGTACGTAGTCGACATCGGCGTCGACAGCCGAAACGTTCAGCGAATCCTCCTGGTCGCGGCTGTCAGCCTTGACATTAAGATTGCTGCGCTCGGTCAGGCGCATATTGAGCTTGGCGCCGTACTGGCTGATATCGGTCGACGTGAGCTGTCCGGGTGCGGAGAACCCTGCTTCACGCTGCTGCACGTAGGCGCTGACCGATCCCAGCGTGCCTTTGAACACTTCTTCGAGCCGGGTACTGGCTTCGACCCGGTAAGCGTTGGCCTCGTCATCGTCCGCCTGGCCCGCGGTCAGCGGGTCGAAGGTGAAGCCGCCGTCGTTCGAATTCAGCGCGCCGCTGCCATCGCCCTCGGTAACGGCGAATTCAGCCTTCAACCAGGTGCCGGCATTCTTGCGCAGGGTCAGGTCGACACCGTTCAGCGAATTCTCGGTATCGGCTTCATCCTGCTGGCTCGCGGTCACACCAAGTTTGACATGGTCATTGACCCAGTAATGTGCACGGCCACCGACCGCAACATCATCGATCTCGTCGAACCCGGGCACGTATTCGTAACGGCTGACCAGGTAGACCGGGTTGCCGGCCAGTGAAGTTTCCTGAACCAGCAGGTCATCCGTGGCCGTGGATTCCAGCGGTTCGCTCAGCAGGATCCGGCCCTGGATGTAATCGATGTCGTAATCGATCGCGGGCACCAGGTTCTTGACGCCAATGACCACCTGCGAGTCCTTGTCGCGGACTTCGATCCGCAAGCGCTCGGAACCAATCAGGATATCCTGGTGACGCAGGAAGTACAGCGAACCGCCGGTGCCGCGGAATTCGTCACGGCCGGCAATGGTGCCGGGCTCGGCAGCAAAACCGCCAAGCATGACCTTTTGCTCGCCCGAACTCGTAACAGCCCTGCTTTCGTAATAGGCGTTTGCACCGTAGAGGCCGCGGTCGATGTGCGCCAGATCGGTGCTGGTGTAACCGATAACAAAGTTACCCCACATGCCGTAGTTGTTGTCCTTGCGCAGCTTCACGTAGAACTTGCCGGATGTGGGTGCGTTCTCCCACACGGTGGAGTCATCGCCGAAGGTCGGATAGGCGCGGTCCGGATCGATGCGGCGGAACAGGGCCTTCGGATCCTTTTCGATGAAGTTCGTGAACAGTTCGTCGATCTCGCCTTCACGGGTGTCGGCACTGGACACGAGCTGCCAGTTATCACCAAACTTGCCGTTGGTGTAGTACGCGAGTCGGCCCTCCAGATCCAGGTCGTTGTCGTACTGTGTGCTGTCCCCGGTCACGAGTTCAGCCGGACCGTTGGTGCTGTCCGTCGCGGCCGTGAAATCCGCGATACCGACATAGAACCAGTCGCTCTTCTTCAGTTCCATCTCGCGCAGGTACAGTTCGCCGTTGCCGGCGGGATCGAGTACCGCGACTTCAACGGTATGGTAGCCGGGATCGAAAATTTCCTCGGCAGCGAAAGTGCCGTCTTTGCTGACCGGCACTT
>Ga0180437_10012360_pt1 | contig 10098 bp, 7 predicted proteins | sample SS_ome_4_FD_132410 | JGI IMG/M metagenome (GOLD analysis project Ga0180437, IMG submission 132410) | Hypersaline lake sediment archaeal communities from the Salton Sea, California, USA - SS_3_D_1 metaG | ecosystem: Environmental > Aquatic > Non-marine Saline and Alkaline > Hypersaline > Sediment... | reverse complement strand
CACCGAACTCGCCATCGCGCTCGTGACCGGGTTCATCTTCTACGCCATCAGCTACTTCTTCACCGGCATGACCGTGCATCTGATCAACGTGCACCTGCGCGGGCGGGACGCACAGCTCGGCACCGCCTTCGCGGACGCGGTGAAGAACCTCCCCGCGCTGCTGCTGCTGGCGGGCGCGTCGGCCATCGTGTCGGTGCTCACCAGCCGCAAGCGCAGGGACGGAGGTTTTAGCGCGGGCGACCTCGCGGCCGGGGCGATTCAGCGCCTCTGGACGGTGGTCGTCTACCTGATTTTGCCGATCATCATGCTCGAAGACGCGCCCTTCTTCAAGGCCTTCGGGCGGGCGAAGGAGATCCACACCAGCAACCTCGTGCCCATCGCCATCGGCGAGATCGGCGTCATCCTCGTGAACCGCATCATCGGGTTCGTCGCCATCCTGCTCGCGGTCGTCGGCGTGGTCGGGCTGTCGGTCTTCGGGCCCCTCGCGCTGATCCCGGCGCTGATCCTCGCGGGCGTCTGGATCGCGTTCGTGATCGCCTACACGAGCTTCGTGCGCACCGCTTACTACACGTGCCTCTATCTGTGGGCGGTCGAGCGCGCTGCCGCGGCCGAAGACGCCGCCGTACCGCAGCCGCTGGCCGCGGCGATGGCCGCGTAGAGGGTCATCCCCTGCGTTGTCATTCCGAGTCCGCCGGAGTATGCGCGAGGCTCACCCACTCTATGCTATAATTGATGTGCTTCCATACCAGGGGATATTGCGCGCCGGTCCTCACAGAAGAACGACCCGCTCGAGTGGGCGGGTCGCTTGCGTCGTTCCGCAGTGAGGTGCAGATTATTCTGTTTCGGTATCGTCTTCATCGGCCGGGGCGCGGCCGGACCAGATGGGCGTGCCATCCCACTCGCGGAGCCGCACGCGCTGGTTCGCCTGCGTCATCTCTCGCGCCATCACGACTTGCTTTCCATTCATCTCCACCACCGAGCCGGTAAGCGAGACTTCTTCACCTGAAGCGGGCGTGATATCTGACTGCTCCGCGAACCAGGTCGGCCCCAGATGGACGCGGTGCCGTACGCCCTCGCGAGTGCGCACGGTCATCGCTAGACCGCGACCCATGCCGGGCTCTGGCGTCATCTCCTCGACGCTCTCGACCACGCCCTCGATGCTGGTCTCGCTCTGAGGGTTGTAGCGATGGCTGTAGCGCGAGCCCGGACCCCAGCCGTCCCAGTTCTACCAGCCGCCGGCCCAGGCGGGCGCGCCCTCGTCCACATACCAAGTCGGTCCAAGATGCACCCGCTCTCGCTCCCGGTCAAACAAAAGCGGGGCCCGTCGAAACGGGCCCCGACTTCTTCCTGAGGTGACGATCCCAATAGGAGGTGTCACCTACTCCCAGTGGATTCGGTGGGCCTCGCTAGGAAGCGCCACCTCCGGGTCTATGTAACATAGGACACCACCTCCTTTCGCTGTCGAAAGAATACCACATCTATTCTGTCGCGGTCAACGGAGAATCGAGCAAACACGCGTTTCGATTGCAGTACACTACACGTCAAAAACGATGTGCGCCCGCCACGACCCCTCTTCTTCCCACACCCGTAGGTCGTGGTAGGTCACTGCCTTCGGTGGCGCGCCCGTGTGCTGCCTGTCGGCCGGCGGGCGGCCGCCCCAGGCGCGACCTCGGGCGCGGTAGGGACCTCGCTGGACTTCATCCACTTCTACTCGACAGACGGCGGCCTCATCTCGTTCCGAAACCCACAGCAGCTCCGCCAGCCAAGCATGGATCAACCCCTCCAGCGAATCCGCCTCCACCTGGATGCGCCATTCCTGCTCCGGCTGGATCGCGGCGCAGCTCGCGCTCTCTGAAAACATCCCCAGCGCGGCCTGGCAGAACAGCGCGCCCAAATCCGGCGCCCAGGCCTCGATGGCCCGGTCGGCGGTATGGTCGAGCGCGCGAAATCCGCGCGAGGAGTCGACTTCGGAGATGTTCACGAAACGGTTCCTCTTCGTGCTTTCGTGTGGCGGGGCGCGTCGCAGAGTATCCTACGCGCCTACTTGATTATACCATGCACCACGCCCACTCTCGTACTGCTGGAATCCCATAGGAGGGGAGCAAGTCTCCTGTGCTGTCACACTTGATTGATATAAAAGCGCTCCGCAGAATGGGCGACGAGGGACTTCAGTTTTTCGTTCCCAGTTCGACGATGGTGACGCCGGCATCACCTTGCCCGATATCGGCGAGGCGATATGATTTGACGAGGGGGTGTTCTTTGAGGCGCTCGTGGACTGCCTGGCGGATTGCTCCGGTGCCTTTGCCGTGGACGATGCGGACCCTTTCGTGTCGCGCGACGGCGGCGCGGTCGAGGTAGCGGTCGAGCTCGTACAGGGCAGGTTCCACCCGGAGGCCGCGAAGGTGGAGTTCGGTTGGAACCAGGCCAGACGACACCCGAATGGTATCGGGCTGGGCGCGGCTCACGGATATGACCGGCTCTCTAACACGAGCGATATCTGAAACGGGGACCGAGAGGCGTAGCAGACCAACCTGGACTTGAACTTGGCCGTTCTCGTCCGGCGGTTCGAGGACACTACCTTTCTGTCGCACGCTTCTAACCATCACGGCATCTCCACGAATGAGGTCGCCGATGAGTTCTGGCTCTGCCTCTGGTTTGGGTTCCGGCTCTGACTCCGCGGCGTCGGCGGTTGCCTCGCTGGCCTCGGCAGAGATTTCGGACAGCTCTTCCCGCGCCACTGATATGACTTCGGCCATATCCGGCGGGGCGTATTTCTGGACCTGTTCGGCCTCGCGCTCGATGGCCGCTTTGGCCTCACGAGCCTCTTGGACGGACTGCCGGAGCAGGTTGAGGAGTTCTTCCGTGCGCTGCTTGGCGCGGGCAACGATTCGGCGCGCCTCATCTCGCGCTTCGGCGAGCATATCGCGCCGACGTGATTTGAGGTCAGCCAGAAGCTGTTGGTAATCGCCCCTTGCTTGTTCGAGGTCGCGCCTCGCGCGCGCGGCCTCACGCCGCTCGACCGCGAGGTCACGTTGATCTTGCTCCGCCCGCTGAATGACTTCATGGAGTTCGACTTGGGCTTCCCCCATCATCTCCGCTGCCTGGCGAAGAATCTCCGCCGACAGACCGAGACGGGAGGCGATGGCGAAGGCGTTGCTGCTGCCAGGGGTGCCGATACGGACCTCAAAGGTGGGTTCGAGGGTGATAGGGTCGAACTCGACACTGGCGTTTTCGACGCCGGGCTGCGTGTAGGCGAAGGCTTTGAGCTCGCCGTAGTGAGTGGTTGCGAAGACGCGACAGTCTCGACGAAGCAGCTCGATCAAGACGGACTTGGCGAGTGCAGAGCCTTCGGCGGGGTCGGTGCCGGCTCCTATTTCGTCGAGTAAAACGAGAGAGCTGTCGTCGGCGGAGTCGAGCACCTTGACGACCTGGGTCATGTGGGAGGAAAACGTCGAAAGACTCTGCTGAATGCTCTGCTCGTCACCGATGTCGGCGAAGACTTGGCGAAAAACGGCGATCCGGCTTCCCTGGGCGGCGGGGATATGCATGCCGGACTGGGCCATGAGGGTGAGAACCCCAACGGTTTTGAGGCTGACTGTCTTGCCCCCGGTGTTGGGGCCGGTAAGGACGAGGGCTTTTACCTCCTCCCCTACCCTGATGTCGATTGGCACGACTCGACCTTCGAGGAGTGGATGCCGCGCCTGGATCAGATCGATATTCCCCTTGCGATTGATCTCGGGGTTGGTGGCTTCCATGTCTTCGGCGAGGTTGGCCCTGGCAAAGACCAGATCGAGTGCAGCCAGAGTGGTGAGGGTGGACAGAATGTCATCTACGACATCGCCGACCATCTGGCTGAGTTGTGTGAGGATACGACGGATCTCGCGCTCCTCGGCCGAGCGAGCCTCGCGCAGTTCGTTGTTGACTTCGACGACGGCGAACGGCTCCATGAACACCGTTGCTCCGCTGGCCGAGGAATCGTGAACGATGCCGCGAAACTCGCCTTTGAATTCGCTGCGGATGGGAATGCAGTAGCGCCCGCCACGGATCGTGACAATGGGCTCCTGAATCATGCGCTTGAATTGGGATGAGTGGAGGGCGGCGTTGAGGCGCTGCTCGATAGAACCCTGGAGCTGTCGAATTCGCCGTCGGATAGTGCGAAGGCGGTCGCTGGCGGAATCCAGGAGTTCGCCCCTGTTGTCGATGCTCTGGGCAATGGCTTCCTCGATGGGCTCGAAGGTTATCAGATCGTTGGCGCGAGCGGTGATGAGAGGTGCTTCGATGTCAGTTTTCAGCAGATAGCCTCTCATGCGTCGGGATGCGTACGCGGTACTCGTTACGTCCAGAAGATCTCGCTCAGTGAGGATGCCGCCGCGGGAGGCGTTGATGGCTTGGGCGCGGACGTCGGTGACGCCGCCGAGGGGTGGCCGTCCGGAACCAGCGAGCAGGGTGCGTGCCTGGGCGGTTTCGGTGAGAAGACGTTGGACCGAGTCGAAATCAGAGGCAGGCTCAATTCGCTCTGCGAGGTCCTTGCCGAGAGAAGAAGCGGCGTGCTCACGCAGGCGTTTTCGCATCGCGTCGTATTCAAGAACTCGGAGGGAGCGTGGGTCCATGTGTCAATGACAAGAAGGATTCTTCGTCTATCTGTGAAGTTTACCACAGGTGGATTGAGGTGAGAAGAGACGGAGTCCGAGACGCGCGCCTGGACTATTGGTTCGACGCGCGATTTTCATCCCGCTGGCTTTCTCGAAGCGCCTCGGTTACTTGTCGCGCCGCTGTCCGAGTACCTTCCTCGACGGAGACCTCCCCTATCCACATGAGGTCGAGCTGTTCCTGAATGTAATGGCTCACGCGGTCCCAATCGGCGATGTTTGGTGCCTGCTTTGCATAGTCCAGCGCCTCGACGAAGACTTTGCGATCATAGCCGACGTCCTGGGCGAGGTAGGGGCCGTTGGCGACTGACCGGCGCGAGGGCTGTTTTTCGAGGTCGAGCGCCATGCGCTCTTGAGCCTGTTTTCCCAGGAGAAACTTGAAGAGTTTCCACGCTTCCTCAGGGTGTTGGGTCCCAGCCGCAATGGCGTAGTTTTCCATGCCGAGCAGGGTGGCGTGCTGCTTCTTCTTCGGAAGAGGGGCGATATCCCAATGAAAGGCCTTGGCCTCTTTGATGTTCTGGATATCCCAGGCGCCGGATTGGAGCATGGCAGCCTGGCCGTTGACGAACATGGCGACGTGCTGGCGCTTGTCAGCCATGGTGGTCGGGGGACAGACGCTGTATTTCTGGCGCAGGTCGACGAGGAATTGTAAGGCATCGCGGGCTTCGCGCTGGTTGAGAAGACAGCGCGAGTTGTCTTCGCTGAGGATTCGGCCTCCGGCGGCCCAGACCCAGGGATAAATTCGAGCGCCCCAAAAATCGATGACGCAGCCAAAGCGACGCTTCTCGGGATCGGAATCGTCTCTCGTGATTTTCTTGGCGGCGGCGAGGTAGTCGTCCCAGGTCCACCCGCGAGCCGGGTATGGAATGCCCGCAGCGTCGAAGAGGTCTTTGTTGTAGAAGAGGATGTACACGGATGTATAACGCGGGAGGGAATAGAGCGAGCCGTCGTAGCGGCAGAGATTGACGAGATCGGGATAGAAGTCGTCGAGGTCGAAGGCCGAGTCATCCGCTATGAGCGGATCGAGGTCAAGGAGCGCACCCTTGGCGGCCATAGGAATAAAGTACGCGCCGTGAATGGACATAACATCGGGCGGGTTGGCGGCGGCGACCATCTGCTGCAATTTTTCCATCGAGCGCTCGCCTGGCTCATTGATAATCTCGACGTGGATGTTGGGATGCTCCGCTTCGAATTGCGCGCACAGATCCTGGTTGACGGCCAGCTCGGCCGGCCGGGTCCACGTGAAGAGCGTGATGGTGACGGGGCCGCCGACATCAGTATTCGTGCCACAGCCGGTTAGGATAACAAAAACAGTCGTCGCAAGGATCAATAAGAAACGCATATGAGACTCAGCCTTTCAGTATCCTGGGCCGGGAGGGCAATCGGTGTCCGCGGGAATGACATCCTCCCGTAGGGGTCGGAAGCCGCATGTCCGGAATTCTTCGTCGCAATAGCCCATGGCGAATGGATGGCATTTGACGACCATGTATTTGGCGATGAGTGGGAATTTCGGCTCGACGGCCTTACGGCATTCGTGCATCATCTGACGAATCTCCCACTGGGACCGGGAACACATGCGGACATGCGATACGTGGAGTAGGTTGCGGAGATTCGTGGTCCAAATGAGGTTTGTCTTGCCCGCATTGGGGATGATATAACGCGCGTCCTGCTGCGCTTGCTCCCCGGTCGTGCCTTCCTCGGCGAACCGATCAATGGTCTCTCGGTAATATGCGACGGTTTGGGCAAGAACTTCTTCAAAACGCCCACTATCATCGGCGAGCGATTCGGGTTTGATGAAGTAGTCGGGATCGCCGACGTCTACGTATCGCTGGGATTGCTGGTTGTATGAGGAGAGACGATGCCGGACGAGCTGGTGAGAGCAGGCGCGGCTGATACCCTCGATGCCGAAGGTGAAGCACGGATGTTCGAGGGTGGAACCGTGGCCCTGGCGGACGAGTTCCTCGAAAAGACGCGTGCGAAGCTTGTCCTTGCCGGCCTTTTCCCATGCTTCTTCGGGGCTGCCCTTTTGGTAGCAGAGCAGAGCGGCGGCGACAACGATTCGCTCGGGCTCAGGGGTGTGGTTCAATAGCGTGACTTTCAAGTTCGACCTCCTGGAAGATCATGCGGGGAGAGTCCATTTCTCTCCGGGAGCATTATACACGCCCTAATTCACACTTCACCCGACTGGGCGTCGCCTCCTCTAGCGTAAAACGCGCTCCAGCAAGGCCTTCGGCGACGTGGGCAGCCGTGCGGATGTGATCGGTGATTTGCGGAACGGTGATCTCCGATGGGCCAGCCGCCATCGCCATCCATACCATCAGCTGGTCTCCCAAATGGGTTCCGACAGCCGCGCTGGAATCGATTTCTCGATTGAGTGCGTGGGCCGCATCGCGGCCGACTTCCTCAGCTCGCTTCCCGCGGCGTCCGAGGGCACTGCCAGCCAGACACTGCCCATTGTCGCATTCGGTCCAGAGCACGATACCGCATCCCTCACTGGGGCCTTTTCCCGTGACTTCGATTTCGATGTCGATCTCGGCATACCCAGATGAGGTGAGGGTGTGAGCAGCCGCATCTCGCATCCGGTCGACGATGTAATCGGCGAGCCCCTGGCTATACGCGACGCCACAAATGCGTTTGACGGCGCCGCGCTCAGTCCAGGAGAAGGACCGAATGGCCTCGGACGGCTGGATATTTACTTGCATCTGACCGCCGCCCTTCGGATAGAAGCCTCTTCTCTCGATATTCGCGGCGACGAAGGGGCCGAGTCGGGCCAGGGCAGGCGCAAAAACATTCGCGAAGTAGTCGAAAGGCGGCGCAAAGGGGACGTCGGTCCCGCCCGTGAGATTGATGCTCGACGATTGATAGGCGATGCTCAGCACAGGCAGAATCGACTGCAATACGAGCAATGTGCTGCCAGCGGTGCCGATGTCGAATCGCCAGTCGGTGTTTGGGCTCAGCTCGCCGGGTCGAAACTCGATGACGCGAGAACCGATATGCGCGCCGGTGAGTTCAGCCCCACAGATCGCTGCAGCGGCCCGGACGCTCGTGAGATGTTGGGGGCGCAGGCCGGGCTTAGTTCGGGCGCCTCGAATGTTCTCGACGCGAACGGAACGGCCGGTCACGGCCGATAGCGCGACGGCGTTGCGGAGCATTTGCCCGCCGCCAGTGGAACCATCGATGGTGATCGGATGGGTCATGTAGTCAGCTTCAGAAGGGGAGGTTTCCAGTCTATGAGCGCTATAAGTCGGCCAGTATGGTTGCGGTTTGGTCGACGGATTCGGCGAGGGCGGTGAGGCCGCGATCGAGGTCGTTTTCGGAAATGGTGAGGGCGGGCTCGATGCGGATGACATCGGGATTGTTCAGCGTGTATGCCGCGATGACACGGCGTTGGGCGAGGCCGGCGATGATGAGGCCAGCGATGTCTGCATCGGTGAATTGCACGCCGATGAGAAGTCCGCGACCTCGAACTTCGGCGATCATATCGGGATGAGCCGATTGGATATCGCTCAAACGATTCAGCGCGCGTTCGCCCAGGCGGGATGCCCGTTCGGGCAGGTTTTGTCGTTGTATCTCGCCGATGGCGGCGAGTCCGGCGGCGCAGGCGAGGGGATTGCCACCAAGGGTTGAGGAGTGTAGGAGAGGATTCTCTTCGAGGGCGGCCCAGATATGCGGGGTGCTGGAGAATGCCCCCAAGGGCATGACGCCACCCCCGAGAGCCTTGGCCGTGCACACAATGTCCGGAACCACTCCCGAATGGTTACAGGCAAACATCGTGCCTGTTCGGCCAAAACCGGTCTGCACTTCGTCAGCGATGAGAAGGGCTCCCATCTTGGTGCAGACTTCACGCGCGGCCGGAAGGTAGTCATCGGGCGGTATAATCACCCCGCCTTCGCCCTGGATCGGCTCGATGATGACGGCGGCGGTCGCCTCACCTACGGCGGCCGTCAGGGCTTCGATATCACCGTAGGGAACGTGTTGGACTTCGGGGATGAGGGGGGCAAAGGGCTGCCGGTAAACCTCTCGGCCAGACGCGCTGAGCGCCCCCATCGTTTTTCCGTGGAAGCCGCCGATGGTGGCGATGACCCCAGGTCTTCTTGTATGAAGACGGGCGAGCTTAAGGGCCCCTTCAACCGCTTCGGCGCCGCTGTTGCAAAAGAAGGACTTTTCCAAGTCGCCGGGGAGAAGAGCGGCCAATTCGGCGGCGAGGTCGGCCACCGGCTTGCTGAAAAGAACCCGCGAAGAGAGCGGCATGCGCTCCATCTGATCTCTGACAGCAGCAACGACCGCCTCTGGGCGGTGTCCCAGAGGAAGCGCGCCGAAGCCGGCGAGGAGATCGAGATAGTCTCGCCCTTCGCTGTCATAGATGATCGAGCCCTCTGCCCGCCACTCGACCGCTTCGAATCCCATGAACTTGAAGAGCGAGGCGAGGCCGGCATTGACATGACAGCGATAGCCCTCGACGATCGTGTCGACTTGATCCACCGGTTGCTCCTGTGAATTACTCACCGGTGTCTTCCTCAGACAGAGCCCCAGGAGGGAGCGTGTTGCGGCCGAGAGCGAGGTCCAGTTCGGCGACGGCGAGATTCAGATCGAAGATGGCTCTATTCAGTCGGGTTTTGGCGTCTTCGAGGTCGGCCTCGGCGCTGAGTATCTCGACGCTTGTGCCGACGCCTTCTTGGTAGCGGATCGTCGCGATGCGGTAGGCTTCTTCTTGCTGGGCGACCTCTTTCCTCGCGGCGTCGACTTGCGCTTTCGCCGCAGCGACGGCTAGATAAGCCGAGCGAACCTCGAGTTCAACCTGCTGTTCGAGAGCGGTGACGCTATCATTCGCCTGCCGAAGACGAGCCTCTGCAGCGTCGATCTCACCCTGCACTTGGCCGGCATTGAAAAGGCTCCAGCTGGCAGAGAGGCTGATGAACCCGCTGTTCTGAGAGACGACGATATCGGTCCCCGGATCGCCAAACGCCTCTCCATCGACGGTGACTTGCTCTCGCAGCGTGTATCCGGCTACGGCGGAAATCGAAGGGTAGCGCCCTGCCTTGGCGACGTTGAGTTCAGCCCTTGCTGCGGATGATGATGCCTTTGCCGATAGGAGGTCGGGACGGTTGGCGAGCCCTTCAGCCCTGAGCGCAATTGGATCGGCTTCTTCGACTGTCGCCGGTCGCGGTGTGGTCAATTGAGTGCCTGCTGGAATTGGGACGCCGAGCGTTGTGCTGAGGGTGGCCCAAACGGTGTCGCGAAGGACCTCGGCGGCGATGAGCGATTGCTCCGTACGAGCCACCCGAGCCTCGGCTGAGAGCACATCGAATTGCGGAGCGACTCCAGCCTCATATCGAAGCCGGGCAACGCGAAGGGTCTCGAGTGCGGAGTCGAGCACCTGTCGGGCAACGGCGACTTGCTCTTCCGCGGCGAGGACTGCGTAGTACCCACCGCGTACCGCGAAGGCGAT
>Ga0180437_10012359_pt1 | contig 10098 bp, 6 predicted proteins | sample SS_ome_4_FD_132410 | JGI IMG/M metagenome (GOLD analysis project Ga0180437, IMG submission 132410) | Hypersaline lake sediment archaeal communities from the Salton Sea, California, USA - SS_3_D_1 metaG | ecosystem: Environmental > Aquatic > Non-marine Saline and Alkaline > Hypersaline > Sediment... | reverse complement strand
TAAAGAATATAAATTCGCAAGAGTTACACAATATGTTAAAAACATAAAAGGCATTGCAACAGACGTTGAACAACGAGCAGATACAACCAAAGCATCTAATATAGTAATGAAGGCTCTAAAAAAACAATTAGAGCCATCACATATTGGTAAAATTTCAGGTGCTGTTAATTCATTTCTAAATGGCGAACCAGAAGCTGTTGATAGAATTGTTAATGGTGATGCATCTGCTGATGAAATAAAAGATATAGCAACAACATCAATTCTTGCCAAAACAAGCGGTGATGTTGATAGAGCAAAAACAATTGTTAAAGGTATTGCACCAAAAAATAAATTGAAAGCCCTTAAAGCAATTGATAAAAGTATCGCTGGAGATTTATTACAACCTGTTAAAGCAGAAAGCCTTTCTACAGATGAAACAATTGAAGTTTACGATCCTGTAAAAATGACAGATGGTAAAGCACCAAATCATGTGTACAAGAAAAGACAAGTTGATTTTCAAACAAATCTAAAGAAAGATTTAACTAACTCATTTAAGGTATTGGAAGAAAAAGACATCCCGTTAAAATTTGCTAATATCTCTATAGCTCCAAAAGCAAGTAGACCTGGTGAGCTTATGAAGTCTGATATTAATATTGCCACCATCACGTTGAAAGATGATTATGGAAACACACACAATATTAAAATGGAATTACCAAGGATTGATCCCAGTACAGGAGTGTTCAGATTAAATGGTAAACAAAAATGTCTTGTAAATCAAATTGTGCAAAATCCAATTACATTTCCAAAACCAGGTGAGTCACGATTTGAAAGTTCATATTCAGTCTTTAGAATTTATGTTAAAAATCTAAGACGTGTTAAATATCTTGAAGCATTCATGTCATATAAAATGCCGTTGTTCTTCTTGCTTGCATTTAGTTTTGGTTTTAATGAAACATGTAGATCATTTAAAATTAAATGTGAAATTGTGGATAAGAAACCAACAGGCGAAGAATATTTTGCAAGAGTTCAAAAAGGTAAGTATGTAATATTCAGTAATGTTAATACAGAAGTTGCAAAATTGTTAGTGACAGGATTCATGCATGGAAAACCAGATCAATATGAAATTACTGCTGAATTTCCAACAAAGGATTATTTTGAACAACTGATCATCAAAATAACAGGAAGGTTAAATTCAACATTCTTGATCAGTTCAAATTTGCAGAATATTGTTGATCCTGTTGCTAAACAGGTATTGAAAAGCAAACAACTTCCTGTAAACTTAGATTTGATCATGAAGTATATGGCTGAGAAAGTAACACAAGGATTCACAATCGCAAGGGGTGATCTATCAAATCAACGTATTAGAAACTCTGAGGTTCTTGTGCATCTAGCTCAAAAACAAATTCTTGCAGCATATACAGTATATAAAGAACAAGTATTGTCAGGTAATACAGAAGCCAATTTTGAAATCCCATCAACAAAAGTATTGAGCGATTTCTTAATGACAGAGCTTGTGGTTGATATGGAATATGCAAATCCAATAGAAGAAATGTCAACAATGACAAGAGTTTCGCCTGTTGGAAAAAAGGTCGGCGGTATTCCTGATAAAAGAGCTATCTCTGTTGAGGCTCGTAATCTCCATGACAGTTATTTTGGAAACATCGATCCGCTTGATACACCTGAAAGTGATAACATTGGTATTGCACAACAATTAACAGTTGATGCTTTGATTTCATCTTCACGTGGCATGTTCGCAACAAAAAATATAACAGATAAAGAAGGGACAGGCATGTTATCAACAACTACATGTATGGTTCCATTCCTTGAAAATACAGATGGTGCTCGTGTTATCATGCTTTCAAATCAAGCTAAACAAATGCTTCCTTTAAAGAATCCACAACCACCTGTTGTTGCATCAGGATATGAATCAATCCTTACAGATGTGTTGTCTGATAACTTCGTAAAACGCGCTCCATGCACAGGAAAAATTTTATCCATAACAAAGGATGCGATAAAGATTCAATGCGGTCCAAGACGGTCTGACGTGGTTGACATATCACCTATGCAGTTACGCTCAGGGTCAGGAAAGAACACATTGAGTGTATTCAATCCTATTGTAACAAAAGGACAAAATGTAAAAGAAGGGGATGTTATTGCAGAAGGCGCATGTATGTCTCAAGGGTCAATATCATTAGGTAGGCCATTGTTGTGTGGACTAATGCCTTATAAAGGATATAACTTTGAGGATGGTGCTGTAATTAGTGAGAGTGTTGCAAATAATGATATGCTAACATCTTTACATGGTGTTGATGAAGAAGTAATGTTAGCTGAAAATGATAAACTTCTTTTCATTGCAAAGATTGGGGATGAGATTGAAAAAGGACAGCCAATACTAAGAAAAACATTTGGTGACGTTGATGATATTATTGGTTTCGACGACGACGACACAACAGATTTGATGGCTGGACAATATATTAAAAAGAGTCCGGGTGGTCGTATTGTTGACATTGAGGTATTCTCAAATGTTGATGAAGGGTTGTTTCCTGACTTAAAAGAACTGATTCAACGTACAAATAAGAAAAATCCAAAACCACCAAAGGATAAATTTACAATAAAACACGAAACAATCAAAGGTGTTTATATTCGATTTAAAATTGAACAAGAATTGAAAGTTGGTCTTGGAGATAAATTATGTAATCGATACGGAAACAAAGGTATTATATCATTAGTTGAAAAAGATGAATTAATGCCAAGACTTCCAAACGGTGATAGATTAGATATTGTGTTTAGTCCTCTTGGTGTATTGGGTCGAATGAACATTGGACAGCTTTATGAAATGTATTGTGGTTTGATGGCCAGAGAGTTAGGAAGAAAGATACCAACATTAACAAAAGATAAAGCTGTACAATTGATTAAAACTGTTTTTGGTAAGTTAGACAAAACTCCAAACAGAGCCGCAACAGAACGATTAGCCAAGAATCTAACAAACCTTAATCAAACAGGTTGGGCAAAACTTATAGCACAAGTTAAAAAAACAGGATTTTACCCAATAATTATTCCTCCTTTTAAAGCTCCAAAACACAATGATGTTGATGCAGCATTAAAAGTTCTTGGATTGAAATCAACATATAATTTGACATTGCCTGAGTATAATACTAAAACTGTAAAACCTGTTCCGGTTGGTTATATGTATATTTGTAAATTGGAACATATGGGTGATGCAAAAGTATATGCACGATCTACAGGACCAGTTACAGGAAAAACATCACAACCAACTGCAGGTAAGAGACGTGAGGGTGGTCAACGAATGGGTGAGCTTGATACATATTCATTTATATCATATAACTGTCAAAGTGTATTAGCAGAGTTCATGGGACCACTTTCTGATGATTATGTAACTAAGGAAGAAATCATTGCAGATATTGTACAAAATGGAAATGCTGAATATCGTGAACCCAAAATGTCACCTGCAAGAGATTTATTAAATTCATATTTCGTATCATTAATGTTGGCGAGGGATTAAAATGTATGATTCTGAAAGTTTAAAAGTAATATGTGGTAACTCAATTGAAGAACCAGAAATGGATTACGATGATGCCCAAGTTGCAAGCGATACGGGAGCACCTGTTCAAGAGGAAGCTGAAAGAGAATATGATTTTACTACAATTACAGAGAATATGAATAACCCAGACTTCAAGGAAAATTACCTTGAAGCAATGAAACAAATTAGAGCAATGTCGTTGAAAACACAACAGAATTTAGCATTTTCAATTATTCAGAAGATGCCTGAAAAATATGATTTTCAATTTTCTGTTACATTTGATCCATTCTACAGTTTAGATGATGTTTATGAACTATATAGATTCATTGAATTTGTTGAATATGATCATGAAAAATTTATTGTTAATGTTTGGAAGTATCTCAATCCAGATACCAACTCGTTCCAAGTGGAATTATTCTGCGAACATAATACTACTAAAATAATTTCCGAGATTGAGGAACAGTTGGATACTCATGACTACTCTGAGTTAATTACTGATTTTTTAAGAACATATAATAAAGATAAATTTATAGAGTGGTTTTGCAAAAAATCAAAAGAATTGCGAACTTCTATTTTAATAGCATTATTACGAAAGGAGTAAAGAATGTCTGAAGAAGCTAATATTACAATCAAAAGTGGTTCATTAAAATTGACTGTTCCTAGAAGCGAATTAGTTGATGTTTCAGAAACTCACGATGGAGTTGTATTCAATTTTAAAGGTGGAGTTCAATTATATAAAATTGACAACTTTATGCAGGCTGGAACGAAACAAATTATGGTGAATACTGCGGATAGTTATCCAGGAAAGAAATTGATTTTTGACCTGGATAATATGAGACAACCCGCCATGGTTGACGCTACATAAAATTCATTTTAATATATGATGTCTATATATATTAATATCTGAAAATAAATTATCGGTTAAAACTAACAATTATTCTATATTGCTAGTCGGGGGTTCGACTCCCCTAAATTTATTTTATTGAATAAAAATCTTAAAGGGACTTGATGTAATTTCTGTTAAAATATATCACCAACGTATGGAGATGATAGCTCCCAACAATTTACATCTACTTCCCTTTCCTTTTTCCCGAAGACTTGTTATGTATTTTCTGATCGGTGATCTGGTTCACCATTGCTCTGATAAAGCAACCTATGAGGTTCGAGTCCTCTCTACCACGCCATTGTCTGTGGTAAGACAACCATAATACATCTTTAACTTCGGGTTCGATTTAAATATTAGAAGACTTGATGTGATTTCTGTTTTTTAAAATGACAAAAATAATAAACTATTCACATTTATAACTTCTAATTATTATATAAGTTTAGCAGAGACTTATTGTGATTTCAGATTCGGCGAAGAAATCATACAATCACAATTATGACTCTGCAACCATTTTTCCTGAAAGACTTCAGTGTAATTTCTGAAAATAACTCAATTGGATGAGTATTTGCATTTAGCGCAAACAGTTGTAGGTTCAAGTCCTACTTTTCAAGCCAAAACATATTACATTTTCCACTTTCGGGAAAAACCTCCTTAACGATTTGGGGATGACTTGATGTGATTTCAGTTACCCGATAATCACATCTAGTTCATCCCCAAATAAACAAAAAGAGGTACATTATTTGTTTTTTTCTTTCACACTAAAAAATTGGATATGAATCACTTACGTCGAAAACATAAACCAGAAGAAGGAGGACTGAAATCAATGGCAACAAGAGAATTGAAAATTGACTCAGGGATGCTTCAGTTTGCTCCGAAAGGTGCATTTTACGAAGAAGCAAATGAACAATTCAACCGAGTGGTACAGATGTGGAGTGGTCTATTCAATTATGATAGAACACTATTCTGTCTGATTACACTCCTTAACGGAACGGGTTTTTCAAAAGGAGCAATGACACACATGCTTCTTGGCAATCCCCCGACCGCATCCAATCTCCCAGCAGTACCTGGCCTTTCCTTTGATTACGAAAACAAGGTCATGCTCTACAATCTGCATAAGGAGCGTATTCCAAGAGCATTGAAGAATCTTTTGATGCTTACGGGTACAGAAGGGTTCAATCGAGTCAACAATTCACGAACCAGGAAACTGATTCTGGAGTTCATCTTCAATCGTGATGTGAAAGAACTCGATGGTTTAGCAGTGAACTATAAAGGCAAATTGAAAAAATTGGTTCGTCATGCCTTGGGAAAACAGGATGTTTACAAAATTCTGAATGGTATTGGTCGTCAGCCTTTCATGAAATGGGTTGGTCGGTATAATGAAAAAGCATTGCCGGTCTTCTTTCATTTGTTTGATAAGGAACCCATCCGTGATGGACTGTCAACATTCTACCCGAAAATCGATCAGTATTGGTCATTGAGGGCAGCAGCCCAGACAGGTAATGTTTCTGATTTCAGGAAATATATGAAACGGATGCCTCAGCGAACCGTGATGGGATTTCGTAACACCTACAAGGTGCCCATCGAAATGTCAGAAATCTTTGAGGAATCAAAGACATCTGATCGTGAAAAGATTCAGTTAGAATCAGCCGCAAAGCGTAGCGGTGCAAAAACATTCAAGGTCAATTACAAGAAACAGGAGCTTTACGACCTGTGGAAAGCGTTTTATCATAAAATGATGACCGGTGACTCTGACAACATGGATGAGATTGAAGAAGCCATTGTTGAAAAGAGCGAAAATGCTAAACGTGTTGATATAGGTGATTGTGTCGTTGTTATTGATGCTTCCAGATCCATGTTCGGAAGTGATCAACGGCCGTTACATCCTTTTCTAACTTCCCTGTGTTTAGTTGCCTCATTGGATAATGTCAAAGATGTTGTCTATGTTGGTGGGAAGGTAGTTCAGGCCCCAACAAAAAGCAAGGCCAATGTTTTGTTTCCACACAATGCAACTCCGTTGTGGAAAGGTCTTGTTGATGCTGTTAGTACAGGAGTTGAGAATATCGTGGTCGTATCGGACGGGTATGAAAATGAAATAAAAGGTATGTTTGAACATACCTATAAACACTTTAAAAGTGAAGGGTTGAAATTTAACCTGCTTCATTTGAACCCGGTCTTTGCGGCAGATGCTAAACGAGGATCAGCTCGTAAATTGGCAGCAGATGTTGAACCCATGCCATTAACGGATCACAAGTTTTTTGAAACGGAGATCATATTCAATCGAATGATCGAAAACCGTGAAATGGTAAAAACTCTGTTGGTTCAAAAATTCCAACAGTTAATCGGATAAAAGGAGGTCATGACTATGACAATTTTTGATAAGTTGAAGTTCACTGGCATAGAAATCGGCAATGTTCAGTCTGTTGATGAAATGACCATCGTTCCGATCCTTGGGGAAAACAGGGGTGAAGTGGCTGGACCTGAGCATTTGAAATTCAGGTCCACTACGAATTATGGAACAATGGTCTTTGAAAATGATGATCCGGCAAGGCCTGCAATTGTACCGTCCAACATGATGGTCAGGGGTAAAGGGGCACAGGATCACGCCATGGCAGGATCTGGTGTTGTAAATGCTGGGGTAACGACCCGATTCGATACGGCTTGCTGTATTGAAGAATCACAGGGTGGTTATCTCGGAGCAAACAATAACGATGAAGATGTATTACCGATTGCCCTACGAAAGGCATTGCTTGTTCCTTCATTAAGACAAGCAAATAGTTACAGTAAGCTGTGGAGTAAGATCAAAACATGGCTTAGTGGTTTGCCAGTTCAAGGCCGAGGTTCTGCACATCTTCGTTATTTCTATGACACACCTGAAATCAAAGATGCACTCGAGCAGTTTGCGGCAGAGTTTGAACCGGTTGATGGTCAAATCGGTGCACTCATTATGTTCTCCGGTGTTCCTGTCGGTATTGAAATCATGCCGTCAAATGAACATTGGGAAGCATATTGGAAACTTCTGCTTCGTGGATGTTATGGTGCGGAGATGTTGAGGTTAAAAATGTTGGGCAAATTGAAGGAGTCAGCGTTAGTCCTTCCGAACATTCCGGAGGGTGCTACACCTCAAGATGTCAAACAAATCATGGAGAGTTTCAGTCAGCATTTGCGGAAAGAGATTCTTCCAATATTGGAGTCAATTGATATCAAGTCAACGAAGCTTTCGAGCCAGGACGGTTCACTCCAGACAAGTGTGATAAACACAACGTCAGGAGGGGGTGGAGATTTGATTCAACAGAGCAATGTCCCAATCTATCTTTCTCTTGTCTTGTAAGGAGATAAGTGGGAGGGTCAATCGTGGCCCTCCCACATTAGAATAAAGTGCCGTCCTGTCCATGACTGTTGACATACTTTTATTCACTATGGAATAAAATTTATTATGTCAACAGAATGGACCCATATTAGACAATTAAGGTTTTTTGTTCTAAAAAACAAAAAGAAGGAGTTATTGATGAAACAAGTTTCAGTGGAAAAATTCATTGAAAAATTGGGTGCACAACTATACCCAATAACAATAGTGAAATTCCTATTGAACAAGAAAAGGATTCTATCATACTTCTCGAAAGCTGCAGATGAAAAGTTTGAGCTTAGAGTTAAATATACAGTTGATCATTCAGACTGCCAGATCTGTGAGGAAAAGAAATCAGACGGAGTCTTATGCAGACAGCATACATCAATTGATAGAGTTCTTAACGCAAATAATGTGGCATATGATTTAGATACCAATGTTTATTTATACCGAAATGAAATTTATAGAATGGTCGGGAAAAGATTGGTCATCGTATATTGCCCTCATCCAAAATTGATTACCGGAGAGATCACGGATTCAAAAACCAGAAAGATCAATCCGATAACAATCGAAGATCCGCAACTAACGGAACTGCCACCCTATGGCAAAGTTTGTGAATTTATATCATCTGACCTGTTAGATCAATACATGAGATGTTGGTTCAATAATGAATTTTCTATTGTAACCATCCCCGAAGATCGAAACGGGCAAAATTGGTGCCTGGTGCCCAATAAGTAGTAAAGAAAATATATCGAGGAGGAAACTCAATTATGGTACAATCGTTTGAAGATTATCAAGATCTATCTGGCGTTGGATTTCAAGGCGGGAGTGGTGAACCTACTGCTCCGGAAGACGAATTTTTCCACAGTGTTTACATTTCTGGAAAGACTCGCAAGAATCACATTAATATCGAAGAAAAGGTTGAACAGATTCAAATTCGTGGAGTTGAATATAATTTGAATGAAGTTCACATGGTTATCACTCACACCAAGGACATCTTGGCATTGATTAAGAATGAACAAGGTCGTGATAATATTAAATGTTTCTCATACAAAGACGGAGCAGCTCCGTGGTTCGGAACATCAACGCTACCAGATGGAAGCAAACGTGCATGTCCATTAACATCAGCAGAACGTGCCGCAAATGAATTTTGTTGCGATTGCCGTGCCCAAATTCTTGTCGCTGGCATTTACTGTGATCAAAATGGAAGTCCTATTCTTACGGATGACAAGAAACCGATTTTTGTATTCATCCGTGGTAAGGGTATGAGATACTCAAACATATCCGAATATTTAAATGATCGCTTCAATGAAGATCTTTCCCCAGTGTTTGAACCTGTTACAGAGCAAAGTAAAGCATTTGAGAAAGCTGTTGTGAATAACAAACGCTTCGTAACAAAGCTAACAAGAACAACTGCAAAATCTTCATATGGGAATGAAGTTAATGTATTCGCCCTTGAAAAAGGTGTTGAAATTCCCAAAGAAGCTGTATTGAAAATTCTAAAGCTGTCAAAAGATACAGTCGAAAAATTCAATGAAAAATTCGATTGGTCCAAAGGCAAACAGGCGTCAGCGACCGGTTATGGAAGTAAACCGCCTGAGGGAATTATGGAAATTGGCGAACCTGTTGATTCATCACAAGGTTCGGAGAAACAAGAATCAACTCCACAAGAGCAACCACAAGAACAATCAGCTCCACAGGAGGAAAAGAAAACATTTAGCTTTGACGACATTGAATTTTAAATAACATTCAACAGACAACCAAAGGAGTTACAGCAATGGCTGATGAGAAAAACCGAGAGGCTGAATTGAAATATTTTGAACGTCTGAATATTTCTGTAACGTCAATCGCAAAAATTAAAGACTTGTTGAAAAATGATATTTTGGATACGATTGCCGCATGGGAATTGGGATCCGAAGTAGATAGACAATGTTACCACATCATCGGACCAGCAGGTGTGGGGAAAACTCAAATCTGTTATCAAATTGCAGCAGAGCTAACCGAAGAGATCTTCAGCGGCCATAATAAAAAGCATCCGGACACCCCAAAGGAGTTCGGATGCATTATGGTCAAAGCTCCAGTCCTATCCCGAGATGATTTCATTATTCCATTCCCGGTGCAACAGGAAGGAGAAGAAACGGGTTTCTCTTTCAAAATGCTGTATTCGGATTTCGTCCCAAAAATGAAAGACACTTATGGTCTATTCGTGATCGATGAATTTTCACGTGGAGACCATCAATTACAACAGTTACTATGGCAAATTCAAAATGAGTATTCAGTTCATCGACATGAATTTCCAAAAGGATGGTTTGTAGTCTCAATCGACAACCCGGATGATTCTGAATATTC
>Ga0180437_10012358_pt1 | contig 10100 bp, 6 predicted proteins | sample SS_ome_4_FD_132410 | JGI IMG/M metagenome (GOLD analysis project Ga0180437, IMG submission 132410) | Hypersaline lake sediment archaeal communities from the Salton Sea, California, USA - SS_3_D_1 metaG | ecosystem: Environmental > Aquatic > Non-marine Saline and Alkaline > Hypersaline > Sediment... | reverse complement strand
GTACTCCTCCTCGAAATAGCCGAGCAACGGGGTTGGCCACTCAACAAGGTTCGCGACTTCGCGCAGCAGCTCGGGGTCGTTGGGAATGTGGCCACCCACGCCCTTGGCAAGCTTGGCCACCTCGGAGGCGATGTAGCCTTCACGTTCCTCCACATCCAGCATGATGTGACTGGCCTTCATCTTGCTGAGGTAGTCGTCGGCAGCAGGGATTGTGATATCGCGGCCCCCGAGATGGCGGATGCCGCGCGTGGTTCGACCGCTTTGAACACCCGCGTACTCGAATGGTACCACCTGGTCACCGAGCAAAGCCACCATCCAACGGATGGGTCGAGAGAAGGCCACGCCGCTGCTGTTCCAGCGCATGCTCTTGGCAAACCTGAGTGAAGCAATCAGCTCAGGCAGAATCCCAGTCAATACCTCCGCCGCTGCGCCACCGCGGTCTGTCTTCAGCGCCACGACATAGCTCTTGCCGTCATAGTCGCGTTGCTGCAGTTCAGCCACATCCACCCTTTGCGCCTTGGCAAAGCCGAGGGCAGCCTTGGTGGGTTGTCCCTGCTCATCGAAAGCACGATCGGCGGGTGGCCCTTTGACGGTCTGCTCCAGATCAGCCTGGGCCGGAGAGAGGCCCTGCACATAGATTGCCAGCCGTCGAGGTGTCCCGAATACGCGCACCTCTTGGAAGCCAAGCCGGGCCTCGGAAAGCATCTGCGGCGCGTTTGAGCGAAGCTGCTCGATGGCACCGTCGAGATCCTGCGCTGGCAATTCCTCCGTGCCGATCTCCAGCAGCAGACTGGCAGGCTCCTGCGGATAGCGCAAGGGGTCAACAGTTGGTAGGGAACGCGGCTTGCTGCGCGTCCTTTTCCGCAGCAGGGGATAGCCCATCTCTTCCCGCTGAGAGAGGTAGGCGGTTGCCACCAATCGCGATAGCTCACGCATGCGGGTGAAATAGCGCGCGCGCTCGGTCACACCGACTGCGCCACGCGCATCGAGGACGTTAAAGGTGTGCGAACACTTGAGCACATAGTCGTGGGCCGGAATAACCAGGCCAGCCTGCACAGCGTTCTTGGCTTCGGCCTCAAAGAGATCGTACAACTGCATGAGCCGGTCAACATCGGCGGTGTCAAAGTTGTACGTGCAGTGCTCGACCTCCTGTCGCAGCAGCAGCTCCCCGTAGGTCAGGCCACCGCCCCAGTCGATGTGCACAAAGTCGCGCACGCCCTGCAGCACCATGGCGATGCGCTCCAGGCCATAGGTGATCTCAACCGCCACCGGGTCGAGGTCAAAGCCTCCGGCCTGCTGGAAGTAGGTGTACTGGGTGATTTCCTGGCCGTCCATCCAGACTTCCCAGCCCAAACCCCACGCACCCAGGCCAGGAGACTCCCAGTTGTCCTCAACCAGGCGGATGTCGTGGTCGCGCATCTTGATGCCCAGCGCCCGCAGGCTGTCCAGATACATCTCCACAGGGCGTCCAGGATCAGGCTTCAGAATCACCTGGTACTGATAGTATTGTCCCCAGCGATTGGGGTTTTCGCCGTAACGGCCATCTGCCGGTCGAACGCTGGGCTCTAGGTAGCCCACATTCCACGGCTCAGGTCCGAGGGCGCGCAGTGCGGTAGCCGGATTCCAGGTACCGGCACCGACTTGCACATTATAGGGCTGCCAGATGAGGCAGCCCTGCTCGGCCCAGAAATGATCCAGGCGCATGATGATCTCTTGAAAGTTCATGTATGCTCCCCAGATGTGCTCTGAATCGCTACTCTACTTGCTTTCACCACAATTGTCAAAAAAGCGCTCTTCGGGGTCGCGACACGGGTCTGACACCGGCTATTTCCACCACTCTGCCTGCGTTGATGTGACTTTGACGGGGCTCCTTGGGTGAGCTATGATCCGCTACTGCCCCAATTCGCCAAGGAGAGAGTTTGAGCAGCGCCTGCGCACCCGGGAAAGCGATTCTTTTCGGCGAGCACAGCGTCGTCTATGGGCGTCCGGCCATCGCGGTGCCGGTCAGTCAGGTGCGCGCTTGCGCTACGGTCGAAGGAACCCCGCCCGGCAGTGGGCTGGTCATCGATGCCACCGATCTGCACGTCTGCTGCCCGCTCCGCACAGCGAGCAAGGCGGAGCACCCGGCCTATGCTCTGGCGACCACCGTGCAGCACACCCTGCAGAGGCTTGGTATCGACATAGCACCCGACCTCACCCTGCGCATTTCCTCCACCATTCCCATCGCCTGTGGCCTTGGCAGCGGGGCTGCCGTCGCCACGGCCACCGTCCGGGCGCTGGCGCAACATCTTGGCCACACGTTATCAACTCTAGAGGTCTCCCAACTGGTCTATCAGACTGAGGTGCTGCACCATGGCACGCCCAGTGGGATTGACAATACGGTCATCGCCTTTGAGCAACCGATCTACTTTGTCAAAGACCAGCCGATCCAACTGCTGGCGGTGAAACGCGCCTTCTGGCTGCTCATCGCGGACACTGGCGTGGCCAGCCCTACCCGGATCGCGGTGGCAGACGTGCGGCGTGCCTGGCAGAAGCAGGCGGCTGCCTTTGAAGCCCTGTTCGATAAGATCGCAGCGATCGCGGACCAGGCCGCCGCGGCCATCTCCAACGGCAACACAGCGGCCCTTGGCCCACTGATGAACGAGAATCACGAGCTGTTGGTGCGACTGGGCGTCTCCTCACCGGAACTAGAACGCTTGGTGCGCGCGGCGCGCGAGGCAGGGGCGCAGGGTGCAAAGCTCTCCGGGGGCGGTAGAGGCGGCAATATGATCGCCCAGGTTTCGCCACCGGAGACACAGCGAGTGGCTACTGCGCTCAAGAAGGCAGGCGCCAGCAGCGTGATCGCAAGCTGCGTTGAGGCCACCGCCGGCCCCGGTTCTGGGTGGCAGGCAGCGCCAGCATGATCATTGGCATTGACGCCAGCAGAGCGGCCTACGCGGAGCGCACGGGCACCGAGAACTACTCCCTCTTCCTCATCCGTGCGCTGCTCGATCTGGAGACCGAGCACCGCTTCCGGCTCTACTCCAGCATATCCCCCGAGCCGGACCTGTTCGCCACTGAGAATGCGGAACTGCGCATCATGCCCTTTCCCCGGCTTTGGACACACCTGCGCCTATCCCTGGAGATGGTCTTGCGGGCGCCAGACGTACTGTTTGTGCCCGCCCACGTGCTGCCGCTGCTGCACCCCAAACACAACGTGGTCACTGTGCACGATCTGGGGTACCTCCACTATCCCGAGGCGCACCCGCAGTGGGATAGGTGGTACTTGCGCTGGTCTACACTGCACAACGTGCACCATGCCTGCCGCGTGATTGCCGATTCCGAGGCCACAAAGCGTGACCTGATTGAATACTGCGGCGCACCAGCTGACAAGATCCAGGTCATCTACCCCGGCCACGACCCCGCCTTTGTGCCAGAGCGCTCTCCGTCTCGCTTGGAGGCGGTCCGTGAACAGTACGGTCTGCCAGGCGACTACGTGATACACGTGGGAACTTGCCAGCCGCGCAAGAACCTTGGCACCCTGCTGGATGCCTTTTCTGTGGTATGCCGGCAGCACCCCCACCTGCACTTGGCGCTGGTAGGCAAGAAAGGCTGGCTCTTTGAGCCCCTGTTGGCAAGGACACAGCAGCTGGGGATCCAACGGCAGGTGCATTTCACCGGATACGCGCCCCGAGCGGACCTGCCAGCATTGCTAACCGCGGCGCGGGCGTTCCTAATGCCCAGCCTGTACGAGGGATTCGGTCTGCCGGTACTGGAAGCGATGGCCTGCGAAACAGCGGTGATCTGCTCGAACGCCAGTTCGCTGCCCGAAGTCGCAGGGGACGCCGCTTTGCTTGTGGACCCGCACGACTCGGCGGCATGGGCGGTGGCGCTGGAACGCGTGCTCACGGACGAGCCGCTGCGGACCGAGCTGGTGGAGAGGGGCCTGCGCCAGGTAGGGCGCTTTTCTTGGGCAGAATGCGCGCGGCAGACATTGGCAGTGCTGGAGACAGCCGCTGCTCATTTGCCATAGACCAAGCCTAGCCCTCATCAATTTGTAGCGGTGCGGGGCTAAGCTATAATAAGCTCAAGACGGAGGAAGGCCCAGAAGGAGATGCCCATGAAGAGACGGCTGCTTGTACTGGGGACGCTTCTCGCCCTGTTCTGCTCGTGCGTGACGCTTGCGCACGGTCAGGCTCCGGTGACGCTGAACAAGTCGGAGTACTACGTCAACGTGCTGCAGGATGGCCGACTGCAGATAAGCTACGACCTGACCTTTACCGAGAACGAGGGTGGAAGAGACCGCATTCGCGAACTGCCTGCGCTCGAGTCTCCGAGCACGGTGCTTGAAGCGTTCGGGACAGGGCCCGATGGTCGATTCAGCGTCACACTGCAGCCAACGGGTGAGGCCAACGTCTATTCAGCTGTGTTTGGGCAAAGCACGCGCCTCGGCGAGCAGTACACCATCACCCTTGCCTACGAGGTCGATCGCTCGGTTTTCGATGCCACGACTATCGATGGCGAAGCCTACAGGGTTATCGGCTGGGCGTCCGGCCAGTGGGCTTTTCCGATCGAGGTTCTGGCCGCCACCTTTGTCCTGCCGATCGAACTCCCGGAGGACGTGACCTCACCGGAGCAGGTCACCGACCAGCTGGTGAACCGCGCTGGGGTCAAAGTCGGCGACTTGGGCGAGTTTCACCGCTGGATCTACTTCCCCACACCCGATTCGACCACTGGCAAGAACTGGCTGTCCATCTACATCGAGAAGCGCCAGGTCCCGGCCCGTGGCCAGATTGAGCCACCCTTCTTCCTGCGCGCTTCGGATGTCCCCGTCACGCGCGATACGCCCATTCCCATCCGTCCCACGCCGACCGCGGCGGGTACCACGGGACCGCTGTCAACCACGGCGCTGGCACTGCTGTTCTGCGTAGCACTGGGCGTACTGCTGATTGTCGGGCTTGTCGTTGCACTGATTCTGCGGGGGCGCAAGAGAGAACCTGTCTACCAGCCACCGGAAATCGAGATCGAGACTTTTGAGACGCCTGGCGTGGTGCCAGACCTCAACGCTATCGAAGCGGCATTCTACATGGGCAACTCGGCTCGCACGATCACGCTGATCGTGCTCTCACTGGAGAATCGCGGTGTGCTGACCATCATCAACCGCAATCCGCTGCAGCTGGAGATCACCGATCCAAAGGCCAAGCTCGCCGCATACGAGCAGGCGCTGGTCGACGCCATTCAAGAGGACGGCACCATCGACCAGGCGCAGATACCGACGATCCTCAACGCAGTTGCAGCAGCCCTGCAGCCCAAGATCTGGAACGCGGATCCTCAGGCGACCAAGGACACCTACGAGAAGAAGATCCGCTCTGCCTGGGAGGAGTTTGAGCAAGCACCACGACCTGTGCGCTGGGGCCCAACCATCTGGAGCCGACCGTATGTGCCCTGGATCATCATTGGCGACCGCTACCGGCCGCGCCGTGCAGTTCCCGAAGCGGTGCCCGAAGGGGGGCCTTCACCTCTGGCCCAGGCAGCCGAAGAGCTGGTCACACCGGTCGAGAGCCTGGCCAGAGACGTGAGCAGCAGCATCGAGACATCCATTTCGCAGGTGGCCACTCGGCTTGAGGCTGGCGTCGCTCGCCTGACCGGCCGTGAGGTGCCGCAAGAAGTTGGCTACGATGCCTGCCACTCAGCCTGCCATTCGGCCTGTCACAGTGCCTGCGTGCACGATGCTTGCCACAGCGCCTGCGTTCACGACGCTTGCCACAGTGCCTGCCACAGCGCCTGTGTCTGTCACAGTGCCTGCCACAGCGCGTGCCACAGCGCCTGCGTGGGCCGCTTCTAGGAAGGTCAGCGGCCATCGGGAAGTGGTCCTGACCAACACGTCTACAGAGTGAGCGATGGATCTGCAAGGTTTCGCCACTGAGCTTGTAACACAGACCAGAAGCTACATCTACATCCGCCCCGAGGACGGGCTGTTCATACTGCGGCCCAATCGCGTCCACCATCTCAACGAGACCGCTGTCGCCATTCTCACCCGACTGTACGGCAACGACCACGTGCCCGACGTAGACGCTGTGGTGAGGGAGATCGCTGCGCAGTACGCGGTGGACGAGGATCGCGTGCGCGGCGACCTCTACAAGCTGTTAGTCAGCATTGCTGCCCTGTTGCGCGATGATGTGTGCGGCGCCCCGTCAGTATCAGAGCGGCCCTTTGGCACACACAAGCGTGAGCTGCCGGTGCTCTCAGAGATTGCGGTGACCTACCGCTGCCAGAACAAGTGCGTCTTCTGCTACGCCGAGTCACCAGCGCGTGGGCGCGAGGTTGCGGAGATGAGCACCGCCGAGGTGAAGACGATCATCGATCGCATCTTTGACGACGCGCACTGCCCAACCGTATCCTTCACAGGGGGCGAGCCGACACTGCGCCGAGACTTGCCTGAGCTGGTCGCCTATGCCAAGGGCAAGGGCATGCGGGTGAACCTGATCACCAATGGCTTGCGCTGTGCAGATTCGGATTTCGTCAGCGCCCTCAAAGAGGCGGGGCTGGACTCGGCACAGGTGAGCCTCGAAGGGCCCAACCCCGAGGTTCACGACACCGTGGTGCGGCACCGCGGCGCGTTTGCCAAGACCACACAGGCAGTGCACGTCCTCAGAGCAGCCGGGATTCACACCCACACGAACACGACCATCTGCCGCAGCAACCGCGAGCATCTGCTCGAGCTGGTAGACTGTATCGCGGAGGAGCTGCGGTCCGAGTACTTTTCCATGAACGTCATCATCAGCACGGGTACGGCGCTGCAGCATATGGAGCAGGATGTAACCTACACTGAGATCGGCCCCATCATCGAGCAGGTGCAGCAGCATGCCCAGCAAAAGGGCGTCAAGTTCGTGTGGTATTCGCCAGTACCCTACTGCCTGTTCAATCCCATCACACACGGGCTCGGCTCCAAGTCGTGCGCGTGCGTGGATGGGCTGCTGTCCGTTGGACCGGACGGAGAACTCCTGCCCTGCTCAAGCTACGAAAGGGGCATCGGCAACTTGTTGCACAAATCCTTTGAGGAGCTGTGGTACAGCGCCGAGGCACGCTACTGGCGAGAGAAGCAGTTCATCCCACCGGTATGTCGCGGTTGTGAGATGCGGCACATCTGCTGCGGCGCCTGTCCCTTGTACTGGGCAGCGCACGGCGGTTTTGACGAACTGGCAGGCGTCGCGCCAGGCGCGGGCTGGGCAGATACGGCCGTCTGGAAGCTGAAACGCTGGCGTTGGGGACAGGCCTGTGGTGTCGGCTTGGCATCTGGCAAGGCGCCCTAGCCCGAACAGACACGCCCGCGATGACAAAGGAGAGCACATGGGTACCAAGATGTCGCTGGCCGACTTTGACAAATACTCACGCGAAAACCGCAAGCGCATCGCCGACATCTACCGCGAAATAGAGGAGATACAGTTCCAGTTCAACGACCTCTACGCGCGCCAGGTCGAAGAACGGCGCAGATTGGTCGCGGCCCATGCTCCCCTGCTGCAGGAGAACGCCGACGATCTGCCTGAGGAGCTGCAGCGTGCGCTGGACGACCAGCAGCGTGTTGAGCGAGAGGCCCTTGAAGAGGAAATGGCCGCATTGAGGGCAGAGACGGCGGAGAAGAGACAGAAGGCGGACGATCTCGTGCGAGAAGCACAGCGGCGCGTGGCAAACCTGCGCAAACAGAATCCCATCCTGGACCAGCAGGAAGAGGAGCTCAAGGCGCGGCGCGCCTCCATGGAGAACCAGATCCAAGAGCTGGACGACGAGATCAACCGGCTGGGCATCGCCAGCTTCTTCAAGAAGCGCCGGCTAAGAAGTGAACGCGAACAGTTGGTGGACAACCTGGACGAGATAGAGTCGGGCATCAGGGCGGTGCGCGAGCGTTGGCAGGAGGAGAAAAAAGCACTGCAGGCCAGCCAGACCGACCTTCAGACACAGTGGCAGGCGCTCAGCGTAGAGGTGGCGCAGCTGCAGGCCAGGTTGGACTATCTGGTTGCCAACACTGACGACGAAGTCAGAAAGCGGGCGGCCCAGAACTGGCTCAATGACCTGGAGGAGCTGCCCGATGTGCAGGGCCCCTGGCAAGAGCGGCTCCGCCCCGTGGTCGAGCTGGGTCGCAACAAGCAGCAGTATGAAGCAGGCCTGACCTCCGTGGCTGAGATCCTCGGCCTGCTGAAGGGCATTGGCGAAGGCATGGATCGTTTCCTGCGCAGCCTGTACACGCTCTATGAGGAGCAGCGCCGGTACCGGCTGCCGGCCCTGACGGTGAACCTGCCCGACTCGGTCACCTCTTTTCACGGCATGTGGCCTGAGTTTCAGTCCGAGGTCAAGGACGAAAAGTACCTCGGCACGCACCCACTAGAATTCAACAGGCGCGTCAGCAACATCGTTCAAGAGCATATCAATGAAGAGGACATCCAACAGATGTTCGATGACATGGGCGCAGCCCTGTCCCAAGCAGCCAAAGCCTGGGGTTGAGGCTGGCATGATAGAAGGGGGAACCATGAGCCGAACCGGCGCCATTATCGCCATCATCGCCTCCATACCACTGCTGATCCTGGGGGGCATCTTCCTCATCGCTGCAGCTTCTAACCCCAGCCGCCTGCTGACGTCGATGTTCTTCCTGCTCCCGGGCGCTGCGCTGCTGATCTGGGGAGCGACACGACTTCGTCGGCTGGCTGAGATCAGCCCGGAAGCGCTAGAAACGGGCATTGTCGATCTGGCCCGGCGCCTCGACGGAGAGGTGACAGTGGCGCAGGTGCAATCAGAGTTCCGGATCTCCCAGGATTTGGCACTCAGTATGCTGGAGAGGATGCACGGCCAAGGGAACACCCTACGCGAGCGGCGCGGTGACCATGACGTGTATCTGTTCAAGAGCGTGATGCCCGCCAAGGCAATCAAGCGCTGTCCCTACTGCGGCAGCGAGTACGCCGTTCGAAGCGCCATGCGCGAGTGTCCAAACTGCGGCGGCGCATTGGAGATCGTCAAGGAATAGACGAGCGCATGTCCGGGCACCAACCAGGCTGGGAGGAGAGAAGCCACCCCTCCGGCCTCATCCTTCCAGCCCTTGCTTTGCTTCTGGTACTGTTGCTCTCTGCAGCGCTTGCCCACAGTCTGCCACGGCTCCTCCAAACTCATCCTGGCACGCAGGGGTGGCTGTCCTCCACATCTACTGGCAGCGACACGGAGGCGCTGTTGGCCCGGGCCGAGGTTCCCGCGCTAGATCCCTATGAGCGCAGCCCGCAGTTCTCCGACACCTCGGGTATCTGCGTGCTACCGGCCGGGCCTAGCCTATCCCCCGACGATCCCGCCTGCGATGAGGCCGTGTCCCCTTCTGCGCCCCAGCATGCGCTAGGCGACCGGGAGAGCTTCTGGATCCTGGACCTGGATGCTGCCACAAGCTTCCCCATCAGCGCCACGCTGCAACATGTCGGCTCGCACCTCTACATGTGGGCACAGGACGGCATTCATCTGCACAGGGAGGCACTGCAGCGCTCGGCCGCCGTCTTTGCCGAAACCCTGTACCCCACCCTACACCGCTGCTTTGGATCCGAATGGCGCCCCGGCATCGACCAGGATGAGCGATTGCACATCCTGCATGCCCATGTGAGCGGGGCGGCCGGATACTTCTTGAGCGACGACGAATACCCCCGCACTCTGGTACCCACCAGCAACCAGCGCGAGATGTTCTACATCAACCCGCAGCACGAGCAGCCAGGGACCGACTCGTACGATGCTACCTTGGCCCACGAGTTCCAGCATATGGTGCACTGGTTTGCCGACCCCAATGAGGACGCGTGGCTGAACGAGGGAGCATCAGAATTGGCCATGCACGTGTGCGGCTATGCCAGGGATGCGCGGATCCATGCCTTTGCCCGGCATCCCGATATCGCGCTCACACACTGGGAATCGGAAAACGTGTCAGAGCACTATGCTGCGTCATTTCTGTTCCTGGCCTACTTCACGGAGCGCTACGGTACCGGAGCGATGCGAGAGTTGGTGGCCAGTCCCCTCAACGGCGTGGCCGGAGTAGAGTCTGTGCTGCGAGCACAAAAAGCCGACACTTCGTTCGAGCAGCTCTTCTCCGACTGGGTGATCGC
>Ga0180437_10012357_pt1 | contig 10100 bp, 8 predicted proteins | sample SS_ome_4_FD_132410 | JGI IMG/M metagenome (GOLD analysis project Ga0180437, IMG submission 132410) | Hypersaline lake sediment archaeal communities from the Salton Sea, California, USA - SS_3_D_1 metaG | ecosystem: Environmental > Aquatic > Non-marine Saline and Alkaline > Hypersaline > Sediment... | reverse complement strand
TGTCAATATCCAGCCTCAAGCAAAAGGCGCAGCAGCTGGGTTACCCTCTTGAAGGCGGGGGTATACCCTTCCCCTACAAATCGGACCCCCCTATGGATGCCAGGGGATTTACGACAAATATCAATATAAGTTTTGCTACCCATGCTTATGCGCCCCGGGGATTTGATGCCCGATATATATATGACAGGGGCAGCAACTTGTATTACCGTTATATGGGAGGCATGCCCCACACTGACTATAATACCGGTCAGCAGGTCACAGTGAAGAATATCGTGGTCATGGTATCCGATATAGAGGGGCCTCTTGACCAGTACGGCCATATGTCAGTAAGGACAGTGGGAAAGGGGACAGCGTTTATTTTCCAGGACGGTAAAGCCATACAGGGAAGCTGGGAGAGAGGTGATGTCTATTCACCATTTGTGTACCGTGACGGCAGCGGCCGGCAGGTAAGCTTTACCGGAGGGTCTACGTGGATAGCTATTGTGCAGGGTGCCGACAAAGTCTCTTTCCAATAAAAAATATAGTATAGGACCTGCTGGTCCAGGTCCTATATTTTGATATAGCATTACTGTTAATATATCCTACCATCAGGCAGTGTAGTAATATTTACTTTTTTTTAGTTCACTGAGCTGCCTGTGAAGGTCCTCCCAGCAGCCCAGCCTTTGGTCAAGCTCCTTTTTTAACTGCTCATATTTGGTAAACAGTGATTTATTATCCCGGTCCATATGCAGTTCCTGGGGAGATTGAAAGATTTCGGTCATTTTTTTTATCTCAGCTTCCAGGTGCTCTATTTCACTTTCACAATCGGTTATGTCATGGGCGACCTTTCTGAATCTTTTTGCAAAATCCTTCTTTTCCCGATAGGCATCTTTCCCTGAAGCCATGGCCGCCCCTGTCTTTTGCTGCTTTCCCGCCATTTCCCTGTTTTCCAGCTGCCCCAGTGATTCGATCTTTTTCTTTTCCAAAAAGTCGTAGATACTGCCGGCATGCCTGAATATCCTGTGATCCTTGAATTCATAGACGGTATCAACCAGACCTTCCAGAAATTCCCGGTCATGGGATACTAATATCAGCGTTCCTCCAAATTCCATAAGGGCCTTCTTAAGTATATCCTTTGACCGCATGTCAAGGTGATTTGTAGGCTCATCAAGGACAAGGACATTATGGGGCTCCAGTAGAAGCTTAATAAGGGCAACACGCGTTCTCTCTCCCCCGGAAAGCACTTTTACCTTTTTATCGACATCATCATCCCTGAAAAGGAAGGCACCCAGCAGAGACCTTATACAGTACCCCGTATCTCCTGAAGCTGCTGCACCTGTGGCTTCCATTACGGTAAGGCTTTCGTCCAGAAGCCCGTCCTGGTCCTGGGCAAAATATCCGATGCTGACATTATGCCCTACCTTCAGCTGGCCTTTAAACTCCAGGCCGTCTGCCAGTATCCTGGAAAGAGTCGTCTTTCCCTGGCCGTTTCTCCCCACAAAAGCTATCCTGTCACCCCTGCCTATAGTAAGGGAGATATTGTCCAGTACCAGATTACCGTTAAAGCTCTTGGAGATGCTGTCCGTACTGAATACTATATCCCCCGACCTGGAGGCTGACGGAAACCTGATCCGTATGGAAGATATATCTTCTTCCTCTATCTCAATTTTTTCCATTTTCTCCAGCATCTTGATCCTTGACTGCACCTGGGCTGCCTTGGTGGCTTTATATCTGAAGCGTTCTATGAACCTGTTTATATCGGCTATAATCCTCTGCTGGTTTTTATAAGCCGCCAGCTGTTGAGTTATTTGCTCTTCCCGCTGTTTCCTGTACTTGGAATAGGGGACCTTGTAGTCATAACACCTGCCCAGGGATATCTCAATAGTCCGGTTAGTGATCCTGTCCAGGAAGGCCCTGTCGTGCGATATCACTATTACCGCACCACTATATTGTGACAGGAATTCCTCCAGCCACTGGATAGACTCTATATCCAGATGGTTGGTCGGTTCATCGAGCAGGATCATATCAGGATGCCTTAATAATATTTTTGCCAGTTCTATCCTCATCCTCCAGCCCCCGCTGAATTCTTTTGTAGGCCGGACAAGATCCGCAGGCAAGAACCCCAGGCCTGACAGGGTCTTCTCTATCTGTTCTTCCATTTTTGCTATTCCCAGCATATCCAGCCTGGAATTTATCTCAGAGGACCTGTTTATAAGCCTAATATATCCCTTTGAATCATAGTCTGTCCTCCGCCTTACCTCTTCATCTATCTTTCTCATCTCATACTGTAGCGCCAGTATTGTATCAAATGCAGACCTTACCTCGTTCAGCAGGGTCTTTTCGTCGGTATGCTTCATCTGCTGGGGCAGGTAACCGGCGGTGAGTCCGGAAGGTCTTTCAATATTACCACTGTCCGGTCTCTGCAGTCCCAGTATGACTCTCAGAAGGGTAGTCTTTCCCGCGCCATTATTTCCCACCAGGCCGATACGGTCCCCGGGGTTTATCTGTATAGATATATCTTTGAAGATCACCCTGGAGCCAAAGCTCAATCCTATGTTGTTCAAAGAGATCATTATTGATTAGAAGTTTTTAATATAAGTGATAAAATCCTATATAACTATGCATTGAATGTCAATTTTAAAAATAGGGTATCCGGGCAGTCTAAAGGAGGAGTGGCTCTTATGGAATTACATCTTAAAGGTAAAGCCATTGTAGTAAACGGGGGCACCAAAGGCCTGGGGAGGGCAGTCACAGAAGAATTATGCCGCGAAGGAGCCAGAGTGGTGTTCAGCGGCAGAAATGCTGGTGACGGAAAGTCTGTTCTTGATGAAGTCAGAACCACAGGCTCGGAGGCCATATTTGTAAAAGCCGATATCAGAAATGTCAGTGACTGCCAGGACCTTATCGGCTCCGCGGAAAAACGCTTTGGCAGGATAGACGGCCTGGTGAATTATGCAGGTATAACCACCCGGGCCACGATAACAGAGATAGATGAGGGCACTTTTGAAGATATTTTTGATACTAACTTCAAATCAGCTTTCTTCTGCTGTAAATATGCGGTCAGGGCTATGATAAAGTCCGGAGGAGGGTCCATAGTCAATATCGGCTCTACCCTGGGATACGGCGGCACCAGGGAGATGTCGGCATATTCTTGTTCAAAAGGTGCTTTACTTACACTGACCAAACATATAGCAAATAATTTTGCCGCAGAAAATATAAGGGCTAACTGGATAACCATGGGCTGGGTAGCCACACCCAATGAGGTCAAGCAGTTTGAGAAGATTGGAAAAAACAGGGAATACCTGGAAAAAATGGCAGAAAAAGTGATGCCCATGGGCAGGCTGCAGACAAATGAGGACAATGTACCCGGGATATTATATCTTTTGTCAGATGCCTCAAGCCAGGTAACTGGAGCTGAACTGCATATCTCTGGAGGATTTTTCCCTGGCCCGGGAAGGCCCATTACCCCGGATTTTTATAAATAGGCCTGGTTTGCTTGAAATATATGTGATTATCTGTTATGGTAAAAAGAGCTTTTATATAAATAGACAACTTTTAAAGTTGTCTATTTTTATGGAAATTGGCAAATAAAAAGGTTTTACGGAGTTGGTAAGAAGTGAGCGGTATAGCAGGAATAATAGAAAAAAAGGACAATAAAAAAGAAAGAGATGTAAATATCCTCCTGGATAAGATCTCTCACAGGGGCGACAGGAGGGCAGTCCATGATGTACCGGGCGGTATGGTAGGTATGAACAGCAATTATGATTTCAATACCAGGATCAATGGGCATACAATTCTCATGGATGGAAGGATATATAACCTGGATGACCTGATGATCAAGTATAATATCCATTCAGATATATCCCCCATGTCTGATCCAGAGAAGATAAGCATTCTCTTAGGAGAGAAGGGGACTGATATTTTCAAGGAACTTAATGGTTCTTTTGCCCTGGTAATCCTTGACCGGCTGGGTGATGTTTTCCTGGCCCGGGATATGATAGGCAGAAAACCTCTCTATTATAGCAATGATAACGGCATCCTGATGTTTGCTTCTGAGGTAAAGTCACTTATAGGGATCACAGATAATATAATGGAGTTCCCACCGGGCTCCTATATGGTAAATCTCAAGGAGCCGAAAATAATCAATAGCATCGAGACAGGCAATTATTCAATAATGCAGGACCATGACCCCGGTGTCCTGGAAGACAGGCTTGAACATCATCTGCTCAGGTCCATGGATGCCCGCATAGTTGATAAAAATATTGACCTGGGCGTCTGGCTTAGCGGAGGGCTGGACTCGTCTGTAGTAGCTGCCCTGTTAAAAGAGTTTTCTGATCGGGTGTATACCTATTCTGTAGGGTATGAAGACTCGCCTGATATGATAGCCGCCAGGAAAGTGGCAAAGTACCTGGGCACAGACCATACTGAATACAGGCTTGATGCAGATGAACTTTTTGCCAACATACCAAATACTATATACCACCTGGAATCTTTTGATGCCCCGCTGGTGAGGAGTACTCTGGGAAATATGATAGTATCCCGGATCTCAGCGTCTTCTGACGTGGTCTTTTCAGGAGAAGGGGGGGATGAATTATTTGCCGGTTATGATTACTTCCTGGAACTGGATTCTTCAAAGGTGATCCAGGAAGAACTGGTAAATGCCATAAATGCCCTTCACAATACAGCGCTTCAGAGAGTAGACAGGACAGCAAATGCATATAGCGTTAACGTCAGATTACCCCTTCTGGATGAAAACCTTCTAAATTTTGTCCTTCAGATCCCACCGCGGGATAAGGTCAGAAAGGATAAGGGAACTGGTAAGTATATACTCAGGAAGATAGCTGCCAGGTACCTTCCGGAAGATATCGCCTGGAGGAGCAAGGATAAATTCTGGGAGGGTTCGGGAATACAGGACACCATTGAGAAGAAAGTCGATTCAATAATATCGGATAAAGAATTTTTGGAAACATCCCAGGAGGGGCCCCTTATCAGGAATAAGGAAGAGGCCTATTACTATAATATATTCAAGGATCATTTCTCAGATATCAATATTGATAATTTCCTTTCTTTTACCAAAGATTTCAACTGAAACTTATAGGTAAATATTTTTGCCTGCTTTGCATCAAATATGAAATCATTTACGTAAAAAAAAGAGCACCTTATGTAAGGTGCTCTTTTATGAACTAATCTTCTATATTATTAATTTCCCCATTTCTTAAGGGTACGTAATAATATATAGTCTCAGTCTCTTTCTCGGGCGGAGCCATTGGCATAAATACCAGGGTTCCTTCTGGAGCTTCCCACAGGAAATCACCTATCGGTCTTATTACGATAACTGTCTGACCGTTATATGAAGTTTTTTCCTGAACCCATTTAGTATCCTCGGTTGCCATATTATCCCAGGGCCCATCAAGGTTTTCGGAGTACATCCTTACTACGCTCATCGTCCCGTGGCTGTCACCGATAATGAATCCGGGAATCAACAGTACAGCTGTGACAATAATGACAGCTGCTGCTGAAAGTACCAGTGCAAGTTTCCTCTTTGTCATTTTTCCTCCAGTATATATACTAGTAATATTATAATCTTAATAGTAATACTATTAATAAAATTTGTCAAGGGCTTACCCTTATTTATTATACTTCCCAATATTAAAAAAAGGTAAAAAAGACAGATTATTTATAAATAGCTTCATATATTGTAAGATGATTCTTTAAAGATATACAAGAGTATATGAATTAAAGAAAGTGACTCCTGAAGTTATTAAAGCATTGATCCTTACTTCAATAGCCGGCCTGTCGACCACTATAGGCAGTATCCTGGGTTTGATATTCAAAAGGGAAAATAAAAAGTTTATGAGCTTTGTCCTCGGTTTTACTGCAGGAGTAATGGTAGGGGTATCCTTTTTCGAACTGCTTCCATCAGGATTTGAGGAAATAGGTTTTATAAAAGCAAGTATTGCTTTTATTGCCGGATTTTTATTTATATTTATGATCGACTATTTTATTCCACACGAGTATATCGGTCAGAAGGAAAGAGTGACTGATAAGACAGATAAAAAACTGCTCAGGACCGGTCTATTCGTGGCCCTGGGGATAGGTATCCATAATTTTCCGGAAGGGATGGCCACCTTCTACAGTTCCCTGGTTGATATAAGAGTAGGCACTGCTATAGCTGTTGCCATTGCTATCCATAATATTCCAGAAGGGATCGCAGTTTCTGCCCCTGTATATAAAGCTACCGGCAGCAGGAGTAAAGCCTTCCTGTGGTCTTTCCTTTCAGGGGTGGTAGAGCCTATTGGTGCCGTACTCACCGCTTTTGTCCTACTTCCATTCTTAAATCCTGTGATCCTGGGTTATATACTTTCGGCAATAGCAGGGCTTATGGTATTCATATCCATTGATGAGCTCCTGCCTGTCTCTAAATCCTACGGTTACAGCCATCTTCCCATAGTAAGTTTCATTGTAGGTATGGTGGTAATGATCTTGAGCCTGATGCTGCTGCAATAGGTCAATAAATTTGAGTCTCTTGTGGGTCCTTATTTTTCTATTTTACCCCTTGCAAAATCATCATCCTGGGCATTCCCATACTTTTTAAATAAGTAAAAGAAATATCTTTAAATCCTGCTTCTTCCATCATAGACCGGATATCTTTTTCTGATAGGAGCTGTATACCCCATTCCTCTATCATCTTTGAACGGTCTACCCCATCTTCAGCATTATACTCTATACTGACAACTGCCCTTCCACCTGGACGGAGCACCCGATACATTTCCTTTAATGATTCCAACTGGTCAGGGAAACCTATAAAGCTGCCCATGGAAGTTACAGCGCTGAACCTATTATCATCCCATGGAAGTTCTGATGCATCTCCCTGAATAAATTCTGCAGTACCTTCCCGGATGCGTTTCCTGTTCTTTCTGTTTGCAATCTTTATCATCACATCAGAGAGATCCAGACCGGCGATGCTTTTAACATGAGAAGCATATTTAAGTAGAAAATGTCCGGAACCGCAGCCGACTTCTAAAAGGTCGTCTTGGGGCCTTAAATCAAGTACAGGATATACACGCTTGTAGATTGTAGAATGAAATACTGGCATAATCCATCCGGCAATGTAACCCCCTAATCCTCTGGGCAGCATTTGCTGCGGTAGTTTTTTCTCCTGTATATTCATGTTCATTACTCCTGACTATATATATTATTTTATTTCTTTAATAAAAAATCTGTTAAATCATACCTAAAGCATCAAATTGATCCCAGCTTTCAAAGACCTTTCCGTTAGTAGATCTGTTCTCCCTTGACTAAAGACTTCTTTTAGGATCCGTCATGATATGGATTTATTTTCTTCTAATGCCATTTTAATACTCCTTTAGCATATTATGCTTCCTTTTTAATAATACAGTACGCCTAAAATAGGAATTATCAATAGGTGGAAAATAGAGATCGAGATAGATCTGGGTTCTCCCTCAAATAATTATGGTGGGCGATATTGGATTTGAACCAATGACCTCTGCGATGTGAACGCAGCGCTCTAACCTACTGAGCTAATCGCCCATGTTATAGATAAATACCATGGTACAATTATATACTTTTTATTTCCTAAAATCCTTATTTAACTTAGTTCAGAAAACAAGATATGATTTTATTGTGGTGCAATTCTTAAAAGACCCTGTTTTTTGTATTGAAAATAAAACCACCGCTCAGCCCTTCGATCGAATGTTTTGTAATCATGGCTTCATTATCATTTTCAAGGACTATTTTACTTACTTTTTTTAGATCGGTATTTTTGCATATTATATTTAAAACCTTTACATTGCCTTCTTTCCCGCTTCCTGAATAACATGTGACACCAAATCCATTATTTCTTAACATATCTTCTGTTAGGTTATGGGATTTTCTGGTGACGATATTTATACTAATAAAATTTCTGGATAATTTTTGGTTAATATAAATGCCTAAAAGCAGACCTGTAGCATAGCCAAGGCCATAGAATAAGATTACAAAAAAATTAATCCCATCTTTAATTGCCTGTGCTATTATTGTAATACCGACTATCAGGCCGCTTACTGTTTCAAAAAAGATGATTATTGATGCAATTATCTTTTGACCTTTTATTAATAGAATCGACCTTAATGTCAGTAATATACTTAGTATAAAGGTTACACTGAAAACTGTTACGGATAGAATAATGATATTTGTATTGAAATCAAACAAACAGTAATCCTTTCTCAAATGAACATATTACTTCTATTAAATCATTGATTCAAGAGCCAAATGATATGAAAATATGGTGCAACCGGCGGTTCCTCTGGTATCCGTGATTTAGCAGGTCTGGAATCTGCTTTTTATCACGCTTATGCGTCCTTTGAAGGGAGAGATCTTTATGCGACTATTGAAGAAAAAGCTGCAAGGCAGGGTTATGGCATCATAAGAAACCTTTTGTTGATGGAAATAAACCTACAGGGCTTTTTGTTATGCTAGTTTTTCTTGAACTTAACAGTATTAAGCTGGATTTTAACAATCAGAACTATTTCATCTTGGAATTAGCATAGCTGACGGTAGCATAGATCCCGAACAAATAAAAAAGTGGATTTTAAAGCATAAAAAGACATAATGATTTGGATTTGTGTTCTCTGGCTGGGGACATTAGACAATGCTAGAAACGCAATAATGGCTTTAAGTGAGGATAAAGAAATATCAAATTTAAAAAATATCATACCATATCTCTAGTATTCCAATTGAAAGTAAAATAATAGACAAAATAATACTTATAGCACCAAGTACTATTCCTGTAATATCAAAACCCCTACCTTTTATACTAGATTTTCCAGATTTTATTCTAACAATATCTATAATCCCGCATACAAAAGCTGCTATCCCAGGACCTGTACCCAATATCGGGAACAAGGAACATATTGCTGTAACTAACGCTGCAATTGATAAACTACTTGGTTTTTCTTCTTCCATTTAATTTTCCCCCTGTCTAATTAAAATTACCTTCAATGGTCAATCCTGCAATTGTTGCAGGTAGTAGTACTTCAAGAATTACCTTATTATCTTTGAAATTTAATTTAAACTTATAATTGTTTAAACCCGGACCTTCGCTGTACTCCCATATAAAGTTATTTTCATCTTCCCAGTAACCCTGTGAAACGGCTGATATTCCATTTACACTTGGCTTCCAAATACCATCTAGACCAATAGATAAAATTCTTGCTAGTGGCTCATTTTCAACTTTCAGATTAAGCATTGCTTCTTTTTTATCATCAAAACTAAGACTAAAATACTCAATAGTCAATTCATTTGGTTTAAATACAAACGTCTTTCCTGATATATTAGAAGCTATTTCCGGGAGAGGAGAAACCTCTAGAGATTCAGGAGGGCTTTTTAGTTCATTAGAAATATTATTTAATTCTTCTACAGCAGATGGATTTGGCGTAAGCGGTTTTTCGAGGTCTTTCATAGCACCAACTACATATTTAGCTACCGCATCAAAATCATAGCCACCCCCTGTTGTTATAAGAAGCATATTCATAGATGGAACTACTATAATGTTCTGGCCTCCACGCCCCTCAGCCCTGTAATAAGGTATTTCTTCATCTGGCCGTGATATCCACCACCCATAACCATAATCTTCTCCACGATCTGGTTCTGCGGCAAGCTGCTTCTTGGTCGCCTGGTTTATCCATTTACTTGAAACAATTTGCTTTCCTTCCCATTTTCCCTGTTGCATAAACAGTAACCCTATTTTGGCCATATCTTCAGGGTATAAGCATAGATCACCCAAGCCTACAGTATAGCCCTGGGGATCAGAAGGCCAATAAAACTCATCTATTCCCAAAGGTTTAAATAGGTTAGCATCAGCAAATTCTGCTTCTGTCATACCTGTTGATTCCTGAAGTATTGCAGATAAAAGGTGCATACCGGGACTATAATAGGCAAAGTGTGTGCCGGGTTTATGAGCTAGGGGTGGGTCTAATGCCGCTTGTATCCAATCCTCGTTTTCTGTCATAACACTTATAGTGGCTGCATCATCTCTTTCATCAAAAAGATATCCGGAACTGTTTGAGACCAGGTGCCGTATAGTTATTTGTTCTTTTTTATGGTCTAATTTATCAATTTTG
>Ga0180437_10012356_pt1 | contig 10100 bp, 10 predicted proteins | sample SS_ome_4_FD_132410 | JGI IMG/M metagenome (GOLD analysis project Ga0180437, IMG submission 132410) | Hypersaline lake sediment archaeal communities from the Salton Sea, California, USA - SS_3_D_1 metaG | ecosystem: Environmental > Aquatic > Non-marine Saline and Alkaline > Hypersaline >... | reverse complement strand
GTCTAGTGGTAGGACAGTGGACTCTGGATCCATTAGCGGGGGTTCGAATCCTCCTCCCCCAGCCAACCAACAACTGCCGTTCAGGTTTTTCCCCCTCGCCCTGCCAGTCGGGTCTTTTCTAGCAAGATCCTTACACAACCTCTTGAAACGACCTTTGTGAACTTCTGACGGCACCCTGCCCGATGAAGCGAACGGCCCGTCCGGGCGGGCAGCCCCTGAACTGTTTGATCCGCCGGGGCCAAGAGTCTGTGCCCAAAGGTCTCTAGGTGTCATGGTTTGTCGAGAAAGTCCGGACCCTGTAAGGATCAAAAGGCTCATGGCAACAAGCGATAAGAGGTTGTGCAGAGGTCTCAGGGCATGATGGAGCACAGCAGGCCTTCAGGCCCGGGTCGTTTCTTGTTGACATGGACCGTGTTTGGTGCATTGCTTTGTGATGACGCCTTTGTGGCTATAGAGGGAAAACGAGGAAAGGAGAAAGAGTCATTTTGATAAGACATATACTCAAGCTGGCTGGGCTGATCTACCTTTTGACGGCCTTGGGGTGTGTTGCTACCCGCACCCAGGTCCAAATGCCGCCCCAGAGAGCCGAGGAAATAGAGTTTGGGGTTATGAAAGAACTGGAGGCGTTCAGGGGCAAGATTAAGAAGGATTTGCGGGTCACTGCCGGCGGCTTTTTTGACAAGACCGGACAGCACAAGGATTCGGTGAGAGCCCGCTATTCCAAGGCCGTGACCCAGGGTGGCGAAGAGATGCTGTACCATTTGCTTTACAAGGCCTTGGGACCAAGGGCAGTGGTGGACCGCCAAGTCGACACGTGGAACCGCCTGACTACGGAGTATCAATACAGTTGGGTGTCACCGGCGGGAAAACAGCGGCACGCCGGGATCATCAAGCACGGAGGCCCCAGTGGCTGGCTCGTTGGTGCCAACTACTTGGTAACCGGGGCGGTGGTCTATTTTAATGAAGACCGTTATAGTGGCGGCGGCGGCCTAAATATAGACGGGGCCGGAGCACACTTTAGAAAAGTCTTTTCCCGCATCGGCATTGAATTGCGGTTGGTGGATATGAACACGTCGGAGATTTGTTGGAGTGCCATGGTGGAGAGCTGGGTCTCTGGAACGGAGATCGGCATGGACCTGTTCCGCTTCATGACCGCCTGGGGCGATGAATACCTTGTGAGCGCAGAGGCGGGCAGGGCCCAGTATTTGCCCACGGACCACGCCCTTCAGGTCTGCATGGCAACGGCAGTCGTTGACATGATACGGGAGAACGAAGCCGTCTTTATCGCCGGACATGGTGCTCGCAAAGAAAAGAGAATGCCATCGACGGAGGAAGCAAAGGCGCCCCAGAAAAAGGAAAAGGGCCTTGTTGAGGAAAACCAATCCCCGCCGCCGGACCCTGGGGCCATGGAAGGGCAGAAACGAACGGGCAAAGACCAAGAGCCGAGCAACCCGCAGAAGGCGGTTGAGGGAAAAGAGGCGGAACAGCCTGAACAGAAGAAGACACAGAAACCCCATTGGCTCAAGCGTCCGGGGGCGGTGGGGGGTTGGTGAACAAAGGGCCTTGAAAAAGGTTCGGCATGACGATTCCATGTCATTTTCCCGAAAGGCCCGGGGCAGCCACCGAAACCCAGGAGTCCCGGATAGTTAGAATCTTCCCCGCCCTCGGTTCTGACCGGGGTCAGGACTTCTCGGGCTGTTGCCCAAACCCCTTTTCGCTTGTTCTGAAATGGTTTCTGCTGAATCTAGGGCTTGCTCCAGGCGATTCCAAAACCCGCCCTCCAGGCTCAAACAGTTGAAATCGGGTTCTTTCGCTTTACCAAGATTCATCGGCAGAAAATGTTTCAGTGAACGACTCAAAGGGATGTTGCTTTGGCCACCAGCCCGTTCTCGCGGAACCAACAACCCAGTACCCGCTGCCTGTTCCATCCACCCATATGGCGTAGCAGACGGACCTCACCCCTTAAAAAACCCTTTATCTACGGTATCTTCTGGGTATTCAAAGGACACGCCCAAGGCTTTTGGCCATATACGGTGTGCGTGGCCGGCCCAAAGCACAACATTTGCTAATTTAACATAAATTATATTTAATTTAACATTATTTCGTTGACAAGTTCCCAATTAATGGTATCTTAGTTGGAACTGGGCTCAACCTATGCCTTGGTGGCCGTAGCGAAAAGGTGGCTCCACGGAGGCTGTCGCCATTTTCCGGTGACGGCAAAAAGGGCAGACAAAGGAGATTGATAGAGGCGTGAACTTTCTATTTCGCTGGGAGGATAAAATGAAGCAAGTGGGCGTGATGTGCCGTCTGTTTATGCTGATGTCTGCGTTTTGCTTGTTGGTTCCCGATGGCATGTATGCCTTTGATGTGAATACCACCGTAACCAATGAAGGAAATCTTTCTGTTGACATGAGCGTGAAAGGGGCCAGCGCGCCGGATGAGGGCATTAGCCGCCTGGATCGCTACCGCTTTGAGCTTGACAGTCGGGATGGGACATCCGCTGTCGTCAACACCTATACACCCGAAACAGGACAAACCGGTTCGAGTATCGGCTACCTGGCAAACCCGGACTATGTATTGATGAGCGGGAAACTTTCTGCAGAAGAAGAAATAGGGGTCAACCAGAATAATTCAGAGGTCTGTTGTGCCGGCGCGGCAAGCAGTTCTTTTGACGTGGAAGAGCTTGTCTCTTCGTCCGTAGGCAGTTTTAATGACAGCAGCTATACGATCGCGGCGTCAGGTCGAACGGCAGACCTGGGAGGGTCATTCGGCGTTGGCGTGGCCGAAAACATAAGCACCCCAGACCCGTCGGTCTATGAACGGAACATATACGAACTCAAGGGCGAAGGCGTGTTCAGCATCTCCGGCCAATACGGCTTTGGATGCGGAGATATCGCTGCTGTTACGCCAAATCCTTTTGCCGGCGTGGGTACCACGATCAATGCCCATGGGGGCACGAGCGTAGACGACGAAATAGGCATTCACGGCCTCTGCTTTGATGCGCAGTAAACAGATTGAAGGGGGTGTGCCGTTTTTGCGTGGTCTGGTGCCCATGGTGACAGTGATGGACGTGAGGGTGCCCAGGTGCCTTGCAGGTCTTCTCGTGGGGCTTGCGCTACCATTCACAAAACCCGGTCGTATTTGTTAATATGTGAATATTGTTAGATAATTTTGTTCAGATCTGAGTCAATGGACAAAGATTCCCATAGGGGGCTTCCCAGGGAGAGGGCAAAAAAGGCTTGACGGAATTTTTGGCCTATGATATGTGAAAACGCCAACTTACGAGGAAGCAGAGAGGTGATATTTTTTAAAAAAATGGTTGACAAGGTGTCTTCCCCTATGTATTAGCCTTTTTATTCTAAGAAAATGCTTGACAAGGCCTTGGGGGCTGATTATTTATGCCCTTCTAATGAGCCTTTTGGCAAAAAATCGTTGACAAAGCATCTGTGTATATGTATTAGCGCATTGGTCGTGGAGAGAATTTGGTTTTAAAATTTTTGAGGAAAAGGGGGTGGTGAGCGGAGATCCAGCAAAGAGACCTTGATTGGGTCAGGTAATTGTCTTAGGTAACATTTAACCTTTGTATTAACGAGATTTAGACTTCAAAAACGAAAAAGTGGAGGTAAGATCATGCTTTCAAAGATGCGGATTACGGCTATTGCAGCCATAGTGTTGATGGGTTTTGTCGGATATGCCTTGGCAAGTCCCCCGGTTCCGCCTCCCGTAGAGGGTTTCGGAATCGTCACCGCGGTGGACGTAGAGATGTCGGCAGGAGATTTCACGGAAGTTGAGGCCTTTACATGGACATGGGTCGCTGATATGGACGCCACAGACACGGATACCAGCACACTGGCCCATCCGGGTGTTGCTCAGTACCTTGGACAAGATGGCCGTGCGGCTCAGATCCGTTACACCGAGGAGATGCAGTCCACAGATACGTCCTTCTTCCAGTTTAACAAGGACTTTGCCGCTGCTTCCGGTGCTGCTGACCCTGCAGGCAACAACCTGAACGTAGCAAAGAATTACGGCTATGTGGCTTCAGAAGCCAGCCTCATTGCCAATGCTTCCAACAAGGAAAGAGTGGGCCTGAGCATCGTGGCTAACGGCGACAGCGCTGGCCTGGGCGATATGCCTTCTCTTTGTCCTTGGGCAGCCGGAACCGGCATCCCCGCGACCAACGAATTTATCGCGGCGGGTGTTGATACCAGCACCACCAGCGTAATGGTGTCTGACACGGATACAGAAGTTAGGGCAACGGCCGCACCTGAGCTGAACCAGAGCATTTCAGCCTCCGGTATTGGCATGGCCCAAGGCCTCATGAAGGTCGCCCTGATGGAGGGTGGCGGCAGGTATAATCCCGCAGCGACAGTCGCTACGGTGCCCGATCTCGTAAGCAAGACCAACTACAGCGAGAAGACACAGGCGATTGGCGTCATCGAGAAGTTCAGCAAGTCAATGCACTATCATTCAACGATTCCTCAGTATCAAATGCCAGAGCCCTGGTACCAGCTTCAGTAAGCGGCTGACAGGATCTCTTTGATGCTCATCTGAAAGGGGGCGGAATATTTCCGCCCCCTTTTTTCTCTGTAAGGAAAGCAGAATCATGGCGACATTCAAGTCTATCGTTGCAGCCTGTGTGGTGGCCTTCTCGTGTTTATCTATGGTCGGCCCTGCCTTTGCACAGGATGAAGCCCTGTGGCCCAGGCCGGCCCAAGACGTATGGGAGACAGTGAACGCGGAATTTGTGGGCCCCTTTGATCTGGACCGGGACTATAGGTTCGAGTACACCGTGCCCGAGTCACTGGTGGAAACGTACACCCATTCCCTTGAAGCCGCGGCCACAGACGGAAAGAGCAGGATATTTGATGTCATGAGTGTGGCTGGTTCGTCACAGGGGAGCCATTTTTGGGCTTCTACGAACATGGGACATGACGACCAGGGCACGGCAGCTCCCCTTACGGCCAGTGAAAGAACAGCCGCCGGCAGATGCGATATCTTTGACTATGACAACCGCGCGGGCTGCGGCTCCATCATGAACAGCGGTTTTGACGCAGAAGTCATGCGCGGGGCCGTTCATTCCAATACCTCCATGGACCCGGGGGTGATGGACTATCGTTTTTCAGCCAACGGAGAGGCCCAGGTCTCGGCCATGGCTGCCGCGACGACCGCTTGTGGGGATAATAATGGCCTCTATAGCGAACAAGACTACAGGCAGAACATCACGGTAGCCGGCGATATCCAGAAATTTGACTACACCGTGGAGTTCTTCGGTGGCGGCAATTCGTTGTGTGGCGCCTGGAACTAGAAAAGGGTCTATCAAGGGGGCCTCTGACGTGTCGACCGGCGTATAAGGGGCCCTTTGCATCGACTCCTTCGAAGGTTCATTGTGAGCCTTTTGGGGCACCCATTCCCGACTCCGCCGGGGGATGAGCGCACCCCCTTCTCTTATTTTCTTCCTGGTCACGTTAGGCCATCATGCCTGAGCCCTTCTGCCATGGCCGCCGCCCCATGGGTCTGTGGCTTCCATCGGGAAATGGGTTAGCCTCACTGCCGACCCTTTTTATGTCCTTGACAGCCCCGTTTTGCCGTTATTATGATAGGGATTCTTGTACACCGGTGACGAGGGTCATGAAAGGGTTTATCCTACCATCTGCCTTTTGGGCGCTATGTGCTTTCTTTGTTTGCGCTGCTGGGGCATCGGAATATGTGGATCCGAATATGGATTCAGATGCCCAGGAATTGACTGAGGAAGCTGGTGAAACAGAAGGTGACGATGAAGATGTAGCACCTGAACCAAGACCGACCAGTCCCAGGCCCGGTGTAGGCCTTGATGTGAAATATGAGATAGACAGACAGCTCCAGGATACAGGGCTGGTCTTTTCGCCCTATGATCCAGGAGAAGTTCGGCCCACTAACGGCCAGTACAGGAGCTTCCCTCAGCAGGCGGCGCCTTTTTTCTTTGTGGAAGATGAAGAAGGCAAAGACAAAGAAGATGACGAAGAAGATGAAGGAGAAAAGGAAGATGAACAAACCCTTGATTAGTTTCATTGGCCTCTTGTTGTTCCTTTCAGGGTTTTGCCTGCCTGCTGGGGCAGAAGACGTGGTTTGGAACCCTCGCACGCCCGCCGGTGGGGCAGCTACCATAGATCCTGATTTCTACTTTCAGATGGCAGATAAAGCCAAGGACGGCTCCAGTAACAGGCAGGTGACCCAAACCTTTGACGGCCGTCCGTTCAAGCGTGGTTTTTTTGAAGTAGGCGATGATGGACAGGTGGCCTATTATGATCTGAGTGGCAATAAGGTGGACCTGGATGGTGTTGGCGTCATCGAGGATGACCCGGACAACCCACCAAATGGGGTGGTCTATTATTCTGCACCCACCCAGGTGACCACCTATTAAAGGCAAAGGACCCGTATCCAGCAAAAGTACTGTCTCAAGAGACATTGTTCAGACAGGGGCCATGACAAAAAGGAAAGACCTCTCAAGAAAAGGGGGTTCTATTTTGAAATCATACCTGGCATTTCCTTTCTTGCTTCTTTTCTTACTAGCGGCAACAGCGTCATCTTACGGACAAGATGGTGCCTTTGGCTCTTCTAATCCCTGGGGTAATGCCGCCGGTTCAGGCGACCTGTTTCCCACCCTTGGGATGGACCGCTCTCAAGGGGTGGACACCCTGTCTCGTCTCATGGACTTTGACGCAACCGTGAGCCACGCTTTGGATCCTGATGATTTCTTCAACCGCTTCCTGGAGGCGCCCGTCACGCAAGACCGGGAAGAAAAGAGCCTTCTCTCTGCCTTTAGTATCTCTGAAACGGAGAGAGAAATGGCCTTCAAGGCGGCCTTGCTGCCAGGGACAGGACTCGGTGACGTGGCTGTTTCCTCCGATGGTGAGGTCTTGACCATCAATGCGGAGAAGACGGAGATGAATGAGGAATCAGGGGACCATTACAGCCAAGGGGAGTGGAGCCGTGAATCCTTTACCAGGATCACGCCGCTGCCAGGAGAGGTGGAAGCAAATAAGTTTGTCACCAGCTATGAGGACGGTGTCTTAACGGTGACCTTTCCCAAAAACCAGTAACTTATCTGATCATAAGCCCTAGGGAGTGGGAGAGAGCAAATGGAGCAGGTGCTCCTATTGAATGCTACCTTTGAGCCTTTGAAGGTGATCGACTGGAAGAGAGCCATCAGACTGCTCACACTGGGCAAGGTGGAGGTGCTGGAGGAATACGAGAGGGAAATCCGCTCCGTGACCTTTGCCGTCAAACTGCCTTCCGTACTTCGTCTGCTCAGGTTCGTCAGGTACCGCAAAAGGGAGATCAAGTTTTCCAGACTCAACATATATGCCCGAGACGGATTTCGGTGTCAGTATTGCGGCCACAAGTTTGAATCTCAAGACCTCACCTTTGACCACGTGGTGCCAAAGAGGTACGGCGGCAAGACCGAATGGACCAACATCGTCACGTCTTGTTACAGATGTAATAGGGCCAAGGGTGGCGGCTCGCTCAGAGAGGCTGGCTTCAAGCTTCTGAAAAAGCCTAGGAAGCCGGACTGGGTGCCTTTCATCATGATTACCATTGGCGTCAGGAGTGTGCCAGATTCTTGGCGCGATTACCTGTACTGGAATGTGGAGTTGGAAGAAACCTAGTGGGAGGGCCCCAACCGCCCCCGCCAGGCGTGCTAATCACGATGACTTCGCCTTTTTTGGCACTAAAGGTACAACGTCCCGGCAGGGTCGTTTCCGTGCCGTCAACACGCTTCAGCGTATTAGACCCGCCCATTGCATCATGCCCCCCAGCGATCCCTTTTGGGGAAAAAAGCCTTCTTTCCGACTGAATAGACACGACCGCATCTTCAAGGAGCAGGAGCTCCCGGGTAACCCCCAGGCCCCCGGAGTGGGTCCCGGCGCCCCCTGACCCCTCTCTAAGGGCTGTCTTGACTACCCGAATCGGATAGGACGTCTCCAGGGCCTCAGTCGGAGTGTTGGCCGTATTGGTCATGTGAATCTGCACGGCACTGGCACCGTCTGATTGAGGGTTTGCGCCCATACCTCCTGCAATGGTTTCGTAGTAGGTTTTCCCCTGCCAGCCGATGGCAAGGTTGTTCATCGTACCCTGCCCCTGGGCCGGGATCTGGTGGGGCAGAAGTTGTGTCAGCGCCAGGAGGAGCGCATCAACGATTCTCTGGGAGGTTTCCACGTTACCAGAACTGACCGCTGCCGGCGGGCGGGGGTTGAGTAAAGAGCCTTCAGGGGCGATGACGCCGACGTTCTCGTAACACCCGTGGTTTGGTGGGATGTCAGGAGGCAAAAGGCATCTGAGGACGTAATAGACGGCGGAGCGTGTCACGCTAAGAGGGGTGTTGGCATTTCCATCGCTTTGGGACACCGTGCCTGTAAAATCTGCCACAAACCGTGATTTCCTGATCTCTACCCGCACCCTGATGGCCAAGGGGGCGTCGCCCCCGTCCAGATAGTCAGTCGCTTCAGCCACGCCTTCAGGCAGGGCCGAAAGGTGGGCAGACACCCGTGCCCCGGTGTACTGGATGATAGCCTCGACGAACCCGTCAAATGCTGCTTCACCATAGCGATCCATGAATTCCATGGATCTGGACACCCCCAGGCGGTTGGCGCCCACTTGGGCATTTAAATCCCCGACCCGTTCAACAGGGTTTCTTGTTTCATCTTCAAAGCGCTTGAGGACGTCTTTCTCAAGGACTTCATGATGCACAAAGAGGGTAGGAGGAATGACGATGCCTTCCTCGGAAAGGTTCCTGCTAAACCCTGGCATGGAGCCGGGCGTTTTGCCACCCACGTCTGCATGATGGGCTCGGTTGACCGCATATCCTTTGAGCTTCTGTTTCCAAAAAAAGGGGGCAATCACGGTGATGTCCGGCAGATGGGACCCGCCCCGGTACGGGTCATTCACGATGACCTGATCTCCAGGCCCAAGCCTTGGGAAATCGCATGCCACGGCCTTTACAGCAGACGGCATGGCCCCAAGGTGCACTGGAATGTGTTCGGCTTGGGCAATGAGGCGGCCTTGGGCATCAAATAATGCGCAGCTTTCGTCCAGACGCTCCTTGATATTGGGAGAAAAGGCAGTTCGTCTCAGATTTGCACCCATCTCCTCTGGGATGGCCAGGACGAGGTGCTTGAATACCTCCAGGGTGACGGGGTCAATGGTGGACACGGTCCACCTCAATGCTCAGGCAACTGGTTTTTGCCATAGAGACCTCACAGCCTGGTGACACAAAGACTGTGCATCCCTCGTCTTCAATGATCGCGGGCCCTTGTGCCTGAAAAGATGGCCCCAGTTGTTCTCGTTGGTACACCGGTGTCCCATGCCAGCCCGAGGAAAGCAGGACCCTTCTTGAAGTCACAATAGGGGAAGAAGTCCTAGCCCTTGGTTCAGGCAAGGGGACCTCTTTTCTTGAAGCAAGGGCCGAAAGCCTCACTGCCACAACCTCCACACCATGCCCTTTGTCCAGGGTGTATCCATAACGCGTGCTGAAGGCCCGATGAAATCTTTCCTTCATGTCGGCGTCCTTGCTGTAGGCCACTGGAAGATGAAAACTTTGCCCCTCGTAGCGCAGATCAAGGGATGGCCTGAGGTGCCTATCCCTGTTGCTGAGACCCTGGCGGGCCAGGGAGTTCAGGGCGCTCTCCTTAAACCGATCCAAGATTCCGTCTACAGCCCCTTGGGTTTCAGCGTTCCATCTGGCAAGGAGGCTCTTTCCAAAATCAAGCCTCACGTCCGAAAGGAGAATCCCTAAGGCGGAAAACATCCCAGCCATAGGAGGAACAAGGACTTCTCTAACACCAAGTTCTCTGGCAAGGTCTGTCGCATGGAGAGGACCAGCACCACCAAAGGCAAGGAGGGTGCAATCTCTCACATCGATCCCCTTTTCCACGGTAGCCCTGCGAATCCCTCTGAGCATATTGGCATTGACCACGGAGCGAACCCCCAGGATGGCCTCTTCGAGCGTGATGTTTGCTGATTTTGCAAGAGACACAAGGGCCTGTCTGGCCCTATTCGGATCGAGGGTAATGGTGGTGCCGGAAAAAGAGCCCCCGTCCAAAAGCCCTGATAGAAGATTAGCG
>Ga0180437_10012355_pt1 | contig 10102 bp, 13 predicted proteins | sample SS_ome_4_FD_132410 | JGI IMG/M metagenome (GOLD analysis project Ga0180437, IMG submission 132410) | Hypersaline lake sediment archaeal communities from the Salton Sea, California, USA - SS_3_D_1 metaG | ecosystem: Environmental > Aquatic > Non-marine Saline and Alkaline > Hypersaline >... | reverse complement strand
TACATTTTACGGTGAAAACTTAGATAATTTCGGGTTAGATATGATAATAGAAAAGCTGGATGAAAACCCATTGTTGAAAAAAATAAACAGTATGCACAAAAGAAACGAGGCTATATTATGAATGTATTAGGTTTATATAGTAAGCGCCCTGAATATTTCTGTAGTGGATTTCCTATATATCAGAAGAAAGCAAAGGGATGTGAAATAACAGACATTTCAAACAAGAAATACATTGATATGTCACACATTGGATTTTCAGCATGTGTATTAGGATACTCAAACCCTATAATTAATGCAATGGCAAAGAAAGCTATAAACGACGGATCTTTTAGCTTACTTAATTCATTTAATGATAAAATAAATGCAGATAATTTTATAAAAATTCATAAATGGGCAGATAAAGTGAGATTCACACGATCCGGCGGGGAGGCTTGCCAAGTAGCTGCTGAAATAGCCAAAGCAAACACTAACAGAAAAGGCATTTTACAATGTGGTTATTCAGGGTGGAAGTTACAAAACGAAAACCATAGAAAATTTACATATAATGATATAGAGAGTTTTTATCAAGTTATTAACAAAAATATAGGAATAGTAATTGTCGAGGCTATACGGTATGAAGAACCATCGCCCGAATGGATAGAGCTTCTAAAAGAGATTAATAAGAAATATATATTGATAATTGATGAAATTACAAGCGGTTTTAGATTTGCCAATGGTGGCATTCATGAAAAATGGGGGCTTCGTCCTGCAATGGCTGTATTTGGTAAAAGCATGTCAAATGGATTCCCATGTGGTGCTGTATTAATGAGAGGTGATATAGAAGAAGGCAATAAATTTATTTCATCAACTTACTGGACTGATAACGTAACGCCTGCGGCTATAACAATGAGCATGATGTTACATAGGATTTATAGACCTCATTATCTGGCAAAGATCGGAAAAGAGATTAAAAAAGTTATAGTAGGATGTGCAGATTATTACCAATTGCCGATAAAAATAAATGAAGTAGATCACATTATAAAGTTTACATTTGATCATGAAAAAACAAATATACTAGAAACACTATATACGCAATTAATGTTAAAAGAAAAATTTCTTGCAACTAATATAATTTACCCATCATACGCACATAAAATAAAACATCTAAAAGAATTTGCAAGGGCAATTTATAAAGTGTTTTTTATTATAAAGAAACATATAAACGATCCCGAAAGAATTTTAATAGGGAATGAAAAAAAACATAAAATAACTTGATTTTCTATAAAAATAATATTATAATATAATGGAGCGACAATGGATTCTTACAGTACAACAATAGAAAGCAATTTGTGGGATGAGCTGCAAAAATTAAGCCTGAAAATAGCCAGTAAAAAGGATAGAGGCTTACACATAGAAATTGATGCAGTAAGCAACAAAGATATAAAAAATTGCAATATAGTTGTAAGAGAAAAAATTAGATAGTAAACCCTGAGAGCCTCTTAATAATGCTCAATTACTCGGGGTTTTTTAAAATGATGACTTTATCCTCCAATAAAGCACATGAATAACCTTAAAAATGGGCATGTTATATTAAATTATAGCATGCCTTTTTTTATTGTAAACGGTAAAAAAACGGGATAATACAATGAGTGGGAAGTGCGATCCTCCTAAGCATAGTCAATTCTCTAGTACCAATCAGCCCCCGAACGAAAGTAAGAGGGTTCCAAAGTTAAAAACAAGGCTTAAACACCTATTAGCGAATAACTATGATGAAGTGGCTAGTGCATTGATGAAAAATGCTAAAAAGGGAGATATAAAAACCATAGAGTTTATGCGTGATTGGCTTTATGGTAAACCTAAAGAGCATTATGATACTAACAACAAAATAGATATAAAAGTCGAGTATGTGCACAATAAAAATAAATGATGCTTTCAAGTCATTAAAAGAAAGCACAAAGAGATTAAATATAGTTTATGGCGGTGCTGGTAGTGGTAAGAGTTACTACTTAGCACAAATGATTATATTGAAGCTCATTGAAACACAAAGAAACTTTTTAGTCATTAGGAAAGTAGGCAATACATTGAGAGATAGTGTATGGAGCTTATTTTTATCGGTTATAAGTGATAATAATTTATCACAAATATTTCAAGTCAATAAGTCAGAGTTTACTATTACCAATAAGATAGAAGGTAATCAAATTATATGCAAAGGGTTAGATGATCCGGAAAAGATTAAATCTATTACAGTTAAAAAAGGGCAGCTAACTGATATTTGGATAGAAGAAGCAACAGAATTAAACGAAGACGATTTAATGCAGCTTAATTTAAGGTTAAGGGGAGAGAACGAATACCAAAAACAGATTTGGTTAAGTTTCAACCCTATAAGTAATCTACATTGGATTAAGAAAAAATACTTTGATAATCCAGATAATAACACCTTAATACTTAAAACAACTTATAAAGATAATGCTTTTTTAGATGAGGACTACAAGAGAGAGTTAGAGAGTTTAAAATATAAAGATAAGGTTTACTATGATATTTACGTACTAGGAAATTGGGGTGTCATAGGAAATCTTGTTTTTAACAACTGGGAAGTAAAAGACTTAGATGATATAAGAGAGCAGTTTAATTCTTATTATAACGGGCTGGATTTTGGGTTTACAAATGATCCTACAGCCATTGTAAAACTCGCAAGGAAAGATTGGAATATATATATATTAGAAGAACATTATGAAAAGGGTTTAGATAATAACCAGATCGCAAAGGTTTTTAAAGATAAGTTTGAGGGGTATGTTTATTGCGATAGCGCAGAGCCTAAAAGTATTAGGGAGCTTAAACAGTACAATATAGCAGCCAAAGCCACGATAAAAGGCAAGGATTCTGTTAAGCACGGCATACAGTGGATAAGGCAGCATAAAATAATAATAGATAAACGGTGTACTAATTTCATTAATGAGATAAGTACATATAAATATAGAGAGGATAAAGACGGCAACGTTTTAAATGAACCGTTGGACATGAATAATCATTTAATGGATGCCATGAGGTACGCATTAGAGAACTTAATGCGGATGTATAGAAAAACCAGTTACAGTGCTGGGCAATTGGGGCTTTAATGGAAGGTGATGTAAAAATAACAACTAAGATTTATGAATACCCACGTGTAGAAGATTTTACAAGTTTGAACGAAAAAGAACTTGAAACACTCATTGAAGATAACCGTGAGTTTTGGAATAAATACGCAGAGAATGAGCAATACTACATAGGTGCTAATGTTGCTATTGCGAGTAAAAGGGAAGTTGACAAAGATAATCCCGATTCACGGGTTGCCGTGCCTTATGCGAGAACTATGACTCAAATTGTTAAGGGTTATATGTATAAAGCAGGGTTAATAACTTATGATAGTGATAACGAGCAATATATGCAAGTCCTACAAGAGATATTTGACCGGAATGATGAAACGCTTAAAACAAGTGAGCTTGGAGAGAGTCAAAGCAAATACGGTTTAGGAGTTGAACTACTCTATATAGATGATAAAGCCGAATTAAGATTTACTAACGTTAACCCCAAAGAATGTATATTCCTTTTCAATATGGAAATCGAGCCTAAATTGTCAGGAGCTTTAAGATACTATGTTATTGATGAAGATAAAGACAAATTAAACTCTAAAACATATAAATTAGAAGTATACTACTTAGATCGTATAGAGATATACACACTAAAAGAAGATTCATTTAATAAGTTTTCTGTTGTAAGCAAGGATGATCAATACCCGAATGTATTTAAGGAAATTCCTTTTGTTATCTATAAGAACAATCAGGAATACCACGCGGACTATGAGCCTGTTAAGCCACTTGTAGATGCTTACGATATATTAGCCAGTGACAGCACAAATGAGTTAAACCGTTTTGCAAGTGCTTATCTTATTCTTAAAGACTATGTATTTTCAAACCCAGATGATGATAACATGAAAACAAGGGAATTAGAAAAGCTTAAATCAAGACGTGTACTAGAGTTTTTAGACGGTCAAGGCGGCGCTGAGTTCTTAACCAAAGATATACCAAGTGAGTTCTTTGAAGCTGTTAAAGGTACATTAAGAGAGGATATTGAATATCATTCGCATATACCAGACTTTAGAAGCAAGAACTTTTCTAATGCCTCAGGTGTTAGTATGATGTGGGCTTTGTTTGACTTTGAGAATTTTTGTAGTGATAAGGAAACGTTATTCTCTAAAGGGCTACAACATAGAATAGACCTAATAAATATATATCTAGGCATAAGAAATATACAAGCTGAAAAGGTAAATATTAGGTTCAAACGAAACACGCCTGTAAACTTAACCGAACTAATTGATAATGCAGTTAAATTAAAAAACGGCGGGATATTATCAGATGAAGATATATTAAAAACACTACCAGAAGATTTAGTCGATAATGTTGACGACGCTTTAGAGAGGTTAAAGGCTCAGAGAGATGAAAACATGCAGATGTTTGATATAGAAGGGGGATCTAATGGAGATCAAGGATTTAATTCAAGAGATCAAGAGGCACAGCCAAATAACGGAAACTAATATCATTGATATAAAAAAAATCAATGGCAAGTTGGTTTTTGAGGTGAGCAATGGGGCAGATAGCAGAAAACCAAAAAATAGCATTCAATCAAACAGAGGGGATGCTTAATATATATGAGAAGCGGTTAATATCTGCTTATCGTGGATCTTTGAAACAAATAAGAAATGATATCATGAAGCTAAATGAAAAGGTTACATGGTCATTCAGTGAGCTAAGGAAATATAACAGGCTGGAGAAACTACAGAAGCAAGTTGCTAATGAGCTTGTGAAGTTAGGTAGATTAACAGGTGTCGAGTTGGCAAAGGTTAATACTAACATTGTGGAGAATACTTACAATAGATCATGGTTTGGGTATGAAAAGGAAATTAAAACAAGTTTGGCATTTGGTAAAATAAATCCTGATCTTGTTAAAGGGATAGTAACAGAGCCTTATCCTAACGTTAAACTAAAAGATTTAATCAAAAATGTTACGCAACAGCAAGTTAATAGAATAGTGTTTGATATAGGGCAAAGTCTAGCATTGGGAGAAGGTGCTGCAAAAGCGGCACGTAGATTGCGAAATAGTTTAAATATAGGCTTTAATCAGTCAATGCGTATAGCACGTACGGAAGGATTAAGGGCAAGTAGTAAGGCACAATTAGTCAGCACAGAAAGAAGTCAAGATTTAGGGATAGAAATAACAAAACAATGGCATACAAATTTAGATGGGCGTGAAAGATCGAGTCACAGAAATATAAACGAACAACTAGCGGATAAAAAGGGGTTATTCCATATAGGCACAGCAACAGCAGAAGCCCCGAGATTATTCGGGATAGCAAAAGAGGATATAAATTGCAGATGTTATTATACAGAAGAAATAGATGATTTACCTGAAAACATAGAAAAACGAGTAACACCTAAAAGCATAGATAAAAGCCGACAAATGACATTTGATGACTTTCAAGAGGAGAAAGGGATTAAAAAGAATAAGGAAGTGCCAAAGGCTAAAGAGCCAAAAGAGCCAAGGTTTAAGCCTGCAAGAACAGTAGATGAAGCTGTAAAATTTGCTAAAAATAATAATATAGCAAAACAAATAGATTACAATGGTATTAGTTTAGAACATATAAATGCAATTAATAAAACACTTATAAGGCTAAAAGAAAAATATAAACAACCTTTTCCATATATACAACTAAATACAAAAATGGGCGAAGGAGCCACGGCGGGGGCAAATGCGGTGCAACTGAAATTAAATAAAAGAGCTTTTAGTAAAAATTCTATACGTGAGATGTACCATGATACACATACAGGGTTTAAAGAAAATACAAAAAATAGTTTAAGATTAATAAATGAAAATGATAAAAGAAAATTAGTTAGTGAGCAAGAAGCAAAAAGGTATAAAGAAACATTAACAGAAACTATAAAATTTAAAAGATCTAATACAGCTTTTAAAGGAGAAGAAATAAACACTATCATTACGCATGAATTTGGGCATACTTTAGCAGATATTAAACTAGGACTCATAACAAAAAACCCTGTAAACAAGTTGTTAAGAAGCAAGGGAGGTTCTAATTATATTAAAAAATCAGATGAATTAATAGAAAGATTAGATAGTCTTTTTGATAAATATGTAACAAAAAAAACAGATGGATATATTTATGATGTATCAGTATATGCCACAGAAAATAAAGATGAATTTTTAGCAGAGAATTTTGTACTTTGGGATAAAAACCCAAGTTTAGTAAAAAAAGATATATCAAAATTTTTCAAGGATTTAGTGGAGTTATTATGACACCTAATCAATGTTATAAATGTAAAAATTATATGGGTATGAATACTTGTTTAGCATTTAAAAAAATACCTAAAAAAATAATAACAGGAGAGTTTAATCATAGTAACCCTTATCCAAACGCTGAAAAACCAACTGATAACGGAATAAGGTTTGAGAAAATAAAGGGGAAATAATGAACGTATTATTTAAACGAGCTGTAACACAGCTTTTACAAGTGATAAATTATGCAAGTGAAGATCAAATAATAGAGCTTTATACAGATGTTAAAGCTTATTATGACAATATAAAAAAGGAGTCAGAGGATGGCAGATCAACAGCAGCAGGTCAACGATCAACAGGATCAGGGGCAAGCAATACAAGAAAACGAAGCACAGGAAACACAAGAGCAAGAAAATAAACAACCCATTTCACAAGAAATGATGGATTTTATTTCATTAAAAGTGAATGAGGTAAAAGAGGCAAAAGATAACGAGATAAGAGGGCTTAATAGAAAGTTAAGCGAAGTTCAAAACTTAAACAAAGAATTACAGAAAAAAAGCTTAAGTGATAAAGAATTATTTGAGCTAGAAAAAAAAGAGTTCATGGAAGAAAAACTTTCATGGCAAAAAAGAAATATTATAAATGATATGTTTAGTGATAAACCTCAAGAGGTTAGAGATGTATTGCTAAACTCACTAAACGGAGAAACGGAAGAAACATTAAGAACAAATGCAGAGAATATACAAAATATTCTAAATGCAGAAAAGGAACTAACAAAAAATAAAACAGTGGATGAAGTTCTAGCGGGGGCGACGCATAAACCAAAGGCGGGGTTAAATAGCGGCGAGCCTGCAAAGGATTATAATAAAATGACAAAAGAAGAACTAACGACCGAGTATAAAATGGTACAAGGTCAACCTGAAAGTCCTGAAAGAACCGCAACATTAGAAAAGATTGCGAAAATACAACTGTATAATCAAACAGGGCGAAAATAACAAAAGGAGTTATAAATGGCAGATATTTTGACAGAGTTTATTCCAGAAATATGGTCTGGACAGATATTAGAAGATAAAAAGAAAACTCATGTATTTGGTAATTTAGCTAATAGAAACTATGAGGGCGAAATTAGAAGTGCAGGGGATCAAGTACGTATTCCGCAAGTAGGACATACAACTGTAAATAATTACACACGTAATAATTTTGGGACTGGTTTAACATTAGAGAATATGAATGTTGCTAGTATGACATTAACAGTAGATCAAGAAAAATATGTAAATGTTGGTATTGATAGAGTTGATATAGTTCAATCAAAACCCGAATTTTTACAAGACTTAAGAACAAACATTGCTTATGATTTGGCAGACAGTCAAGATCAATATATCGCTGGACTTTATGGTCAGGCTGGTATTACATCCACTTCTAACAGTGCGAGTACTTATGTAAGTATAGGTTCTTCAAACGTTAAAACAGAGATGTTATTAATGGGTAAAGCTTTTGATGAAGCTAATATTTCACGAATGAATAGATGGATGGCAATTCCACCCGCTTTGATGTATGAGCTTATCGATGCTGGTATATTAGAACAATCTAATAATGACCAAACATGGAGAAACGGTTTATTGGGTGATGCTTACGGATGGAAACTATACCTTTCTAACAATGTATCCTCAGATTCTACAACTGCTGGTGATTATGAAATTCTTTGTGGTGTAGGTAATGAATCAATTACAATGGCGGAACAAATTGTCGATATGGAAATGGGATCTTTGACACAGGCACAAAAAGGTTTCGGAATTTTCTTAGCAGGCTTACACGTTTACGGCGCAAGAATTATTCCAGATCGTACAGGCGTATTATACGCGAATATATCTAATTAAGGAGGCTAAACAATGGCAGCATTAAGTACAACAGCCCAAAAATTGGGTATTAACGGACTAGAAAACGAAACCTCAGGATCTTTAGTGGGTTTCTCAACAGCGACTTCTTCTTTAACGATCACTTGTGGCTCTTTAGAAGATGTAGTAATATGGTATCACAATCCTAGTGGCGCAACAGATGTAACAGCGACAATATCAGCTTCAACCGCGGAAGGTTATGCTTCTATCGGTAGAGGCGACAAGATTCTGTCAACAGCTATCGGATCAAGTGACTACGGGTTTATCGCTAACCTAGAATCAAACTGGTTTCAATCAACATCAAACGCTTTTACTGTTACTTTTAGTACAGCAATTGCAGCAGGGTTTATTGAATTATCTAGTACAAGACAAAACTAAAAAACGGGGGGCTTAGCCTCCCTTTATATTATCTTTAAAAGGATTAGTAATGGAAAAAAAGAGAACAAAAGAACAGTATATTAAAGAGTTAACAGGCTTAGACATGCCTAAAGAGGTTAAGAAAGATGAAAAACCTAAAAGGAAATTATGTATAATAGGAACCGCAGGAAGCGCAGGGCTTGCCCCTTGGGATGATCCCCATGCGGAGATGTGGGGGGTAGCTCATAGTTTGATGTTACCCGCTGTAAAAAGATTAGATAAGGTATTTGAAATACATCTGCCATATATCTATAATAAGGAATTAAGCCCATACAGTAAAAAGCCTATTATACATCATGCAAATAAAGAATATAGCCCCGGATGGATGCCTCAAAAAGATATTAGCGTTGTTACATGGGTAAAAGATGATAAATTAAATGCAAATGAGATATTTCCTAGAGATTATCTTAAAGAAAAATATAAAGATCTTTTGCCTGTAAATGACAAATTCTATGTAACTAATAGTATAGCATGGATGATAGTATGGGCACTAGATAAGATCATTGAGCAAGATAAATATGACGAATTGCATATGTACGGAATACATTTAGAAACCGATACAGAATGGCAATTTGAAAGACCTTGTAATGAATGGTGGTTAGGCGTTATAGCAGGCTATTTGCTATCCAAAGGCAAACGCGGAGTTATACACTTGCCCGAAGAAAGCGAAGTACTAAAGAATGAAAATGAATACGGTATAGCTGATATTGAGGTTAAAAGAAAAAAGATACAAGGCAAAGTAGATTTTTTCAACCGTGGTATTGAAGACATGAAATATAAAAGGGCTATATTAACAAACGAGGCTGGTAAACTCAATAATGAGTTAAGGCTTACAATAGAACAAAAATTAGAAGGTATGAAAAAACAGCTAATGAGCTTAGATAATGAGCTTAAAGAGGCTAGTAAGATACCACCGGAAGAATACAAAAGGAAATGTGATATAAACATTAATAAAAGGCTAGAGGCATTTAATAACGATATTAAAAACCTTGATGCACGATTAAACGCATTTACAGGCGCTAGGGATGCACATACATATCATCTTAAAGCCCTGAATGCTTAAGGAGATAACAAAATGGGAATGACAAGACAAGAAATTATAACAAACAAATTTACATTGTTAGGAAGTACAAATACAACCAGTATTGATATAGTGACAGCTATCAGTTCAACTAATTCAACAGCTAGTACATCTATAACAATAACAACACAAACATTATATTTTGATAGTGGAGCTATTATAGATTTAGGTTCTGCAAGCAGTACTAATATTATAGATGCGTAAGGAATAATTATGGATCAATCAAGATGGAAAATGGATCTTAACGAATTATCGTTAGGACAAAAGGGCGGGGATGTAATTTCTTCAACAGAAGGAAGTGCGACAACCGGAAACTGGGGGGCAATATATTGTTTATCGTCGGCACAGCTTACAAGTATAACAATTGCAGGCGTAAATAACAGCACATTACTTGCAACCCCATTTATGG